>ULQO01049737.1_pt1 | contig 31915 bp, 36 predicted proteins | sample 1954601 | NCBI WGS metagenome assembly ULQO01 (sample SAMEA4835658, study PRJEB28245) | human gut metagenome | biome: gut microbiome; material: fecal sample | place: Denmark | collected 2008
ATGATTACCGTCGGTACTACAGGTAGCACTGTGCCCATGATCAGGCAGTTCTCCAACAGTGGTCAAGCGCATAATAATATACCGCTTATCTGTGGAAAAGGGCCTCTTAAGCTATCCTACACCACATGAAAACTGACATATATGGTTGCATAATATTATGGGGTATATTACTACCAGTATTAGATATTACGATAGTATGAAAATGACTGCCTGCACTATTAGTAGTAGCATAATGTGTAATACCACCGTTGGTAGCACGGGCATAAACAGTACCGCTGTCACCGCCCATGTGCATAGGCAAGTCGTGATTATGATTACCGTCGGTACTACAGGTAGCACTGTGCCCATGATTAGGCATTTCTTCAACAGTGGTCTGGTGTTCGTATTCACCACCAGTGCTACCAGCTTTGTATTCTACACCCCATTCTGATGTTCCCTGTGCGAGTAATACGCGTCCCGCCGGCATTGCCTCCCATATACCGCCAAAAAGATCTGCAGGCGAGGTCGAATTTACAGACATATAGATACTGCCTACCGGATAAATTAAATCAATTAACCTTTGCATTGGTACTAATGCCTCTATAGCCTCTTTAGTCTTTAACGGTGTCATTGCTTTAGTATCAGATTCACCAGCGATAGCTTCCTCTGTTGTCGCTATACCGGTAATACCGGCTAACCCTTCTAAGCTATCAGCAATACCCTGCGCTCTATCAGCCTGCTCTGTAGCTGTGGTTGCTGAGCTAGAAGCGCTATTAGCACTTGCTGCTGCAGCTTCTTTTGAAGTTTGCGCAGCCTCCATACTAGCCGCAGCGCTTGAAGCAGATTGAGCCGCAGCATTTTTAGAAGCCTCGGCAGCAGCTACTTTACTATCTATTTCAGCAGTAATATTCTCAACTGTTTTCTGTGCAGCCTCTTCCGCCGCAGTAGTCGCAGCTTCAACAGCGGTATTTTTAGCAGCAACAGCTTCATCCTTTATTGACGTAGTCTCATTTACTGCAGCATCTTTTATAGCGGTCAGCTCTTCGATTGCAGTATTTTTAATATTTGTTGTTTCGTTAATGGCGCTCTCTTTGACCTGTTTCGTTTGCTCTAATACATCTTTAGCTAAAGGTAACACCCTCGCCGGGTCCTCCGTCAGCACAAGCCCATCACCAGCATCATTGATTCTAAAACTCATTCCAGCCTTTACCGGAAAAGTATTATTAAAATTATTTACATCAACCCCAGCAGATAATGTCCTATTCAATTTTTCATTTAATTGCTGACATATAAAAGTTAGATCGTCAAAAGACAATTCAATATTCTCTGCAAAAAACGGGCCTTGATTAACCAGGTTCATTAGCTGATACAATGGCAGCTCACGATAAATAGTTATTTTATGTCCATCAGGCAGCGGATCGCCATTAGCTGGATAAGTAACTGTTTTAGCTTCAAGATCAACAGAAAAATTCTTCGTTTCTACGGCAACGCTATCATCACCTGTAATATATACTTTTATATATTCAGGATGATCCGTCATCTGAAATGTTATTGGGAATTTCGTTGTCGCTCCATTACCAACATAAATATCTTTAACTGTCGTATTCTGTACAGTCATATGCTCACCCCCTATATTTTTGCTGAGGCCGGAGCATCTTTAACTACAGTAGCATTTAACATACTGGCTATAGTTGATGCTATCTTTAACTTCTCGTCCAAAGATGCAGCCTTCTTCTGCTCCTCCAACAGTAAATTTATTTGGTCTTGTATGATAGCCTCTTTATCCATAATTTCACTCCTGTTCCAAATAAAAAAGCGCCTACCGAAGTAAGCGCTTTCTATTAAGTTCTACCTAACTTATGATATTATTTTAACTCTGTTTAAAGGGTATTTTGTCGGATACATTTTAAAATTTTTCTTTCTGACACAAATTATAATAAGTTTTTAAGATATCCTCCTCTGATATGCCAAGCTTTTCCAGCTTTTCTTCTAATTGTCCCTGCTCTTTAGAATAAAGCCGTACTAAATATACAAGCTCCGAAACAGCTGCATTATCATCACATAACCGGTCTATACCATTAAGCAAATCATCTAACCTATCATTATACATAGTCCAATCATCAAGATAGTATTTTACATTATTCGACGAAACCTCCATTTTGGAATCACCGCTTTCATTTATATATTTCTCTTTAAACTCGCTCTGTGACATATTTTTTACTGCGTGTATAAATCTGGCGACGGCTTCTGCCTTATCGTCAGGACACGACGACCTGTTCTCGTTCATGGTATATCCTCCTTGATATACCAGCCGAAAACTGCTATACTATTGTTATCAGCTTCGGCTGGTGGTTGAAACACTCGCTATACTTTCCACGGTCGGCGGGTGTTTCTTATTTTTTATATTACGCTCCTACTTTTTTATTATCAATAATACTTTGTATTACTGGAATGACCTTCCTATAATATCTAAATGTTTCTACCTGTTTTTGACAATGGCGTGATTTGTCATAAAAATATTTGCCATATTCGGCAGTTTTTAAATTATGCTGGTTAGCAATCCTGCCAACCATATTACCACTGATTCCAAGTTCTCTGCCGACCTCATCAGCAGATAAAGTATTTTCGTTTATAGACTGCATCGGTAGTAATGGTACGCCGCTCAAAACCTCTGCTGCTTTCTGCTGGCAGATATGCTTATATTCTAGCAGATCAGTCATTTGAGCAACTTTAAGGAATGTCGATGCAACTCTTGCCCTGCTGTTATTTAAGCGAGCTTCTACTTCTTTGGCCTTCATATCCTGATTTACAGAATACGATCCAGTTTTGCGAATCGTAGGAAGTATTTCGCTTGTTACCCAGCGTTTGAATTGTTTTGTGGCAGGTAGTTTACTAGATAGAATCAATGAGTATAATCCGCTTTCGTTAATAAGTGTAGCCCCACGTTGCCCAAAACTCGACGACGTTTTGTCGTTGAGTTTTTTATCTTCTTCATCAACATGCATTGAAATGGCTTTGTTTAAATCGCTATATCCAAGAATCCCCGCAACATCTTTACCTACAAACCAAGGCTCATTATTTCTTTCAATTACTCTAACTTTACCAAAAGCTTCGTTTTCAAAAATCTTCATTTCGTTTTTCATAAAAATATGCCTCCCATTTTATCTAGTCATCATATTTCCCAAACGGAAGCCAATTTCATAATTATCATATGAAGTTAATTTTACATCGTTAATTGCACGAATATTACTGAATATCTGTAACCCCAGCTCATTAAGAGTTTTCGCAAAACAACGAGATTTTTCAGAAGTATTACAACGGTTATATAAATTTAATACTTCATGCAAAGCAATCAGCTTGCCTTCTAAATCCTTTATCTTCTTCTGCAGCTCTATATTCATAGGCGCATTAACAAGCATGGGTCTTTGTGGTTCACACGACGATTTTACTGGGAACAATTCAGCAGGTGTAAATTTTCGATTTCTCGCTTCGTATATCTTTCTAACTCCACTTTCGGTAAGCACTATTAAGGCAGCGATTGTAGACTTGATTTTATTCTCTCTGCGGTACTCGAATAAGTCATGTCCACGCAAGAAGTAAAAATCTACATTCTCTGTCATAAACCACGGTCTACGAATATAATTTTGAATCGCCGACGCATCAACATTTAAAATCATAGCTACGTCTAACTTAGTTAACACCGGTACGCCTTTCCAGTATTTTATCGTAGGCTTATAAGGTTCCTCAATAAGTGTTTGCTGCTTAACGTCATACTTTCCAGTCTTTCGTATAGCTGGGATAACATCATGCGTTACCCAACGTTTAAACGCTTTAGCTTGGGGTTTACGGCTGCTCAAAACTAAATTGTATAATCCAAACTCATTGACAGCGAGTAAGTTTTGATTCCCGCCAAGGGTATAACTTGAAATTATACCCTTTTCATCATCATCCAATCGCTGTACAGACTTGCTAACATTCTGCAAATCTAAAGCCTTACATATGTCCGTAGCAACAAATAAAATCTCGTTTTCTTGTTGAACGGTTCTTATTTTCCCAAACACATCATTTTCAAAAATTTGTAAATTCATTATCATAACATTCCTTTCAAAGTCCCAAAAGAAATGATATAATGTATTTATCATCCTTTTGGGTGGTGTTATAAGGTATTGCCTCTTGTTTTAGCGGACAGGGCGATACCTTATTCTTTTTGTAGCAGAAGCTTAATCCCTCTTCTAACTGTTTCAGCTTTAGTTATATTATTTTTTTTTGAATATTTTTCTAAAGCATCATTAGTGTTTTTATCGACCCTCACTTTCAGATCAATATCTTTAGGATTATCTGCTTTTGGTCTGCCAATTCTTGGACTCATTATTTCACCTCCTTTTTTGAGTTCCATAATATCATTGTATTTTAGTGAACTCAAAAAGTCAAGTGTTATTTTCAATAATTTATAAATGTGATATAATTGTGACAAGAAAGGAGCATTATTTATGAAAAAAATTACACTTGTTATTTTTGCTTTTATCTTTTTATCTATTTTCAATTTATCTGCCAAAGTTATTGCTGCTGGTAGCACCAATGTAGATGACTTATTCTTGATCAATTGCGGGCCGTTACAAGCAGAAAAATATACCACTATTAACGATGCTTCACGCATTTTAGGCGAAATCCTGACAGAAAATTATATTTATAGTGACGGTGTTGCCAGAAGTAGTGAAGCAACTATATTATTTGAAAATGGTATTATAACTTTAAATTATAATGATAAGCCAACTATAAACAAAGATGACTATGGTAAAATATATAAAATTATTTGTACTAAGCCCAACGTATCAACTATAAGAGGAATATCAATTGGCTCTTCAGAAAATTTAATTGTTTCTAAATACGGAACTCCGGGAACCATTATTAAAAACACTAAAGCAGAATATAACGGAATTGTATCCTATTGGTATGCCTATCATAATAAATATAATCCGATTTGGGCATTATTTTTTGGGATAAATTCAAAAGGTCAAACTTCTGCTATAGGTTTTACCGGCAGCGTAAAAGGAATATAGCCAATAACTTAATTGTGCGAAATAATAAAAGAAGGGTTATTATGAAAAAAACAATTTTATTATTTTTAATTCTTGTATTTTCTTTAATCACAAATTTATGTGCTGCCAACAACTTAGATCCAGCTCGCTGGAGCTGGGTAGATTCAGATAACCAATTTGGTTATTTTATAGATAGAGGAACAATCACATTTGACGATACAAAAGCAACCGCCTGGGTCGCAAGAGTAGAACCTTCTGAAAATAAACAGATTTTAATACAAACTACTTTTTTTACAAAAGATTTTTCCTTAGTAAATTTGTACATTATTGCCTATAAAAATGGTCAAATAGAAGATTCTTATAAACCACTTTATAAAATAAAACCTATTATTCCAGGATCTATAGGTGAAGAATTATTTTTTCACCTATTAAATTTAATTGGTGACGGCAACGGAAAATATATAGGCATATAAAACAAATCAAATATTAAAGGAGAAGAATTAATGTTTAAAAGGATTCTAATAATTTCAATAATTTCTATTTTATGGTGTTCAAGTATAGCGTTTGCATATGTTTTTGGTGGATCTAATTTAAGTTTGTCAATGTATCCAGAATTCAATTCATATTTACCTTACAATCCGAGCAAATATGAAGTTGAACTTTATGTCGAAGAAGCAAAGAAATATGTAGAAAACTGTAACAATGATATCCAGCGTATTCAAGAAGCACAAGCTGCGGCTATCCGTGAAGCAAATGACGCAATTTATAGATACAACAATGGATTCTGAGAAAATATAAACCCCCTCAAATTTGAGGGGGTATTTTTATTTTACCGTTCCTTTTTCGGCCTACGTCTAAAGATGTCGCCAACTTCCGGCTCCATATCATTGAACAAGATATCATATCCGTTAAAGAATAATTTGTTTAATTGTGCAGGCACGCCTAATGCTGTTCCAACAAATGTAGCAGTAGGCTCAACCAATTCGTCATAATCTGCTTTGTCCTGGTAAACCTTTTGCACCTTACCGGCGGCACGTTCCATTTGCTCTATCGTGCCTTGTACCGCAGTCATTCTATACCCGTAAGTCTGCATTCCTAAAGCCCTGCTCCAGATAGCATTACCAACCTGCCCAACCGGTCCAGCTAAACTCATAGGGTAAGTAAGCAGTTCTTTTGATATCTTTTGATATTCATCCTTATCTTCTTCAAATGGATCTTCGGCCGATAACATCAAGTTTATAAAAGCAAACATTACAAACTTAGCTCCTACAAACGAAGTAAGACGCATTATGTCTTTTTCTTTTAAGAAGATATTATACTCTCTGGCCCACTGATTATATTGTGTATTGAAGAAGCCTTGGAAGGTAGTAAACAGTTTAAGCATAGGTCCGCCACGCAAAAGCGGTGCAACCTCCGTAACTCTGCTGCTGCCAAGTGTACGTCTAATAACCGTATTGGCAAAGTCCACAGCTTCTGCTTCGCCTGCACCAGCCCTGATTTTCTTGCCATACGCCTGCATCCATACTGGAATAGCAGAAAGATTATCAGTAGCGACCAGCAATCTTGTGCCAAATTCAACAGCTTTCTTTTCTATAGGATTCAGGCTTTCCATTTCTTTCATATCCCGCAGGGAAATATCAGGAAGCACAGACCTTTCTTTCATCCAAGGGGATTTACTGTAAACAAATTCCTTAGCCGATTTATAGCCCTCTGCAAGTTGCATATTCATACTGTAATTGCTCACAGCGGCAACGACATCACTATATCCAAAACCATCTACAGCATTACCATAAAGCAAGGGATTACCCAAGTTCTGAACGGCAGTTTTAAGGTTAAGCATAATAGCAGCATTTACAGTACGAGCCCTAAGCCAGTTAGCAACACTGCCCATCCAGCTTTCACCAACAGAGCCGCTGTTAGTACCTTGAGGATTTGCCGCACGTTCAAGATATTCTTTAAAGGCGGAGAAATCGGCCAAGCCTAATTTTTCTTTAATCAGAGTATACATTTCCTGATCGTTCATAATTTTGCGGAAATCGCCCATAACCTCACGGAAACACAGATCATGTATCGCATCCATAGCAACATTAAACTCTGCTCCACGTTTTAGATTAACAGGATATTTAGCCTTAACACGTTCTTTTAAATGACCTCGTCTAGTGCTCATTGTTCTAATATTGCGTCCTTGTCTGGGGTCAGTATCAGAAATAACTTCTTGCCCAGCGTGTTTAGAACCAGTATCACCATCACGCATCAGCGGGAAATAACCGCCACGCATAACAACAGTCTTGCCGTCTGATAACGTCAGCTCTACAGGCGACGCTTCTACTTTCTTAGGACTAAAACCTGTCCAACGAGTTTCAAGAGCTTCCATTTCAGACCAGTACATCTCTGCAATATCTATCTTAGCCTGTGCATATTTTATATCCGCTTCAGTAAGATTACGCCCTAAGAAATCAAGCAAATTGATTTTAGTCTGCACGATATCGCCATCTACCCACAAAGCAGAACTTTCAAAACCTACCGGTCTAGTGCTGCACAATACTCTGGCACTGCTCTCGTTTCCTAAATTCATAAGCATTTTTACTAAAACGTGCTTATCTACAGAAGTACCTAGCTCGTCATATTTTTCCTGATAATCGGCTGCCTTTTCTGCAGCTTTATCCGGCAGCCATTCCCTGTAAGCCTGCGCTGTTTTTTCCTCATATTCTAAAATTTTTCTTGTTTCATTATCGGCCGCTTCTCGAATAGCTGCGCCAAAATGTTTGCTGAAAAATCCATACTGCCAGTCGTCCATCATTTCAAAAAGATTGTCCGTACTGCGCAAAGATGCTTTTAGCTTCTCCATTACTGTAGGCTGCTGTGCAACGCCAACCTGCGGTTTCCAGATAGTTTTCAGCTTATTAAGTGTTTCCTGTGCTTCAGCTTTAAATTCAGCATAGGTAGCACCTTTCTGTAAAGCATTGATACTCATTTCCTGTTTAGCGATCGCTTTGATATTTTTAAGCGCATTTACTACATCTTCAAGCTGGCTTGCCGTCATACGTTCACGAGGATTTGTAATGCTAACATCCTCATCCATTATCCAATCAGCAACTGCAACATTGTCATAAAGATCATCCATATCATTCAGATAGTCTGATAAAGTTTCTGTCTTTTCAAAATCAGAATAATCTTTACGCTTATAACCGAACCTTTCCATAATTGCTGCTGCTTGAATAAAGTTTCTTTCATTACCCCACGTTTCCCTTTTAGCTTTAGCCTGCTTCCTGAAATAATTCTGCCACTTAGCATACTGATTACGCAGTCTTACGCTTTCAACTACACAAGCATGATTAAACGCCTGGACGTTTTTATATCGGACCGCAGCAGAATAATCATCATTTTCCAATGCCACAGCAGCTTTAGCCGCAGCGTTTCTTTCGGCAGTAATATACTTTTGGGTATTCAAAGCCTCCTTTAATTTCACTCTGTTCTGCAGGTCCATCTGTGCCTGGATTTTAGCCGTTTGCCTGCGTGCAACAGCAAGTTTTCTAAGAGTTTCAGCATCACGCTGACCCTTCAACAAACCTTGTGCTTTATCCTCAATAAGCTGTGCTTCTGTATTTATCAAAAGACCGCTCTCGTCATTATACATAGCATCACGTGCAGCTTCTTCAGCAAGCCCTCTCTCTTTATAAATATCAGGGAAGGCGTCTTGCACAATTTCATCAATATGTCTGTTAACCGCACCATTAAAAGATGGTTCTGACATAATCGTTTTAGCCAGCTCGTCACCGGAAGTAAAACCATTAGCTTCAGCTATCATATCAAAAGTTGCCATTTTACTTTCATCAAAATTACCTTCTAAATATCTGTTAGCTATGCCCTTAGCCGTTTTTAAATCAGATGCAATATCAAGTATCTGCTCCGAAGCCATATATAACGGCTGTTTTGCAATCGCTTCTTTAACCTGCGGCTCTACATCTTCACGATATTTTTGAATCCGGTCTTTACGCTCCTGATTGAAATTAACAAGGCTTTCTTTTGTTAATAACTGTACTGCCTTATTGTGAGCTTTAGCAGCAAAATTACGCAGCATTTGCTTACGTGGTTCTGAAAGTGCATCTAACACAACATCTGGCAAAGCAGAAAAATAACCGTCAATACGCTCCATTTCTGATATTTGCTCTTCACTTGCCAGCATCCTGTCAAAAACCTGCCTTACTTCATCGTTGATTGGAACAGCATTTTTACTGCGCTTATCCGAAAAAACGGCGTTATAAACAGCAAGCAGCCATTTTTTGAACCTGTTAAATACCGGCTGCAGCTCTTTTGAGGGCGCCTTGCCTTCAAGCATATAAGTTTCTGCGGCCTCTGCCCAGCGTTCATGTGCTGATGTTTTTTCTTCCTGTGACAAGCTATCCCAGTCTTTAGTGACACCGGCATAATCAAGCATAGTCTGGCGGTCTTTTTTCATCTGCTCTGTAGCATTAGGGAGTGCCCCTTCACGCATGAGGTTCTCAATAAAGTAATGGCCTACAGCTTCATGAATAACAGTACTCATATCAGCACCTTCAAACAGGCTGATAATTGCTTTGCCTTCTTCGTCCCAGGTGATAGAACCTTTTTTATCGTTATTAACTTTTTGATTATAACTGTTTATTATTTTTATTGCCTGATCGTCAAAAATTACATATGATTCTCCATCTACCATTCCAACATATTTAATGCCTTTTATCCCTAATTTATTTAAATGTTCAGATGCTGCTCTGGCTGGATTTTCTGCCCCCCTCCTTTTCATTTCAAACATTAATTCTTTATAAAAGCTTCTGCCGCTATTCGCACTCCCACCAATTCTTTCTAATTCAGCTTTAATAATCTCGCGTACTTTAGGCGGTTGCTTTTCAATAGATTTATTTTCATCAAGTAATACATCATTTTCAGGGATTTCAACCTCAACTAGAGAGCCTTCGCCAGTATATGTATCACGGCGTCCTTTCAATCTATCCCTATACCGTTTAGCAGTATTTTTGCTGAAAGCAAAATACAAACCCCATCCATGGGCCTGTATACCTGTTCCTGTACCAACAGATCCCAAATCAAATTTTTCAAATTTATGTGGGCTTCCGTGAAAAGCTGTCTGGTAGTATCCCTGCATTTCTTCTCGTCTCTTGCGAAGTGCATTTTCATCTGGTATACTATTATTAAGAAGACTGCCAAGGTTGTTGCCTTTGCTAGCGGAATCGCTGCTAGGAGATTGTAACAAATTGTCAGTCTTAACAAAACCGCTATCTGTTGAAAACGGCATGAGCCATTCGGGCTTCTCGTTTTCAATCAGTTTAGCGGTTTTTTCTTTATTGATGTATCTTAATTTTCCGTTTTCAATTTGCTTAGCAAACCATTCATAGCGTGGTTCGCCTGTCTTATTGTCAGTCTTACCATATGCGCTTATAATTTCGTTCATAACATATTTATTGCTTTTATTATCTACTTCAAGCTCAAAAGGCACTACAATGGTTGCTCCATTTTTAGATTTTAAATCTAGAGCAACTATTTTTCTTTTTGCACCATTCTTACCATCATAGGTATCAAATATCATTAAGGGATCAGTTAATGCCCTAGGTATCTGCTTCACTATATCAGCAGACATATCACTTTTATGTTTTCCATTTAAAACTTTATCAAGATTTTCAACAGACATATCTACCGGCAATATTTTAGCACCAGCAACTTCTAACGCAAGAGGTGTCTGCATTACTCTAATAGTTTTATCTACCAATTTTCCTGATATAAACTTATCAATATTAGCAGCGAAGTTATTTTCATCCTCAAGCAATTTTTCGTTAGCGCTTTTAGTTTGCATATACCGGCCATTAGGAGTGCTGACAACTCGTTTGAAGCTTAAAGGGTTATCTCTGAAATACTGCATAGGGTCATCAGGATTAGCAATCATAGCACGGCTGGTTAAAATAGCCAGGACGTCACCTGTTTCCTTTTGATTTAGTCCCGCTTCGGTCAATTCATTTCTAAAAGTATCAACTGCAGTTCTAAATTCCTCGTCGTTCTCCAACGCTTTTTTATAAGCGCTTTGGAGAGCTTTTTTATTTCTGGCGCGTTCTTCTGTATAACCGCCCTGTTCAAAAGCTACGTTATTGCTTACAGCCTGGAAAAAGCCAGGATTTTGAGCCTCTGCCGCACAATACGTACCCATTGGCATTTCAATATCCTCACCACGAACAGCAGCCGCCTGCAGTTCAGAAACCTCTATACCAAAGGTATCTTTTACATCCAGGTTAGGATTTGCCTGCGCATATGTAAAAAGGGTTTCAGCATCTACATAAGCCTTTTCTTCTGTCGTTTGGTTCAGTACTAGTTTGCTGGCAGTAATATCTACGTCCTTACTGTTTTTCATCGTTTCCGCAGTAAGTACAGCCTGCTCCTGCATAACTCTATTTGCATTACGGTCTACGGCAATGCTTACCGAACCTCCAAGCCCACCAAACACCGCACCAATAGCACCGGAATAAGCGCCTCTTTTAGTGATTTCTCCAAACTCCTGATAAAATTTAAGTATTTGCTCTTGAGTGGAAAGATTCGCATTTTTAGCCCATATTTCAGCAGCAGCATCCGGGTATTCCTGAATCCATTCAGTAATGCCTTCTGTCAATGCAGTTTTAAAAACTTCTTTGGCCTTACCACCCATAGTTGCGATTTTAGCGGCTCTTGCTCCTGCTCCCATGACTTTGCCCAAGCCCACTTTTTCAAGAGCAGACTGTGCAACAGCGTTTAACGACGCCGCAGCTCTAGCTCTGTCATTAGATACCCCAGCTTCAGTAAGATCTAAATATTGGCCGCCTGCAATCTGACTGCCCATAAAAGCAGCAGCACTCCAGCCGCCTGTACTGATTGCAACGCCGACCTGTGCCGCTAATTGTGGTGCATTCTGCAGTAAGTCATAATAAAACTGGCCTGCCGCAGTTTCAGCCTTTACTTCTTCCGACTTAAATATTTCACTGCCACCAATACGTTTGGCTTCTGTACCAATAGTTTTTAGCTTATCTCCACCGACAGCATACAAAAGCCGTCCTATTGTATCTGCGCTAAAAACCTTGGATTCCGTTGTCAAGTCAACATCTTTTTTATCTGCACCCAAATCAGCAAGCAGTGCAACTGCACCATAACCGCTGCGAGCAACATTCTTAAAACCATTTTTCAGCGCTGTAATACTTTTCCAGTTATTTTCTTGCTCGCCCCAAAATTCTGCAGCTTTAGTACCGGCAATGCTCATAAGCACAGGGTCTTTTAACGCCTCTGCTGTTCTTGGTGCGATCTTCTCATATTTATTCCAGTCATAATCAAAGTTTTTATGTAAATAATAATCAGGATTACGAGCTGCCATTTGAAGCGATATATTATTTGCATTAGCTCCTTGTAATGCTTTAGTCTTTAAATCGTCTGGTATAAACTTTCCTGCCGCTGCTACATCGTACAATACAGACCTTGCCATATTACCACTCCTCGTTAATTTCTCCTCTTAATGCCGCTAAGTGACGTTGTTTGATAGATTCAATAGCATCACTGAAATTCATTGCCGCTAAACCAGTACGCTCACTGGCTCCCCAATCACTGAACCAAGGAGCACTTTCATTTTGCTGTACTGCGGTTTCATTCTGCTGTGGCATCTCCAGTAAATGCGGAGCTGCATCTACACCATTGCTCAAAGCTATAGCAGCAATCTGCTTATTGAGCTCCTGGATATCCATAGGCCTATTTTCTTCTGCAACTTTTTTCAATGCCGATACTTGATATAAATCATTAGGGTTTATAGCTCCAAAAAATGTTTTTGCACTTCCCAAATCAATATTATTGCCGTTACGTTTTTGATAAATATCTATATAAGGGGAAAGATTAGGTGAAAGGCTACTCTTTAAAGAGCCCCATTCAAGTTGCTTACTGTTAAAGCTTTTATAAATAGCACGATTTTTAAACGCCTCTTTTAGAACTTCGTTCCCTGTCGCAAATCTTGCATCAGGGTCAGTAATATCTTGCAATGCATTATCCAGAAAAGCCTGCAAATCTCCGCGTTCCACTTTATCATCAATAGTTTCATCAATTATAATAGCTAAACGTTTATCAACATCCTTATTTCTTGGATCTTGATTTCTAGCAAAAGCCAATAACCTGCTTCTATCTGCTTCACCCAAGACTGTTGCGTTTTGGTTGATTAATGATACTGCTTCGGCTGGTGTTACAGTGCTATTCGTAATTGCATCCTTGATTGATTTATAAATGCCACTATTAGATACCGCAGCGGCAGCTTTTGTCTGAATGCCTATTAAATCATCACCGAATTTTAATAGCGTCCGTTCTACATCTGCATCTCCACCAGAAGCACTAAAAACCATATTTCTCATATCCTGCGAATCAATAATACCTGTTTTAAAATTGTCCCATAATCTTTGTTCTATATTTTTTATGATCATATTTTGCTGATTAGCTTTAATAGCATCATTAATATTTTTCTGTTGCACATAATTGTTCCAGGCCTTCTGCCTATCTTCCAACGTAGGCGCATCGCTTATCGGATGAGCAAAACCTAAAACTTTATAATGATCTAAATCCAAAGCAGCAACTCCATGCGTACCGCTTTGAATTACTTTTCCTGTAGAAGCATCATAAACCCCTACATGATCGCTGTCGTCATTATCTTCCCAATCCCAATAAACAATATCACCATTTCGAAGCTGATTCCGTTGGGTAAAAAATACTCCATTGTCCTTTGCATCTTCCATATTGGTTGGCGCCCACGTATTTCCTTCTTTAGCTCCAGCAGATCTCAACCATCTATTGATACTAATAGTGCAAGTATTCTCACCATAATTATTACCTATATCTGCACTAGCTGCTTTTACAATCGCCTTACCATCAACCTCTGTTTTAAAATTATCGCCAAAGATATAATCACGTGCAGCGCCTTCATCCTCACCAAAAGTAGCATAAAGGTTCTGTCCCATGTTAAACTGCCGTTCTTCTTGTTTACGAGCATAAACATTTTTAGCATAGGCACTCGTTACGCCCGGATCCATATAAGGACCATATTTTTCAACATAAGCTTCGGCCGTATTTATATCGCCATTAGCATAACTTCTGTCTATCAACGCCTGACCTAATACTCCAGTCCATTTTCTATACTCTAAATCAAGCCTTTCTCTTCCATATGTTCCATATCTGGAATTTATGGCGTAATCAATTTCTTTTTGTACATCGGCTATAACTGCAGGGTCATTAGGAGATAAAACAGCCTTTTGAACAGAACTATTTATAGAATTAGCAAAAGTAGTATTCTGCCAGGCTTCAAACTGCTGCGCTCTGTATTGCCCCAAAACTCTGCGATTAGCATTATCAGTTTGCTGGGTGCTGTAATCAAATAACATAGCACCTTTGCCGTACTTTACGCTTTGAGGACTTTGAGCCATAAGTTCGCTGCGGATCTTTCTTTCACCAACTTCATACTCACCGACAATGTCAAGAGCGCCTTTTTCTTTTTTCTGCATCAACTGCATTCTTAGATCGTTAGTACGTTTTACATACTCATTATTAGCCTGCAGAACGTCGGTTCTTATGATCTGCTCTCTTACCTGCTCAACACCGGCCTGAATAATTCTACCGGTCTGGGATGATTCTCTTGCAACAGCCTGCTGACCGCTGTTATCATAGCGGACATTAGATACTTTACTTGCCGGTGCTCCTAACTGCGCACCTACTTGAAAAATGTCGATTGCCATATTCTAGCCTCCTTTTGGATATAGAAAAAGCGCTTTAACAAATTGTTAAGCGCTTAAAGGTGTGTTATAATGTTGTCCGAGATAGTTTAACTATGTTGGCTTATCAGTCCGTAACTGATTGGTGGTGATCCTATGAGCATATATCAAGCATTATCCCTAATGATAGCGTTTGGTATTCTCGTGGCTACCATTATTCTTGCCGTAAAATAGCAAGAAAATAAGCCCAACGTAAGGTCGCGGGCTCGTTTTCAATCACATTCTTGTTACGAGATGAGCTAACGCTACCACACGTTAAACTATCTCTTTTCACATTTTACAATTATGAGGGAGAGCCAGCGTGCGACCACTGACTATCTCTTTTCGTTTATTATATAATACATTTCGTACTAATGCAACACTCTCTTACCACTCTCTTGGTACTCTTTTCTTAAATCCAGTTATAACCTGTGCTTGTACCATAAGTAGTTTTCCACTTACTAGAATCATAACCGCCTAAAGATATATTACCACTATTACCCCATCCATACCCGTCACTTCCTTTTCCATACGAGGAAGCACCTTGCTTTCCTGCGCTCTTAGGACTGTATAAACTACCTGCAAGGGATAACCCACTCATAAGCATATTATTCATAAGTGCACGCTTACCGGCTTTACGGTAATTACGTGCATTTTGATTATAGATATCACGTTGATTAACAAGGTCAGTAGACTGCTGAAAAATATTCTCAACGCCTTGCCTTGAGTTATAGCGTTCAATAGCAAGCTCTGTTTCCATATTATACGCACTGTCAGCTAAAGCGTTTGCCGCACTGCCTGAAGCTGTTATACCGGAAGCGCCTATGTTAGCCCTCTGCTGGCTTAACATAGCGTTCATACGCCGGCGTTTATTTTCTTCGTTGATAGTATTTGACTTAGACTGTTCTTCGGCCTGTGCCTGCAGTTTATCTGCGTTCTGATTCGCTATCTGAGCATTTACCTCTGCCTGTTGAGCGGCAGCGTTATATTGCTGCTGCTGCGCTCTGCCCGAAATAAAGCCACCCAAAAGAGTGGCGCCTATTGTTGCCGCTACGCCCATTATTCATCATCCTTTCTAAACTCAAAAAAGTGATGCGGCAGATTATAAACTCCATGCGGCGCTGGTTCATGTATTTCTGCGCCAAGCCATTTAAGCCAACGCATTATATTATCATTTCCAACGTTGACCCAGTTATATAACCTGTCGTATCTCTTTAAAAGCCCTCTTACAGCCTTTTTAGTCTGCCTTCCGACAAATACCTTATGGTTCTCCGTTTCCTTCGTCATAAGCAGCCATACGCGCCCCTCGTCGCTCATTATCGAAGCTTTTCTCACTCCATATACAGCAGCAGGTACGCCGTTAATATGCAGGCAGCCGATTTCATCACTGTGCTTCAATCCATCTAAAATATCATCAAGAGCGTTAGGGCCAATAGCACAAAATAGTTCACTGTAATTATCTGGTTTAAGATTAGCCGCTATATACTCAGCATCTGCCCTTGTGGGCTTTACAAATTCATACTTTGCCATAATACACCTTATCCTTCTATTTCCGGAATCAAAGATAATACAGTCATTGGCAGCGGATCAGGCTGTTTAATTATTATCTGCTGAGTTTCATCATAAGTAGCAGACTTGATCGTTACTTTAAACTTACCTGTTTGTAAACCAATCGGTTCCCCATAGTCTTCATTACTGCGCCATTTAAATTCATCTAACTCATTCTCCTTCATTCCAAACAATCCACCACGGCTATCTTTAAGTAATAATGTAACTGTAGCAATTCGTTTCTTCCGACTTAAATATGTGCCATCTTGAGCTGTAAAATCTATAGGCAGTGTTTTTATTTCCGCATCTATAGGCAGCCCTACATGAACCTTCTTGTATTTATTTCCAAGAAGAACCTTACCGTTTTCTACAGTTTGCTGAGGAAGTACGTTTCCATCAGCCAATATAGCCACAGTATACCCTTCTAAATGCTCAAGACCTGATATTTCATCGGTCGGCTCTCCTTCATAGGTTATACCACTGTCTACGAAAAACTGATCCTCTACGTTAGTACTTTTATCACGGCTTTCCATTATTTCCACATAATACTGCCCGCCACGCTCAATTACTGCATATAACTTATCTTCTGTTGCTCCTCCAATATTACATACACTAACAAACTTCCCGCCTGCCGTGGTATGTTGGTGCCATGCGTAGATATCCTGTTCCTTTATGTAGGTAAGCCCTAACAGCAAACCATCATCACGCACACACCAAACAATACTGTTAGGTATCTGCTGATAGGTCATAGATATTATTTTATGCCCTTCAAACAAGTGTGAAGCCAATAAATTTAAATCATCACCGGTATATTTATCAACATCATAGCTGTAAGCAAGGTCACGTATGATATTGCCTTGGTGCTGCACATAAATAATCCTGCTGCCGATAGTGACAGGATTAACATCTGACACTCCCCTATATTCCTGTGGTTGGCTTAAAACATTGCTTCCTGTAATGGCTTTGCCGCCGCCACTTACTTTAAATTCTCCGCCGGCTGTTAACAGCAGCATTTCACCAAAAGCTATAATTGCCTTAATGCCATTCATTTGTCCACCGTTTAAAGTGGCCGTAATTCCATCATCATCGGCAGATGGAATGCTTGTTCCAAAGTTATAATAGTCTCCTGTTTTACTTGTCCAGAATGTCTGCGGAAATCCTTTACTTCCCGCAAAGACTAACCGGTCTTCATAAAAGCCTGTTGCAGAAGGATACCCTTTTTCACCATTCCAAGCAGCAAAAGCAAAATCACGGGTTTCATCTGTAGAAGCCAACTGTTTTTTTACAGTCCCTTTCACTACTGTAGGACTGACATATTCAGTGATCAATACATGGCCCGTATAATCTCCGCCGATGCTTTGAATGGTTATATAGCCTCTCTGCTTCTCATTTTCACCGCTCCAAACGCCTGTATTAAATTCAGTAGAAGTAACTCTGTAACTAGCAATACTTTCAGACGTGTTCTCCTCAGTCAAGCTATAATTCTGGCTTCTGTTCCCACTCTGTGTTCTTACATTTACCCATTGCAAAGAAACAGGATCATATTTTTCCAAACTAAAATTACCATCCCAAAAACCAAAACTTTCTACATAGACATTGGATTTCGGTAATACACTAACCTGCAAATTTCCGCCCGTACTGCTTGGTGTCCCCTTTTTATAATCTGTTTCTAAAAAGTGAGTTAGGGAAAAAAGACTCCCTTCATCACTTTTAGCAAAAATATCATCAGAAGCCGTCAAGGTTATATCACCATATACATCAGATGCTTCTACTGTTGTGTTATCACCAAGAGATAATACATAAGATATTTTTACCCATCCACTATTTCCAGCTGAACCATTATTGTTTCTTGATGCACCAACTCCCCCTAGTCCACCATTCCCATAAGATGTTGCAGCAGTTCCATTTCTTTGATGTCCGTAACCTTCACTATCTAAATAATAATAAGCACATCCACCACCGGTACCACCTCTTGCCAAAACATTTTCTACACTAGAAGCTTCTCCGTCTCCACCAAAGACACTAGAAACGTCTTTTGAATTATCGGTGTTTTTCCCTACTAATCCACCTGATCCGCCTCGACCAACCTTAATTTTTAGCGAACTAACGCCACTTACCTTCATTGTAGTAACAATAAGTTCTCCTCTGCCACCATTGGCTCCAGTTTTAGAGGCAAACATACCTCCGCCACCACCTCCACCGCCGCCTGCTCCTGCAATTTCTAGACTTATATTTTTAGCGTTAGATGGTATATCTGCTACATACGATCCAGGGACCGTCCACGCTTGTGTTTTTATACTTACACTTGCTTCACTATACTTTGAAGCATCAAACGGTCCGCCTGTAATATCCATTGCCTCAAAGCGCCAATCTAAATTGCCATATCTTGTAAGTGTCATTGGTGCATGTGCAGGATGAACAATGAAAAGCACATCAGCACTCTGTGTATATTTTATTTTTGCAGCATCTTCTAAATCTTTATCAGCAAAAAAGTTTTCTATGCTATATGGTGTGCCATCTTCTTTAACAACAATACCACCATCTGTATAAAACTGGCATCTGCCAGCAGTAATTTCAACAATATAATTTTGATCTGTGCTGTACATAAATGGTATTAGCACAGCCTTTTTATTATTATAAGTCTGCGCTATAAACTTAAAGCCTGGTCTATTAGCAGCGCCACCATAACGCAGAACGAAAAAATTTCTTAAAACAGCAGCTCCGCTGTCATATTTAGCAATATCAGTACGTCCATACATAGACGGCGACAATTCACCGCCGGCAAAACTTGATTTTAATTGATAGAGTGCCATAATTATGCCCCCGTAAATCTTGCTGCCGCTAATCTGTCAATGTGCGGATCCAGCAAATGTTCTTCATCAGCGTCAGTAGAGCTGGCTTCTGCAAAATAAGCGTTATAAGCCTGGATACACATCTGCGTTAAATCCAATTTGCCAGTCAACGCATAAGCAATTTCTGCAGCGAGCTTCCATCCAAACGCTTCTACAAATTGAGCATCATATAAATCTGCGTCAGTAACATCTACAGTGTATTCAATCCAGGCATTGCCGATATTAGTATAAATAGCTTTCCCCTGTTTATCCGAAACGATTTTATATTGGTTATCCCTCGGCAAGCCACAAAAATGTTCATTATACATCATTCTCAGGCATACTGCATCAGCAGGATAACGATATGCATACTTCCAGTTAGGAGGCACATCTTGAAGAGCAGCTAACTGTACACTTCTTGTAGCAAATGTCCAGGGGAATTTCCTTAACACGGCCTGTCTAACATAGTCATAGCAGCGACGGCATACTCGTGCCGGCTCGCTGGCTTCGTCAAGTCGTTCTATTGTAGCTACGCCTATATGATTAAGTGCAATATTACAAATCTCAACCTTATCCATAATTTCACCTCTGTTATAAAGAAAGCCGGGGACATATGCCCCCGGCTGATTTAATCTTGCGCCAGTGCCACTAATTCATTAATAATAGCTTCCCTGGATTTCTGACTTGTTTTTATTCCCTGTTCTTTGGCCAATTCTTTTAAATCATTAAAGTTCATTGCTTCATATTGGAGATAACGCGGATCGTCATTACCGGAAGATACTGCTGCTGGTTTATTAAGTTTCACAAAATGTTCAGGAACCTTAATATTATCTGCAAGCGTTACAATATCATCACGTCTATACATACGACCCAAAGTAAAACAATTACGCTTTACTTTGTAAGTAGCCATTATAAAGTTACCTGGATGCCGTCAGTCATATAAGCAAAGACCTTGCCGCCCACAGCCTCACTAGCGGTGTAAACCAATCTAATATAACGATTACCATATTTGATTGGAGAAAAGAATTGTGCCACAGTACAAGCCCTTGTTTGAATCAGAGAATCAGGTACACTTACCTCAACCTCATCAGCAGGACTATCAAACCCCTCAGTTGCAGCAGATTGTACTTTAACCTTAGTAATCTTGCCGGAAGTCATTGGTGTGGTCAGTTTTACGTCAAAGTACAGCGGATGCATAAACCCGCCTGTACTTCCTAAATCAATAACACTGCTGTTTGCGTCTGTGCCGGTAACGGCCTGATTCTCAGACAGCAATAATTGAGCATCAATACGTGCCATTTTATATTCCTCCTTTTTAAACAAGCTGAGATTCAGTATTCAGAATAGCTGCGCAACGCTGGAACGGAACGCCCCAGAAATTAACAACAGGTTTTCCTTCAACTGTATCAATAGACAGCATAGTATTTTTGTCATTACGTGCAGCCTTAGCCATAAAAGCCTCAAACTGCTTATTGCAGAAGATCTGCAAATTGACATTATCAGGATTTTCAATCTGATAATAACCCTCGATCAATTTGTCGAAGATTGTAGTAGTAGCAGGATCTTTTAAATCAATATTGGCCAAACGCACAACATAACGAGGATCTTTAACTGCAAGTCCCATGGACCAATTATATTTATTGGTATGAGCAAAGAATACCTCGCCTTTATCGTTCGTTACTTTTTGTTTACCCAAATACTCATGAGTAAAGCCTGCGGTGTCGCCTTCCGGGAACAAACCGTATACTTGCTGCTCTCCGAAGCCTACAAACCATACAGAAGTCAGGTTATCGCCTGTACCACCACAGTCGATGATTTGATCTGCCCAAATATCTTCTTGGTTTGTCTTACTATAAAAATAAGCACCTAAACCAGTGAATCCTGCAGGATTGATCTTCTCATCGCCATAAAAAAGCGTAGTCGCCATTTCTTGGTTCATTGCTTCAAGAAAGGCAGCATTCTCACTCAACATCCAAGAAGCCTGCATATTATTCTTTCGTGCAAGTTTTTCATCGATTTCAGCCAGCGCTTCCATCTCGCCGCAAGTAAAAGATACTTGCTTAGTTTTAGACTTGCTCGGCTTAGTCCCTCGATTAATCATTCTCCACGCTACATCCGGCAAAGAATAACGTAATGTAGCTAGTTCAGAATCCTTAGAGTTACACATTTTGAACTTCATAATTCTTAAAATCTTATTCGTTTTGCTTTGCAGTTCAATAATTCTTTGATACTTTTTGTCGAACCCTTGACGAGACGCAAAGTCTTGAAGGGTTGCGAAACCTGTTAAATCTGGCATTATTTACCACTCCTCGTATTTTTATTTGAACCCGCCGCCGGGGAAAAACAAATCGGCGGTGGTCGGTTCCTTAGACTTAGGCGCTTGCCCATCAGGTGGCTGGTCTTCCATAAGCAAGCCTCCAATGTTTTGCAGCATTTTTTGTATTGCCGGATGATTGGCCACACCTGTATTTACAAGTACCTGCATAGCCTCACCACCGCCAAAAGTATTAACAGCTAATTTAGCAGCAGCAATGTTCTCACGAGAAATAAGCCCCTGCTTTTGGCATTCAGCAGTCCAACCGTCTACAATTTCCTCCTGCTTATGCATAACGTCTAAAACTACTTTGCTATGCAAATCAATCAGCTTAGTAGCCTGCTCCTGAGTAAGCTTTGCGTCTTTAGCAATCGCTGTAAAATCAGCTTCCAGTTCAGGCGAAAGTTCCAGCCCTTCCTGTAGGTTGAACTCATATTTGTCAGGAACAACAGGCTCTTGCACAGGATCATCAAATACATTTTTAGGTGTAGTTACAGGATCACCGTCACCTGCAGGCGTTGGCTCTCCACTCGGCTCAACTTCCGGAGCAGGTTCTGTTACAAACGGATCACCGGAAGGAGCAGGTTCACCGCCTCCACCAGCACCATCTGCTTCGAAAAACATTTGTGTAAACTTATTCATGTTTTACCTCCGCTATGTCGTTATCTACTTTAAAAAGGTCATCGTCCTCTAAATCAGGAGGGTGTCTAGCGCTCTCCGCTTCATTACGCATCAGCATCTCTAAAGAATGCCCATCGTTCAGCATCCGGATATTCTTTAACAAATCAACGCCTACAGCACGTTTACCTGATAAGAAAGCATTGAAGTATGGCTCAGCTGAAAAAACCGCTGTTTCAACCTCTGTGCTTTCCAAAATGGCATAAATAAAACGCCGTCCGTTCTCGGTCCGCATAATAACGTCCAAGTCGTCCAGCGCTTGTTGTGCAAGCATATTCATTTTTTTGTTTTTCATTAAATCCCGCCTCCCAGAAGTTGATCTAATGCATTGCCACCATTAGCAGGGGTTTCACTCATCAACCTCGCCGCATCAGCATAATCCCTAACAGCAGGCGCAGCAGCAGCCATCTGTTCAGCTTGCATTTGTTCCTGCTGTGCCTGAGCACGTTGTTTGCGAAGTTCAGCTACTTCGTTTTCATCACGCACTATCTTTTCTTTGACGCCAGTAGATTCTGCGAAACCTCGTACAGCTTCATCAAGATTGATGATATCAAGCACTTCAGGCTGAGCAGCAGCAAGATTACCAACAAATCCAACTGTACGCTCAATAGCAGGTATTTCAACCATTTTCTGGGCTTGGGCCAAGATAGAAATAAAGGATACTTTTAATTCGCTTTTGTCAATTTCCTCCGGCATAGGCGGAAACAACCCATGTCTCAAACAAATATCAAAAGTGCGAAGCGTCATAGGTTCTAAAACCTCATTGTGCATTTGCTCAAGTACCGGGGACAACATCAGGAGCTTTTCTTCATGCCGCTCTGCAATCTCACGCGCAGTCATTTGAGGTCCATCCTGAGATGTAATCATCATAAACAAATCATTATAGAACGTTTCAGATATCGACTGCCGTTTCTCCAGAGACAATGCTCCTATGCCTTCATAAGCCTTTACTCTTGGGTCTACAAGTGGATAAGCCTGCTGTACAGTTCCATCAGGATAAAAATTTAGTCCTCCTGGCATTCTGTCAAGCTTCTTCATTGAAGCAGGAAATGCCATCGCCGGATCTGCAGCATTATCAATAGCCCTAAGTTTATTCTTCTCAATCTTCTGCAGCTGCATACAATCGCCCAGAGCATTATGACCAGGTCCAGAGCCATATACACCATTTGCAATCAAGGTCCAGCGTGGCATGAGGAACGGGCATTCCCTAAACCCTGATATCTTCAGGAATTTATCATTAGCACCTTTTTCATAGTGATACGAGCGCCAGGGGAAATTTCCTAAAGCCAATTTGTTAGGATCATAATCATCATTACGCTCTATAAGCATTTCAATATCAAAGTATGTTGTGATATTTCCGTCATTATAAGCAGATTTCACGCTTTCCGATACGTTATCAATACCATATTCTTTAACGATTTGGTCTGCGCTTAATCTGAAGCGTCTAGCGAACGTATAAACTCTTCCCCTTGCATCTACACCACCAGCATATTCACCGCAGGTGTACGGCCTCATCCATATGCCATAATTGTAGTCTTCCAGCATCAGAGAAGCCCCTGTACCAAATTGAGCCATTTCAGCCTCAATCTGCTGCAGCATATTATAAGCATTGCTCTTAGAATAAATGCTGCTCATAATCTCCTGGCAATCATCTAACCACATCCTTACAGCGTGGTAATTAGCTTTTTCTTCATCTTGCAGACCAAGCTCAAACCAAGGCCTTGACGGCGATGTCAACCCGCTGTGGATACCAGCTGCACATTTACCAACTGCTTTTTGGGGATGTGGGTCTATAAGGTATTCGTCACGTCTATGCCCTTCTGTGCTTTGGATATCTTCTTCAAACCTGCCCCTTGTCGGATTTATATAGCGGCTTAGCATCCTCCACGTTGGTTCATATTGGCTGCGCAATGTATAAAGCTGGGAGATAGTATGTTGTTTTCGTCTTAATTTATCGCTGTCAAACAGCATATCTTTGATATCCATAATCATTCTCCCAACAACATTTTCTTGACACTATCAGAAGTAAGCTGCCCACCAGTCTTATTGGTATAGCTTCTTCCACGAGCTTTAGAGAGTTTTTCAAGCAGGCTTTGTCTCTCTCCCTCTGTCGCGCTATCAATAGTGGCCGCTGCTGTACTGCCAGGTGCGCTTTGTTTTATAGGCTCAACACTGCCACCTCCACCGCCGCCACCGTGTAACTGCATCATAATCTTATGCATAGTCTCACCTCCCTTCACATCCCGGCAAACGGATCATACGACTTTTGTCTATTATAAAATTGTGCTTCTGTTATCGCCTGTTCTCTGCTTACAACAGATTGAGCAAAAGTTAAAGCTAGTGCGTCTGCTCTATTAGGAGAGGGGACACCTCGCTTTTTCATAGCTTCTTTACTTTCAAGTTGTATTAACCCGCTAGTATTAGGTACTGTTTCAGGACCCGTTAAATCATCTGCTAAAGTCTGGTCATCCTCTGGTATAACCCCGCCTTCTTTCAACCAATCTTTCATATTAGCCCACATCTCAGCACGTTTATTTTTGCAGTCTTGCCTGTTTGACTTCCCACCAAAAGCAATCAGTGTCCACGATCTGCCCCATGCGTCACCAGCGCTCTTGATTCCTGTACCATAGCCTAGATCAATAAACACCGCATCAGCCTTGTATTCGTCCTCGAATCTGGCTAATATGCCTGCTATTTCAATGTCGTTATCGTTCTTAGTAGTCGCAAGCAGCTTTTTCGTGAATAGCCCTTGCCTAAGATAAATAACTGTTTCGTCTCCTCCTGTCCATGCAGGATCACAGGCTATAATCACAGGAGCAAATCTAAATTGCTTTTCTTGTAACGTCCTACGTCTTGCTTCATCAACTAAGGCGGTACTAATAAATTGTTTCTCACTAGCAGAAGGGAATTCGCCCTTCACGCGAATTTTAAAAAAGTCACTATCCTCGCCGTATTGCACCCGCCAACCCTCAAGTTCAGCCTTGTTACTTATCTTAACAGTTCGGCTATCAATTTGTTTACGGTTCCATAAACTTCTGTTTTTATGAAAGCAAGCATGAAAACGGCCACTACTCTGAGTAGGATTTCCAAACACACACCAAATGATTTCCGTATCAGCATCTGTCATTGCACCTTCAGCTACTTCCCAAATGATATCCGATATCTCAGAAGCTTCATCGAATATAACCAGAGTTCGCTTGCCTTGGTTATGTAAGCCCGCAAACGCTGCAGGGTTACTATCATTCCATGGTATTGCATCTATACGCCATGTCTTTTCATGACCTTCTTGGTTAGAATAAATGCTTGTTGCTGAATAAGTGAATAAATCTCTTGCTACAAACAAGTAATACCATTTAGCTAACTCTGCCCAGGTTTTTGTCTTGAGTTGTGTATCTGTATTCGCCGTAACAACGCCCTTTGTATCTTCATGTGTCGATATAGCCCACAGAATAATCCATGCCACCATAGCAGACTTACCAATACCATGTCCGGATGCAACGGCTTCACGGATAACCTGATCTGGCGTTTTTAATCCTTCTTTGATATCGTTCAGCAGTTCTATCTGCCATTCATCAGGTCCTTCTTTGTCTTCAAGTTGAGTATTCGGTTCTCCCCACGGGAATGCAAGCCGTACGAACTCCAAAGGATCTTTACTGACACTTCCAAGAAAGTCTGTTAATGCCTTTATATCCTTTTCTGATAAAACAACTCTAGGCATCGCTATCACCCTTCTTACGACGGCTAGCAATTAAACCAGCAATATCGCCTTCAAGATTTACATCTAGTTGTTCTTTAAACAGCATATAGCGCTTACCCAATAGTTCTGCTGCCTTAGTCCTATCACTTAGTCCAGCATCTAATCCAAACTGGTCCTTTTCTTCTCCACGCATTACTTTTGTTAAATATTCAAGAACATCTTCAGCTGTAGCAATCTTATCACTATCAACTGCTGCCATTCGTGCATCTAAATATTGCTTCACCTTGTTATTCCTTAACAGTTTACTAGCACTGGCCGCCGCTGAATTATCAGTCTTGCACGTTGGATACGCTTTTTTGTATGCTTCAGTTTGATTACCGGTTTCTATAAAGTAATTAACAAAATTCTTCTGTGCTTGACTAATTTCATCCACTGTTATCACCTGCCTTTAACACATTCACCAAATAATACAGGATATCTATTTCTCTAAACGACCTTGCTACTTCTACTCTAACATTGGCACCTTTATTTCTCTTTCGTTCAGCTTTATCAGGATATTTCTCTTTATATTCATCCCATGGCATTAGGTGATCCAGTTTATACATAGTACAGACTTTAGAAAGTTTCTCGCTGTATACCTGTTCTCTTGAATATAGATAAATCATTCCTTTTAGCTCTAATGCCTTTGCTATCTTCTTTATCTTGCCGGTCAGATTTATCCTCATATCCCCTCACCACCCCTGCAAATAAAAAAGCAATGTGAATAATTTGCACATTGCTTGGGTTTGTATTAAGTTATATGCTAAATTTCGATATATATTACCGTATTTAAACGGATTTTCAGCATCAAATTATTTATGTAGATTAAATCTAGACTATCATACCATAAGAAAGCCGCTGTATTACCCCAGCGGCAATGCAATGTCCAGTTGCGTAAAACCAGACGTTTCGCCCCAACGGTAAGGCTACCCCAAGTCTACAGATATGGTACTCTGCGTTCTATGGGCTTCTTCACGGGCCGCGTACAGTTACCGTCTCTCATGCCGTTGTTGTAAGCCTACTTACTTACAATACAATTTTAACTCATAAAAACAGGTAATTTGTCGGATACATTTTAAAATTTTAATATTTTTTTCTTCATCGCCAAAATAACAGCATCTCTGAGAAATTCTTTGCGCAATTCATAAAACGTATCACGATTCATACCTTTTAATCCTGCGATAACTCCTGGCGATTTTCTTTTTTCATATCGCTGCAGCATAACTTCACCTGTAAGCTGTTTCTCATGTAATTTATACGTTTCATCAACAACATCAAGCCATAGCTCGGGATTCATTACAACTGACTGATACTGTCCATGCCCCAACGATACCATGCATATCGGCTCAATATTCTTTAATGCTGATGTTTCTGTAGGGTTGCTGATAAAAGCATGACCACCGCCCCCTGTACTACATTTTCTTGCTATACGCTGCTCACGTTCTTCAGCAACAGCTCTTTGTATTTGTTTGCGATTCCAAAAATACCACTCTACGTGCTTAATATACTTTTCTAGTAGCATGCTAATCTCCTTCTAGCTTTTCAATGATTGTCAGACGTAGTTCTTTCGCCAGCACATACAGAACATGGTACTTCATACCCTCCATTCATTGATATATCAGCAAGTATTTGTGCCATTTCATCGACGTTTGAAGCTTTAATGAGCTCATAGTTAGTCATTACTTTCACCTACCAGTTCTTTATAGTCCTGTTCCAGATGCTTTTCTGCTTCACAATACGTTCGATAGCACTTGCCTAATTTTTGTAAAAGTAAATACTTTATGTCTTTGTTATTATATAGTGTATCCAAGTGTACAGCCCCTTTACCCGTTTCTTCATTAATACCAATGTAAAAATATGTGTCGCCGATTCTAGGTTGCCATGGCTTTTTCTTTACATAAAATAAGCCAGTTAATAAATTCAGTAATGCGGTAGAATAAAATTTTTCATCTTGTTTACACGCTAAAATGTCATTTGCGTTGTACGGATTTTTTTTGAAGAAAAATATTTTCCCATCTCTGTATACGTCGCTGCCGTCTTCATATACAAGTGTAAATTCTTCGTTTATCTCTAAGTCGTTTGCATCTAAAAAATATTGTAAATATTTACTTAACATTTTTATCACCGTCCTCTCAAATATCCATCGGATCACAATTTTCACAATCTGGCTCAACTTCACCATGTAGCCACTGACAACGCCTACAACAATATTTACTGTCCCAGTAATCACAGTCATTAAAACAATCATTACAAGGGCATTGTTCTTCTTCCACTTCTATTCACCGTCCCGACGTGGTATATATTCTGACGGTCTACCAAAAGGAGATATGATATCTAAGCTAAGGCATAGACGAGCAAAATTTTTTACGCTTAAATTTTCCCTTTGACAAATACCACAGTGAAAACTACCCAAGTATTTGCACTCATGGCACCAGCCTACGTATTTGATCTTAGGTTTTTTCATAATTTATTTCTCCCATGTTGGCGTTCAAGTTGTTCCAGTAGCTGAGAAAACCACTTCACTTTCGCTCCACGTTTTGATCTATATTCTTCCATTCGGCAATACACATTCCATCGATAAGCATGGTCATAACCATGTTTTTTATAAATTTTGAACGCCCTTTTTATTTGACGAGCTTTGTATTCTTTCATCGCTATACCTCTCTAAAATCAATATCCGGGTACCGATATAGTAGCATCTTTTTCTTTAGCAAATACACCTGCGTCCGCATACCCTTTGTATCAACGTAATAAACATGGCCGTCAGCTTCTGTAACCTTGAAATCAGCCTTGTAAATTATTGGCCTTATCTTTTTACCTTCAACCTCGTAAGCAGGCTGTAAAACAAACTCCGGCTGTAATTCGATGCTTTTTACTATCCCGGTGCGCTGTAACCAAAGTAGATCCTCATAGTATTTTGCTTCCTTTCGGCTGTCAAAGCGAATACCTTCAACCTCGGTTATAGCATTACCATATTTCAGCGCAGATACAGCCCCGGGTAAATTCGCCGGCGCTGTTACGCTGTCCGAACGTATTTTATTTACAAGGTGTGCCGGCAGTTCATCCCACGTCGTCATTGATACATCGCCAAAGCATCTTCAAGCTCTTCCTTTTCTCTCCGATACCGAGCAGCCTTAGCACCAAGCTGGCTATTCTTCCGGCGCAGATGTCTAAGTTCAGTCAGTATCTGCAGTAACACCGGTTTCAATACCGGTACATACTGATCGCCTGGTTCTTTTTCTACCAGCGCCATCATAGCTTTTATATTTATTGGTTTCATTGTCTATTCCTCCGTAAATTAAAATGGTATTTCCTCATCAAATGGTACGGCCGGCCCAAATGCTTCCATCTCGCTTTTCGGACCTGCGGTGCCAGAAGGATCCGGAGCTCCGCTGCCGGCTGCTTTACGTTCGATAAACTCCACGCTATTGGCGATGATCTCCGTTACCCAGCGTTTCCCGCCGTCCTTAGCGTCATAGCTACGGATCTGCAGCCGACCATCTACAAGAAGCCTATGCCCTTTCTGACAGCTATTACCAATCATCTCGGCAGGGTTACCCCATACGACTACAGGGATAAAGTCCGCCTCTTTCTGCCCATTAGCGTCCTTAAACGGCCTATCTACCGCTAACGTAAATTGAGTTACTACCTTACCGGTCTGCGTATATTTTACTTCCGGGTCCTTTGTTAAGCGGCCCATTAAAATACATTTATTGAACATTTTGCTGCACCTCTTTTTTCTTTGCCCATCTAGCCTTAGAATGTAATGACATATGCTCTTTTTTTGTCATTACCACAAGGTTTTCTTTTCTATTATCGTCACGTTTTCCATTTATATGATGTACGCATTCATCTTCTCTCAACCACCTACCAAGTACAGCTTCCATCACAAGTATATGTTCTAAAACGTACCCAGCCTTGGTACTTCTTGGGTGGTCTACAAATCTTATAGTTATATACCCATCTGCTCTTTTCTTTTTAGCTCCAATGCCTTTTTTTAAATGCGCTTCTGCTATTTTCGCCCTGGTTTCCTCCGTCACCGTTTTTCCCCTATGTTTGTCACCTATTATCTTTTTATTTTCCGCTGTATGACAAAGCCCTTTCATTCCTTGATATCGAGGCCGTTTAGGAAGATTTCTTTTCGTTAACTCCTTGTGTATTTTCCCAACCGAAAGTTTAATTATTTTAGCTACAGTATGCATTGGCTTCCCCTCTATCACATATAAGTGATAAAGTTGCTGTGCATCAATAACTTTATTCATTACATTACACCTCTCCAAATATGCCACTCGACTGCTACCTCTGCCAACGCACAGCCAAGTTGCCATAAAAATCCTGCTGCAAAAATAAATAATAATGTGTATACTACTTCACGCTTAATCATTCGCACTCAACCCCTTCTCTAACAGGTAAATCTCTAATTTGACGCGCCAGCTCAGACCGTTTTTTCAAATCCGTTTCATTGTCCCAATCTTGAAATAACGATCTTTCAAATTCACTTGCCTTGCTGCATATCATGTCGTTCGGCCAAACAAGCGGACAATACTTACAACCATTACAGTTATCATATTTACAAGCAAAACAGCCCCACGCTATTCCTTCATACTTCCCGCCGTTAAAATTCCAACATTCCCAATCACTCTTTTGTTTGTCAGGATTTCGCACAAGCCAGTCCCATAGCTCTTTGTGTGCTGTATGATTAAATTTAGCCATTATCTCACCCTCTCGTATGATCGTACTGCTCAAAATATTCAATCGTCCGAAAAATTCTTTTGTTATTTACCCACCGCTGCAGGTAGCGTGTTTTCGGCGGAGCATGCAGCTTGTCGTAGATCATAATATACGGATCGTACCCAATATCACGTAAGGTATAAATGCGATATAAATCATCATTGAAATCGCTATTGTAGTTTGTCAAAACATAAACTCTGCGCCGACGAAAGTCGCCATGCCACACATCTTTATACTCAACTAACTTATCCAAAGTCACTTTATCGTTAGGATCATCCCATGCAAAATGCAGCATACTGTATTTGACCCTATTAATAGCAGCGGCTTTTTCGTCTGTCATAAGGCGAATATCCAGTCCCTGGGTAAAATCGACCCATGCACCGCTATCCGCAAGCTGTTCAAGCAGACTTTCCCAATCAGGACAAGCCAGCAAATTAGGATCAAGCAGCTTTATGTACTTTTGGCCTTGCCAAAACTGCGATAAATCAGCGACTTTATACGCCTGCGCCCCTTCCTTTTCCGCAACGATACAAAACGGACACTGACGGGGACAACCTCTTGTTAAATAGCCATATGCCGTATCCTTGATGCTGTATAAACTGTAATCAGGAAAAGCACTTTCAATATCTTCCGGCAATTTGCTTGTCAGATCGTAACCAGTTCCGCCTTTGACTATTTTGTCAGCCTGGTACGCCTGTACGTCGTCCGGCGTGAAAGTAAAAACCTTTGCCATATACACAACGTCATAATGCTCTAAACTGCCAGCCCATTCGACCGTATCGCCGGAATTCTTGTGCCACGCTGATATTTTCATCAATGCCAAGTTAGGCCAATTATGATTATCCACATCAACAAGTCCTATTTTCATATTCCTTCTCCTAAAATTCTTTAATCCATCGCTGTTTCCAGCAATGTACGCAATACGGTTAGTGCGTCGCCGCAGATGATTTTATTCATGCCTACCTCCTAAAGTTGACTGTCGGTCAAAATGGTTCTGACTTATTAGTGTTCATATCGTCAAAATGTTCTTCGCCTAAAATCTGTAGTTCTGCCATATCTGCGGCAAGGTTATACATCTTTGCGTGCTTATTATTCCCATGTGTATCGGTAACCTTAGCCCTAAATTCAGCAATAGTCCCTAAAAAGCAACCACACGATACCGTTATTCCTTTATCTTTATTTTTGAAAAATGTCGTAAAACCAAATCTACTACCAATGCGACCAATCAATAAATAGTCAGCGTTGCCGTACACCCAAGCGTCGCCGAACACCCTAGC
>ULQO01018123.1_pt1 | contig 30836 bp, 29 predicted proteins | sample 1954601 | NCBI WGS metagenome assembly ULQO01 (sample SAMEA4835658, study PRJEB28245) | human gut metagenome | biome: gut microbiome; material: fecal sample | place: Denmark | collected 2008
ATCGTTCAGCACGATTTCTTCCGCTGCCTGCTTGATGTTGTTCATTCTCTGTACCCAATCCATCTGATTGGCCGCTTTCAAGGCTTCGTTCACACCCTGGTTCTTTGCCATCTCTACCATCAGCGCGTCCACCTGTGCCTGTGCCGCCTGGTCGATCTCTGTCAGGTGCTTCCACAGTCTGCCGGTCAGCAGCATGGAGTTGTACAGGCCCTTTCGGTGTTCCATCAAATATTTTTCCCTGGCCCTCCCGTACCGGCTTAGGGTCTGCGCTTCCTCGTCTGCTCCGTCCATTTTCAAATTCGGCACCAGATATCCGTTCTGTCTGCTGTATGTCAATTCCATGTTGACCGCTCCTTTCGCGCGTTAATGTGTTAAAGTTACTACCATCATTATAAGCCACCATCTCCGGTTTTGCAAGAGGGTTTTTAACCTGTTCCCGTTCAATTTTACGAATGGTGTCGGCAATCTCCATAAGCAGCGTCCGGTTAGCCTGGGCCGTGGCCGTTCCCAGACAGGCTAATGTAGCGGTGGTATTGAAATTTGTAATGCCGCTTAAATCTTCCTCGTCCAGATACCGGGAAGCGTCCAGGCCACACCGGGTTAGTACGGCATATTGAACGCTGGCCCGCAGGGTATCGCGGAACGTAACTTCGGTATTGAGTTCGTCCAGTTCCTCTAAAAAGCTGTCCTCTTTCTCATATATTAAATCAGGCAGAAAATCGCCATAGATTTCCTCCACTGATTTGGCTGCTGCGTCCATGAGAAGATCACCCAGATCATTTCCGCCCTCGGCCCTAAACACCTCCCGCAGCCGTTCCATAACCGGCCTTTGGTAATTATCGTCCATGTGCCAAAGCCACGGGTCTTTTCCTCCCCTGACAGGGTGGGTATCCGCTACATCATGCACATGGTCGAGATAGGGTTTGCCGCCGTAACCTTTGCGGATCAGGGCGATGGCCGTACTGCCTGCATTAACCCACCGGCGCATTTTGTTATTCCAGGTAGGCATATCTGCACAGGCTGTCGCATTTGGTTTCTGTGCAAAAATTAAAAGCTGGTCGTCAAAATCATAGGCTTTGTAGAAGCGGCCCGCCGTAGTCAGGAACCGCCGCCATTGTTCCGGCGATTGTGTGACTTTTTTACTGGTCGTTTCCGCCAGTTCGGAAATGGTTTGCCATTTCTCGGCCATAGGAACCTCCTTTCAAATGACAACACCCGGAACTTGCTGAAAGCAGGTTCCGGGTGTTGTGTACTCATTATGTTATTGTTTTTCCTGTGTTTCCTTACGTGCCAGATACCGGATCAATTCCTCTGGTGTGGGAATTTCTCCTTTGCAGGGTACCCGTTTCTGGTAGGCCCTTGTAATCTCGTTTTGATTCAGCGGATCGGTATAGGCTTCTGTGATACAAGTCTGTATTTCCTGCCGGACTTCTTTTAGGGTAACGCCGTATTTTTTTGCCACTTTCCGGTAAATTCTCCTCATGCTCATAAACTTTCCTCCTGGGTAAAAACTATATTCGCCTGAACAATGCCATTATAAGCGATTATATCACTTAATTCAAGAAAATAAGCGATACAATCGCTCGGTTTTGCCTTTTGCGTGAATTACAATTATCAGCAGGAGGAATGATTATGGACGAACAGTTTATCCGTGACCGGCTTTCAAAGCTGCGGGAACAAAAGCAGGTTTCAGAACGGAAAATGAGCCTGGATTTAGGCCATAGCACCAGCTATATCCGCAGTATCACGTCTGGCAGGGCGCTCCCATCTATGAGCGAATTTCTTTATATTTGCGAATACCTGGGGATTACACCGAGGGAGTTTTTCAATGAAGAAAAAGAAACCTCATTGATTGAGCAGGAAGCCATCGGCTACATTCATTCAATGTCGGAGCAGGAAATTCAGGCTATGATTGAGTTCATTAAAAAATTAAGAAATGCAGAACAGTAGCGGGCGGTATCTGGAAATGGATACCGCCTGCTGTTTATTTTCTGTGTTCCTGGTTCCTGCGGTTCATATCCTCCAGCACTTTTTTCTGGGCTTCCGAGAGTACCCGCGGCGGTGTGATTTTTACCCACTTTTTGGGTATTTCAAAGGTAAGCCCGCCGTAATGGTTATCTGCTGATTGATTGGACTGTGCCGGGTAGGACTGGCATAAGTCCTGCAAGAGCCGCTGTAAGGCGGCGTTATGTGTGTAGACACTGGCCGTAGCTTCCGCTTCGTTGAACAAAATAATGGTTTCCTGTTCCGTTTTCGTCAGGGTCATGTGTGTCACCTCTCTTTTTCCGGGGTATGCCGGTGGGGGCCGGAAGCGGGCCTGCTTTCCTGGGCCATTCGGAGTTTCGCCCGCAGAGAGGGAGGCTTGCCCTCATTCCGGTCATTCAGATGTTCCTTTGCGCGGCCCATCAAATCACGTTTTGCCGCCTGGTAATCGGTAAAGTAGTGGCCCCAGGTGAAATCTGTGGGGCCGCCGCCGTCCAGACGCCGCCATGTAACAAAAGGCTGTACGGCCTTGGGATTTTCCCCCAAAACAAATTCTACGCCGTCTGCCTCCACGCTCTCCAGGATCGTATAGCCCTGGTTTACACGGACGGGATTTTTTATTTTCTCTTCCGGGTGCTGCTCCGTCCGGTCAGCCTGCGGAAGCGTAAGGCTCATTACCCGGTACTGCTCCGGCACAGGCTGTCCCTCATGGACGCGCTGCCATTCGTCGCCGCTGTTCACCAGATAGCCGTAGGGGGTAAACTGTCCCTGTTCCAGCTTGGCGATATGGCTTCCGAACCGGTACGGGTCAATCCCCCCTTTCCATTCCTCCGGCATTTCCACCATGCCGGATTTATGCAGGTAGTAATCGCCCAGTGCGGACGGGGTATCGACGCCCGGCAGGTGGATAAAGTATTCCACGTTGTCGGGGTAGTCGATGATCTGGCCGATACTGGCAAATCCCTCATGGGGCCTTGTCAGGGCGGCGTTCAGCTCCGCGACTTCGGCAGGGGCCAGCGGTTCCAGACGGGCCGCAAGATAGTTTAACTCGTCCACGCCTGCGGATAACACCATATCATAGGGCAGGGCCAGCCGCCGATCTTCGGGGGAGGAATACCCATTGATGAAAAAGTCCTGCGGGTTGTCGGTGGAAATAACAACCTGCCGCATGGCCTCCTGTAACCGGTCGGCGGTGGTCGGAAGTTCCAGCCACACACCCTGTTTGCCCTGTTCAAAGAGCTGGCGGTTATGGATTTGGATAGAAAATACTTCGCTCATTCGGTCACTCCTTTCTTTTCAAGAGGGTTTGGGAAATTTCCCAACAAGCAAAATCCCCGGCCCGGCAGGGTGGCCGGGAACGGGGATTTACCGGGAGTGTGGCTACACTCCCTATGCTTGCTGCGTTACTGATTTAGCCTTTCCTCTCAATCCGGTAGTTGACGTACTTTCCGCCCGTATCAGCTAAAAGCACCGTGCCATCGTAGGTTTTCCCGGTCTTGACGGAATAGAGGCCCTTTACCTTGGCCTTACCGCTTTTCAGCAGCGTAGCGGCGATTTTTTGGGTAAACTCTTTCTTGCGTTCCTCAAAAAAACGGTCATTCTTCCACATGACGAACTGACAGGAACGGTTGCCGCAATAGTAGTTTTTCTTCCCCTCGTAAACGGCCTCGCCGCAGCGGGGGCAGATACCGATGGAAACACGTTCTTTCTGAAATAATTTCTGTCCGTCCTCATTCACATGATTGTAGGTAGAAACAAGGCTGCGGGCCTGCGCTTCAATCTGGCGCATAAACTCGTCCGGGTCGGCTTCCCCTTTGGCAATCTCCGTCAGCCTGCTTTCCCATTCGGCGGTCAGGGCCGGGGAAGTCAGCTCGTCCGGCAGGACGCTTACAAGGTTGTGGCCGTCCTTGGTGAGAATGAGCTGTTTGCCCTTTCTCTCGGCAAAGCCCATCTGCACCAGCTTTTCTAAGATGGCGGCGCGGGTGGCAGGCGTCCCCAATCCTTTGCGCTCGGCGTCGTCCGGCGTGTCCCCGGCTCCGACCCGCTCCATCGCGGACAGAAGCGTGTCCTCCGTGTAGGCTTTCGGCGGCGCGGTGAAATGCTCGGTCACGGAAGCGGCCACGTCCTTAAAGGTCTGCCCCTCGAACAGCTCCGGCAGCTCCTTATCCGGCTCCGCGCCGTCCCCCTCCTTATCAGCTTTCAGGGAGGCCCGGAACTGGCGTTCCATCTCTTTCCAGCCGCCGCATAGCACCGTCCGGCCTTTGGCGGTAAACTCATTTCCGGCGCAGGTAAACGTGGCGGTGACGGCCTCATATACATGGGGCGCGGCCACGGCACACAGGAGCTTACAGGCAATCAGGGACAGCAGCTTTTTTTCGCTTTCGGCCAGTCCGTTAAATCCCTGTTTGATAAATTCCGCCGTGGGAATGATGGCGTGGTGGTCGCTTACCTTGGCGCTGTTTAGCACGGGGCGGATCTCCGGCGTCAACTCCACGCCCTCCATGAACGGAAGCAGGGGAAGAAGCCCGGTGATGGTGTCCGCCGCCGTCTGCTCCATGTCGTCGGTCAGGAACCGGCTGTCTGTCCGGGGATAGGTCAGCAGGCGTTTTTCATAAAGGGCCTGCGCGTAGTCAAGGGTCTGCTTGGCGGTGAATCCAAACAGGCGGTTGGCCTCCCTTTGCAGCGTCGTTAAATCAAAGAGCTTGGGCGGCTGCTCGGTCTTTTTCTCCCGCGTCACGGACGCACAAACGGCCTGCGCTCCTGCACAGGCCGTCTTGATGGCGTCCGCTTCGGCGGCGTCGGGAACGCGGCTGCTTACCGCCTCCGCGCCTCCCGCGCTGATATAAACGATGTGGTAATTCTCTTTCTGGAAATGGGTGATTGCCTCGTCCCTGTCCGCCAGCATTTTTAAGGTGGGGGTCTGGACGCGGCCCACGGTCAGCGTCCGGTGGTACAGTACGGAAAAAAGCCGGGTGGCGTTTATGCCGATCAGCCAGTCTGCCTTGGAACGGCACAGGGCCGATTGATACAAAGCGTCGTAGTCTGTTCCCGGCTTCAAGTGCTGGAAGCCCTCCCGAATGGCGCTGTCCTCCATGCTGGAAATCCACAGGCGGGAAAAGGGCTTGTTGCAGCCCGCCATCTGGTAGACGAACCGGAAGATAAGTTCCCCCTCGCGCCCGGCGTCAGTGGCGCACACAAGGCGTTCCACGTCGGGCCGGTTCGCCAGCTCCCGGATTGTTTCAAACTGCTGTTTCTTATCGTCGGGAATGATGTACTGCCACGGCTCCGGGATAATCGGCAAGTCCTCATAGCGCCATTTCTTGAACCGCTCGTCATAGCGTCCGGCGTCGGCAAAGGAAACCAGATGGCCGATACACCAGCTCACCAGATAGCCGTTGCCCTCCATATATCCGTTCTGTTTTTGTGTAGCTCCGATTACCGCCGCAATCGTGCGGGCGACGCTGGGCTTTTCCGCAATTACTAACTGATAGCTCATTCTTCGTCCTCCTTTTCCTGCTCCGGGGTGTCGTTCCCGTCTGCGCTGTATTCGTCCTCTTTTATGGGTTCTTCGTCCTCAAAATCGTCATCGTCAAACTCGTATTCGTCCAGATCGTCGTTTCCTTTCACGCTCTGCTTGGGCTTGCGAAACTTGAAGTAATACAGGGCCGCGCCGCCACCAGCCAGCACTACCACAAGCAGGATCATAAGACCGCCCGCGTTTCCGCCCTTGGCCTCTTTCTCCGGGGCCGTGGGTTCCTCCGGCTCCTGTGCCTGCGGTTCTGGCCCGGTACATTCGCTTAGGTTGGTTTTGCAGACCGGGCAGGCGGTATTGACAGCCCCGGCCCTGCATTTCTCCGTACAGGTGCAGGCGGGGACTTTCTCTTTCTTCCCATCGTCCATAAGCGCCATCAAGTCGGCCTCGTCCACCTGATTCAGGAAGTGGACGGCGCTTTCCTTGTCCTCATTGGTTCGGTCAATCAGGATATAAAAATAGTTGCCGCTTTTGGTGGTGACAGTGATAAGCTGCTTTTCCCCGTCATAGAAGTCGTCCACCAGCCCGGCGTTGCCAGCCGGTGTCAGGGGTTCCGGCTCCATGCCGCCCGTGGCTTCGTCGTTTTCCTCCTGCTTCTCCCCGGATTCCTTGGTGGTGGAAGTACCGCCTCCTGTGCTGGCAGGCTTGGCCGTCGTGCTTCCTGCCGCGGTGGTGGCGGAAGTGGGTGCCGCCGTCGCCGGTGGCGTGGTGGGTGTGGTCGTTGTGGTGGCCGGGCCGGTGGTTGCCGGTTTTGAAGTTTCCGGGCAGGTGACGGACGTTTTTTTGTTCTCCCGGTCTTTTTTATTTTCCGGTTCTTCGTAATTCGGGTTATTGAGCTGCACGGTCTTGGACTTGTTGCCTGCATAGTCCACAGACTGGACGGAAATCTGCTTATAATCATCGTCCAAATCCCGCAGCCGCACGTCCAGCGTCCCGTTCGTCAGATCATCGTAGCGGTCGCCGTCAATGTAAATGGCGTCCACGCCGGATAGCTCGTCGCTTGCTTCCACACGCAGCATTTTCCCGTCAATCCCTGCTTTAACCGTGGGGGCGGTGCGGTCGAAACATTCGATGTAGCGGCTCTTGGTGTGGGCCTTGCCGTCCTTATCGGTGACAACCACATACACGGTGCAGTTCTCCGTGATTTCCACCTTTACCCGGTCGGTATCAGCCAGATCGTCGGTTAAGTCAATCAGGCTGCCGCCGCGCTCGATTTTGTACTCCACCTTTTGCCAGCCGGTATTGTTCAAATCCGCGATACGGATTTCCACGTCTGCCGCTTTGGTGTACCAGCCGGACGGGGAAACAAGGGTGATGGTATAAGCCGGTTCCGGGGTCGGCTCCGGGGCCTTTCCCACGCAGCCGTTTCTATCCAGCTTGCAGACGGGGCAATCCTGATTGACAGCCCCCTCCGCACATTTCACAGTGCAGGTACAGACAGGCGGGGCCGGTTCCGGCTCTTTTGCCGTACACTTGGAAACGTCGGCCTTGCAGACGGGGCAATCCCCGTTTGGCGCGTCCGCTGTGCATTTCACTTCACAGGTGCAGGCTTCCGGCTCCGGGACTGTCGGTTCCGTGGGTGGCTCTGTCTGCCCCGGTTCCGTTGATTCCGAAGGCGGTTCCGTCTGCTCCGGCGTGGCCGGTTCTGTGGGCGGCTCCGTCTGCTCCGGTACAACGCTTTCCTCTACGGTGGGGACGCTGCTTTCCTCCGGTGTCTCATTCCCGGAAACCATGCTTTCCCCCGGCCCGGCCTGTGCCGGGGCTGCAAGCCCCAGCAGGGGGACACACAGGATCAGGGCGCACAGCAGAAGCGCCACGGCCCGTTTACATCTCGTCAGGTTCTTCATGGTCGTTTTCCTCCTTTTCCTCAAAGCTCCCGGCGGTGGCCGGGGTCTGCATGGCGTTGTTACGCAGAAATGCCGCAAGCTGCTCCGGTGTTAAGTTCAGGGCGCGTACCTGCTGGATAATCTGCAAATTCTCCTGTTCGGTTTTCTGCGCTTCCAGCTCTTTAAGCTGCTTTTGAAACTCCGCGATCTTGGTCTTGGTTTTCTGAATTTCTTTTTCAATGCGTTCCAGTCTGTTTACTGCCATAGGTCAAAACTCCTTTCAAAAATAACGGCCGGTTCCCGGTTATGGAAGCCTGCCGAAGCTGTAAAAATGGGATTGCCAGTAGCTTGAATCAATGCTTGTGTAACTGATCGGGTCGCCACAATGCAGCATGACATTGTTCCCGACATACAGCCCACAGTGGGACACGCCGGGGGTATCATACGTGCCGACGAAAAACACAAGGTCGCCGGGCCTCGCCTGTGACGGGGAAACGGGGGTACAGTAGTCATAAAGCCCCTGCGCCCCCAACCGCCCCACGTTCCAGCCGGAATGATTCACCACCCACGACAGAAAGCCGCTGCAATCAAAGCTGGTGGCCGGGGAGCTGCCGCCCCATACATACGGGAAGCCGATATACTTTTCCGCCTCGGTAATCATAGCCTTAAAGGCTTCGTCCTCCAATGCCTCCGGGGGAATCTCGTAGTAGATCGGCTCTTTTAAGGTGGAGGCGTTGGGGTACTGGCCTGTGCCGAATAAATCCGGGCGGTTCCCCAGACCGGACATATACAGGGAATACAGGCTTAGTTGATCCTCGCCCATGAGGTAGACGGGCAGGTGGGAGAGGTCGAAGTTTTCCAGTGTCACATAGCAGATATAGTAGTCGTAGGGGACTTCTTCCTCATATTCGTTGCCGTCGCTGTCCGTGTGGGTTTCCGTCCGGTAGCGCACCTCCACCTCCACGCGCTCGGTCAGGGTGTATTGCTTTTCAAACAGCATGGCAAGATCGCCCTGCACATCGGCCTGTGTGTATACGCCGTCATGCAGCGCCGATAAAATAGAAGTCAGCACATAAGGGTCATGGCCGATCTCGTCAAGGTCAAAATGGTATTCGTCATAATCGTGGGTGCTTTCATAACTGTTCAGATAATCTTGCAGCTCCGTTTCTTTGGCTGCATAGTCTGTTTCCGCGCCCAGCATATCCGCGTCCTCCGACAGATAGGAGGTTGCGGCGAAACCGCTTCCCACGCTGCCGAACATGGCCGTGCAGGATTGCAGGCTTCCCATGACAAGGGCGGTCAACAGGAGTAAAGCCCCGGCCAGCAGGACGCCTTTCCAGTGGCGTACCACAAAGGAAGCGGTGCGCCCGCTTTCCTTTGCCGCCGCTTTCGCGGCCCTCCCGGTGGCTCCGGCTGCTTTCGCGGCCCCCTGCGCGGTCTGGCCTGCCGACCGCGCTACCTTGGCATACTGGCGTTTAATCCGCTGTTTCTGCCAGAGACGGGACACGGGATTACCAGCCGACGCCGCCATCTGCGGGTTATCCCGCAGGGATTTTTGATAGAAATACTCGGCGTTGGCTTTCAGGGCCTTTTGCTCCGCCTTAGACGCGGCACGGTAGGGTTTGAGCTTATGGCGTTCCATTCCTTTGCGGATTGCTTTTCCCATCTGCCGCTCCGCCAGTTCTTCCCCCTTATGGCCGCTTTCCACGCCCACGTTGTCGTGTTCCACCTCATGGATTTTCCCGTGGACAGCAAGGCCGATTTCCTGCGCCGGGCGGTTCATGGGATTGGGCTTTAGCTTGGGTGCGGGATTCTCCACCGGCTCCATGTGCAGCCGCGTTTTGCTTTTTTTGCTGGCCTCGTCATAAATCCGCTGTTTGCGAACGGTATGCTTATGGGGGATTTTCTCCCGCGCCTTATCCAGCTTGTCGGCCCGTTTATCGGACTTACGGATATATTTCTGCATATCCGGGTCGGCCCGTTCTTCCTCGGTCAGTTGCAGCCGGGAAGATGGGCGGTGCAGGGCCGCGTCCCCCTCCACGGCGTCGGCGGTGGCCTGCTTTGCCGCTTTTTTTGCTTTGTGGCGGTCATTTATGGTGTCGGCCCGTTCCAGCGCCTTTTCCGCCGTTCCGCCGATTTCCGGGGCGGTAAGCTCCGGTTCCCCGGCCCGGTCGGAAATGTTCTCCACCTCGCCGGTGGTCTGGTTTTCAAGGGTCAGGCCGTCACGGGTCATTTTCTGGACGATCTTATCGCGGGGTTTCAGTTGTTTCATCGTGGATCACCTCCTTTCTGCCCCCACGTCCTATAAGCTCGCCTCTTTCAGCTTTTGCGGGGTGGGCGGTTTCTTAGGGGGTTCTTTCTGTTTCGCGGTCTTTAATTCCGCCCGAACAGAGGGCTTTTCCTCCCGGCCTTTGGCTGCGGCCTGTTCCAGACGGCCAACGCTCTGTAAGGCGCGGGTGACGCCTCTTTCCATGCCCTCCATGATGGATTTGGATTGTTTCAGGGGCTTGGCAACCGCCGCAAGGACGCCTTTATCCTCATTCCGTGCGGTCAGTTCTTTGGTTTCCCTGCCGGTCAGGACGCGGCCTAAATTCTTGGTATGTTCGTTGAGTGCATGAAGCTCGCTCCCCACGGCATTGATCCGGTCAATGCTCTTTTGGGTGCGGGAAACGGAAGCGTGTAAGCTGTCCTGCATATCCGTCAGGGCCGCTTTCAGCCCTATAAAATCAACCGCTTTCTGTAAGGCGGAAATGCCCTGCTGTCTGGCGTCGGAGAGGGCCTGCTTCACCGATTGGGACAAGTCCGCCCTGATCTGGCCTAACTGTTCCTTTGCCTGCTCCACCTTGTTCTGTATGGCCGTGACGCCCTTTTTGAGCGCCGCCCGGATTCCCTTATCCTGAATCCGGTCAAGCTGCCCCTGCACGGTTTTCAGCTCGGACAGCACCGCCGCATACTGTTTTTCCATCTGGTTTAATTGGGTAACAAGGGAAGAAAAGTCGGCGGCTTCCTGTTTCTGGCCGTTTTCGTTCAGTGCCCGGAAAAACTCTTTCAAATGTTCCTGTTCCCCGATGGGGACGGTAAGCGTTTCGTTCATCAATCAGCCTCCTTTCGCTTATGCGCCGGTGACTTCCTCTAACCGGGTCGTCATGATCTGGTAGAGCTGTGTGTTTTTCGGGATTGGGTTGGTAAAGGGCAGGATCACGTTCTCATAAATCAAAAGCCCCTCGCCCGGTTCGGAATTGCTGATGTACGCCTGTTGCTGCGGGGAGAGGTTCAGCCGGTCGGCAAGGATTTTCCGGTCGCCGCTGGCCTGATTCAAGAGGCAGATAAAATCACTGTTTTCAAGGATATTTTCAATCTCCGGGGAAGATAAAAGGTCTTTGACGTTCTGCGTCGCACCTGTGGGTATCTGGTTGTGATTAACGGACGGCTTTTTATCCGTCCCTCCGGGGCTTTCGCCCATTTTCAGCGGCGTGTCCATTCACGCCCGGCATAGCATATCTTTTTATCCGGCGGCTCTGCGCCGCTGGCCGGACTGATAGCGGGAACTCTTGGGGCCGTTATATTCCCGGCTGTCGCAGGCCGGGGTTCAGGCCCTATGCGTTGCATGTGTCCTGCCTGTTAAAACAGGACTTCCATTCGGGTTGGGACTGCAAAACCTTTCCCGTTTTCTTTCCCGCTGGTTCTCCTGACCGTCTGAATCCGGCTCCGGTCAGGACGGCAACCGCTGTACTCCTTTGCAGGCTATTAAGCACAGCGTTGTTTACCTCCCCATTTTCTAAAACGCTTCCAAATCTCACAGCTAAAAGCCGCCGTCTGTTCTTCCTTTAGGAGCAGGTGAAATTCGTCGCAGAAATACCACGTCGCCCGTCCTTGGCTGCGGTTGGCCGTCACACGGCCCCATATCTGGTCTTGGACAATGAGCATACCCAGCTTTTTAAGCTGTTTCCCCAGCGATTTAATATCAAAGGCCACAATCCGGTTGGTGATGTCAATGTTCGTCCGGTGGTTGAATACGTTTAGGGAACCGGACACATACAGGTCAAGGGCCTGCGCCACCCGGTCGGCCTCCGGGATATGCTGCGCCAACAGCGCCGCGTGGAGGTCGGACAGGATCGGCATGTTTTCCGGGCGGGGGTCTGCCAGATAGGGCCGGTAAATCACCTGTACGGCCCGGTCGATTACCGTCTTTTCAATGGGTTCCAGCCCGTTCTTGCCGCCCATCACCAGCTCACAGAACGACAGCACAAAGTCGCTCTTTAAGGCAAGCGGGCTTTCGTCCTCCGAATAGTTCAAGTTGATTTCTAAGGGGTTCAGATAATCTTTGCTGGTGGGGGACAGCCGGACGGTCTGGCCGTGGAGCCGTTCCACAAGTGGGTAGTATTCCGCCTCCGGGTCACAGATACAGATGTCGTCCGGCGTACAGAGGAAGATACTGACGATCTCCGATTTGCAGCTCATGGATTTTCCGCTGCCGGGGGTTCCCAGCTTCAAACCGTTGGGGCAGCGGGCGCGTTTGCGGTCTAACATAATCATGTTGTGGGACACGGAATTGAGGCCGTAGTACAGGGCGTTCCCGCCTTGGAAAAGCTCCTGCGTGACGAACGGCACGAACACCGCCACGCTGGAAGTCGTCAAGGCCCGCTGAATCCTGATCTGGTTAAGGCCCAGCGGCAGGCTGCTCATAAGCCCCTGTTCCTGCTGGTAGTCAAGGCGGGTCAGGGCGCAGTTGTATTTCTGTGCCACGCCAGCCGCCCGGAACACGTCGTTTTCCAGCTTGGCCTTGGTATCGGCCACGTTGAGGACAAGGAACGTCAGCAGAAAAAGACGTTCGTTCCGGCTTTGCAGCTCGTCCAGCAGCGCCTTGGCCTCCTTGCCGTAGGTGGCGAGGTCGGACGGCAGAATGTCCATGTCGTAGCCGCTGCGGATTGCCCGTTTCTGCTCCTGTATCTTCATGGCGTCAAGGTCGGTAATCTTGCGCTTGACGGTCTTGATTGCTTCCGACTGGTCTACGGCCTGCACATGGAGGTTGACAACAATACTGGTTTCCGTGTCCAGAAAATCGGCCAGCATTTTGTCCGACAGCTCCGGCGCTAAAATCTGTAAGAAGCTCACCGCGCCGTACTTGCCGCCCATGCCGAACATGCGCCCGTTGCCAAAGCGGAACGAGGACGGGGCAATAAAATCCTTGGTGGCAAGGCCGGACGGGGCCAGCCATTTCCAGTCAAAGGCAAACGGCTCCCCGTCCGGGTGGAATACCCCATGCAGCGCCGAGAGCCGTTCTTTCCCGTCCAGCGCGTGCGCCGGAACACCCATCACCTTGAAATAGCCTAACAGGTCGGTTTCAATCCGGTTCAGCCTTGAACGCGCCATTTTCAGGCCGTCGGCCTCGATGGTAAAGGTCAGATACTTGGTCTTGACAATGCCGTTGTTGCCACGGGAGAGCTGTGTTTGCAGGATATTGGTGTATTCCTCCCTGATGTCGTCGAAGTCGTCCCCCTGCGGCGCAATTTCAAAGCTGTGGGAAAACTGTTCTGGGTCGTCCCTGCGGTTGACAAGGGAGAGCTGAATCCTGATGGAGGAATCCACATAGTTGTATAAGTCGCACAGGCTTTCAAAAGTGGCCGTCCGGTCGTCGGCCTGCGCGAGCTGATAGTTGATGTCGTCAAATTCAATGGTCTTGGAGAACGTGCGCCCGTCAATCCGGCAGATACCGTCCGGATACATGGCTTCATAGGGAATACTGTCCTGCGCGGTATGGGGCTTTCCGTCGCCCTGATACCTGCGGATCACCGCTTCAATTTCGCGGCGTTCGGCGCGGGTCAGCTTTCGTTTTCCGCCCGCCGGTTGGGGCGTTTTCTTTTCTGTTTTGGACAATCGCTTTTACCTCCTTTTCCAGTTGGTGTTGCCGCAGAAGCGCGGCGTACAGGTTGTTGGTCTGGTAGGGCCGCTCCTTTGGCCGGATAAAAATGGACTGAATCATTTGTCCGGCAATCACCTCAAGGGGCTGGCCGTGCCGTTCATACAGGGCGAGAAGCAGCCCCGGCAGCATGGCGAACACCATGATAAGCGCCGCCGCGCTGGTGGGGACGCGGCCCCGGAGTAAGAAAAAAAGCGGCACGCTGATTAGGAGCGCCCCGCTGAAACAGACGAGCTGCCGTTTTGTCAGCCCGAACAGCATTTTGGATTTTACTTTTGTCAAGTCCTTGGGTACGGTTACAAATGCCAAAGTTTAAGCACCTCCTTTCATTCAGGGGAGAGGGAAAGATCGCTTTCCACCTCGTTGCCCCACACGTCCCAGCCGGGGGCCTGCTGTCTGGCGAACAGCTCCACGCGGGGCAGATCTCCCATGAGGGTAATAATTTTCTCCCGCACAATGTCGGGCTTTTTGCTGTGCTGCTCCACCGGGGCCATGATTACCTGATGGACACCGGCGCATTGACGCCGGGGCCGTCCTCTGGTCGCCAGCAGGCAGAGTTCCACGTTCGCCCTTGTCCAGTAGCCCATGCCCCAGAACAGGGTCGGGGCCTTTTTGTTGAGCTTCACCCATACAAAAGCAACCGTCTTATAGGTAAATCCCCATGCGTCAAGGACAGATAAGCCCTCCCGGAGATTGGGAAACGTGATCCAGAGGAAAAGCGCACAGCTTTCGGCTGCTATGCTGCCAACCGGCAGGGCGCGTATATCTTCAATCCGCATGGTGGGGTAATGGCTTTCCGCTGAACGGCCCGCCCCTTTCTTGGAATATACCTGATACTGCCACGGGGGATCAGCGTAAATAATGTTGTATTGTTTCTCATTGGCAAGTTCGATAAAATAGCCTCCTTTGTCTGTCAGTGGGCGGTAAAAATAGCCTTGCTGATACTTCCCGTCTTAAACAGACAGAAGCACAGTAAAACCGTGTACCCCATGCAGCCCCAGATCGCGCCGGATATGTCGTCTACGGTGGCGATATTCTGGATCAGCACCGAGTAAATGCCAACCACCACCATGATTAAAAAGGCTTGGAAGCCCAGCGCCAGCAGGGATTTTAAGTAGTTCTGGCTCACGCCCCGCCATTCGTTGTTGCCGAACATGGCAAGGGGGATCGGGCCGAGGGAGGTCACAAGATAAATCTCTATCATGCGCCCGTAAATGACTAAAAAAATGCAGATGGATAAAATGTGAATGGTAAGGCCCACAAAAAGCGTCTGGAACCATAAGCCCAGCAGACCGCCCACGCTCATTTCCTGCAAGCGGCTTTCCAGATCGGGCAGGACAGACGCTATATCAATGCTTGTGTCCGAGATAATCACCCCGGCACTCTGGTTGACAACGCTCTGTGTAGCGTCGAAAATCCCCATGACGATATTCCACGCGTTTGCCACAATCAGGATTGCAGCCGCAGACTTAAACGCCCACTTAAAGAACATGAACGTGTCAATGTCGTGCATGTTGTTCTTTTCCGTTATCATCTGGATCAGCTCATAGCACATGACAAGGGCCAGAATCGCGGCGGCGATAGGGAGTATCACCGTTTCGGACAGGTTTTTTAACATGCTGAAAATGCCGCTGTTAAAGCCCTGCGGCGTCATGCCTACGTCCCCGGCCACTTCCCCCACCTTTTGGTTTACCGTGTCGAACAGGCCGGACAAGTTGCCCGTGATCCCGTCGATTAACACCCCTTTTATCCATTCCTCTATCAGTTCACCGATCAAGTGGGAACACCTCCTTTCCCGCGCCCTCCCGCACCGGGCGGGAGAGCGCGAGGAGATTTAACAGGGAACATCAGCCCAGCAGCCCGGACAGCATGGGGACAAGGGTAATGCCGATCAGGGCCACGCCGCCACCGGCGACAAGCTGCTTGACGCCCTGACTTTTGGAGGCTGGATTGTCCTGCCCGTACCCCTCCAACAGATTGATACCGCCCCATACGCACAAACCACCGCCGAGGGCAACAACAAGGGTCTGCAAAACTTCTACTGCACTGTTGAAAAATTCCATAAAATTTCCTCTCTTTCTGCCGCTGTTTGCGGCTCAAAAAATGTTGTTGTCTGATTCCGGGTACAAAAATGCCGCCAGCTATAAAGCGGCGGCGTCCTCGTCCGACAGGTCTATATCGTAGAGGTCAAACACCTCGTCCTGTGTCACCACAAGTTTTTTCCTGCGGCGCATGGAAGCTAAAAACCTGTCCACGTCAAATTTGTTCTTCGGGTCGGCGTCGGAAAGGTATTTGTATCGCGGGTGGCGGGTCAGGTCGTACTTCTCACTGAAAAACGGCCTGACGCCACGCACCTGTAAAATACACTTCCCGCCGTCCATCACGGCTATTTCGTCTTGGCTCATCAACTCTTTGCCACAATGTCAAGTGATGAATTCAAAAAAGACAAGCACTATCCAAAGAAAAACTTCTTTTATGGTATCTGCCTATTTTGTTTTCGATAGTTTTAGCTGTGATACATTTAATTTAGGGTGCAAAAAAGCAGGAGACCTTTTCGGATCTCCTACTTAGTAAAGCTGTGAAGATTTAATTGTGGTTGGGTTGCCCGTTATACAAACTGTAAGTTATAAGTCAGTTAAAAAATTTTTTGAAATACCTTTTTTCTGAAGTTTATATTTTTGAACTTGGGATAATGGAATTTCAAATGCTGTGCTTGTCTTTGGAAATTTATCGTTCAATATATCATCATAGAGAACGGCAATAAATTTCCCCCATTCTTTTAAGTCAGTTGTCTTTGTTGAATCGTCTAAGAAAGCATAACCATCACTTAAATAAAATATCTCTAATGCTAGTGCTAAATCACAACTGGGGGCAGCAAGTATTTGTTTTGGAATTTCAAATCCGTCATCCCAGTTGTATTCATTTAGCTTACTTCTTAAATCATTATATACCATTTTTATATCTCCAAAATTCAGATTTGTTGCTTACATTATACTCTATCAACCTAAAGAATGGAAGATTTCTTCTTGCCTCCCAAAGCAAAAGCACCGGTCATTTTCAAAACGAAAACAGCAAGTGCCTTAAAGTTCCATATCCAATTGTGGGTGCAAAAAAGCAGGAGACCTTTTCGAATCTCCTGCTTAGTAAAGCGGCGAAGATTTAATTGTGGTTGGGCTGCCTGTTATGCAAACTGAATTTTGTTTTACTAAGTTCTACAAACTGGAAACTGTTAGCTAATCTGTGCCTTGATTTTTATCCCTATCCGTCCTAATTGATCTTGAACTACTTGCAAAAATTTCTGGCAGTTATCTGTTACATCATACTTGAAATGGATTTCTATCATAGCCATCTTAAAATCAGCATTGGGGTATATTTCATCGTACTGTTCGCTTTCGATAAAAGCCACATACGCATTGATTTTATCTTGTAAAATCTTCAAGTGTTCAAACTCATTGTCCCAATTCAAATGGTCGGTAATAAGGAGTACCAAACAAGCATTTTCTTTATCGTTTGCGATTGCATCAATCTGACTTGCGTTATCAACAGCCATAATAGTTCTCCTTCCCAGTTCTTTATAACCATAACTCTTTCTCCCAATACATCTGTGACATTTCAATTACACAACTTCAAATTTTTGTTTTTTACTTAACTTTAGTGTAGCTCTCCATACTAAAAGTTTCTAAATCAAACACTACCGCAACAACATTGTCCTCATTTTCTTCAATAAGCCATAAGCGAGTCCATAAGGTTTGATCGTTCATATTGGTAGCAGTTTTATCCTCACCATCGGTAATGATTTTTTCAGGATCTAATTTTGTTACAAAAATATTTTCGGGTTTAAGACCTGGCAGGCTGCTCTTAAGTTCCTCCTCTGTTAGTCCTGCTATTTCCATTGCTTCAGCACCGTTATAATACTCAACATCTCCGTACCAGTAGTTATCGTTAACATTCTCGATGGATTTTAACCACATAAACTTATCGTCAACGAATTTATAACCAGCACCAGAGCCGGTATCTATTTCCCATGTTCCTTGTATCAGTGCATTATCATCGTTATTATCTTTGCTGTCAGTAGTACCGGCGCAAGCGGTAAGCCCAAATAGGGTAAAACAGATCATCAGAATAGCTGCTGCAATTCTGAAAAACCCACTTTTGCGGTGTTTAATCATATGCCTTCCGATTATTGCCGTTGCCTCAGTCATCCGTATAGCAACAATTGCAGTAATAAACTGCGGCGCATATTTGCTCGGCCCCGTGATGAGCTTCCTTCTGTTTGGCATAGTTTACACAGTCTGTATGCAGCAATGGAATCAGGCCGCGGTGTTTGTCATTTTGGAAGTTGCCTGTGGTTTCCTGCTGTATGCAACTGCTGCCATTGCTGCAACTTCCCAAAGCATTGCAGACGGCCTGCTCGGATTTATTCGGCAGTAAAAACTGACCCTCGATTACTTCATTTTCTGTAATCGAGGGTTAGCTAACATATTCAGTATGAAGCGTTAGAAGAGTACATTGGGCGAACCGCAATCCATGCAATTCATATGCAACCGTCAGGAGAATATTGTACATGCGGTGTTTTTTGTAGACTATATTTTGTGATGTTTACCCATTTAGGGGCTATTTTTATGGGTAAAACAGCGATCCAGGCAGTCATCATGCCGCCGGGATCGCTGTTTTTTTCTTTTCCAGAAATATATTTCGTAGTACTTTTGGGTAAACGTAGTACAATTGAGCTTCTGTAGTACAATTAGTTTCCTGTAGTACAATCATTTTTACGGAAATATACTGCACAAAGTATTTCGATACAGACTGGTAGTACCGCCGAAAATTTAGCCTGCCATGAGAGTAAGAAATTAATCGGATGCTCCTTACCGTTGCTTTAGAATGCAGGCATTACCAAAGTAACATACACTATGTAGAAAATGGATACTACGACTGCATAAAGCCAGCCCATCTTCGTCAGGCTCTTCATATCGTAACCGCCGGCAGCCATCATCATGGGAATTCCGGGAGATGCACTGGGTGTCAAGAACGCAGTTAAGCATCCGGCGCAAATCAAGACCAACATGCCCTTAGGATTAGCACCAATGGCATTACATGTAAGCAGACATATGGGAGCAAACATATTCATCACGCTCTGATTCTGCATGAATTGGGTCAGAACAAACGGTACCAAGAAGAAAATTGCACTCAGGAACCAGACATTCGGTTGTGCTCCCAGGATCTTTGTAATGTATTCGCCAATTAGGTTAGAAGCACCCGTTTCGACCAATGCAGCAGCCATGGTATTTGCACCGACGAACATGAATCCGATATCCATTGGCATCTGTCGAATTGCCTCCGGACCGGAAAGTACACCAAACAGCACATTCAGCATACAGCCAACAAGTACGATGACCCATGCAGGAACACCCAGCTGTGCATTGAAAATCAGGGCAAGGATAGTAAGGATAAAAATTAAACTGCCCGCCATATCCTGAACTTTGGTGAGGGGGGGTTCATCTGTAGCCTTTTGGCTGTTACCGATAATGGGGAGTATAGGCTTTTCCGGCGTGACCTTGGGAGCGTAGAAGAATGCCCACAGAAGAGTGAATAGAATAATGGGCAAGCGGCCAATTGTGAAGTCAATAGCATTGAAATGCTGTGCAAAACCGTAGGTTTCCATCAGACCGTCGAATACTGCTGCCTGGCTGATGGCAAAACCAAAGGGCAGAACAGCGCAGCATGCAAGGCAGGTGATGCAGAGTGGGAAATGCACCTTGGAACGGCTCACCTTAAACTCATCACAGATGGAATCCATGATAGGAAACGCAATGCTGTAGGCGACGGCAGGACTGGTCAGGATGCTTGTCAGGATAGCCGCAAGTACAATAATGCCGCAATAAGCTGTTTTAAAGCTTCCGCCGGTGACTTTACGGATAAAGTTTGTAATTGTTGTAACCAAGGATGTCTTGCGCAATCCAGCACCTACCACGAACATACCAACGATGATTACGGCGTTGGCGTTGCCAAAGCTGGAAAGTGCATTGGCCGGTCCAATACATTTAAACAAAATCAGCAGTGCCATTGAGGTAAGTGCCGTGACCCCCATGGGGTATTTGTTCCATGCCAACATGACGATCATATACAGAAAGATCGCAATGCAAAAAACGATTTGTAATGTCATCGGATAATCCTCCTTCTTATTTTGCTTCGCAGTTGCCTACATTTTTTCTGAAAATACTTCGCTAACTTTTTGCTGTATTATTTTCTGTGCCTTTTTCCAATCGGCCTTTTGGTTCACCATGAAGCCATGCATGCTTTCCGGGAAAAATTGCATTTGTACTGTTGTACCTGCGTCACACAAAGTCATAAACAGTCTCAGATTCTCCTCTCTCAGTTCATCTAGCCCGCCCTCAATCATCAACGTCTCAGGGAATTCACGGAAGACACTGCTTGGCGAAAGCGCAGGCGATACCTCGGCGATATTGTCATCTACATCACAGAGGTAGCAGTCTTTGTAAAATCGGTACTGCTCCTTCCGTTCATCCGGACAATCATCTGGCTTGTCATTCGGATCTGTGTGAAGGTCCAGCCAGCTATAAGCAAGCAATAGGAGAGCTGGTTTCTGAAGCTGTCTTTTCTGAATACTTCTTAGTGTGACAGCGCACGCAATATTTCCTCCAGAGCTTTGTCCGGATAAAATGTAATTCTGCCTTAAGTGGTATTGTGCTGCGTTTTGAAGCAGATGGTTAATTAAAATTTCTGTTTCGTCTATCTGATAAGGGTAGAAATACTGTGGCGCCAAATGATAATCAATAGATACAACCGCGCAATCAGAAGCGTAAGCCAATCTTCTGGCAAAAAGGATATCTCGGTCACCATGGCAGCGAATCATTCCACCTCCGTGAATATTTACGACGAATGGAAGCGGTTTCTTTTCACTGGCCGGTCTGATTATGTAAAAGTGGATGGTATCTGTTTTTCCTTCTTTTATGAAGTGATCTTCGACCGTCGTGACCTCATCCAGTTCGTGCAGTCCTGCAACCTGGAAAAAAGCGGGCGGATTGGCGCGGATATTCTCTGCTTTTTGAAGTAACTGTTTCCGATCCATAGGCAATTACCAGTCACGCACAGATCCGTCAAAGCTCATATGCGCAGAGTGATTTGCCCGGTCATGAGCCGGGAATCTCTCAGCCGCATCGTCAGCCAGTTCAATACCGATACCTGGACGGTCGGGTACGAGGATACAGCCATTTTCCAGCTGGAGCGGTTCTTTGACCATGGCATCTTCTGCACCGTTGAGCATGAAGCTGGGCAGCTCCATAATGCCGAGATTGGAAATGCAGGCGCTCAATTGCACACAAGCGGCTGTTGATACGGGGCCAAGCGGATTGTGTGGAATCACAAGTACATTGTTTGCCTCTGCCATAGCTGCGACTTTGCGCGAAGCGTTGATGCCGCCAATGGCGCATACATCTGGACGTACATACCGTGCCGCATCCCGTCTCATCAGAGTTTCAAACTCGTTGAAATAAGTAAAGCGCTCACCGGTGGCGATGGGAATAGAAATATGGGAGGCCACATACGCCATTGCATCCACATTATCCGGTACAATAGGATCTTCCAGCACCATGGGATGATACTTTTCAACAGACTGGGCAAAAAGGATTGCTTCCGGAACATTCATACAGCGGTGTACCTCAAGAATCAGATCAAAATCATCTCCAACCGCTTCACGTACCTGACGGACCTTTTCCACTGCGATCTGGACCTTGCTGTTGTAGAATTCATCGTGGCCGGTCCCGTAAACCTCATTGACCGGAAGAAATACTTTGCTGGCAGTAAAGCCCCGATCCTTCAGGACTCTAAACTCTGCGGACATCTCCTCTGCTGTCATGTTGAAGTTGCTTAGACCGCTGCAATAGGTGCGAATCTTATCCCTTGTTTTTCCACCCAGCAGCTCATAGACCGGAACGCCAAGAGCTTTGCCTTTGATGTCCCAAAGAGCAATCTCCAGAGCGCTGATTGCGCTCATCAAAACGCTGCCACGGAAATACATGGCCCTGTACATGTTCTGATAATGATGCTCAATTCGGAAAGGATCCTGACCAATCAAGAATTCAGAGAACTTCTCAATGGCTCCCTTGGTAGCCTGGAGAAATCCCCAGTTGCCCGCTTCGCCAAGGCCGGTGATACCTGCGTCCGTATGGACCTTGACAAAGAGATAGTGCTTTGCCTCGATGATTTCTACGCTTGTTACCTTCATACAATCTTAGCCTCCTTTGGAATGTATTTTATAGAGTGCCGTACTGCACAAGCTGAATTGTAAAGGATTTCGTCTCCGTACTCAACCCAATAATCCCATTACTTTAGATTGATCTATTCCAATTTTCGCTTTATTATTAGAGAAATTAAGGTTAGTATATTAAAAAATCGTTGCTATACCTTGCATATTTTCAATTTATATGTTACGATATTTTAAAATTCAGAATTAGATATTATCCTAAAATTATATTTTATAAAAATAGGGGTGAATTCCATGAAAAAGGCAAGTCGGCACAACCCAATCGGCACGCTTCCCATGGACAAAGGAGTCTGTGCCCTGCTGCAGGACAAACAGGGGAATATGATCTGTGAAGCCTATATGTACCGTGTAGGCTTTTTCCGATTTAACTGGCATCCATCCCTTGAAATCATGTTTGTAATGCAGGGAAACCTCCGAATTTTTACTCAGCGCGGTACTTATTTGCTAAAAGAAGGGGATATTATTGTCCTTCAGCCAAATGAAGGACATGCTACAATGATGGAAACAGTCGACACAATAGCTGCGGTTATGCATATTTCGCAAAAATATCTGGAGGGTATAAGTTCGTCTGCACAGCATATCAGGTGCCTGTACGACAGTTCAAAAGAACGTGATATCTCTTATTTCCGTATTCGAAATGCATTTGCGTCTTTTTATCGGACAGCATCCTCTGAGACGAGCCACGGGAGTCAAATCTACGCTGAATCCCAATTGATGATGGTTATTGGTACGTTGATGATGTATTTTGCTTCGGAGCCAACTGCTCGTATTGCGAGCGGACTGACACCGCAGCAGAGCCGGAAATTCAATAAAATTCTTATGCAAATTGACAAAAACTACCGTCAGGAATGCACATTGAAAACGCTTGCAGAGGCCGTGGATATGAGTCCATGTTATCTTTCTTTCTATTTCAAAAAGCATATGATGATGGGTTTTCACGAGTATCTGACAAGAAAACGTCTCGCGCAAGCAGTATATGAATTAAACAATTCAGACAAAACAGTGTTGGAGATTGCGGTCAACGCAGGTTTTCCAGATGCAAAAGGTCTTTACGCTGCGTTCCAACAATATTTTGGTATGACGCCAAATGACTACAGAAGGAAAATTGGCATCCACATGGATGCCAATGCAAAAAATTATGTTCCTATACGCCTCCCGTTTCAGGATCCTTTTGTGCAAAGGAAGCTGGAGGAGTATAGCAAGGAAAGGTAAGCCCCCGAAACGGTAATGCCGTGTATCAGTAATTGTTGCCTGTAAACAACGTTGCTTTCGTATTGTTGTGAATTATAATGGGAGTAAACTTGGATGAAAAATAATTACGGCAAAATGCACAAACAGGGTTTTAACCAATGACGCTTACAAAATAAGCTACGTGGTAGAAATACGTCGGCTATGCAGGATTTGCAAACATACTTACCCCAAAAAAGTACGTCCCTCGATTGACTTTGCAGCCAGTCGAGGGGCTCAGTGCTTGATGGAATGAGGGGCAGAGTGAGACTCTATTTTTTATTAGAAACGAATAAAGTGGAAGCGCAGTTGGGTTGTACTCCAGATAGCTGATAACATATGGATGGATTCCGGCACTGACTGCCCAGTCATGCCAGGAGTCGGCATCTCCTTTCACTTCAATGTGCAGCAGACGGTTTGCCAAAGCGCGTGGCATATTGTATGCAACCGATTTGTCTGTGACGCGATTACCTGCGGCAATTACAATACAGTTTTCTGGAAGCTTGTGTTCTCCAATTGTGCGGTCAAGAGTAATCTGGTACGCAGCCGCCTGTACAGATTGCGGAGCAGCACTGATCTCATCAAGCAGAAGAATGTTGATCGTATCATCACCGGCATCCATCTGAAAGATTTGGGGCCTGAGCCAAACCGCAAGTGTTTTATCTGCATTTGCTGTCGGGATACCGCGAAGGTCTACGGGATTAAACAGCAGTAGACGGACATCGGTGATATGAACTTTTTTCCCTGTCTTGGCTTTGATATTATCCGCTATCTCACGAACACCCTGGGATTTACCGATACCCGGAGGACCCCACAGCATGACGGACGGGAAACTTCGGAGCGGAGTATTATTTTTGATGAGTTTTATATATGCCCGGGAGAGAAAAAACAGTCTCCGTATTTTGCCGATAACAAGAACATCACCACCGAGGTGATCGGTGCGATTTGTGCCGCGGCCGGGGCTATGCAGATCCTCTTACTCGATTATACATCAAAACGGTTATAGGTCTCGTAGCAATCCAGGCAGAGCTTTTTTTCACCGGCCAGCCGGATCCAATTGGCTCCGGTGCTTTCGCCGCAGCAGTCGCAGACATAGGAATCAAAGATCCGCGCTTTTTCCGGAAGCTGGATCTTTGCCTCCGTTACCTGGAACATATCCTTTGGCGCACAGCTTTGGTAATAGGCGAAGGATTCCTGGCGGGTCATGCCCTCCGGCTTCGGCTTCAGGACCAGGCGAAGAGACTTTCCGCTCTTCCGGTCAAAAAACGTAAAGGCCTGTTTGCCGCGCATATGGAACAGCAGGTTTCCTTTGCCGATGCTGCATCCTAGGATGACCTGGATCGCGTCTACACCGCAGGCATCATTTTCGCTGATGCATACGACCTCCTCATCCGCCGACAGGCACCCCGCGTTTCCGCCGCCGCCCAGGCCCAGACCCAAAAGCGCAATGGCATACAGCGATGCCTTGTAGCCGATGGTCAGACCGCCGCATTCATGACCGTGAAACTCCACACATTTTTTCCACAATGCTTTATTCTCGTCCATACAGATCTATCCTTTCTTTTCGGGCAATTTATTGCCGCACCAAAACCATTTTTTGGTTTTCAACTTCTACTACGTGGCCGTCAATTTGATATACGTCCTGCAATGCCTTGGGGCTCAGAACGGTGTAGTTGCCGTTGGCGTACACCTGGCCCTGACGCAGCAGCAGGAATCTGTCACAGAACCGAAGGGCCAGATTCAGGTCGTGAATGACCACGATGGCGGTCAGGCCGTCGTGATGGCAAAGCTCCTGCACAATTTGCAGCACCTGATACTGGTTGTGAATGTCCAGACTGCTGGTTGGTTCATCCAGCAGCAGCAGCTTCGGCTGCTGGGCCAGCGCTCTTGCCAGCATGACCTTCTGCCGTTCGCCGCCGGAGAGCTGATTTAAGAACCGTCCCCGCAGGGGATCCAGGTTCAGCCGGTCCATGGCGCTGTGGACGATCTGATGGTCTTTCTCCGTAAAGCCGAATTTCATATAAGGCCGTCTTCCCAGCATGACCACATCGTGGACCGTCATCTGCGTGCTTGGAACCGTCTGGGCCACGAAGGCCATGCGCCGGGAGACCTGGTGGTTGCTCATTTGCAGGATATTCTCCCCATCCAGAAGCACTTGGCCGGAATCTGCCCGCAGGATCTTATTCAGGCACTTGAGCAGCGTACTTTTCCCCACGCCGTTATTCCCCAGGATCGCCAGGAACTGGCCTTGCTCCAGGGCAAAGCTCACGTCCTTCAGAACGTCCTTGCCGCCGTGGTAATGGTAGGAGATATTGTTTACTTCTATCATTTCCGCGTGCCCCCCTTGAACAGGAGATACAGGAACAGGGGCCCGCCCAAAAAGGAGGTAATGGCGCCGATGGGCAGAATGATGGGCATCATTGCCACCCGGGCAAAGAGGTCTCCCAGCAGAAGCAGGACCGCGCCGGCAAGAACGGAGCCGGGAATGAGGTATACGTGGTTGTTGCCCACCACCATCCGGACAATATGGGGAGCCACCAGCCCGATGAAGTTGATAAGCCCCACCCGGGATACGATGATAGAGCAGGTCAGGCAGCACAGGACCATGTTCGTCAGAGTCAGCCTCTGCACATGGATGCCCAGACTTACGGCGGTTTCCTCGCCGCTGAGCAGGGCGTTGTAATCCCAGCGATGGCTGACGCAATACGCAAGCAGGACCAGGACCATGCCGGACATGACCCGCAGGTCACTCCAGCCGGTGCTGCCCAGGTCTCCGAAGGTCCAGAATACCAGGCTTGCAAGCTGGATCTCGTTGGCAAAATATTGGATCAATGTGGTTGCGCCGCCCAGCATGGAGCTGATCGCCACACCGGCCAGCACGATCCCCTCCGCGGAGACCTGCTTCAGCCGGGACAGGCCCAGGATCACAACTGCCACGGCAATGGAGCCAAGGAAGGACCACAGGGAAATGCCAATGCCGCCGGTCAGATTCAGGGTAACGATGGCGAACGCCGCGCCAAAGGTGGCACCCTGAGATACGCCCAAGGTGGAAGCGGATGCCAGGGGATTGTGAAGAATGGCCTGCAAAATACACCCTGACAGCCCGAGCCCCGCGCCTGCCACAATGGCGGTGCAGATCCGCGGCATCCGGTTGTTCCGAATGACCAGATTGATCTTTTTATCCGCGGATCTCCCGAAAATTCCCTTGATCAGCTCCGTTACCGGTGTGTTATAGGACCCGGCACGGAGGGAAAGCAGGACGGACACCAAAAGCAGCAGCGTCAGGAGCAGCAGAAACAGAATGCTCCGGGCCTGATTTTTGCGATAGTCCGTCAGCTCGTGCTTACGCACCAATGGTAATCTGGCAGAACGCATAGCCGGCTTCCTCCAGATCGTGATAGGGATTGCTGCCCAGCAGCTTGGTGAATATCTCGCCAGCTTTTTCTACGGGATCGATATCCTGAAACTGCTGGGGATACATGACGCAGGCGGCGTAGTACGCGTCTGCCAGGGCGGTTTCCAGATTGGAGGCGGAGGAGCGGAAGGAGATCTGAGAATAGACCTTTCCCTCCTGAACGGCGGTTAAGGCGTTATAAAATTCGGGGTGGGCTCCATAGTCCTCGTTGATCAGGTTCATTCCGTTAAAATCCAGGAAAATAATTTCGGGATCCCAGGAGAGGACCTGCTCTACATCGATGTTAAAAGCTCCGGTCTGATCGGTGGTATTCGCGAGATTTTTTGCGTGGATCAGCTCAAAGGGGCCGTAGTAGGCCTCCGTGCCCTCAAAGCCGTGATGTCCCTTAAAGGAAACGCCACCCACGTAGCAGGTGGGCTTTGCGTCTTCAGCAATGGAAGCGGTCCGGTCATCCAGATCCTTCTGAATGGACTTCAGGTAGGCGGTCAGGTCCTCGGCGCGGTCCTCAAGCTGGTAGAGCTCTCCCAGAATGCGGATGGTAACGTAGGCTTTCTCATCCAGGGTGGTGTCGCTTCCGGGAACAACGACAACGGGGATGCCTGTTTTCTGGCTCAGCTCGTCGGGATCCTGGCTGGCGTAGCTGCTCATAACGATCACCTGGGGATCCACGTTTATGATCTCCTCTACAAAGGGCTCCCCGTTTGTTCCGGTAACGGGCAGATTCTGGAACAGATCAAAATTCACGTAATTGTACAGTCGGCTCATGCCGGGCTTTGTTTCGTAATCCTCTACGCCAACGACCCGGTCGGCACCGCCTACATAGCAGGTATAGCGCAGAGCGCCGACACCAACGCACACAATGCGTTCCACGGAATAGGGGATCTCCACATTCCGGTCCATACCATCCGTGATCACGCGTCTTTCCGGCGTGGTTTCTTCGGAGACGGTACTGGCAGTAGTGGTTTCGTCTGCCTGAGAAGCCGTCGGCGCTGCTTTTGGCGCGCCGGCGCAAGCGGCCAGCATCAGCAGCATGGACAGCATCAGCAGCATGGTAACGATTTTTTTCATTTTTTTGATTTCCTTTCCTTTTGCAGCGAGTATTCACCTGGATCTACGGGGACAAGTTTTCCGGAATTCGCTCTTGATAGGATTCTATCAGATATAGAGCGATTCCGGAAGCCCCCCGGGGGGATACAAAAAAGGCGCTGTATTTTTCACAGCGCCTTGGTCTCATGTTGGCTTTTTTTTCGGTTCTTTGCAGCCCTTTTCCAGCTCAGCCTGTCTGGCCAGCAGCAGGTTTACCTTGTCGTAGAGATCTTCAATCATGATCTCGGTTTTCAGATTCACTTTGTAGTCGTTTTCCGCCCGGCGGCGATCCTTTTCCTCCTGCCGATTCTGGCTCATCATAATCAGCGGTGCCTGAATGGCCGCCACACAGGAGAGGACCAAATTCAGAAGAATAAAGGGATAGGGGTCAAAGGCACGGGCGGCCAACACCACATTGATTACCATCCACAATACCAGCACCCCGGTAAAGGAGAAGATAAAGGCCCAGCTTCCGGCAAACCGGGCAATGGTATCTGCCGCTCGCTGACCCAGGGAGTATGTTTCCCCGGCAGGGTTCTCGGAAATCTTGCTGTCTGCCAGAAGATTCAGCACTTCCTCATCAGTCATATCCCGGCGAACATCCTTCAGGATTTCCCGCATCAGCTTTCTGTTTTCTTTCATCATGACCATCCTTTTCACAATCACGCCGCACCCAGCGCTTGAGTCCCCGGTTTGAAGGGCAATTTTATTGTACGGACCATTTATGAACATTTCAAGAGAAAAATTCCACGGTCTCTTTCGGGGAGGACTGTGGAACTGTAGAGGGACTGTTTACGTATCCATCCGCTGTTCCATCAGGCGGAACAGCTGGGTATGCCAAGGTTGTCTTCGGCACAATCACAGATCGTTCCTTCCATACATAATTCCCCATTCTCTGCAAATACTTCTACCGGACGAAACCGCGCTTAGGCGCTTTTAAAGGAGAAGAGAGCATGAAGGCAACAGGCATTGTACGGCGGGTAGACGACCTGGGACGGATCGTGATCCCCAAGGAAATTCGAAGAACACTGCGGATCCGGGAAGGTGACCCGTTGCAGACATCATTGACACGGTGGGAGAAATACTGTTTTTCTATGTTGGATTTAGCTAAACGGCGGGGGTGGTAATAGTACATAACAACGAAAACGGCGACTGTCGGTATCTGAGAGGAATGAATCATGTAAACGGACGGCCCGAACCCATTGCATTGCAATAGATTCGGGCCGCCCAATCTGTGTCAGCAAGGGCAACACATGTTGTCTTATTCTATACCAAATGCTTCGGGATGCCAGATGCCGAGTTTGTAATTTGTAAATACATTTATGCCGCAGCGTTCGCATTGACCCTCTCAATCACCTGTCGAATGCCTGCCCACACAGACAGGTCTGTGAACACTTCCACGATGCTTCCGTGATCGGTGAAGGGCGCTTCCTGCAAAACGGACAGGTCTTTCATCATGCCGTTGTGTACGATATACTCCACAATCTGGTTTACGAAGTAAATCTGCCTGCTGTCAAGGGTCGCATCATTCAGGTACTGTGCAAAGGCTTCTTTTGCAGCGTTCATGTCAAGCCCGACGATTTCGCGCACAAACTCGCCCAGCGGCTTCTGGCCGTACGCAGTCTCATAATCCTGTTTCGTACCGACCTCGCTCCAGAGTGCTTTCTCCAGCGCCTGTACGTCTTCCGCAGTCAATGGAATATTCCCCTTTAGCTTGGCAATGACGGCGTCATTCATGTGCTGACGTATGTAGAACTCCGCCTTGGCCTTGTAGTTCTTCAGATCGTCGTTCTCCAACTCCGATGCTTTCCAGTCTACAGACAGGATTTCGTCATCAAAATTCGTATCGTAGAGTACCTTGCTGACCGGAATATACTTGATAAGATCACGCAGATTTTCCCGGATATGCTCAAATTCGCAGATCCCGGCAGTCTCCACATAATCTGTGTGCAGGATTTTGTCAATCAACTCAGCCTGCACCATGATCTCCGGGATATTCGCCACAGATGCGATGGCAGAAACCTTTTTGAACAGATCGCTCCGCGCCTTGCCATACTTCTTTCCCGCCAGGTATGCAAGCTCGATGCCGTATAACAGCGCGTCGAACCGCAGCGCCTTGGCATCGTCCTCTTCAGGTGTAATGAGCGGTGCAAGCTCCTGCCCCATGAGTAGCGTGTCCTCATAGGTCAGGGCGTTATAGCTGTCCAGTTCGGCATACCGCTCTACATATTTTAAATGCTGGCGGACAGCAAAGTTCTCTTTGTTCAGCTCCCGCACCTTGCGCACCATATCCTCCACCAGTGTCTTGCGGAAGGCAATCAGATCCGTTGTCTGATAGGCCAGATCCTGCAATTTGAAGGCAATTTGGGCCTTCAGATAGAAGATCGCACCTTGCAGGGCGATCATATTGGCAGTAGGTCTGCCCTTGTTCATGCGAAAGAACTCAAAGTTGCCGCAGAAGTCGAAAATATAGAACTTGTCCTTATCCTTACCATCCAGCAGCCCCGTACACAGACGGGTGCCACGCCCAATCATCTGCCAGAATTTTGCCTTGCTCATGACCTTTTTGAAGAACACCAGATTCAGCACTTCCGGCACGTCAATGCCGGTGTCCAGCATATCCACGGAAATAGCGATTTGAGGCATTTTCTTCGGGTCAGAAAATTCGTCGATGGCGCTTTGCGCATAGGTCATATAGTTGTCGATGACCTTGGCAAAGCCGGGAAGATGTGGGTATTCCTGATTGAAAACCCCGAGGATTTTCTCTGCATGGGTGTGATTCTTTGCAAAGATGATCGTCTTGCCCAGTTTGTTGCCGTAGTCGATGGTCAGACCGTGGGTCATCAGCGTATTCAGTACCTGTCGGATGGTGTCTTCATTGAAAATCCATTCATTCAGTGCCGAGGATGCAATACGCTCCGGTAATTCTCCGTTTTCATCCTCAAAAGTGTCCTCATAGATTTGCTTCTCCTCGTCAGAAAGCTCATCGTAGACAATACCCTGCTCAATAAACTTCAGCTTCGTCTCTACCGACAGGAAATCCACCAGATACCCGTCCTTTACCGCCTGTGCCAGCTCATAGCCATAGGTGGGGACGCCGTTTTCCAGCTCAAATATCTCATATCTATATGCAAACATTATAGCATTTGCATCATCTTTCGTCATCATTTTTCTGCTGTACGGCTAGGAATTTAATTGTAAATAAATTATGAATATATCTATTGCAATTTTACAAAAAGAAAAGCCTCATCCCTCGCTGATTGAGAGATGAGGCGAAATGATTATGCTGTAATCTCCGGGATTTCTCCGACAAAGTTATAAACGATTCTGACTTCCTGCACCTTCTGTCCGTCAATCTTCTTGACTTCGCCCACCAAAATTTTGCTGATGAGCCGGTTCAGCACCGCTTCATCCAGTTCTTCAATGGCTGCATAGCGCCGGATTTCTTTGATGAAGGTGCGGACCTCATTTTCCTGTTCGTCAGAGTGGCGCATCATCAACAGTAGGTCTTGCAGGCGCTTCTGGTTGGCTTCCTGCTCTTGTTCCAGTGTTGCTGTCAGCTT
>ULQO01049578.1_pt1 | contig 30661 bp, 23 predicted proteins | sample 1954601 | NCBI WGS metagenome assembly ULQO01 (sample SAMEA4835658, study PRJEB28245) | human gut metagenome | biome: gut microbiome; material: fecal sample | place: Denmark | collected 2008
ATCATACCTTGCAAAAACAGACACTATTTTACTTTTTATATCCTCTAATTCATCCTCTTTGTAAACAGCTATCTCATAATCATCTGCATATCGAACAAAATTATAATCCATTTCTCTTAATTCTGTATCTACTCTTGCTAAAATTGCCTCTGACACTACTCTCGATATATATGGGCCCACTAATATCCCATTAGTTCTGGAACTGTTTAATCTTCTAATTCTGTCATCAAATGCTACATATTTTTTGTAATCAGCATCCTGACTATTTTCCTGATAAGCTTTCTCGGCTCCATCAACGCCTAATTTAATTACACTCAACATATGCGTATATATACTTTTATAAAACTCAGATATATCTAAATGTAAAATTCCACATGCTCCTTGAGTTCTTTTAATTTTTTCAAGCATATTTTCTACATATACAGATCTTTCTTTTTCTTCCTCCTGGTTATCTCCTTCTTCACTAATAGAAAAATTTATAGATTTAATAACTTGACCATAATTACCATCATCATCAACTATTTCATGCTCCTCATTTGCAATTCTCGAAAATGAATTATAATCATCTCCAGAGAGTTGTATTATATCAAACAATATACTTCTATTATCTCTCAAAAAATTTACTAACGAAACATAAGTTGATAATTCTGGTATGCTAATCATACGCCTATCACCTTTTTTCCCCAACCTGCTCATATAATACGAATAGGGCTCTATCTTATCTTTATAAGTTGCCCCAATACCATATATATTTATTTTATCTGATTTCAAATTAAAGTTTTCAGGAAGATATTCTGAAAATATTCCTTTTTCTTTTATTTTGTCTAATAATTTATCTGTGATAATTTTTTCTTTTTCCATAGTGTTTTCATTACTCCTAACATCTGTAATATATTTGTTATTTTTTAATCTTTTTCACTAGTATACCATAAACTGAAATTCAAGCCTATTATCATTATAAAAATCAAATCTGTAAACTGCCTTTTCACAACATTATTTTTTCCCAATAACCACAATCCTACAATCATCCCCTTTCCCATTATCGCAAGTAGACAACATCAATGTCTGCTCTCCATACTTTGGCTTATTTCCCTGTCTCCACAAACTATACTCTTCCACCTTGTCAACGAACTCGTCATACTTCCTCGCATCCCTTGCCATTACAAATTTCCAATACTCAAACTCATGTATGTTAACACTCATCACTGCAAACACTTCATACTCTCTCTTTTTATCCGTTGTAAAATATATCTCCCTGTGCTTATAAAAAAACTCCTTATCCTTATACTTTTCCAATGCTCCAAACATCTTTCCTCCGTTTATGTTGTGACCATAAATAATCAGGTTATCTGATTTTTTCACATCACAGTATGCACTTAAATAAGGTGTTCCATAAAAACTGTAATTTCTGTTAAAATCATGGTTTAAATAAAAATCCGGATTATCCTTTGTCTGCATCACAGGATAACTTATGGTTGTTCCTGGTATTTCCACATAACCGATGCAGTCCTTATTTTTCTTTACAAGAACATTTACATCTGACTTCTTTTCTATCACGCTCTCCTGTATCTTCTTAAAATCATTCTCATACTTTTTCTCTGCTCTTTTTTCCTTTAAAAAAGGGACAGCTACAATCACAGCCATCCCCACTAAAAGAAGTATCAGAGATATTTTAATTATCCTCTTCATCGTCCTTCTCCTCTTTGAAATTGTATTTTAACCTGTCCTTTGCTCTTACGCATGCAAAACATCCAAGTGCAATTAATAATGAAATAAGTGAAACTACCATTCCTACTGTTTTTCCATTAATGCCTGTCTGTGGTGTGTCAGGTACCACAGGGATTCTTTCGTCTGTAACTGTAAGTTTCTGAACTTTTCCTGTGTCCTTAATTCTTATTTTCTTATCATTTGCAGCCTTGTAATGCTCAGGTGCATCAACTTCCTTAAACATCTTGTCTGTCATATTTGTAATCTCCTTTTTCTCTTTTGATTGAATTGTTCTTGTTTGACCGTAGTTCTACTTTAGTCCTTTTACTTTCCAAATAGGAGTTAGTGGCACTATACCTTTTCCTTTAATCAACTTCTTCTTCCTTTTGTGACCAACGTTAAACAAATTTGTTTTTTTATCAGGCTTAAAGTTCCAATTCCCTTTATTTATCGGCTTTTCAAGCAAAAAAAGAAGAGCTATTTCAACTTATTAGTCAAAATAACTCTTCTTATTCTTGATTTTGTTCTCAAAATGTTCTCATAAGAGACTTATATTCGGTGCTTTTCCTTTATTTATGGGGTATTCGAACGTATGTTCCCTTACTCAAACTCTATAGTTCCAGGTGGCTTACTTGTCAAATCGTACATTACTCTATTGACCCCGCGCACCTCGTTTATGATTCTGCTCATTACCTTTGTCAATACTTCGTAAGGTATTTCTGCAGCTTCTGCTGTCATGAAATCTACAGTATTTACTGCACGAAGTGCAATGGCGTAATCGTATGTTCTTTCGTCGCCCATTACACCTACGCTACGCATATTTGTAAGTGCTGCAAAATACTGTCCTATTGTTTTATCCAATCCGGCATTTGCAATTTCTTCACGATAAATTGCATCTGCATCCTGTACCATTTTAACTTTTTCGGCTGTTACTTCACCGATGATACGGATTCCAAGTCCCGGACCTGGGAAAGGCTGACGGTATACTAAATATTCAGGTATACCCATTTCTAAGCCGGCTTTTCTTACTTCGTCCTTAAATAAATCACGAAGTGGTTCGATTATTTCCTTAAAATCTACACAGTCAGGTAATCCACCTACGTTGTGATGTGACTTAATTACTGCTGATTCGCCACCTAAACCACTTTCAACAACGTCAGGATAAATTGTTCCCTGTACAAGGAAGTCAACTGCTCCGATTTTCTTTGCTTCTTCTTCAAAAACTCTGATAAATTCTTCACCAATTATTTTACGCTTCTGTTCAGGTTCTTTTACTCCTGCTAACTTGCTGTAGTAACGTTCCTGTGCGTTTACACGGATAAAGTTTAAGTCATATGGGCCGTCAGGACCGAATACTGCTTCTACTTCATCACCTTCGTTTTTACGAAGTAAGCCATGGTCTACGAATACACATGTAAGCTGTTTTCCAATGGCTTTTGAAAGCATTACTGCTGCAACTGATGAATCTACACCACCTGACAATGCACATAAAACCTTACCATCGCCAACTTTTTCACGGATTGCCTTAATTGATTCTTCTACAAATGAATCCATTCTCCAGTCTCCTGAACACTGGCAAACTCCACGAACGAAGTTGTATAACATCTTTGTTCCTTCCTGTGTGTGAAGTACTTCTGGATGGAACTGTATTGCATAAAGTTTCTTTTCTTCGTTTTCTGCTGATGCACAAGGGCAATCCTTTGTGTGTGATGAGATTTCAAATCCCGGTGCCACCTGTGATATATAATCAAAATGACTCATCCAGCAAACTGTTTTTGGTGAAACATCTGCAAAAATCTTTGACTGAGTCTTGTCTATTAATACTTCTGTCTTACCATATTCACGTACATCTGCACGTTCTACTTTTCCGCCTAACACATGCATCATAAGCTGTGCTCCGTAGCAAAGTCCTAACACTGGAACGCCTAATTCAAATAATTCTTTTGAATATGTTGGAGAATCGGCTTCATAACAACTATTTGGTCCACCTGTTAAGATGATACCCTTTGGGTTCATTGCTTTGATTTTTTCAATGTCTGTTTTGTAAGAATATATTTCACAATATACATTACATTCACGAACACGTCTTGCAACCAACTGGTTATACTGACCACCAAAGTCAAGAACGATTACTAATTCTTTCTTCAATGTATTTCCTCCTAAAATGGTGCCTGCACCATACTACTGTAAAAGGTAATTGCTATATAAAATCTAATTACCTGCTAATTTTTAATTCTACCCTATTTTTCTATTTAAAACAAGTACACTGTACTAACTTTTATAATTCCCATAACTTATAACCTGACTGCTCTCTATATACAAAATATTTTTAAACTTATACATCTTTCAGACTCATAATATACTTTCACACGTTCCTAAATTGTAATATCATTTCAAGTACTTATAACGAAGTAAGAGCACCTGCCCTACTTCCTCGTATGACAGATGCTCCCTATTTCAATACCCTAACTTTACAATTTTGTTAACAACCGCAGGTACTTTTTATTAAATGAATCTTCTCGGGAATTTCTTCTGTACACTATTCGTTTCGATCGCATTCCGAATATCTGTATACCTAGTCTATTCCTTACTATTTGTCCTGCTTCGACTTCACTATCTACCTTAACCATAAGATGTTATTCTTCATTGAATTTTCGTTTTGAATAATTCCTATCCTATCCAATTCTTTGTAACAACTCATCCAATAATCACTACTTAAACAATCTTCCGTTGATTGCCATGTTAGCAGATATCACTGGGTAAAACTCCTTTCACCACTAAACTTAGATACTGTTGTTATTAGGTTGACATCTAATAACAAGTGGGTTGTTAACTTCTTTGTAGAAGTCTTTTTTAGGTATTTAATACGTTTTTGTTTGTATGTTCAATATAGCACAATTTTCCCTTATTTTAAAGGGGGTTCAAGCACTTTTTTCATCTTTATAAACATTGCATAAATGCCCTTTTATTTAAACATTTTTATGAATCGTTTTTTTATAAAAAATGACTATTGTCTCTCTAACATCTGCTTAACATACTTGCCGGTATAACTTGTTGGATGTTCTGCAACCTGCTCAGGTGTTCCTGCAACTACAACTGTTCCACCACGGTCACCACCGTCAGGTCCCATATCAATTATATAATCTGCCACTTTTATTACGTCCAAATTATGCTCAATAACCACTACTGTATTACCTTCATCTGTTAATCTGTGAAGAATCTCTACTAATTTATGCACATCAGCAAAATGAAGACCTGTTGTTGGTTCATCCAATACATATATTGTTTTTCCTGTGCTTCTCTTACTTAATTCTGTTGCAAGCTTAATTCTCTGTGCTTCACCACCCGACAATGTTGTTGACGGCTGTCCTAATTTTAAATAGCCAAGACCTACATCATACAATGTCTGTACCTTGTTAAGAATTCTAGGCACATTCTTAAAGAAATCCAATGCTTCTTCCACTGTCATTTCAAGAACATCATAAATAGTCTTACCTTTGTAGTGTACTTCCAGTGTTTCCCTATTGTAACGCTTTCCGCCACAAACCTCACATGGAACATATACATCAGGAAGAAAGTGCATTTCAACTTTTAAAATTCCGTCACCTGAACACGCTTCACAACGACCGCCTTTTACATTAAAACTAAATCTTCCCTTCTTGTAACCTCTTTCTTTTGCATCGGTTGTTGCCGCAAAAAGGTCCCTTATCATATCGAACATTCCCGTATATGTTGCCGGATTTGAACGTGGAGTTCTGCCTATTGGTGACTGATCAATATTTATTACCTTATCAAGCTGCTCCATTCCCTCTATCTTCTTGCATTTTCCGGGAATTGTTCTTGCCCTGTTTAATTTTCTTGCAAGACTCTTATATAATATTTCATTTACAAGTGAGCTTTTACCTGAGCCTGAAACACCTGTTACACATGTAAATACCCCAATTGGCACCTTTACATCAATGTTCTTTAGGTTATTTTCCTTGGCTCCAACTACTTTTAAGAAACCTTTTGGTTTTCTACGTGTTTTTGGAACAGGTATTTTAATCTCTCCACTTAAATATTTTCCTGTAATTGAATTAGGATTTTTCATTATATCCTCTGCAGTTCCTGTAGCAATAACCTGTCCACCGTGTTCTCCTGCTCCCGGACCTATGTCAACCACATAATCTGCTGCACGCATTGTATCCTCATCATGTTCAACTACAATCAAAGTATTTCCCAAATCTCTTAAATGCTTCAACGTTGCAAGAAGCTTATCATTATCATTCTGATGCAATCCAATACTTGGCTCATCCATTATATAAGCAACACCAACCAAGCCTGAACCTATCTGAGTTGCCAAACGTATACGCTGAGCCTCTCCACCTGACAAAGTTCCCGTAGCTCTTGAAAGACTAAGATAATCAAGTCCAACGTCAACTAAGAATTGAAGACGTCCTTTAATTTCTTTCAAAATCTCTTTTCCTATCTTTAGCTGAGTTTCAGTCAATTGCAATTCATCCAAATACTGGCGCAAATCTCTTACAGACATTTCTGTCATTTCATAAATATTCTTATCTCCAATAGTTACAGCCAACGATTCCTTTTTAAGTCTCTGTCCGTGGCATGTTGCACATGGCGTAAATCTCATAAATGTTTCATATTCTGCCTTTGTTGACTCTGCGCTTGTTTCACGATATCGTCTTTCTACATTTTTAATTAATCCTTCAAAAGCAATATCATAAACTCCAATACCTCTTTGCCCCTTGTATCTTACGGCTACTTTTTCACCATTTGTTCCATAAATCAAAATATCATGTATCTCTTTTGGATAATCCTCAAAAGGCGTATCAAGAGAAAAATTGTATTTTAAAGCCAATGCCTGAAGTATTGCATTACTAAAACTCTTTCCGTCATTTGCACTCTGCCACCCCAATACTACAATTGCTCCCTGATTAATGCTTAAACTCTTATCAGGAATTATAAGGTCTTCGTCAAATTCCATCTTGTATCCCAAACCATAACAGTCAGGACAAGCCCCAAAAGGATTATTAAAAGAAAAACTTCTAGGCTGTACTTCGTCAATACTTATTCCACAGTCAGGGCAGGCAAAATTCTGACTAAAAGTCATCTCTTCCCCACCAATAACATCTACTATCATTAGTCCGTTGCCAAGCTTTAAAGCATTTTCAACAGAATCTGTAAGACGCTTTTCAATTCCTTCGCGAATGCTAAGTCGGTCTATAATAATTTCGATACTGTGCTTTATGTTTTTTTCTAACTTAATCTCTTCAGTTAGTTCATACATATTGCCATCAACTCTTACTCGCAAATAGCCACTTTTCTTAGCACTTTCAAATACTTTTTCGTGACGTCCTTTCTTTCCTCTTACAACAGGTGCCAATATCTGAAACTTAGTACGTTCTTCCAGCATAAGAATACGATCTACCATTTCATCAACTGTCTGTTTCTTTATTTCACGTCCGCATTTTGGACAATGTGGAATACCTGCTCTTGCATAAAGCAATCTCATATAATCGTATATTTCTGTTACTGTTCCAACTGTTGAACGTGGATTCTTGTTTGTTGATTTCTGATCAATTGAAATAGCCGGTGGCAATCCTTCAATACTTTCAACCTGTGGTTTTTCCATCTGCCCTAAGAACTGTCTTGCATAGGAAGATAATGATTCCATATATCTTCTCTGTCCTTCTGCATAAATAGTGTCAAAAGCAAGGGATGACTTACCTGAACCGCTTAAACCTGTTACTACCGTAAATTCATCTCTTGGTATATCAATATCAATATTTTTCAAATTGTGCTCATTTGCACCTTTTATATGAATATATTTTTTATTGTCTTTCATTTTATTTTCCTATCTTTTTCTATCTTTGTTATTTGGTTATTTTATATCTTTTCCAAATAAATTCCGTTATAGATTTTTAGTTATCTTCCTGCAACTTTCTTAATTCCGCCAACTTATCTCGCATTTCAATAGCCGTTTCAAAATCAAGTTCTGCTGCAGCTCTTTCCATTTTCTTCTTAACCTTTTCGATAAGCTTTTTAAGTTCCTTATAATCCATTGATTCAGGATCTTTCTCAACGTCGCTAATCTTTCTGTCCACTTCTTTGGAGATGCTAATAAGGTCTCGAACAGCCTTCTTAATAGTTGTTGGAGTAATGCCGTGCTCATTATTGTATTTCTGCTGAATCTCTCTACGTCTGTTAGTTTCCGTTAAGGCTTTATCCATTGAATCAGTAATATTGTCAGCATACATTATTACGTGGCCTTCTGCATTTCTTGCAGCTCGTCCAATAGTCTGAATAAGTGATGTTTCTGAACGTAAAAACCCTTCCTTGTCAGCATCCAATATTGCAACTAAAGCAATTTCCGGTATGTCCAAACCTTCTCTTAAAAGGTTAATACCAACCAAAACATCAAAAACATCCAATCGCATATCTCTGATAATCTGAGTTCTCTCTAACGTATCTATATCTGAATGAAGGTATTTAACCCTAATTCCCACATCGCGCATATAATCTGTCAAATCCTCAGCCATACGCTTCGTCAAAGTTGTTACCAAAACTTTATTCTTCTTGGCAACTTCCTTGTTAATCTCAGTTATAAGGTCATCAATCTGTCCTTCAACCGGTCTTACTTCAACTTCCGGATCAAGCAATCCTGTTGGTCTTATAATCTGCTCTGCACGGCCTAATTCATGTTCCTGTTCATAAACATTAGGTGTAGCTGACACAAACATCATCTGGTCAATCATGCTTTCAAATTCTTCAAAATTAAGCGGTCTGTTATCCTTCGCCGAAGGCAGTCTGAACCCATAATCAACTAAAGTAGACTTTCTTGACTGGTCACCGGCATACATTCCTCTAATCTGTGGAATCGTAATATGAGACTCATCTACTATTATTAAGAAATCATCTCCGAAATATTCCATTAATGTATGAGGTGTGGCTCCCGGCTCCAAACCTGCCATATGTCTTGAATAGTTCTCTATTCCTGAACAAAAACCTGTTTCTCTTAGCATTTCCATATCAAAATTAGTTCGTTCTGCAATACGCTGTGCCTCAATTAATTTGTCTTCTGATTTAAAATATGCTACCTGTTCCTCTAACTCTTTCTCTATATCCTTAATGGCACGCTCCATCTTTTCAGGTGGCACAACATAATGAGAATTAGGGAATATTGCTACATGTTCAAGCTCGTTCTTAATCTGACCCGTTAAAGCATCAATCTCTGAAATTCTCTCGATTTCATCATCAAAAAATTCAACTCTAATTGCACTATCCGTATACGAAGCAGGAAATATTTCCAGATTCTCTCCACGAACCCTGAAAGTTCCACGTTTAAAGTCCATATCATTTCTGTCATACTGTATTTCAATAAGCTTATGAATAATCTCATCTCTATCTCTAATGGTATTCGGTCTTAAAGACACAACCATGTTCTTGTAATCTATTGGGTCTCCCAAACCATATATACATGAAACTGAAGAAATAATAATTACATCTTTACGCTCCATTAAAGCCATTGTTGCCGAATGACGTAACTTATCTATTTCATCATTAATTGATGAATCCTTCTCAATATATGTGTCTGTGCTTGGAACATAAGCCTCCGGCTGATAATAATCGTAGTAGGAAACAAAATATTCCACAGCATTATTAGGGAAAAACTCCTTAAACTCACCGTAAAGCTGAGCTGCCAAAGTCTTATTATGAGCAATAATAAGTGTAGGTTTATTTAATTGTTCAATAACATTCGCCATTGTAAAAGTCTTACCTGAACCTGTTACACCAAGCAAAGTCTGGAATTGTTTTCCTTTCTTAAAGCCTTCAACTAACTCTTCAATAGCCTGTGGCTGGTCCCCGGTAGGCTTATACTCTGAAACTAATTCAAAATGATCCATATGATTTCTCCCAATTAGCTCTAATCAACATTTGAGTATTTTCAAACCCAAATCATTTATCAACTACTTTTCTTAGTATTGTTACTTGTCAAGTATATCATTCAAAAGAACAAAAGTACAGAGCAAAATCGAATGTTTGTTCTGTACTTTTGTTATTCTTTTATTATTCCTCTATTAACTTTTCATATTCGTCCGTAGGTATTGGCTTTGAGAAATAATATCCCTGAATCACTTCTGCTCCAATTGATTTTAAGAAGTTAACCTGTTTTTCTGACTCAACACCTTCTACTACTACCGAAATATTTAATTTCTTGGACAATTCTACAATAGACTCAACAATTATGTTGTTTCTTTCATTTTCATTATCCAAATTTCGCATAAACGCCATATCCAATTTAAGTACGTCTATAGGCGCATCCTTTAACATATTAAGTGATGAATATCCGCTTCCGAAATCATCCATCAAAATCTTAAAGCCTGCTTCCTGCAATTCACTTATTATTGAATATATTACCTGCTTTTCCTCAGTATATACTGTTTCCGTAATTTCAAGTTGCAAATCCTTTGGTTCCAAATTATATTTTTCAACCAGTTCCAAAAGATTTGATACCAGATTAGTTGTATAGAAATTTACTCTTGAAACATTAACAGAAATAGGAAGTACACTTCCGTTTTTATCCTTTAAATAACGCAATAACTGACACGTTTTCTCCCAAACATAATAATCAAGCCTTGTTATGTAATTATTCTTTTCAAGTACTGTTATAAATTTAAATGGTGGTATCATTCCAAATTTCGGATGTAACCATCTTACCAACGATTCTCCGCCTACAATCTTTTTATGAACAACATCATATTTCGGCTGAATATATATAACAATCTGCCCCTGTTCCATTGCTCCATTTATGTCATTCAGTATGTTCTGTTCAAAGATTAACTGATCTCCCTGTTGTCTGCTATATATACCAACTTTCTTCATTCCTTCTTTTACAGTATCCGTTGCTATCTGTGCCCTGTCACACATAACGTTAATTGGAAGTGTTCTATCATCAACCAAATATAACCCTGTTCGCACAGTTATATTTATTTTCAAATGATAGTCATCAACCAAGTCAAAAGTCTTAATTAAATCGTACTGTTCCTTAGTCAAAAGTGCAAAAAAGTTATCATCTGACATTCTTGCAAGAAGAATATTGTCTCCATCTGTCTGTGAATCTCTGAACATCTTTAATCTGTCAGCCACATGCTTAATAAGCTCATCACCTTCTTCTATGCCATAAATATCATTAACAACCTTTAATCTGTTAATGTTTATGTTCATAATATAAAATTCTTCATCGCTTATTCTAAGTCTTTCAGCAACTTTTTCATAGAAAATATCAATATTATACAAGCCCGTAAGCTTATCAATTTCTACTTTTCTTCGAAGAATTTCATTTTCTTTGCTTTGAATTAATGCATTAGTCTTTTTTGAAATAACAACATATCCAAGAACTATCAATAATATTGCAATTGCAATTCCCAGAATTATCAAAGCAAGATTGTCTTCTATTCGTTCTGTAAGCGAAGCATTATATTTTATTCCGCTGGAATATTTAACACAAACATTATCTATTTCTTCATCTGAAATAGAACTAATCAGCTTGTTTACTACAGATTTCAATATATCATTAACCTGAGCTGAAGCTAACAGACAATATGCAGAAGACTCATTATACTCACTGACTGCTGCCAAACTGTCTGCATAACGTTTACTTTGCATATAATAATTAACTGAATAAATATCATTAATTGCAAAATCAACTTTTCCGGTACGGACAGCCTCCATACATTCTTTTACGCTGTCATATTTCTTAATCTGTTCATCACTGTTTACATATAACAGTTTAGTCTGACTATTATATAATGCATCTTTTACCACAGCTACGCTTGACACTTTATCCTGGCTTATTGAAGTATTCTTACGTTTTACAATTACCTGGTCAACGCTAAAAATATTGTTAGAATGCCAATACTTACCCTTTACTGTTGACACACCTGATCCCAATGAATTTCCTATGTAAAATCTATTAGTCCCCTCTTCCAGAAACTTTTTCGGATCACTTACATATTCTATTCGAATTGATAATTTGGACTTTCCGCCCATCAGGTCAAGAACCCCTTTAAATAATCCTGTAATCTTATGAGCCTCTTTATAGCTATATGGAATACTGTCAGCTTTTAATCCAACCACAATCTCCTTGTATCTTTCAATATATTCATTTTCCTCTTTCGTCAAAAGGGGCTGATTGGAATATGCACTTTCACTATAATATTTATCCTGAAGGTGTTGCTGAAAATAAGGAGAATCATTTCTAATTTCATCTAATGCCCTATCTACTTCAGCCATAAATTTTCCATTCATCTTTCCTGTCACAATGTAGAAAGGCTCCTGATTAAATCTGTCAACAACTCTCATTCCTTTGTGAAGTGATATACTTCCCACTGCTGCAAGGTCAATTTTGTTATCCTTTAAGGCCTGAACAATTTCTGTTTCAGAATTATAATATACCGGTGTATATTTTATTTTATTCTTGTTAGCATAGTTGGTCCATGTTAACATCTGATAGCTGTCTTTTAACATGCCTACTTTTTTGTTATTCATACCTTCTAAATCTTTATAATAAATATTAGATTTAAGATTGGCATATACAATTGTAAACTCGCTTCCAACAGAATAATTAGAAAAAATATAGTCTTTCTCTCTTTCTGCTGTTTTCTGAGCCTGACATATTATGTCGATTTTTCCGTTCTTTAAATCTTTTAAAGTCTGCTCCCATGTATTCTCCACAAACTCATATGTTCAGTTATTGTACTTAGCTATCTCATTCAGATACTCTACGCCATAGCCTTCATAAGAGCCGTCATCCATCTTTTGTATAAATCCCGGATAATCAATATAACCTACTTTAATTACCTTGCTTTCTGCTTTAACAAAAGATACATTAACCGCGCATATCATAAAAATCATTACTGCAATGGATATTAAAATTTTCGTTTTTTTCTTCATAATTTTGTCCCTTTTTTAATACATCCGCCTCTATAATTGCATATTATAGCATTTTAACGTCACGATAACAATGTAAAACCCAGCCTATTAATATGATTTTTAGACAAATAAATAACCAAAACTTTCGTAAAAACTTTGTCTGTTTTGACACTTTACAAATTTAATTTTTTCATAAGCATTTGTCAAAATAAAAAGGAACCTTTTTCATTTACCCTTTTACTTATTTTATACAGTTATTCAAAGCATAGAAAAAGACCATACATATATCTTCGTTTGCAAGATATATGTACGGTCTTTCTGTTCATTATTTCATTAATTCCATAATTGTTTCTTTTGCCTTTTCAAGCTGTGTATCGCTTGTTGCATTTTCTTCCAATTCTGCTTCCACATCAGGAGTTATTCCCTTTCCGTGAATGTTTTTGCCACTTGGAGTATAATAATCCTGAACTGTAAGTTTTACCGCTGAACCGTCGCTTAATGGAAGAATTGTCTGTACAATTCCTTTACCAAATGACTGTGTGCCTACGATTTTTCCTGCATTAAAGTCCTGAATTGCACCTGCAAAAATTTCTGATGCACTGGCGCTGTCCTTATTCTGCAAAACAACCATCGGCATGTCAAGACACTTGCTGTCTGAAGTCTGCTTTTCCTCATTTCCATATTTATCCTTAGTTGAAACCAAATTTCCTTCAGGAAGTATTTCATCAAGCATCTTGCAGACTGTCTCATATAATCCACCCGGATTGCTTCTAACATCAAAGATAACAGCCTTCATTCCCTGCTTCTTCAAGTCATCCAATGCTTTCGTAAACTGGTCATAAGTAACTTCTTCAAACTGACTTATCTGTATATAACCAATCTTTTTCTTCTTATCAAGCATCTTATATTCAACAGTAGGCTCATTAACCTGATCTCTTGTTATTGTAAAGTCAATGTATTTCTTTTCGGACTCTCTGTAAACAGTTATGTCAACTGTTGTTCCTTTTTCGCCCTTCATTTCAGTAACAACATTGTTAATGTCAACACCAGTTACTTCTTTGCCCTTTACTTTATAAATAATATCTCCGTTCTTTACTCCTGCCTTTGCAGCCGGTGCATCGGCAAAAGCCTTAACTACCGTAATTATTCCTGTTTCAGCATTCTGAGATACCAAAGCACCTATTCCACTGTAAGTTCCTGACGTCTGTTCCATCATTTTCCGGTATTCTTCTGCCGTGTAATAAACAGAATACGGATCATTTAAGCCTTCCAACAATCCTTTATAAATTCCATCTTCCAAGTCAGATTCATTAACCTTATTTAAGAACTTAGCATCTATAAGTTTATTTATATAATCAAGCTTTTGTGATGTTTTTTCACTGATTGTTTTTCCGGATGTGTTCTGGTTTGCAAAATACAAACCTGTTCCAACACCACCTACCACAACTGCCATGGCAAGCATTCCAAAAAAGAATCCAAGTAAAAAACGGTTCTTATTCTTTTTCATCATGACTCCTTAATTCAAGTTTATTTTAAATAATCCCAAGGATTAACATATGCCCCGTTCTTACGTACTGCAAAATGTAAATGGTTACCCTGTGATGCTCCTGTATTTCCTACAAGTCCAATGCTCTGTCCTGCGCTTACCTTTGTTCCTGCCGAAACTAAAAGTGCAGACATATGCATATATACACTATATACACCATTGCCGTGATTAATACCAATCCAGTTGCCTGCTGTTGTACTATAATTAGCCCACTCTACTGTACCTGAACCTGCTGCAACAATAGTGGTTCCTGCTGATGCCGGAATATCAATACCCTTATGAAATTCAGAACCTCTATATCCATATCCTGAAGATATAGTTGTATGTCCCGGAAGTGGCCATGTAAATCCACCGCCTGAAACTGTTCCACTACTTCCTGAATTTCCACTGTTTGAAGTATCTGTTGTGTTACTTTCTGTATTTGATGATGTATTGCTTGTACTACTATTTGAACTAGCTGCCTGCTGTTTCTTTGCTGCCGCTTCACGTCTTGCCTGCTCAGCAGCTGCCTGGTTTTTGCTCTGTTCTTCAACAGATGCAACTCTCTTTTCCTGTGCACTGATTTCTGCTTCCAATTCATCAGAAGTAGCCTCATTATGTGCTATCAAATCTTCATAATTCTTAAGTTCCTGCTGCTTTGATGCTGAAAGATTAGTAAGCTTAGTCTGGTCACTCTTCTGCTGTGCCTGTATTGTCTGAAGATTCTTTTTCTCAGTTACAAGAGTACTCTTTGCAGAAGCTATTTTCTCTTTAGTCTTCTTCATCTTATTAAGCATATCTCTGTCATACTGTGATAACTCTGTTATGTACTCTGCCTTATTTAAGAAATCAGTTATGCTCTTTGAATTAAAAATCAAATCTATCATCTGAGTATCACCATTCTCATACATATATTTGATTCTAAGCTTCATATCTTCATACTGCTCATTTATGCTAACCTGAGCATTGTCCAATTCCTTCTGAGTCTTAGATATCTTGCCTTCTGTTTTTGATAATTTCTGATTAGTCTTGTACATCTCTGTAGCCAAATTAGTTAACTTCTTATCAACTGACTGAATATACTCCTGCGCATCAGACTTAGATTTCTGTAGTTTATTATTTTCATCCTGAGCCTGTTGCTTCTGATTCTGTAAATCTGAAAGCTTATTCTTCTCATCGCTAACTGTTCCAAATGCATTAATTGGAATAGCAGTAACTGCCAATGCTGCCACGAGAACAAAACTTAATACTTTAGATTTTCTCATTACTTTCTCCTTATCTCTTTCCCTGTTAACTCAATTAACTTTATACCTTTAAGTGCTTTCTCATTGACACAATTGATCCTATTAAACCAATACCTGCTCCAATTCCAAGTCCTAATGGAACAAGAACCAAAAAAATCTGATGAACTGACGCAAAAGGAATACTGTTGCCAAGTACACCAAATTTAGTCATAATAAGATCAATTAATTTGTCATAAACAAGTCTTATTATAACAAGCGGAATTATTGAACCTAATAAACCGATTGTCACACCTTCTATAATAAATGGTGCTCTTACAAAACTATTAGTTGCTCCAATAAGCTTCATAATTTTAATCTCGTGTCTTCTTACTGAAATACCAATCATAACCGTGTTGCTTATAAGGAAAATACCAACACCAAGCAAAATAATAATCAATGCAATAGACGCATATCCTAACATTTTGCCAAAGTTTGTAAGAAACTCTCTAGTTGGGTTTGAATACTTAACCTGTCTTACACCCTGAACCTTTTCCATTGCTGTTGCAAAAGCTTTCTGGTCATTAATACTATTTAAGTAAACTGTGTAAGATGCTGAATTAGCCAATGGATTCTCTTTTGAAAATCCTTCTGCCAAATCAGGATTATCTTTAAAATAATTCTTCTTAAAGCTTTCCCATGCCTGTTCTGCCGATGTATATTCATAGCTCTTTACACGGGAATCTGACTTAATTGTTTTTCCAATATCATCTATTCCCTGCTGGCTTAACCCTTCGTTAAAGAATATTGTTACCCCAACCTGTTGCTCAACTTTTTTTTCCATAAAGTTTACATTTATAATAATTGTAAAAATTACACCTATTAAAAATGTACATGCAGCAATAGTTCCTATTGATGCAAGGGAAAACAGTTTGTTTCTCTTTATGTTTACAAAACCCTGTTTTAAACAGTAGTTTGCTGTTCTAGTATTCATCTGTCTGTTCCTCCCCTTTGCTGTCCTCTACTTTTACACCTTTCTTCATAGTTATGACACGCTTGTTCATAGCCTTAACTATTTCCATGTTATGTGTAACAACAATAACTGTTGTTCCCTGCTCATTAACTTTTTCAAGCAGTTTCATAATCTCCCATGAATTTTCAGGGTCAAGGTTTCCTGTAGGTTCATCAGCCAAAATATACTGTGGTTTATTAACAAGCGCTCTTGCAAGGGCAACTCTCTGCTGCTCACCACCTGACAATTCTGACGGATTGGAACGATATTTTTCTGAAAGTCCCACCAAAGATAATACTCTTGCCACATTCTTTTTAATCTCTCTTGGTGACGCCCCTATTACTCTCTGTGCAAAAGCAATATTTGAGTAAACATCTCTATCCTGTAACAATCTGAAATCCTGAAAAACAACTCCAACCTTTCTTCTATACTTAGCTGTTCCTCTTGATTTAAGCTTTGATAAATTAACATTATCTACCACTATTGTTCCCTCTGTGGGATTTAACTCTTTAAGAAGCAGTTTGATAAATGTTGACTTTCCTGAACCACTGGCTCCAACAACAAATACAAACTCTCCTTCCTCTATTTCAAGATTTAAATTGCTTAACGCCGGTGCACCGTTGCCATAAGACTTACTTACACCTTCTATTTTAATCATTATATGCCTCCTAATATTCTGCTCTAAATAGAAATATATAACACAAATGTGTTTTTTTGTGGGTGGGCAAAGCACGTAACAATCCTTGTAATAAAATTTTAATATATTTCCGAATTGAATTTGCTCCACTAGCACAATATGAAGGTCCATAGTGGGCCTTCATATTGCTACATTTTAACTATTTATTTTCTAAAAATCTGTGTTCTCCATATATTTCATGTACTTAACAACCATAAGGGCAATCTTAAATGTAATTGCATCCTCAAATACTCTTAAATCTAGTCCTGTACTCTTCTGCAACTTGTCCAGTCTGTATACTAAAGTATTTCTGTGAATATATAACTGTCTTGATGTTTCAGATACATTCAAGCTGTTTTCAAAGAACTTATTAATTGTTGTCAATGTTTCTTCGTCAAATTCATCCGGTGACTTTCCTTCAAAAATCTCGCTAATGAACATCTTGCAAAGTGGAATTGGCAACTGATAAATTAATCTTCCGATTCCAAGATTATTGTAAGCAATTACGTTCTTAGTGCTAAAGAAAATCTTTCCTACATCAAGGGCCATTCTTGCTTCCTTGTATGAACGTGATACTTCCTTAATCTCCTTAACAATAGTTCCGTATGCTACAGTAGCCTTAACCATTGCCTCTGTGTTAAGCATGTCCACAATTGTCCTTGCTATCTTTTCAATATCTTCATATCCCTGTTTTTCTTCTAACTCCTTAACAAGAATAATGCTTTTTTCATCTACCGCTGTAATAAAGTCTTTCTTATTACCTGAGAACAATGTTCTAACTGTTTCTAAAGCAACACTGTCCTTTTCGTTCTTTGTTTCAATAATACAGACACATCTTCTTGCATCCACATCAATGTACAACTTCTTTGATCTATTATAAATATCAACAAGGAGTAGATTGTCTAATAATAAGTTTTTGATAAAATTGTCTTTATCAAATCTTTCTTTATATGCAACAAGCAGATTCTGAATCTGGAAGGCAGCCATCTTTCCTACCATAAATACGTCATCGCTTGTTCCCTGAGCTATCAGAATCAGTTCTAACTGGCTTTCATCATAAACCTTAAAAAACTGGTATTCCTGTACTGACTGGCTGTCTGCCGGAGAATTAACAAAGCTAATTATAGCATGTCCAAACTCATCTCCTAACTGGGAAGTACTGGCAATAATCTTTCCGTCTGTATCTGCCACATGTAAATCTACCCTTGAAATACTTTTTATTCCTTCTATTGTATTCTGTAAAATCTGATTTGATATCATAGGCCACTCCTTGTTCTAAAAAATTCGTACATTCTGTCAAACTATATTTTAAACTAGTTTATGACAAAAAACAAGAGAAAAGAGCTAATCAATAGTACTTTTATCTTGTAATTTTTGCCAAAAATCTTTTTACCCCCACTCTTGACAAAGAGCCTAATAAAAATTCCAAAGGAATTTCTTATTAAGTAAAAAAGACTGCCCAAATCGGGCAGTCTTTTGATAAATATATATATTAGTTTGTGATAACTTTTTCTGTATCCTTATCAAAGATGTGAAGTTTTGTAAGATCCATTGCCATAACAACTTCATCACCAGGTCTAGCTGTTGTACGAGCATTAACTCTTGCTGTACAATCGAATCCTTCAAGGTCAAAGTATAAGTATACTTCAGCACCAAGTAATTCGTAAATTCTGATTGTTGTCTTAAATGCACTATCAGGTGACATTTCGATGAAGCTTTCTTCATCATGAACATCTTCTGGTCTGATACCCATAACAACTGTCTTACCAACATAACCACCGTCAATAAGCCTTCTAGCCTGTTCAGCTGGTACTGTAATGTATGTTCTAGCCTGTCCAATGTGGAGCTTAACGTCAGCACCTTCCTGTTCAACTTCTGCATCGATGAAGTTCATCTGTGGTGAACCCATGAATCCTGCTACGAATAAGTTAACTGGCTTATCATATAAGTTCTTAGGTGAATCTACCTGCTGTACAACACCATCCTTCATAACTACGATTCTTGTACCAAGTGTCATAGCTTCTGTCTGGTCATGTGTTACGTAGATGATTGTTGCGCCTAATCTCTTATGAATCTTAGCGATTTCCACACGCATCTGTACTCTTAATTTAGCATCCAAGTTTGAAAGAGGTTCATCCATAAGGAATACCTTAGGGTTACGAACGATAGCACGTCCCATAGCAACTCTCTGTCTCTGACCACCTGATAAAGCCTTAGGCTTACGATCAAGTAACTGTTCAAGGTCAAGAATCTTAGCTGCATCCTTAACTAATCTTTCCTGTTCAGCCTTAGGTACTTTTCTTAACTTAAGACCAAATGCCATATTATCATATACTGTCATATGTGGATATAAAGCGTAGTTCTGGAATACCATTGCGATATCTCTATCCTTTGGTTCAACATCGTTTACTAACTTATCTCCGATGTATAATTCTCCTGATGAAATTTCTTCAAGACCTGCGATCATTCTAAGTGTTGTTGATTTACCACAACCAGATGGTCCTACGAAGATGATAAATTCTTTATCCTTGATTTCAAGGTTAAAATCTTTTACTGCACAGAATCCGTTTGGATATACCTTGCAGATATTTCTTAATGATAAACTTGCCATTTTAAAAATTCCTCCTAGTATTGAAATAGTTTCTCTATCTCGCGTCTGATTGTATTCTAAATCACTGACACTAAAAATGCTATATTGTAAATAAACAAAATAACAAAAAAATCTTTGTTAATATTGCATACAGCCCCTATTATTTATTTAAAAATATGTTACTTTCGCCAATGATTATACGGTGTTCTTTGAGCAATCTGCCGATAGCTCTTTTAAATTCACTTTTGCTCATCTGAAAATCTTCTCTAATTACCTCAGGTTTAGCCTTATCTGTATATCCTAATTGACCACCGTTATTCTCAATGTATTTATATATTTTTTCGGCATCTTCGTCCATTTGTAAATATGCTTTTTTTCTAAGTGAAAGGTCTAATTTGCCATCAGGTCTTACACTTTTTACTCTTGCCTGAATCTGCTGACCGATTTCTAATCTTGTTGTAAGCTCTTTCTTCTGTACAAGTCCGTGATACTTATTATCTACTGCAACAAAAACACCGTACTCAGGATTGTAGTTATAAACTGTTCCTGTTACAACATCATCAGGCTCATATGTTGAGGTACATTTTAAGAACTTATACGCCTTCATTGTTGCACATAATCTGTTACTTTTGTCCAAATATACTCCTACTAATACCTTGTCCCCTGACTTAATTGAAACTGTCTGCTCCTTGTATGGCAAAAATAAGTCTTTTTCTAAGCCCCAGTCAAGAAATGCACCATTCTTTGAAACTTCCTTAACTGTCAAAACTGCTGTTTCGTCTAATTCAACTAAAGGCTTGTTTACTGTTGCTATAAGTCTGTCCTGTGAATCTCTGTAAATAAATACCTTTACTTCATCACCAACATTTGCTCCTTCAGGAACCTGCTTTTTTGGAAGAAGCACCTGTTCTTCCTCTGTGCCAAGATATGCACCAAAATCTACCATTCTTACTATTTCTAATTTTTGTGTTCTTCCTAATTCCATTTTTTGTCTCTCCGTTCTATTTTTTATAGTTTACCTGATATTAGCACTTTTATAAAAAAGAGGTCAGACTTTAACGCCATAACCTCTTTTATCATTACATAAGCATTATTCTTGTAAGTGTCTCTCCACTTTGATTTTCGAAGCTAATACCTATTCCATTTTCTTCGCTATAAAGATATGGTGTAATAATTTCACCTTCCATAGCTTCTTTATTATACACAATATCTACCTCATGGCAAGGAAAATTTGTTGGTAAAAATTCTTCAGCCGCCCTTAAATAATTAGCATTGTTCATATGACCATTGCTGTCTATGTAAGTTTTTAAAACCTTAAACGACTCTAATTTTGTTCTTTCACTACTAAACCTAATCTTTCTTGACGCCTTTATATTATCAAATATTGGTTCCGGTTTATAAACACTTGAATCCTCTTCAGTAATTCTTAAAGGTTTTCGTGTCTGAATATCAATAAGAACCCAGAGGCTGTCTGCCTGAACAAGATAATCTCCATTTTCATCTTTTATGAAATACTGTCTTGAAGCAAACATGCTGCTAAACTTTGAAGGAGATGTGCCTATTGTTATTTTCTGTCCAAACATAATAGGTCTGTTAACTATAACTTTGTATGCAACAAGTACCCACGCCCTGGCCTCTCTTTTCATATAACTTACGCCACGACCAATATCTTCTGAATGAAAAGTGGAGCAATCCTGCAAAAGATTTAATATCTCATGCATTGGAACTTTTCCATTTCTGTCTGTTCTGCTGTAACTTACTGTTGTCTCATATGAAAACATTTATTGCCCCTCTTTCTTCTATTATTTACTTAGATGTTGTTGTTTCCGGTACAGTTGTTGTCTCCGGTGCCTTAGTTGTTGTTTCAGGTACCTTAGTTGTTGTTTCAGGTACCTTAGTTGTAGGCTGTGTTGTAACAGGCTTTGTTGTAGGCTGCTGTGCAACAGCTTCTACTACAACTTTAAGTGTTGCTGTTCTTGCAGTGTATGCCTGATTTGAGTACTGTGCCTTATATGTTAATATATATGTTCCAGGTTTCTTTGTATCAACCTTTCCTGTAACTGTAACGCTGTTCTTAATATTTAAAGCATTACCCTTGTAATCCTTAACTGAAGCTACATAATTCAAAGGATTAAATGTGCTGTTCTGTTTAACCTTTACAGTTGTATTCTTCATTGTAAGACTTACCTTGTGGTCTTTTACAACGTATTTAATAGTCTTCTTTGCTGTCTTCTTATTTGTGCCCTTAACTTTATATGTAATGTAATATTTGCCCTTGTTTGCAAACTTAACCACACCATTCTTAATCTTAACTTTCTTCTTATTATACTTAACAGTAACTTTTATTTTCGAAGTAATATTCTTGCCTGCTGCTGTCTTTGCAATAACGTTAGACAAAACATTAACTGAACTATTTAAAGCTACATCAGGATTCTTTACTGCGCCTGAAATAACAGGTTTCTTTGTATCTACTACTTTAAATGTTAAAGTCTTAGTCTTTGAGTTTCCTAAGCTGTCTTTTACTTTAAATTTAATCTTATACTTACCTAATTTAGATGTTTTAATCTTACCGACTGTAGTAATCTTTGCATTTTTTTTCGTAAGAACGTTGCCTGCTCTGTCTTTTACTGTAATTAAGTCAGACAATTTAACTTTTGTTCCATATTCAATAGTCTTTACTTTTGCAGTAATTACAGGCTTATTGCTCTTGTATGGATTCTTAGGATCAGGATCAGTTGGGTCCCAATCTGTAAACTTACCGTTTGTAATAGGTGTAAATGAAGGTCTCTTAATAGGATCATCCTTCTTTGTTCCTCTAAAGATTATAACCTTTGTTCCTAATGCACAATGATCATAAATCCACTTAGAATCTTTACATAAAAGTCTTACACAACCGTGTGATGCCTTCTGTCCCATTACATTGTATGCCTTAACTGACATTGTTGATTTATCACCATTCTTGTAATACCAAACTGAATGGAATAAGATGCCGGTTGTAATTCTTGTACAATACTGTGCATAACAATTTCCTATCATCTCATGCCATCTGTATTTAACAGGTGTATAAAATGTTCCCGTAGGTGTTTCATTACTTGGTGAACAAATCATAGCCTTTATTGCTTTTCCATTTTTGTAAACTGTTGTACAGTTTGTTCCTAAGTTAACTTTAATAACATAACCTTTGCTTTCTTTAGCTTCTGTCTTAACTGTTGCTGTGCCTGAAATACCAAATGCCATAACAAAAATCATTAATACTGCTACTAATTTTGATGTGATTTTCTTCATATCATTACTCCTTTGCTTATTTTGAAGCCTTTTACGGCTTATTCCCTTTAACAGAATTCGCCCTTATTATACTATTTTATTTGGCAATATACAATCACAAACACCTAATTAGTTGTTTTTCATAAGTGGTTCATATATAATGTACTTAAACGTTTTTATTTCACAAAAATATCGTATTTACTTAAAATTTATATTTTATAATCTAAGAAAATGCACATAATATTATGGAGGCTTTTATGTTTAAAAACAAATTTAAACTTTTTATTTTTATGCTGGCAATTGGTTTCGTTCTCATAACATTGGACGTTAATGTTACAACTCCATTTAAATATCCGCATAAATACAACAATTCAGGTTCGGTAATCGGAGAATTTCAGTATTATAACATTGCATCTAACTATAATGCCTGGTGCGATTACAAAGTTATTAACACAAGTTCAGAAAAAGCTGATGAAAATTCACATTATAATGCAACAAATGATAATAGCTCAACCAATTCATCAACAAACACCGGTCAGAGCACGGCAAAAGTTATTGACCACGTTTATTTTGGAAATATTTCAGTAGATATTTTCAGTGATGCTTTAGGTTTTCTTCTTATATTTATTGCATGCTTAAACTTAGCTAAAGTTAATAACCGTTTCAAATACGGTTCAGTTACGACATTGTTCGCCTTAATTTTGCACATTGTTATTTTGGCACTTCCATTCTTCCTTAACGGAATAGTTCTATGCAATACAGCTCTCGTTTTGGGACTGGCTTATCTTGGAAGCAATATTATAACTACTTTTATGTTCAGTAGCGGACTTCTTAAGATGTGCACGGACATTTGCTGTAGAGATGAAAGAAAATGGTGCAAAATGACTTGGTTCGTTACTTTTGTTCTACAGATTTTAGTCACTTTTGTTTTCTGGATAGGTTCAGATTTCAATATGCTCCTGGCTGTGGGCAGATTCTTTGAAGGCGTACTTGTATTTATGGTAATTGTTTTTTGGATTATCCTGAAACGTACATATTATTATTTAGAAAGGACATGGCTTAATTATGAAAAACAAAATTAATTTAGGAACAAAGTTTATTGCATTTCTTGCTCTTTTTATGTTTAGCATTTTGGCAATTAATGTTTCTGCCAAAGCAGGGCAAATGAAAATGCATGCCATTTATGTTGACAGGGGTGATGCCATTGTTATCGAAAGTAACGGACATTTTATGCTTGTGGATTCAGGTATTTCACAAACATCTGAAAAGGTACTTGCATATCTTAAATCTTTAAACATTCCGAATAAAAAAATTGACTACGTTATATCAACCCACCCTGACGGGGACCATGTTGGCGGTTTTCCTGCTGTTTTCAAGGAATATGAAATCGGTCAGGTAATTTACTCACCATGTACAAAACCAAGCAAAGAATACCTTAGTTTTATAAAAACCGTTAAGGAGAAAGATTGTCCTTTCAGGATTCCGGTGGAAGGTGAAAAATTCAAATTGGGCGATGCAACTGTGGAAGTGGTTTATGACGGTTCACAAGGTTCAACCTATAATGAAGCCAGCATTGTTATGCGTGTCACATGCGATAACAAGTCTATTCTCTTAACCGGCGACCTTCCATCTACCATGGAAAATGAACTTCTTAAACAAGGTTATAATTTTAAGGCTGATGTTCTTAAAATAGGTCATCACGGTGCTGCCGCTTCATCATGCGCCAACTTCCTTGACGCAGTTGCGCCACAATACGCAGTTGTTTCCTGCGGAACTCCTGATATATGCGAATTTCCTAAGGAATCAGTACTTCAAAGACTTGCAAGACGTTTTATCAAATTATATAGAACTGCAGATGCTAATGTAGTTATCAATTTTAACAACGGTGTAATTTCTACTTCCAATAAAGAAAACAATCCTTTTGTTTCAATAAAAAAAGGTACGATTACATTGAGTAATAACGTTTTCTACGCAACAGGTAAACAAATCAAACCTACTGTCAATTTGTACGTTGACGGTCAGTTAGTTCCTGCATATCATTACAAGATTACTTATTCATCTAACATTAACACAGGTGTTGCCAAGGTTAAACTTACTGCAACAGAAGTTAAATACGTTAGCGTATGTTCAACTACATTTTTGATTTTACCTAAGAAAGAAAAACTGAAAGGTTCCGTTTCTTCTTATAACAGTGCACATTTAAGTTGGGACAAGCAAGGTTCCGCAACAGGTTACACAATAATGTATTCCACTGACAAAACATTTAACACGGCATTTAAATATAAATACATTACAAAACCTGAAACTACAAATACTACTATCAAAAATCTTAAATATAACACAAAGTACTATTTCAAAATCAGAGCATACAAAACAAATGTAGGCTACGGAAAATGGAGCAAAACAGTTAAAATAAAAACAAAAAAGAACCCTGCTCCTGCAACTGTAAAAATCAAGTCAGCAAAGAAATATTCAAAAACTTCTATTTATATAAAATGGAAAGCTCAGACTGCCCGCGGAAAAAGTGGCTAATATGTCCAGTACTCCACTAACAAACGATTTAAGAAAAATACGAAAACACTAAAGATAAAAACAACTTGGCAAAACTCAGCTACAATTACAAAGTTGAAGAAAAAGAAAACATACTACATACGTGTTCGAGGATATAATAAGTATGGAAAAGGTAATTGGAGCAAGACAATGAAGGTGAAGTTGAAGTAAGAGATAAAAAAATACGTGTCATAGAGCGTTTTAGCTATATGGCACGTATTTTAATTTCTAATCAGAATGGCAAAATTAATTCTGGTATTCTCCCGAAATAATAGTTTCCCACCATTCTTTATTGTCAAGATACCATTTGATAGTCTTCTTAATACCGTCAACAAACTTAGTTTCCGGCAACCAGCCAAGTTCGTTGTAAATCTTTGTAGGATCGATTGCGTAACGCATATCGTGTCCCTTTCTGTCAGCAACGTATGTAATGAGGCTTTCAGGCTTGCCTAATTCCTTACAAATAATCTTAACAATGTCAATGTTCTTCATTTCGTTGTGACCGCCAACATTGTAAACTTCGCCAACTCTTCCCTTGTGAATAATCAAGTCAATTGCGCGACAATGATCTTCAACATATAACCAGTCACGAACATTTTCGCCCTTGCCATATACAGGAAGTGGCTTGTCATTTAATGCATTGGCAATCATAAGGGGAATCAACTTCTCTGGGAAGTGATATGGTCCATAGTTATTAGAACATCTACTGATTGTAACAGGAAGTCCGTAAGTTCTGTGATATGCAAGAACCAAAAGGTCAGCCCCTGCCTTTGACGAACTGTAAGGACTGCTTGTGTGAATTGGTGTTTCCTCTGTAAAGAACAAGTCAGGTCTGTCAAGAGGAAGGTCGCCGTAAACTTCGTCAGTAGATACCTGATGATAACGCTTAATACCATACTTTCTGCAGGCATCCATAAGAACTGCAGTACCAAGAATATTAGTGTTAAGGAACACTTCCGGGTTCTCTATTGAACGGTCTACATGACTTTCTGCCGCAAAGTTAACAACCATGTCAGGATGTTCTTCCTCGAAAAGTCCGTAAATTGCATCTCTGTCGCAAATGTCGATTTTGCAAAAACGGAAATTAGGGTTGTCCATAACTGGTTCAAGAGTGGATAAGTTACCTGCGTAGGTGAGCTTGTCCACACAAATAATTCTATAATCAGGATATGTATTCAACATATGAAATACAAAGTTACTTCCAATAAATCCGGCTCCACCGGTTACGATAATGTTCATTTCTTAGTCCTTTTTCTTTTATATGTAAAATATTTAACTTTCAAGGCATCTTTCCCAATTTTTGTATTTTCCTATTTTTATATAAATTATATCACCTTTTCCAATCTTCTATTCTTGAGATTATTCTCCTCTAAAAAACCTTAGATTTTTTAGGTAATTATTTCATGAGAACTAGCAAAAATCTTGGTACCTACTATTTGCCGTTTAGAACCTTAAAGTAACTGACAATTAAAAATAACTATAAAAATAATAACACAAGTCAATCTTTATTTCATCAATTTATAAATTATCTTTCAAAAATTTCTCAAACCTATTATAACTATCATATCGGTTGATATATGACCTGCACTAGTTCTTAGCCAACTCGAAACCTCTTAAGGTGTCCTATAAAATTAGAAAAGATTTAAGTTCTTCACATCCTTTTTCAACTTATGAGCAAATCATACATCAAATTCTATAAACATTCAGATTCTATAATTTGCAAATAACCAAGCCACACAAAAAAGCCCGGTCAACGTCTCTCCCCATAAGAGTTAAACATCGACCGGAGTTTCCGTTCAAAATAAAAATCTATTCATTCCTATGTCTAAACCTGTAAATTACGTAATACATAAGTCCTCCAATAGTTTCGCCTAAAGTATTGTAAACCAAATCCAATATATGGAAGGTTCCAAGGTGAAACAGCAGTTGCGAAAATTCAATGACAAATGAAAACATAACAACTGTCTTTCTTGCCACCCACAGGGTCTTTTTAAGTCCCGGCTTGTTCCCAAGAAGTTCATTTCTAAATGCCCATAAAAGCAGAGCTGCAAATGGGATAAATATATAAAACTCCTCTAATATCTCCAAGTGCTTTCGGGTTCTTCACTTCTTCTGAAATCCTCTTACTATTTTCAAATGCCAGCACCACACCACTCCAGGCAAGACTCTTACTTTTCTCTCTACGATCTATCATCAGCTCTCTGTTATACTCTCCGTTTTTACCAACTTTTAATTTATATCGGAACGGTAATCCTGTTTCTGTTTTAAATAGATAATCCTGAAACGCAATAACAGCTTGCCACAAATTTTCTTCTGATGGTATTTCCTTTAGAAGCCGAACCTGCTCTTGTCGAATCTTATATGTCCGGCACCGCTCCACATTTAGACTTATCTCTGCTGCATTATATTTTCATATTATTTTCTTTTCTTTTTATTTCTTTCACTTTTATCATAATAAAATTGTTCCCAAAGTTCTGTATCTCTTAAATTTGGATCCCAACCACTAGTACCTTCTTCTAAATTATATCGTTTTTCATATAAATTTGAGAATGAATCAACTATCTTTGCAGGATTTCCCGCAACAATAGCACCCTCTGGCACATCTTTTGTAACAACGCTCCCCGCACCAATAATTGCATTAGGACCAATCGACACATTTCCTACAATAATGCTATTTCCACCAATGAATACATTATCATATATTTCTATACAACTTCCATGTGTTTGATACCTCCCCCCAAATTTAATAGCAAATACCGAATTAATTACATCGTGCGTATAAAATGTAACATCTGCCGCAACTTTTACATTATTATGTATTTTAATAAGCTTTGGTTCATTTGGAAGTTTAATCGGCTGATATAAGACATTATCCCCCAGCTCAGCAAAAACATTATGCTGTTTTAGGTATTTCACTCTATCAAATCCTAAAATACATATTAGTATATACTTAATTTTCATCATTTTCTTTTGCCATAAATATTTCTTTAATTCATTCATCTACTCATACCTTCTTTCTTGTACAACTTTTTATAAAATCAACACCATATTGAAGCATCCATATAACTGTTTTTCTATACAAAAATATAATTGCAATTAAACAAATAAAATATCCTAAAATAGAAAAAATACTAAATGGATTAAATGTATTATAAAAAGCATAGAAACTCACAATCATTGTAAGCATGCAAAAACGAGTGACTTTAAAATCAACATAATAGTATCTCATTCCTAAAAGCGTTCTTAAAAGATAAAATACAATATATGAAATTCCTGTAGATATCGCAGCTCCTTGACATCCTATCTGAGGAACCAGAATTGAATTTCCTATAATATTTGTGACACACGCTCCAACTGCCACTAAAACTTGCAAATTACTTTTCTTCTTAAAAACTAACCCTGCAACTGTTGTCTCTGAAATTGTATACATAATTGGATTAAAAATCAGAAATGGTAAAATATATGCAGCTTCCCTATATTTAGAGCCAAGAAGGATTGCAAATATCTCCTTCACCAAGATTAATGAAATTCCTAAAAAAAACATTACCACTGTAATAATCTGATTTGCTGATTTATGAAACTGTGTGTCTTCTGGATATTTAGTGTAGTGTTCAACAGACATCGGAGCCCATAATGTATTAAAAGCAGTCTGTACAATTGCAAAAATATGTACTAATGTCATAGTTGATGAATAAATTCCTACTTCAGTATATGTACAATAGTAATTCAGAGAAATTTTGTCTATCGCTTGAAACAACGTAGTAACCCCCATTGAAAGGATAAAAGGAACTGAATATTTCATCAACTCACTCATAGAAACTGTACAATTACTTACATCTACTGTTTTAAAATTCCACATTGACTTTTGAGCAATAATACTCACCACCATACAAACAAAATAAGAAACAACTGTTGCAATAACTAATAAAAGTAAATAGTTTTCTTTTATTGTATAACATAATCCTAATGCCACTATAATGTATATTAGTTTTTGAAGTATTTGCAAAAGCGAAAATAATTTCACATTTCTTTCCAATCTTACAATTAATAGGCTAAACCTGTAAATTACTTGATCAAACGTAAATACACATAGAAAAAACATAATTAATGAATCAAATTCAAAATTAACAATATGAAATAATGACATTGCCATGACAATTATTGTAATTATCAAACTCGCAATTATCGGTATAACAATACATCTAAAAAGCAAAGCTTGTTTGTATTTCAAGTTTTCTTTTTCATAATAGTATCTTACAACTGCTTGGTCTAATCCCATACATAAAACCATAAGTGCAATTCCTGAATACATTGTAAATATTGATAATTGGCCATATTCACTTGGAGCAACAATACGAGTTATAACTGGTGTACTAAATAATCCTAATAATAAATTAAAAAATGTTCCTCCACCAATTATTGTAAATTGTTTTAAAAATCCATTTTTTTGCATTCTTAATCCTCTCTTTTATACTCTACAAAATCTCTTTCTTCAATTGGCATAATGTTTTTTATAAAGCGCCTACTATCTTTATCAGAAATAATTTTTGCTGGAACTCCTCCAATAGTACAATTTCCTTCAATAAAATCTTTATTTACAACAGAATTAGCTGCAATAACTGTATTATTTCCAATTACTATTTTTCCAAATATTTTTGCTCCCGGTCCGATGTATACATTTTCACCCAAAATTGGAGTATCTTTTTCTCCTCCTCCATTTGCCCCTATATTAACACAGGCATGTATCCGACAATTTGCTCCTACTTGTGCTCCACCGTTTACTACCACGGTCCCATAATGGACAATACACATTCCTGGGCCAAATGAATTTGGATAGATTGACCAACCTAATCTTATCCCCAATTTTTTCGTCCTTATCTTGTGATATAATACCATTATCTTTCCAATTAAATCTCTTCTACAATTTAAATAATACTCAAGTTTTCGAAGATGTACTTGAAAAGACCACATTTCTCCTAATCTAATTTTTCTAAAAAGTGATACTTTACTTCCAAATCGTGCATATTCATCACAAAGAAGATAATATTTTAAATCATGCTTACTTTTAATCATTTTCTTCACCTATTACACTTTACAATCTATTATCATAGCAAAAAATAAATCATATTTTTTATGTTTTAATATTCTTATTAAAACATATCACATAAATCTTTTTATTATTAAT
>ULQO01030333.1_pt1 | contig 30450 bp, 20 predicted proteins | sample 1954601 | NCBI WGS metagenome assembly ULQO01 (sample SAMEA4835658, study PRJEB28245) | human gut metagenome | biome: gut microbiome; material: fecal sample | place: Denmark | collected 2008
CCGGCTATCGCTCATGAGATCGGAATGGACTTTGATATCAGTTTTGCAAACGAGATCAGCGCAAAGACTCCAAACCTCTGTCACCTTGCACCTGCAGGCCCGACATACATGGAAGACCTGAACGAAGCTGGCGGTGTATATGCAGTTATGAACGAACTGAATAAGAAGGGACTTCTTCATACTGAGTGCATGACAGTTACAGGCAAGACAGTAGGCGAGAACATCAAAGACTGTGTAAACTTAAATCCTGAAGTTATCAGACCGATCGACAATCCATACAGCCAGACAGGCGGACTTGCAGTTCTCAAGGGTAACCTTGCACCGGACGGCGGTGTTGTAAAACGTTCTGCAGTTGTAGAAGAGATGATGGTCCATGAAGGACCTGCAAGAGTCTTTGACTGCGAGGAAGACGCAATCGCAGCTATCAAAGGCGGCAAGATCGTAGAGGGTGATGTAGTAGTTATCCGTTACGAAGGACCGAAAGGCGGCCCTGGTATGAGAGAGATGCTGAACCCTACATCTGCAATCGCAGGTATGGGACTGGGATCTTCTGTAGCCCTGATCACAGACGGACGTTTCAGCGGTGCATCCAGAGGAGCATCCATCGGACACGTATCACCGGAAGCAGCAGTCGGCGGACCAATCGCACTTGTTGAAGAAGGAGATATCATCAGCATCAACATTCCGGAACTGAAACTGGAGATCAAGGTTTCTGATGAAGAAATGCAGGCAAGAAAAGCAAAATGGCAACCTCGTGAGCCAAAGGTAACAACAGGATATCTTGCAAGATATGCTGCCATGGTAACCTCCGGAAACAGAGGAGCGATCCTTGAGGTACCAAAAGCAAAATAAAGATGAACAAGTACCCGGCGGGAATTGCGGCATAACCTGTGATTCCTGCCTGAAAAGTTAGGAGGATACGTAAAGATGCAGCTTACAGGTGCTGAAATCATCGTAGAATGTTTAAAAGAACAGGGCGTTGACACTGTATTCGGATATCCGGGCGGTGCCATCCTGAATGTATATGACGCCCTCTATGAATATAAAGACCAGATCACACATGTACTGACTTCTCATGAGCAGGGAGCATCCCATGCAGCAGACGGATACGCAAGAGCTACCGGTAAAGTCGGCGTGTGTCTTGCAACTTCCGGCCCCGGAGCTACCAATCTGGTAACAGGAATCGCAACCGCATACATGGATTCCGTACCAATGGTGGCAATCACATGTAACGTGGGAACCCCGCTTCTCGGAAAGGATTCTTTCCAGGAGGTTGATATTACAGGAATTGTAATGCCTATTACAAAGCACAGCTTTATCGTAAAAGACATTACTACTCTGGCAGACACTGTACGCAGAGCATTCTATATTGCAAAGAGCGGACGTCCCGGTCCTGTGCTTGTAGATGTGACCAAGGATGTGACAGGTGCGAAATATGAATATACTGCCTGCGCTCCTGCTGAGATCACACCGAAAACAGACACTATCAAAGACGAAGACATTGCAACTGCAGTACAGATGATCAAAGAAGCGAAGAGACCATTTATTTTTACAGGCGGCGGCACGATTATCTCAGAAGCATCCAGAGAAGTGACAGAGCTTGCTCACAGAATCGATGCTCCTGTATGTGACAGTCTTATGGGTAAGGGAGGATTTTCCGGAGAAGATCCTCTGTACACAGGAATGCTTGGAATGCATGGGACAAAAACTTCCAATCTCGGTGTCTCAGGCTGCGATCTCCTGATCGTGCTGGGAGCCAGATTCAGTGATCGTGTCACAGGAAACACAAAGACCTTTGCAAAGAATGCGAAGATTCTCCAGATTGACGTAGATGCTGCAGAGATTAACAAAAACATCGTAGTAGATGCAAGTGTGGTAGGAGATGAGAAAGAAGTTCTCAAACGTATTCTGGCAGAGGTTCCGGAAATGAGACATTCGGAATGGACTGCACATATCAGTGAACTGAAGGAAAAATATCCGTTAAGATATGATCATTCCCAGCTTACAGGCCCATACATTATTGAAAAGCTGTACGAACTGACAAAGGGAGATGCCATCATTACAACAGAGGTTGGACAGAACCAGATGTGGGCAGCTCAGTATTTCAAATACAAAGAGCCAAGAACTTTCCTTTCTTCCGGTGGTTTGGGAACAATGGGATATGGTCTTGGAGCAGCAATCGGTGCCAAGATGGGAAGACCGGACAAGACTGTAGTAAACATTGCAGGTGACGGCTGCTTCCGTATGAATATGAATGAGATTGCAACAGCAGTCCGCTGTGGCAGACCTTTAATTGAAATTGTATTGAACAATCATGTACTGGGAATGGTACGTCAGTGGCAGACCTTGTTCTATGACCACAGATATTCCCATACAATTTTAAATGATGCAGTAGATTTTGTGAAGCTGGCAGAAGCCATGGGAGCAAAAGCAATCCGTATCACAAAGATGGAAGAGGTAGAGCCGGCATTAAAAGAGGCTCTGGCATGTCCGGGACCTATCGTACTTGACTGTATGATTGATCAGGATCTCAGCGTATTCCCGATGGTACCGGCAGGCGCAAGCATTGATGATATTTTTGATGAGGAGGATATGAAAAACAATGAGCAGAGTGTATAATTTTTCCGCAGGACCGGCTGTACTGCCGGAAGAGGTACTGAAAGAAGTAGCAGAGGAGATGATGGACTATCAGGGCTCCGGTATGTCTGTAATGGAAATGAGCCACAGAAGTGCTGATTTCCAGAAGATCATTGACGAGGCAGAGCAGGATCTTCGTGATCTGATGAAGATTCCGGATAATTATAAGGTATTATTCCTTCAGGGCGGAGCTTCCCAGCAGTTTGCAGCAATCCCCATGAACCTTATGAAGAACAAGGTTGCTGATTACATTGTAACAGGACAGTGGGCAAAGAAAGCATACCAGGAAGCACAGAAATATGGAAAAGCAAACAAGATCGCTTCTTCCGAGGATAAGACTTTCTCCTATATTCCTGACTGCAGCGACCTTCCGATCAGCCCGGATGCAGACTATGTATACATTTGTGAAAACAACACAATCTACGGAACAAAATTCAAGAAGCTTCCCAACACAAAAGGAAAAACTCTGGTAGCAGATGTTTCCTCCTGCTTCTTATCTGAGCCTGTTGATGTATCCAAATATGGCATCATCTATGGCGGTGTACAGAAGAATATCGGACCTGCTGGTATGGTAATCTCCATTATCCGCGAAGATCTGATCACAGACGATGTTCTGGAAAGAACACCTACTATGCTGAAATTCAAAACACAGGCAGACGCAGGTTCTCTTTACAATACTCCAAACTGCTACTGCATCTATGTATGCGGTAAGGTCTTCAAATGGCTGAAGAAAATGGGCGGCCTGGAAGAAATGCAGAGACGTAACATTGAGAAAGCGAAAATCCTCTATGATTTCCTTGATCGGAGCAAGTTGTTCAAAGGAACTGTTGTGCCGGAAGACCGTTCTCTCATGAATGTACCATTCGTAACAGGTGACAAGGACATGGATGCCAAATTTGTAAAAGAAGCAAAAGAGGCAGGACTTGTAAACTTAAAGGGACACCGTACAGTGGGCGGTATGCGTGCAAGTATCTACAACGCTATGCCAAAAGAAGGTGTGGAAGCACTGGTTGCTTTCATGAAGAAGTTTGAGGAGGAGAATGCATAATGTTTCAGTATCATTGCCTGAATCCCATTGCAGAAAAAGGTCTGGGATTATTTGATGAAGAATATAAGAAAAGCGAAGATCTGCAGGAGTGCGATGCAGTCCTTGTAAGAAGTGCAAAAATGCATGACATGGAGCTTCCTGAGAGCGTGAAGGTAATCGCACGTGCAGGTGCAGGTGTCAACAATATTCCTGTAAAGGACTGTGCAGAGAAAGGCGTTGTAGTATTTAACACACCGGGCGCCAATGCAAACGGTGTTAAGGAGCTTGTACTTGCAGGTATGCTCCTTGCTTCCCGTGATATCGTAGGCGGTATCGAATGGGTTGCCAAAGAGAAAGACCAGGAAGACATCGATAAACTTGCTGAGAAGCAGAAGAAGCAGTTTGCAGGATGCGAGATCATGGGCAAGAAGCTGGGTATCATCGGTCTTGGTGCCATCGGAGCAATGGTGGCAAACGCTGCTTCTGCACTTGGAATGGAAGTATACGGATATGACCCATACATTTCTATTGATGCTGCATGGAATCTTTCCCGCACCATCAAACATATCAAGAGCCTGGATGAGATTTATTCCCAGTGTGATTACATCACCATCCATGTACCTCTTCTTGACAGCACAAAAGAGATGATCAACAAAGAAGCATTAGACAAGATGAAAGACGGCGTAGTACTTCTGAACTTTGCCCGTGATCTTCTGGTTGATGAGGATGCTCTGATCGAAGCATTAGACAGCGGAAAAGTAAAGAAATATGTGACAGACTTTGCAAACCATACAGTAGCAGGACATAAGGGAATCCTGGTAACTCCACACCTTGGAGCATCTACAGAAGAATCCGAAGAAAACTGTGCGGTAATGGCTGTAAAAGAAGTCAGAGATTTCCTCGAGAACGGAAATATCAAGAACTCTGTAAACTTCCCGAACTGCGACATGGGAACCTGCGTAGCAGTAGGACGTATCGCCATCTGCCACAAAAATATCCCGAACATGATCAGCCAGTTCACCAAGATCCTTGGTGCAGAAGGTCTGAACATCGCAGATATGACAAACAAGAGCAAAGGCGAATACGCATATACTCTCATTGATCTGGAAAGCGCAGCATCCAGAGAAGCACTGAATGAGCTGAAAGCAATTGAAGGTGTTTCCAGAGTACGTGTAGTAAAATAAGAAACATTGATCTGAAAAAGTAATAAAAAATCTCCTGTGATGCAGTTGCAATCACAGGAGATTTTTTATTACTTTACTATAAACTATTTTTTGACTTTGAATTTTTTTATATCGGAATATGGACTGTAAACTCTGGATTTATCCTTGGAGGTCTTATTCCAGGAACGTACTGTCACATACCAGGTGCCTTTCTTTACGTTTGTAAAGGTTACAGTTACGGTATTTTTGCCTTCTGTACGTTTCAGATATTTCTTAACCGGGTATTTCTCACCTGCGGAGGTTTTGTATTTGTTTCCAAGCAGGATTTCATAACCTGTGGCATTTTTGCATTTTGTGTAAGTAATAGTCACAGTGTTTCCTTCTACAGTAATATTCCTGATCTTTGGCTGCTGTGGTGTGACAACAGTGATCTTGATCTTCTTGATCTTTGTCCAGGAACCATAGACCTTATTGCCCTGTGCATCCAGAACCCAGCTTCGGGCTGCCACATACCAGGTACCTTTTGCCAGATATCTGAAAGATGCCTGTGGCTTGCCTGTTGAGGAAACTGTCTTGCTGAACTTTCCTGTCTGGAGCATATTTGATTTCTTACTGATCACAAAGTCATAACCCTGAGCACCTGCACATCCTTTGGAAAGTTTGACAGTTAATTTATTTCTGTCAATGGAATGGCTGGAAATCTTTGTGTTAGCAGGACGCAGGTATGCACCGTTTTCATCTGTGATACTTCCGTCTGTGTGAATGTCTCTGCCATTGAGAGATTCTGTACCAAATGCTATGAAATAATCCTGTCCTTTGGAAAGTGTAAAGTCAGCATATGGAATACTGCGCTCAAATGCACCGCCTACAGTTACAGTCTGGATACACTGCAGAACCCCATTCTCAACATCATACCAGAACAGATTTGCCATAAGTCCTGCACAGGAGGCATCTGCCTTTACGGAAAGCACAGCCGGGAAATCGAAAGCTCTGCTTCTTCCAAGATGGAAACCGAAATCATTCTGGTTTGTGGAGATCAGGCTGTATAATGCTGCCGGGATATGTTCTGCTGTATTTGTAACAGAAAGATCGGTATCTGCAGGTGTTTCTGCTGTAATGGAAGTACCGTTGATCTTCCAGATGAAACCATTCTCCATATCAAGGTTCAGGGAAATATCTTTGCCTTTTATCCCGGATAAGACAGAGGCAGGAAGTATCTTGGCGCCATTCAGGATAATGGAAATGGTATCTTTTTCTTTGGAAGCCTTAATCAGATCGTTGACAGCATCCCAGCCTTTCTTCTGGAAACTTCCCTCAATATAAGGTTCCCCGTCGCCAAGTTTACCGAGGACTTTTGTATCCTGATGTTTGCACCGCTTACAGGTGTAAGTTATAATTCCGTCAGTTTCTGTAGTTGGTTCTGTAGTGATAACGCCGCTGTCATAGTCATGGCCGTATGCGGAAATGGTGTATCCATAGGAAATTGTTTCATTACAGTCTTTACAGTAGGTATCTCCGCTATATCCGCTGGAAGTACAGGATGGAGAGGAGTAGTAACGTCCTGCGGTGTGTTCGTGTGTACATTTACTTCTCGTGATTGTGTAAGTAACAGTTTCTCTTTCATAATTTTCATTGCCTGCATCAGGACCGGTATAAACTGCGATAACAGAATTACTTCCTAACTGTAAATCCTTAGAAGAATCTTGCCAGTTCCAGTTTGTGGGTAATTTAGTGGTTATGTCTGCAACTTTCTTACAAGTCCATGGAACGAGTATCTGGGGGTTCAAAGGAAGATTTTCTATCTGTGTTGGAGAGATTGTTGCTTGAATTTCACCAGAAAACCATGGCTCATAATTATCTTTGCTGATACGTATCCATACTTTTGTTTTTTTAGAATCAGATACATTTTTTACTTTCGGACAGGTTGTATTCCAGTTAGAACTTCCGGTTTCTGTTGAATATTCGACTGTACTGCCAGCTGGATAGACTGAAATTTCTTTTATAACTGGGTGCTCACTGCCATCATATGTTCCACTATATGCTGTAATTTTGATGGAATTTTCATTAAATGTTGCTGGTTTAATTGTAAGTTTTCCGAGAGTTGCATTTATAGTATAATTTTTAGTTGTATAATACATCGTGATTGGCCAAGTTGTGTTGGCGGCTGTATCTTTATTTGCCGTAGTTGTAAGCGTTATACCTAAAATGTCGGTAGTATCATTAGCAACTAGAGGTGTATCTGGAGATATTAAATAGGTTAATTCAGGATTATCTTCTCCATATTTCCTTTCTTTATCATCAATTGAAATATTAAGGTTTCGAGGCTTAATCGTGAAAGTCCAAGACTCATCTGCAAAACTGTTTCCTGCTATATTTGCCGTTACGGTATAAGTTCCTGCATTGATAGCCTCATTTGATTGCTGACTATCATCTTTATTATAATAGGACAGTGTAATTTCATCTTTTATATCTTCAATTTTACATTCTAAAGGGGCTTTTTGTGCTGTTCCATTATATGTTAAATCTGTTGGGGTAAAAGCAAAGTCCCGATTTGTAATAGGCTTGAATTCCTTATTATTATTATTATTTTTGTCAAAATAATAGGTCTGTGTTGTATCTCCGACAGAAATAGTGTGTGTTTTACCGGTTAGCCATGCGTACAGATTTTTATTATTAGGGTCAACAGCTATATGACTATATGGACTCCAAGGAGTATCATCTATAAATATTGGATCGTTTTCTTCATTAGGAATGGTGCAGAGATACACTTCTGGGCTATCTGGGTTGTAGTTACCAGCGCTATCTAAAGTCTGGTGAGGAATGCAACCAATGTTTTTGGCATTTACAGAACCGCCACTAATGGTAATGTTACTGCAAGAGCCTCTGCGGCCTGTAAGAAAGGCGGCACGACCACTGCCAATGTCGGTGCCATTAGTAGAACTAGCATTTACAGAACCGTTGATAATGGTAATATTACTACAAGAGCCGTTGGAGTCATTGGCATAGCCACTGCCAATGCCGGCACCCTCAGTAGAACCAGCATTTACAGAACCGCCATTAATGGTAATATTACTACAAGAGCCGCTGGAGCCATCGCCAAAGCCACTGCCAATGCCGGCACCCCAAAAAGAACTAGCATTTACAGAACCACCATTAATGGTAATGTTACTGCAAGAGCCGCTGGAGACATTGCCAAAGCCACTGCCAATGCCGGCACCAAAACCACTCTTGCTATAATCAGTAAAATAAGTCTGGACAGTTAATGTTCCTGGTGTAGTGTTTGTAGCGTTATCTATTGTAAGGTTGGCATTATTATCTTTCTGTAAGGCTGCGGAATCCCGGTGCTTTGATATAAGTTTATTTTCGTTTTCTAAATATATGCAGACTTGAGCTTGAACATCAGATGTAATTTGCAATGCTGGTCCAGAAGCTGTCTCGATGTTTACGTTATTCAGATAAACCTTAACTGTTCCTGAATCAATATTATCAATTATGATGGGAGCATCATTAGGACTCTTACCATTAAATCTGTACGAACCAACAGAGGTTATTTCCCATTTTCCATTGTTTTTGTTATAAGGCTTATTGTTAATTTCGTCCATATTAATTTCATTTATATGGTCTGTTCCGTCTGCAGTAGCCGGCATAATATTTGCTTCATTGCTAAATTCAGGTATACTCTCTGAACTGAACACAGATAATTCTTCTTCTGTTTCTTCTATTACTTCCTGATTATCATCGGAAAAGATTTCAGGAGTTTCTTCGGATACCTCTTCCAGATTCCCGGAAGTAAATTCCCCCGCCAATATAGTCTGGGGGAGCATGTTTGTGGAACACAGTGCAAGTGCCATAACTCCGGCTAATAATTTCTTTCTCATAAAGATCGCCTCCCTGTTATAAAATATATGTTTGTAGGGATATTATACATCATGGAATGAAATTATATAATGCCCGTTAGAAGGCAAAAAAGTGCCTTTTTGCTATTATTTATTTACAAATGGTTTCAATTCTTCGCGTTTTTCTATATCCAACAGATGGAAAATGCGGGAAAGATAATGTTTGATCGTATTGGGTGACAGAGACAGTTGTTTTGCGATTTCCTGATTGGTCCAGCCTTTGCTTGCGAGCATGGCTATGGAGTATTCCATAGGCGTTAGTTTATCTGTAACAGAGGACTGAAGCTGGGGATTATGAATAGCCATCCAACCACGACTGAAGGCAATAACTGCCTGGGAAAGCTGTCTGTAACTCTCCGGTTCTGCAGGTTTGATGCAGGCTTCAATCTGTCCAAGCATCAATCCATGATGTTCGATAAAAGGTTCCAGAAATCCATCCGGTTTTGCCATGTTCCATGCTTTTATCAGAGCTTCTCTGGCCTCATCCTGCTGTTTCAGGTTGATCAGACACATAATGATCACGCAGTAGAGATATTCCATGGCAACAGGATAACAGCCGTCAAGCATCAGAAAGACAGACTGGCATAATCCCAGTGCCCGTGTATATTCTTTGTGAAGATAAGCGTTATGAGCGAGTACATAAACAGCATAGGCGCGAAGCCCTGAAGGTAAAGATGGCAGAAAATCCTGAAGAGGAGGAAGTCCGTCTGTGGGAAGATGCATCAGTACCATGGCCAGATAGTTGGCAAAAACACAGGAAGCCATGATTCCTTTTGGTGCAGAACTGTTTTTTGCAACAAGAAGACATTCCTGGATATTTCTGAATCCCATTCTGGAGGCAGATGGATTTCCAAGAGTAAGATTGGAAAAAGAATATAAAAGTGCTGCGGACAGGCGCAGACAGAGATCCTTGTCCTGGAGATAAAGTTCCGCAATATTTCTGCATTCTTCTGCACGTCCCGAGAAATAATATAATTCAGCCTGTGCAATCTGCCGTTGATCCAAATCCTGAAAATTGTCTACAGTAGCCTGTGCCTGTCCGGGAGTAAAAGAACTGTTCATCAAGGGCATAAGACGGGAAAGAGCAGAATCCTGAAAATTATCTGATGAATTCATTGTAAAAACACATCCTTATATAATAGTAACAAACCGGAACCGGTATCAGCGTAAACAGTCCGGTGTAAATGTGAGAACTAAAAGGAAGCCCTGTCTGGCAGTGCAGCGGGCTTCATTATTATTGTCTGTTAAGGAAATAAAATTAACATCCTCTTGATTTCATAAAGTCAAGAACCTCTTCTTTGGTGGACATAACGCGAAGAGCACCCTTGCGTGTGGTGATCAGAGAAGCTGCCGCATTTGCGAATGTGAGCAGTTCTTTTAAGTTCTCTTCTGTCAGATTGTCCAGACCATGTTCCAGAACATAGTTTAAGGAACTTGCGCAGAAGGTATCGCCTGCACCTGTTGTCTCGATAGTCTTTTCCTGAAGGAAAGGAGCAGCCTCTACTTTCATATCTTTGTAGTAAGCACGGCTTCCGTCTTTTCCAAGTGTGATAAGGATAAGCGGAATGTTATATTTCTCTTTCAGAAGTGCGGCACCTTTGTCATAGTCTGTAGTTCCGAACAGGAATTCAACTTCGTTATCTGAGATTTTCAGAATATCGCATTTGCCAAGGCCGTATTCAATCTCTGCCTTTGCGTCATCCAGAGATTTCCATAATGGCGGACGAAGGTTCGGGTCGAAGCTGACGATACATCCGGCTTCTTTTGCAACATCGATGGCATAGCGGGTTGCTTCGCGTACTCCTTCGTGAGTGGAAGAAAGAGTTCCGAAGTGGAAGATTCTGGAATCTCTGATCAGGTCTTCCTGGATTTCATCTTTGGTGAGCATCATATCTGCACCCGGGTTACGGTAGAAGGAGAAATCTCTGTCTCCGTCAGGATAAGTATGTACGAAGGCAAGTGTTGTGTGTACCTCGTTGTCGATCACAAGGTTGCGGGTGTCGATCCCTACTTCCTCTACGGCATTCTTAAGCTGAGTTCCGAACATATCATTTCCGACTTTACCGATGAATGCAGTTTTTTTGCCAAGTTTCTCAAGCATTGCAAGTACATTGCATGGAGCACCGCCCGGATTGGCTTCCAGTATCGGATTTCCCTGTGCGCTGCTTCCGTTTTCAGTAAAGTCAATCAATAATTCGCCTAATGCGGTTACGTCAAAGGCTTTGTTTCCCATTTTGTATCCTCCTTGTTGTGATGGAAAGAAGCATAGTATCCGGAACAAGATTCTTTCCATAGTTAATAACATAAATTTAGCGCAGGAAAGGGAATTTGTCAAACAATTTTCTTTATTTTTTTGTGCAAAGATGCTAAAATAAACATAACTTGATTTGTTATTGTTTACAGGTGACGTTTAATGTACCATAAATACGCTGCCGGTAAGGGTAACCGATCATCGTATTTCTGACAATCGGGGAGGTAACGCAGCTATGGACGAAAAAGTATACGGCTATATGGACTGGCCGAGGATTGAAGCTATTGTGTATGGAGAGGAAACTGCTCCCAGAGATGTGATGGGACCAAGGATCACACAGGACGGAGTTCTTATTCAGGGATTTTTTCCTGATGCAGAAGAAGTCAGTGTGATCAGCGGAAAGAAAACCTATGTCTGCGAGAAAGAGGACGAGGCCGGATATTTTGCAGTATTGCTTCCTGTACGCAAGGTGCCGGAATACAGATTTCTTATAAAAATGGGAGAGACAGAGAAAGAATGTTATGATCCCTATGCTTTTCCATGCCAGATCACAGAGGAAGAGGAGAAGGCTTTCTGCGCAGGTGTTTATTATGAGGCATATAAGAAGCTGGGCGCTCATCCAATGGAGATTAAAGGAGTGAAAGGTACTCTTTTTGCTGTCTGGGCTCCGAACGCAGTGAGTGTAAATATTGCAGGTGATTTTAATGGATGGATTGGACGTGCAACTATTATGCATCGTATGCCTATGTCCGGTATCTTTGAGCTGTTTGTACCCGGGGTAGAGGCAGGGACACATTATAAATATGAAATTAAAGTCAAAGGCGGCGAAGTTCTGTTAAAGGCTGATCCTTATGGGAACAGTGCAGACCATGATCCTGAGGGAGCATCTGTGGTAGCAGATGTAAGTGCTTTTCAGTGGAATGACGGAGACTGGATGAAAGAGCGTCACAGATTTGATGACAGGAAACAGCCGGTTTCTATATACGAAACATCTCTGGAGGAATGGAAATCCGCTGAGGAGCTGGTGGAATTTCTGGCAGAGGAAGATTTTACCCATGTGGAACTCCATCCTGTGATGGAATACCTGGATGATATTACAGGTGGTTATTCTACATATGCATATTATGCACCTACTTCCAGATTTGGAAGCGTGGCGGATTTTCAGAAGCTGGTAGATGATCTGCATCAGGCGGGGGTCGGTGTGATCCTGGACTGGACACCTGCACAGTTCCCGCGTTATGCCTCCGGTCTGGAGAAATTTGACGGAACACCTCTTTATGAGAGACAGAATCCGGCAGAGGCCATTCATCCGTTCTGGGGGACACTGCTCTATAATTACGGAAGCCCTATGGTGAAAGATTTCCTGATCTCCAATGCCTGCTTCTGGGCTGAGGTCTACCATGCTGACGGTCTGCGTATGGACGATGTGGATGCCATGCTGTATCTGGATTATGGCAGAAATCAGGGAGAGTGGACACCTAATATTTACGGAACCAATGAAAATCTGGATGCTCTGGAATTTCTGAAGCATCTGAATTCTGTGATAAAGGAGAGAAATCCCGGATTGCTTTTAGTTGCTCAGGAGAACGGACTCTGGCCGGAGCTGACAGACAGTGTGGAGAATGATCATCTGGGATTTGACTATAAGTGGAGTGGCGGATGGACAAAAGATCTGCTTGAATATCTGAGCAAGGATCCTATTGAGAGAAAGAATTACCATGATCAGCTGACTATGTCCATGCTCTATGCATACTGCGAACATTATATTCTGACGCTTGGCAGCAGGGATGTTGGTACATTGAAGGATTTCGCGGATAAGCTGCCGGGAAGTGAAGAACAGAAGAATGCGCAGATCAGAGAGGCTTATGCTTATATGATGCTTCATCCGGGATGCAAGATGATGGCACCGGATAAAGATATGCCAAAGGAACTGGAGGTATTTGTCAAAGACCTCAATAATATGTATCTTGCTCATCCTGCACTTTATCAGCTGGATGATGAATATGATGGATTTGAATGGGTTCAGCTGATGAAGTATGAGGAGAATGTGATCGCATTCATGAGAAAGACAGAGAAACCGGAAGAAACTATTCTGGCTGTCTGCAATTTCGCGGCAATCCCATATGAAAACTACAATGTGGGAGTTCCTTTTGCCGGCAAATATAAAGAAATCTTTAACAGTGATGATAAAAAGTACGGTGGTAATGGTGTAGTAAATACGAGAGTTAAAGCGGCGAAGAAGGCTGAGTGTGATGAGAGAGAGTATTCCATCACATTGAAGCTTCCGGTACTTGGCGTGGCAGTCTTTACCTGCACTCCGGAAGAAATTGAGAAAAAGCCTGCTGCCGAGCACAGCCAGATCAAGAAATCCATCACCAAGACAAGAACTGTACGAAAGGCTGCCGGGAAAACAAAAGTGGCTGTAAAAACCGCAGTGAAACCGGTGACGAAAAAGGTGACAAAAGAAGCACCCCAAATAGTGAATAAAACGGAGGAGAAAATACCGGTCAAAAAGGACTTGACAGAGAAGAAATAATATTATAAACTAAATGCTGTGGCTGTCAGAATTATCAATTTCTGACAGATTACAGCATAAGCTGAAATAGCTCAGTCGGTAGAGCACTTCACTCGTAATGAAGGGGTCGTGAGTTCGAGTCTCATTTTCAGCTTGAAAGATATTGGGCAATTGTAATTTTATAGAAAATCCGCTATACTGAAAAGCAGAGTATAGTGGATTTTTTATGTTTTTATGGAGGTTCGTATGGTGAGTACCTTAAAATTGCCGGTAGGAATTGAAAAGATTGTAAAGAGAAATTTACGTTACTGTTCACACGCCACTATCCTGCGAGGTGTTTTGGCATGAATATGCAAAAATCCCGAGACATACAAGCCAAAATTCCATTGCCGCAGGCAATCTGGAATGAATTTTGGCTAAGTTACTGTGAACGGAGTGAACAGTAACAAATTTACTTGACAATCTCGGGCCTATCCTTTAATATAACTTTTGGATTATACCAAATAAATAATGACCGGGAATCTATCAAGAAGAATGGTTGATTTCCGGTTTTCTTATGTGGACATCATGGTCAGGAGTGCACGCAGACTGGATGGAACAGGACGGACCGGATATATCTATAATTGGAAAAATGGACATATACAGATGCGAAACCATGCAGAGACTGGCACTGTAACAGGCGTCAGCATTGGCATAAACCGATGTAGGGGCGAGAGCTTTTACGCGTGGTTTCGTATCTTTTTTAGTATAAAGAGGTATCTTTTTTACATGAAAGGAGCTGAGTATAATTGGCAGAGATTTCACTTGAACTGAAGGAGATAAAGAAAAGTTTTACAGAAGGCGAAGCAGTTCTGGATAATATCAGTCTTGAGATCAGTAAAGGGGAGTTTATTACTTTGCTGGGATCTTCGGGATGCGGCAAGACGACAACGCTGCGAATCATTGCCGGTCTGGAACAGCCCGATGCAGGAAGTGTCTGGCTGGATGGCAGGGAAGTGACAGGTCTGGAGCCGAACCAGAGGGATGTGAATACGGTATTTCAGAATTATGCTCTCTTTCCGCATATGAATGTTGCGGAGAATATTGGCTATGGTCTGAAACTGAAAAAAGTTCCTAAGAGTGAGATCAGGAAAAAAGTTTCTCAGATGCTGGAACTGGTGCAGCTTGAAGGATATGAAAAAAGAAAGCCTTCCGAACTCTCGGGCGGTCAGAAACAGAGAGTTGCCATTGCGAGAGCACTGGTGAATAATCCCAAGGTACTGCTTCTGGATGAGCCGCTGGGAGCATTGGATCTGCAGCTTCGCCGTGCGATGCAGATAGAACTGAAGCATCTGCAGAAGAAACTGGGAATTACATTTATCTATATCACTCATGATCAGGAAGAAGCTATCAACATGTCTGACAGGATCGCGGTGATGAGGGACGGACGTATAGAGCAGATCGGAACACCGGATGAGATCTATAATCATCCAAAGACCAGTTATGTAGCAACATTTGTAGGAAATGCCAATATCCTGCATGGGGCTGCAGAGAGTATTCAGGGAGAGAATGCAATCGTAAAGATTGGAAATGACAGGGTAATTGTAAAGCTTGAAACAAGTCAGCAGGATACAGGGGATACAAGGGCAAAACAATACCTGGCAGCAGGAGAGAAAGTAACTCTGGCTGTGAGAAGCGAAAATATATTGTTACAGGAAACTGCTGTAATCGGTGATACCGGTACAGATTACAGAGACGCTGTTGATATAAGTGTGGCAGACGGGATTTCAGATATACATGATGCGAGTATATCGGGCTTACAGGCAACTGTCACAGAGAAGAACTTCGCAGGAGGTCAGCTTCGTGTAACGCTGAAGCTGAGCGATGGTACACAATTGATCGCCAGCAGATACGGAATCGACGCATCCGTCGCAGAAGGTCAGACAGTAAGATGCAGTTTTCTGCCGACAGATGCAGTACTGGTAGACAGGGAGGACATTCATGAAGAAGCGTAGAAACCGTTCTGACAGTTCTGCATGGATGGCACTTCCACTGTACATTTTTACTATTGTGTTTGTAGTATGCCCCCTTATCTATATGGTGGCGCTGAGTTTTGCTACGCCGTCCAGAGGATTTGGGGTGACCTGGAAATTTACGCTGGACAATTACAGAAATATCCTGGAGCCTGTATACCTGAATACATTTGTGGAATCACTGAAACTGGCATTTACCAGTACGATAGTGATCGCTTTGATCGGCTATCCGTTCGGGTACTTCATGGCGAGGCTGCCGGAGCACAGAAAGAAAAAGGCACAGCTTCTGTTGTCTACGCCGTTCTGGGTAAATTCCCTGATTCGTCTGTATGGCTGGATTATTATTCTGCAGAAAAAAGGACTTTTGAACTTTGTATTGATGAAACTTGGGATCATTGAGAAACCGCTGTCCATCCTGTACAGCTATCCGGCAATTGTAATCGGTATGATTTATGTACTTCTCCCGTTTATGATCATGTCTGTATACTCCAGCGCAGAGAAGCTGGACTGGTCTTATGTGGAGGCTGCCAGAGATCTTGGGGCATCCAGACTGCAGGCATTTTTTACTATAACACTGAAGCTTACACTGCCTGGGCTGTTTTCGGGTGTGATCCTGACTTTCGTGCCATCCATGGGACTGTTTTTTATTGCAGATATCCTGGGCGGAAATAAAGTGGTACTTGTGGGAAGTCTGATACAGGATCAGATGACAAGAGGAAGTAACTGGCCCTTTGCAGCAGCACTTGCTGTGGTGATGATGGTACTTACAACTGTACTGATCATGATTTACAGGAAAGTGACAAATGCCAGAGAACTGGAGGGAATCGGATGAAAAAGAATTCAAGATTTGCCGGATTTTATATGGGGCTGATTTTCTTCCTGATGTATCTCCCTATTGCGGTAGTGATCGTTTTCTCATTTAATGAATCTAAACTGCCGGTGAAATTTACAGGTTTTTCCCTGAAATGGTATCAGGAACTTTTCCATGACCGAGCAATGCTGGAAGCACTGGTGAACAGTCTGATCCTTGGTGTATTAAGCTGCCTGGTAAGCGCAGTGATCGGTACTCTGGGTGCAGTTGGCCTGTCAAGGATTCACTGGAAGTCAAAAGGGGCACTGGAATACATTTCCATATTGCCGTTAATGATACCGGAGATTATCCTTGGTATGGTGCTGATGGCGTTCTTTTATATGCTGAACCTGCCCTTTGGCATGCTGACACTGTTAATAGGTCATACGGTATTCTGTGTGCCTTATATTCTGATGGAAGTGAAGGCAAGACTGGCAGGCATGGATCCGGCACTGGAAGAGGCAGCCAGAGATCTGGGGGCAGGATCTTTTCGGGCTTTCCGGGATATTACGTTGCCCTTAATTATGCCGGCGGTAATTTCAGGTTCGCTGCTTGCGTTTGCCATGTCTATGGATGATGTGGTAATAAGTATTTTTGTAAACGGACCGCGTCTGTCTACGCTGCCGATCAAGGTGTACACACAGCTGAAAACGGGAGTGACGCCGGAGATCAATGCGTTGTGTACCATTCTGCTGGCAGCTACACTGATTATTTTTATTGTTTATTCACTGATAACAAAGAAGAAAAAATAAATGATATAGCTTTTAGGAACATTCTGAACAGCCGGTCAATGCTTTTGGAACAGCCGGATTATAAAAAACAGAGAAAAATACATTCAGAGGAAGGAAAAGATGATGAACAAACTGATTGAGTTAAAAAATCTGACCAAGAATTTTGATGATCAGCAGGTTTTGCGCGGCATCAATCTGGATATTTACGAAAAGGAATTCCTGACGCTTTTGGGACCCAGCGGATGCGGAAAGACAACCACCCTTCGAATCATTGCAGGCTTTGAAGAACCAAGTGACGGAGAAGTACTGTTTAACGGGATTGAGATTTCCAAGCTTCCCCCGTACAAGAGAGAGGTTAATACTGTGTTTCAGAAGTATGCTCTTTTTCCTCATTTAAATGTGGCGGAGAACATCGGTTTCGGGCTGAACCTGAAGAAGGTCGATAAAACTGTCATCGCCCAGAAGGTGGAGCGTATGCTGAAGATGGTTGGTCTGGAAGGCTTTGGGAAAAGAGATGTAACTCTGCTCTCCGGTGGACAGCAGCAGCGAGTGGCCATTGCCAGAGCTCTGGTAAATGAGCCGAAGGTTCTGCTTTTAGATGAGCCCCTGGGTGCACTGGATGCAAAGATCCGTAAACAGATGCAGGTAGAATTAAAGAAGATCCAGCAGGAAGTCGGCATCACTTTCATTTATGTTACCCATGACCAGGAAGAAGCCCTGTCCATGTCAGATACGGTTGTTGTTATGAATAACGGTGAGATTCAGCAGATCGGTTCGCCTACAGATATCTACAATGAGCCGGAAAACCGTTTTGTTGCAGGCTTTATCGGTGAATCTAATATTATCGAGGGAACCATGATCCATGATTATCTGGTTGCTTTTGACGGATTTGAGTTTGAATGTGTGGATAAGGGATTTGAAGATAATGAAGAGATTGAAGTTGTATTAAGACCTGAGGATCTGGATATCGTAGATCCCGGTCAGGCAAAGATCAGGGGAATCGTGCGCAATATTACCTTCAAGGGTGTGCATTATGAAATCCTGATCGAGACAGAGCTTCGTACTTATATGGTTCATACCACAGATTATGCGGAAGTCGGAAGGGAAGTGGGACTGAAATTCGGGCCTGAAGACATCCATGTTATGTGTAAGATGGGAAGCTACTGATGAAACAGTACAGAAATCTTATCAAACCATATCTTGTGTGGGCATTTGTGGTCATTGTCATCCCGCTGATTTTGATCGCATTATATGCATTTACAGAAGATGGAAACGAAGTGCTGACGTTCTCCTTCACCCTGGAGAATTTCCGCAAATTCCTGGAAGCTACGTATATGAGCGTTATTTTCAAGTCCTTTAAGCTTGGAATTCTGACGACGGTCATCTGTCTGGGGCTTGGCTATCCGCTGGCATATATTATTTCCAAATGTCCGGAGAAATCCCAGAGTCTTCTGATCCTGCTGGTAACCATTCCGGAATGGATCAATATGCTTCTGCGTACTTATGCATGGATGAACCTGCTGTCGGACAATGGTATCATCAACCATTTGCTTGGATTACTGGGGATTTCCCCGGTGACAATGATGTATACGGACTTTTCTGTAGTGGTTGGTCTGGTCTGTAACTTTATGCCATTTATGATCATCCCGATCCACACATCCCTGAGCAAGATGGATAAATCCTTTATCGAGGCTGCCTATGACCTGGGTGCAAATAAATTCCAGACCTTCACAAAGGTTATCTGGAAATTGTCCATCCCCGGCGTGCTCAATGGAATCATGATGGTATTCCTGCTGTCTATTTCCACATTCGTTATTCCGAAACTTCTCGGAGGCGGACAGTACATGCTGATCGGTAACCTGATCGAGTCTCAGTTTATCTCAGTTGGTGACTGGAACTTCGGAAGTGCGATTTCTCTGATTCTGGCTGTGCTCATTCTGATTTTTATGAGCCTGATGAAGAAGATGGATAAAGATGAATAAGGGAGGACGGCATGAAACGTAATAATAAATTTTTCTCAATGTTATATGTAGTACTCTGCCTTGCTTTCTTTTACCTGCCGATTCTGGTGACGATGATCTTTTCCTTTAACTCATCCAAGTCACTGACCAGATTTACAGGCTTTTCCCTGCGCTGGTATCAGGAACTTCTCGGTAACGGGGAAGTAATTAAGGCAGTTTATGTATCTGTTACCATTGCAATCATTGCGACCATTGTTTCTACAATACTTGGAACCATTACAGCGATCGGTTTATCCAAATCAAAGAAGGTAATCAAGGAACTGCTTTTGAATATTAATAATATCCCTATCCTGAATCCTGAGATCGTAACTGCCATCAGCCTGATGCTGTTGTTCTCTTCTCTGGGATTTCGAAAAGGGTATCTGACTATGCTGCTGGCACATATTGCGTTCTGTACCCCGTATGTAATTACCAGCGTTTATCCGAAGGTAAGGGCTCTGGATCCGAATATGGCAAATGCTGCCATGGACCTTGGGGCAACACCTTTTCAGGCTTTGACAAAGGTTATCGTGCCGATGATCAAAGAGGGTATTTTCGCAGGCGCGCTGCTTGCATTTACCATGTCATTTGATGATTTCGTTATTTCCTATTTCGTATCAGGAAATGGTGTAAAGAATATTTCTATTGTTGTATATAATATGACAAAGCGTATCAATCCGACGATCAATGCTTTGTCAACCATCGTGATCGTAGTCATCGTCGTGGTACTGCTTTTGTCCAATCTGCTTCCGAAGTTTAAGAATAAAGCCAGAAAGCTGAACAGGAAAGCAGTAAAAATTGTCTCTGCAGTTCTGGTTGTTGCCGTTACGGCAGGGCTGATCAAATGGGGATTCGTGGCACAGTCCACTCATGTGCTGAAAGTTTACAATGCAGGAGAGTACATGGATCTTTCCCTGCTGGAGGATTTTGAAAAAGAATATGATTGTACCATCGTATACGAGACTTTTGAGTCAAATGAGATGATGTACACCAAGCTTTCAAGCGGTGAGACTTATGATGTGCTGATCCCGTCTGATTACATGATTGAGAGACTGATCAAAGAAGAATATCTGCAGGCACTTGACTGGAAAGAAATTCCGAATAAGAAAAATCTGCTGAATGATGTCATGAACCAGAGCTATGATCCGGGCAACCGTTATTCCTGTCCGTATTTCTGGGGAACAGTAGGAATCCTTTATGATAAGACAGTAGTAGATGAGGCTGATCTGAAAGATGGCTGGAATCTTCTGTGTAATCCGAAATATAAAGGAAATATTTACATGTATGATTCTGAGAGGGATTCCTTTATGATAGCATTAAAAGCACTTGGGTATTCTATGAATACTACAAATGAGGCTGAGATCGAGGAGGCTTACCAGTGGCTGATCGATCAGCGTGACACTATGGATCCGATCTATGCAGGTGATGATGTGATCGACAACATGATTTCAGGAAACAAAGCGCTGGCAGTTGTGTACTCCGGAGATGCATCTTACATTATCAGTGAAAATCCGAATCTGGACTACTTTACACCGGAACAGGGAACCAACAGATGGTATGATGCAATGGTTATCACAAAGGACTGCAGCGAAGTACAGCTTGCCCATGAATTTATTGATTTTATGATCAGTGATAAATCTGCTCTTTCCAATACGGAAGAAGTAGGGTATACTTCTACAGTGAAGAGTGCTTTTGAAACCATGAAGGAGGGGGACTATGCCGGGATCAGTTCTTATATTCCGGATACAACCAACCCGAATAACGAAATCTTTGCTTATCAGCAGCCAAAGATCAAGCAGAAATTTGCGGAACTCTGGACAAAAGTAAAAGCAAAGTAAAAAAGGATAGCCGCTGTCTGCCGATACAGTGGAAGGCGGACAGTGACTGATATAGACAACAATGCAGAGCATAAGAAGGGAGATCATTTATGAAAAAAAGAGTACTTGCAGTAGTTATGTGTGCATTAATGGCCGGATCTGTATTTACCGGATTTAAGGATGCAGGAGATGATAAAGAACTTGTTCTTTTTACCTGGGAGGGAATGTTCCCGCAGGAAGTTCTGGATGATTTTGAAAAAGAGACAGGAGTTAAAGTTGTTTATTCAAACTTTGATACAGATGAAACCATGCTTGAGAAGCTTTCCATGGCAAAGGGCGTCGACTATGATATCGTGATCGCAGATGATTATATTCTGGAAACTGCGATCCAGGAAGGACTTGCAGAGAAGCTTGACAAGGATTCTCTGGAGAATATCGGAAATATCAACCCATTATATCAGGGACAGTTCTATGATCCGGATGATGAATACACAGTTCCTTACGGAGCAGGCATCCCGCTGATCGTTTATGACCCGGAACAGGTGGATATTGATATCAAAGGATATAAAGACCTCTGGGATTCGTCTCTTGAGGACAGCATTGCACTGACTGCAAACTATCGTGTGATCAATGGTATCACCCAGCTTTCTATGGGCGAGAGCATGAATGAAGAGGACGTTGACGTGATCAAGAAGACAGGAGAGAAACTTCTGGAACTTGCTCCGAATGTACGTCTGATCCAGGATGACAATACACAGAATGCACTTCTCAACGGAGAAGCAAGTGTTGCATTTCTTTATACCTCTCAGGTAACAGCTGCTCTGGCTGAGAATCCTGATCTGAAGGTGGTATATCCGGAAGAAGGACTTGGATTTGGTATTATGGGTATGTTTATTCCAAGTGAAGCGCCGGATAAAGATGCGGCATATTCTTTCATGGATTACATCATGCAGCCGGAGGTTGCAGCGAAATGTACAGACTATATCGGCTATTACAGCACAAATAAAGCAGCAGATGAGCTGGTAAATCCGGATCTGGTAGTTCCGGATGACGTTACAAAGGGCGAGATTGTCCAGAATGTAAGCCAGGACGCAGACGCACAGTATCAGAAGAACTGGACTGAATTTAAGGCTGCCTGCGACTAAGGGGTTAATCAACTAAGGAGTTAATATGGATGTTTACAAGGGAACCGGTGCCTTTTCCGGAATTGCCATCGGTAAGATACTGTATTATCATAAAAGCGAATATCAGATGCGCCAGTACGAGATCACAGATGTGAAAACAGAGCTGAATATTTTCCGGCAGGCGCGCACCAGAGTCATGGAACAGCTGGAGGATTTATATGAAAAAAACTGCATAATTCAGGGAACCCAGGCAGAGATTTTTCTCAGACAGAAGAATCTGCTGGAGGGAAAAAGCTTTCAACGTGCCATTGAGAGTGTCATACAGAGTGAAAAAGTAAATTCTGCCTATGCGGTAATGACTACAAGGGATGAGATGCTTAAGACTTTCAGAACTCTGGAAGAGCCTGCGATTAAAGAACGGCTGGATAATATGCGGGAGATTTCCGACCGCCTGATCGGTGAACTGGGAGGTATCTCTCCCAGGATAGATCTTGGGGATGAGCCTGTGATCGTTGTGACGGAGAGTATTACGCCAACAGAACTGATGGAGATGGATAAGGATAAACTGATGGCTATTGTTACCCATCATGGTTCCGACATGTCTCATGCTGCCATTATGGCAAAAACAATGAATATACCGGCTCTGCTGGAAATTGACACAGATTCGGAGTGGGACGGACGGCAGGCTATTGTGGACGGATATACCGGAACTTTGTATATTGATCCGGATGAAGAGGTAAAAAAAGAATATGAGATCCGCAGGCAGGCTGATAAAGAAGAAAGAGAAGAGCTTCTGAAATTAAGGAGAGAACCGGATATCACAAAAGATGGCAGAAAAATTGAAATCTATGCCAATATCGGAAATATGGACGACCTGAACAGTGTGCTGTATTACGGAGCTGCCGGGATTGGTCTTCTGCGCAGTGAATTCCAGTATCTTGGAAGAGAAAATTATCCTCGTGAAAATGAGCTGTTTCTTGCATACAAAAAGATTGCGGAGACCATGGGAGAAAAGCTCACTGTGATCCGTACGGCAGATCTCGGAGCAGACAAGCAGGCAGAATATCTGAATATCCCGGACGAGACAAATCCGATCATGGGGAACAGAGGAATCCGTCTCTGCCTTGACAGAAAAAGAATGTTCAAGGCACAGCTTCGGGCAATTTTCAGGGCGAGTGCATATGGAAATCTGGCGCTGATGTATCCGATGATCAGCTCAGAAGAGGAAATGGATGAGATTGAAGAAATTATCCGGGAAGTAAAGATCGGGCTGGATGAAAAAGGAATTCCGTATAAACATATTAAGACAGGAATCATGATCGAGACTCCGGCAGCAGTCATGATCAGCCGGGAGCTTGCCAGAAGAGTGGATTTCCTGAGTCTTGGAACCAATGACCTGAGTCAGTATACACTGGCGATGGACAGACAGAATCCGCTTCTGCGCAAGAAATATAATGACCATCACCCGGCAGTGCTGCGTATGATTCAAATGGTGATCGAAGCGGGACATGCAGAAAATAGACGTGTCTGTATCTGCGGGGAACTTGCAGCAGACACTGCCCTGACAGAAGAATTTCTGAGGATGGGTGTGGACTGTCTCTCTGTAGTGCCGGCATGTATTTTGCCGGTAAGAAAAGCACTGAGACAGGTGGATCTGTCCGGAGATGATAAAGGTGCGTGAATTTGGTGAAAAGTAAAGTGGTATTACTTCCCTGCCGGGAATATGATGAAGAAAAAATCTATATGCTGCTGAAACAGGGGCTGGATTTTCTGGGTGGAGTGGAGACTCTGATTCCAAAGGATGCGAAGATCCTGCTGAAGCCGAATCTGCTGAAAAAAGCAGAGGTAGAGAAAGCAGTGATCACACATCCGGTTGTAGTAGGAGTTTTTGCGGGAATCCTGCGTGAAAGTGGGTATGAGAATATTGTGCTTGCAGATTCCTGCGGTCATGGAACCACTCAGGCAGTGATCCGCGGAACAGGAATGGATACTTATCTGGAGAAATATCATATTCCGGCTGTTGATTATTCTGAGGGCGTGAAAACTGCTTATCCGCAGGGAGTCCAGGCAAAGGAATTTATCCTGCCAAAAGAACTGTTGGAGCAGGACTGTGTGATTTCCCTGAGCAAGATGAAAACACATGCATTAGAACGTATCACCGGTGCGGTTAAGAACAGCTATGGGTTTGTATATGGATTCCATAAAGCGAAGGGGCACACGCAGTACCCGAGTGCAGACAGCTTTGCCAGAATGCTTATTGATCTGAATAAATGTGTGGCACCGAAGCTGTATGTGATGGATGGGATCGTGGCCATGGAGGGCAACGGACCGGGTTCGGGAGATCCGGTTCCTATGAATGTACTGCTGATGTCCACAGATCCGGTTGCACTGGACAGTGTATTCAGCCGTCTGGTTTATCTGAAACCGGAGATGGTTCCGACGAACTATCATGGCGAGAAAATGGGACTTGGTACATGGAAAGAAGAGGAGATTACCCTTCTGACACCAGACGGGGAGATTTCCATGGCAGAGGCAGTGAAAAAATACGGAAATCCGGCTTTTAATGTAGACCGCACAGAAGTGCGAAAGAATATCTGGACAAGAATGGCGGGAGCGTTAAACATTTTTCAGAAAAAACCATATATAGAAGCTGATAAATGTGTCCGCTGCGGGATCTGTGTGCAGAGCTGTCCGGTTCCGGGGAAAGCTGTGGATTTCAGAAAAGGCAAAGGAAAGCCGCCGGTATATGATTACAGAAAGTGTATCCGCTGTTTCTGCTGCCAGGAGATGTGCCCGAAAAAAGCAATCAAAGTGAAGTAGATGAAAAGCAGATAATAAAAAGCGCAACTGTTTATAGAATTGCCATGGTATTTTCGCAGGATCAGGACAGAGGAAAGCCGGACAATTACCAAAAAGCACATAACAGAGGATGAGAATATCTCGGATTGAGACAGATTCTATCCTAAGTTATGTGCTTTTTTGAGTCATATCCCTCTTTAACCGAATCAGGAAAGTTCCCTGCTTTGGCTGCGAATATTCGTTATTCGTCTGACTATGGCTGTCGAAGATACAAAATCTATCTTCCGAGGCTTCTGCTTATCTCGCGGATGAATTCCGGAGTAGTACCACAGCATCCTCCGACAACAGACGCACCATTTTCGATCAGAACCTTCATATGTTCTGCAAAGCTTTTGGCGTCCATACTGTAAATGGCATTTCCCTGATCATCAATCGTCGGCATACCGGCATTAGGTTTGGCGATGACAGGAATGGATACGTTCTCTTTGATATTGCGGACAACGGATACCAGCTGGTCAGGTCCTACAGAACAGTTGATCCCAACTGCCACAGCACCTGCACCCTCAAGGGCGATCGCAGCCTCCACAGCATTTCCTCCGCTGAAAATGCTTCCGTCAGCTTCTACGGTCATTGTACACATTACAGGAAGAGAACTTACGGATGCAGCAGCATCCAGTGCAGCAAGTGTTTCCTCGATATTGATCATGGTTTCCGCAGCGATCAGATCAACACCTGCATCCTCAAGAACCTTAATCTGTTCACAGTATGTTTCATATGCCATCTCATAGGTGAGATCACCGGCAGGCTCCATCATCTTGCCTGTTGTGGTAATATCACCGGCAACATAGACCTTATGTCCTACTGCCTCTCTGGAAATATTTACAAGTGCATGGTTCATTTCCGCAAGCTTATCCTGCAGTCCGTGAAGTCCGAGACTGTAACGGTTTCCGCCGAAAGTAGGTGCGTATACGATCTGGCTTCCTGCTTCAACATAAGCCTTCTGCAGATTCTGCAGAACTTCTTTGTGCTCCATGATCCATGCTTCTGTACAGATTCCTCTTGGCATTCCGGCGGCCATAAGATTGGAACCGGTAGCACCGTCGAGCAGTACAACATCCTGTGTCAGCTTCTGAAATTCTTCTCTAGTCATGGAAATTTCCTCCTGTGTTTTTCTATGAAAGTCCTGAGTGGCTGCCATGAATCAGTCATGTCTGCATGGGTAAATTCGTGGATACCGAACAGGATGACTTTCATATACTGTGACATTATAGCACAGCTTTCAGGATAAAAGGAGAAAATTAATAAATTTTTATTTCATATGATGCAGTAAAAATTTCATCCTTGTCCAGAGTGTTGATATATTTCTTTTCCGGAAGCTCGCCCTTAAATCCAAAATCATCACAGCGTCCCATCCATGGTTCCAGACATACAAAAGGAGAACCCGGGACGGACCAGATGCCAAAGCTTGGAAATCCATGACAGATCAGTTCCACATAAGGAGTTCCGTCAGGGAAAGCGATGCCGGCCTTTTCAATCTGGTCATCAAAAATAAGGGCATCTTTGTCAAACATGTGAGCATCAATAAGGCAGGAACCATTCTCAAGCTCCAGTGTATAAGCTTTATCTGCGACCGCGGTGCCTGATGACATGTCGATCAGCAGATAGGAGAGGGAATCCCGGCCGTCGAAAGTAAGATGATATTGCTCCTGGGAGCCAATTCCTCCGGCAGGTACATTGAATGCAGGATGGCCGCCAATTGTAAAATAAATGGTTTCATCATTAAGGCTGATCACTTCCCAGCATACACTGACCTGGTTCTTCTCCAGAACATGCTTGATCTTCAGCTCAAAATCATATGGATAATTTTCTCTTGTGGCATCAGAAGATTTCAGCCTATGGGTGATGGAATCAGCAGTCATATCCACGCAGGTAAATTCGCTGTCCCTGGCAAACCCATGCTGACTGGAGGGATATTCGACTCCATTAATACGATAGTGATCCTCAAAATGACGTCCCACATTAGGAAAAAGAACAGGGGCGTGGCGTTTCCAGTAAGCCGGATCTGCCTGCCAGATCACTTCTCTGTTATGTACTTTATCAAAAATGCTGCAAAGCTCAGCACCATGATCGTCTACAGATACTCTAAGATAGTCGTTTTCAATTGTATGGATCATAAATGAATCCTCCTTGATCGATAAATATTGTGTAACTGTTCAGCTGGCAGTATCCTGCAAATCACCGAAGGTGATTTGAAATGCATTTTGGTTCGTAACTGCGAAGGTACCGAATAGTCACGGACATTGATGTCCGGCAATTTTTAAAAAGGTTTTGATTGCTATAAGTTGATGCCGGAATCAATCTGTCTATAAGTATAACACATGGGCCGGATTAATTATAGTTATAAATATACAAAAATAGATCTGAAATGTCGTGGTAAATTGAAAAATACACTGATATAGTGACGAAACACAGAAATCATATGTGTAAAAACCACAATAAATGATTGACGAATAAAAAAATATTTGTTACAATTTACCTCAACGAGTCCTGCGGGACCAGAGCGCGTCTGAAAAATTGTGACGCACATCTTGCGTAAAGCATTTTTCAGACACACTCTAAGACATAATGAACAAAACGTGAAAACAAGGAGGTCATTGCTATGGCGAAAAAAAGAAATATCATTGTTGGACAATCAGGAGGACCTACTGCAGTAATCAATTCCAGTCTTGCCGGAGTTTATAAGAATGCCATTGAACGAGGATTTGACAAAGTATACGGAATGCTTCACGGCATTCAGGGACTGTTGGATGAACAGTATATTGATCTGTCAACACAGATTCATTCAGAACTGGATATCGAATTACTCAAGAGAACACCATCTGCATTTTTAGGTTCCTGTCGTTACAAGCTTCCTGAGATTCACGAAGATAAAGCAATTTATGAGAAAATTTTTGAGATCTTAAATAAACTGGATATCTATGCGTTTATCTACATTGGCGGAAATGATTCCATGGATACGATCAAGAAACTGTCTGATTATGCGATTCTCACAGGACAGACTCAGAAGTTCCTTGGTGTTCCGAAAACAATCGACAATGACCTGGCGCTGACAGACCATACACCCGGATTCGGAAGTGCTGCAAAATATATCGGCGCATCCACAAAAGAAGTGATCCGCGATGCACTGGGACTTACTTATAAGAAAAATATGATTACGATCATGGAGATCATGGGACGTAATGCCGGATGGCTTACAGGTGCCACAGCACTGGCAAAATCTGAGGACTGCGACGGACCGGATTTGATCTATCTGCCGGAAGTGCCTTTTGATGTTGAGAAATTCCTTGCAAAAGTAAAAGATCTTCTGAATAAAAAAGCATCTATTGTAATCGCAGTTTCCGAGGGAATCAAGCTGGCTGACGGAAGATATGTATGTGAGCTTGGAAGCGTGGGAGACTATGTGGATGCATTTGGACACAAACAGCTTCAGGGAACAGCCACTTATCTGGCAAACTTCCTGGCAGCGGAGTGCGGATGCAAGACAAGAGCTGTTGAACTTTCCACATTACAGAGAAGTGCTTCCCACATGGCATCCAGAGTGGATATTGATGAAGCATTCATGGTAGGTGGTGCTGCAGTTAAAGCTGCAGATGAAGGTGACACAGGTAAGATGGTTGTTATCGACCGTGTTTCCGATGATCCCTACATGGCAGCTACAGGTATCTACGATGTACACAGAATCGCAAATGAGGAGAAACTTGTTCCGAGAGAATGGATGAATAAAGATGCTACAAACGTAACTAAGGATTTTGTAGACTATATTAAACCTCTGATCCAGGGAGATTATCAGCCTATTATGGTAAATGGTATGCCGAGACATCTGGTACTGAACATGAAAAAAGGCAGAAAGAAATAATTGATAAAAATTATAAACGGGCAGCCGGGCAGATCAACTTATCTGTTTTGCTTCCCGTTTTTTCCTGTTATAATGAGATGTGAGAGAAAATGTGGATAAAGACCAGAATAAAGGACTGAGAAAACCTTAACAATAATAAGAATAATAAAATAAATCACATTATGCAGAATGTATAAAAATTTTAGCTAATTTTAGCAGAATAACCTTGACGAAATGACACAAATTCTATAAAATAATTATGTGCGTATAAGAAACATATATTTACTTATGTGCGAAAGGTGTGGCTGTTCAGTTACTTCACAACAGAATGCTGAATAGTTACAAAAGAACAATAATTTAGGAGGAAAATGTAAAATGGCAAAATGGGTTTACATGTTTACAGAAGGTAACGCTAATATGAGAAACCTTCTGGGTGGTAAAGGTGCCAACCTTGCTGAAATGACAAACCTTGGTCTTCCTGTACCTCAGGGCTTCACAATCACAACAGAAGCTTGTACTCAGTACTATGAAGACGGAAGACAGATCAATGATGAGATCATGGCTCAGATCATGGAAGCAATCACCAAAATGGAAGGAGTTACCGGAAAGAAATTCGGTGACAAAGAAAATCCTCTGCTTGTTTCCGTTCGTTCTGGTGCGAGAGCTTCTATGCCAGGTATGATGGATACTATCCTGAACCTTGGTTTAAATGAAGACGTTGTTAACGTACTTGCTGAAAAATCCGGCAATGCTCGTTGGGCATGGGACTGCTACAGAAGATTCATCCAGATGTACTCTGATGTAGTTATGGAAGTCGGAAAGAAATATTTCGAAGAACTTATCGATGAGATGAAAGCTAAAAGAGGTGTTAAGCAGGATGTTGAACTTACTGCAGAAGACCTTCATGAATTAGCTGAACAGTTCAAAGCTGAATATAAAGCAAAAATCGGTGCTGATTTCCCAACTGATCCTAAGGAACAGTTAATGGGTGCTATCAAAGCCGTATTCCGTTCCTGGGACAACCCACGTGCGAACGTATATCGTCGTGACAACGATATCCCATATTCCTGGGGTACTGCAGTTAACGTACAGATGATGGCATTTGGTAACATGGGTGATGACTGTGGTACAGGTGTTGCCTTCACACGTGACCCTGCTACAGGAGCTAACGGTCTGTTTGGTGAATTCCTTACAAATGCTCAGGGTGAAGACGTTGTTGCCGGTGTTCGTACACCTATGCACATCTCCGAAATGGAACAGAAATTCCCGGAAGCATTCGTACAGTTCAAACAGGTTTGCGAAACACTTGAAAAACACTACAGAGACATGCAGGATATGGAGTTTACTGTAGAGCATGGTAAACTGTATATGCTTCAGACACGTAACGGTAAGAGAACAGCTCAGGCTGCTTTAAAGATCGCTTGTGACCTTGTTGATGAGGGAATGAGAACAGAAGAAGAAGCTGTAGCTATGATCGACCCACGTAACCTTGATACTCTTCTTCACCCACAGTTTGATGCTGCTGCTCTGAAAGCTGCTACACCAATGGGTAAAGGCCTTGGCGCTTCTCCTGGAGCTGCTTGCGGTAAGATCGTATTCACAGCTGATGACGCTGTTGAATGGGCTGAAAGAGGAGAGAAAGTCGTACTTGTACGTCTTGAGACATCTCCGGAAGACATCACAGGTATGAAATCTGCTCAGGGTATCCTGACAGTTCGTGGTGGTATGACATC
>ULQO01037149.1_pt1 | contig 28012 bp, 51 predicted proteins | sample 1954601 | NCBI WGS metagenome assembly ULQO01 (sample SAMEA4835658, study PRJEB28245) | human gut metagenome | biome: gut microbiome; material: fecal sample | place: Denmark | collected 2008
ATTAACATTTTTTATAATAAAAGTAAAAAAGATTAGAGCAAACTTAACAAATATTATAATTTATTATTGACTTTCAATTTGCGTTAAGTTACTATAGTAATGTAAAGTTAACGCAAACGCAAAGAGAGGTGAAACGATGAATGCAAAAATTAACACAAGGAAAATTAAAGCAAGACGTGTTGAGTTAGACATCAAGCAAAAACAGATGTCTGAAATGCTTAAATGCTCCACGGTTACTTATTCTAAAAAGGAACGTGGCATTGTAGATTTTGAAGGCAAGGAATTACTTATGGTTTCTCAGGTATTAAAGATACCAATGGAGGAACTATATATTTTACCCAATACTTAACGCAAACGTTAATTTTCTATCAAGCACAAACATATTTTAACTGATATTCAATGAAGTTTCCTAAAAAGACACTTTATTAAATGCAAGAATTTGGAGTTTAAGAAAGGAGAAAAAAACTATGGATGAAACAAGAGAACAATATCTAGAAAGAATTATTAATGGTTCAACAGCTTACATCAATGTCAAAGAAAGAAGAGAAGAAAAAACAACAGAACAAATCATTAATGATTACATCGGTGTTCTAAATCAAATTTTAGAAATTCTAAACATGGAAACTTTAGAAGATGAAGAACTTCATTATGTAAAACATTCATTAAGAAAAAGGTTTGAAGGTTCTATCTTACTTGGAATTTAGGAAAGGAGAGGTAATCATGGCAAGAGAACTATATGGTCCATTGTTTTCAGTAAAGAAAGCAGCATCCTATTTAGGAATTGGAATTAACAGAACGTATGACTTAGTCAAAAGTAACAAGCTAAGACATATTCCAGATAAGAACGGTTCTTTGATTGCTAAAAGTGTTCTTGATGATTACATCGAAGAACAGTATCAAAAGAACATAAGTTCTTAAAAATTAAATAAGTAATTACTGGTCATCAAGGAGCCAATCTCAAAGGCCTCCGATAACAAAATAGCATTGATGATTTACTAACTACAGACATAAAAAAGAACTAATACCATACAAGTTTTTATTTAAGAGGTTGGTTCCTTGATGGCTAGTAATGGAAAGGAAAAGAAAATTTATGAGTAAAAATTCATTAATTATCATCTGCTGTATTTTGTTTGTTGTCATTGCAGTTTTAGTACACATGTTAAAGGAATTCAAATGGTATCAAAAATCCTACTATGAATTGGCAAATAAGATTGCCAAAGATAGAAGAGATAGAAAAATGCTGGTTCGTGCGGATAGAGAAATGATCAAGAGTGAAATAGATAAAAAATTTCTAGCAATTCTTAGAATTTCTCAAAGAGAGGATTATCCAAGAAATCGTTTTGAGTTGGGCTATGAATCAGGAAGATTTGAAGTAGAAGTCAAAAACTTATTTCTATCAGGTGGACTTACAACACATGAGGAAAAGTTTCTTAAAAAATGTGAATACATTGCAATGTTTGAAGTGAACGAAAAGGAGGTGTGATTTATGAAACTATCAGCAAGAGGTTTGGCCACGATTATTGTTATCGGTTGTTTTATCGCTAACTGTTTAGCAATCTTGGTCAGGAGTATATAAAAAAGGTGCCTATATCTAGGCACACAACATAGCAATTAAATTTTAAGTTATCCAAGGAGAAAAAGCAATATGAAAATAAAAAAAAGAACATATTTTCTTATTTCAATATTAGTGATGTTTTGTGTCCTTGCTCCAGTCTGTTATTACCAAAACAAATTGGATGCTTATGAAACAAAGATTCAACAACAAAAGGGAAAGATTTCTCTTTTGGAAGATTATTACAGTGATGCGTTATCTGATAAGAATCGCTTTGAAGATTTATATGACAGTGTTCAAGAAGATAACAAGTATCTCATAGCTCAATTAGAAGAGCTTCAAAAATGAAGAGCTCTTGGCCAATTTACTGTTACTTACTATTGGCCTGGAGAAGATATTTACGGTCGTTTAACTTCTACAGGTGCTATTGCTGAAGAGGGAAGAACTATTGCAGTAGATCCTTCAATTATTCCGTATGGTTCCATAGTTTTGATCAATGGCAATGAATATGTAGCTCAAGACTGCGGAGGTGCAATAAAGGGCAACAAGATAGATATCTTTGTTGACAGTCCAAAAATGCAAAAGTACACAGTAGAAATCTATATAAAAAGAGAGGAATAGAATATGACAAAAAAAGATTTAGAAGACATTATCCAAACAGCTAAAGCTGCAGGTGCAAATGTCAAAGTTGTTCAAGTTGGTTCAGCAGAAAATGAACCTGTAGAAAGACCAACAATTCCATTATTTAAATTAGAAGTTGGAATCAAAAAAGAAGGTGATGAACTTAAAGTTATGCCAACTGATGATTGGTGTTTCTTAGGAAGTATTTTTCTAGAAATGGCACCGATTGATATTGACATTGAAAAGGTCAAAGAAATGTTTACACCAGCAAAAAATGCTTTCAATCATTGCTGTAATGAACTGAATAGCTACATCCAAGAACAATATAAAGGGGCGTTAGAAGATGAAAAAGAAAGAATTAGAAGAAAGAGTTGCTGATTTAGAGAGTTCAATCATGTGTATGGAGTGTAAGGATCATCTAGACAGTGATGATTATCTTCAACTTGGTTATCTCAATCAGGAATTAGCACAATGCAAAAGGGATCTAGAAGATGGAAACTACGAACTATGAGAAGTTCTTTCCTAATTGCAACATCGATTATGTTAAAGATGAAAAACATTGGCATCAATTAAGAGGTAAAGGAATTGGTGGTTCTGATGCAGGAATTGTAATGAACGTAAACAATTACAAAACACCTTATGAATTGTGGGAGGAAAAGACAGGTGCTAAAAAGCCTGTATTTCAAACGAGTGAAGCAATCGAAAAAGGGAATGCATTGGAACCCATCCTCATTGAATTGTTCGGTGTTCTTTATAAAAACAAGTTTGGATTGATTGATACGAAAGATATCAGCCTATCAAACAAGAAATATCCATTTTTAAGAGCAAATCTTGATGGAGCGATGATTGAAATTGCAACCAAAGAAAAATGGGGGTTGGAAATCAAATCAACAACTATTCAAAATGGTGCAATGTTAAAAGAATGGGCCAATGAGCACATTCCAATTACTTACTATTTCCAAGTATTGCATTACATGATAACCACTGGATTAAGGCATTTTGTCTTATATGCAATTCTTGATATTCCGTGGGCAAATAATGGTGCAGGGAAGCAAGAAACAAGAGTTGTATATCTACACTATGATGATTTGGTGCTAGATGCAAAATATCTATTTAAAACGGAGTTGTGGTACTGGAACTTAATCGAAACACAAACACCACCACCGTTTTTAGAAAACAGGAATAAGGAATTAAAAGAAGTCAGTTAGAAAGGAGAGCCTATATGAACGAAATTCAAATTAAATATGAAAACAATCAAATGCTAGTAAGTAGCTTAGAGATTGCTAAAAATTTTGGTAAAGAACACAAAAATGTGTTGCAAACAATTGGAAATCTCGTAGCTGAAAATTCAGCCACGAAATCAATGATATATGAAACTTCTTATGAAAATAGAGGTAGACAATATCCTATGTATTTAATGAATAGAGATGGTTTCAGCTTATTGGTTATGGGATTCACAGGAAAGGAAGCTCTTGATTGGAAAGTTAAATATATTGAGGCATTCAATGAAATGGAGAAAAAATTAAATGATCCTGAATTTTTAGTTCAACGTTCAATGGATTATTTAAAAAGTCGATGTGATGCATTGTTACTAGAAAATAAAGAATTGAAACCTAAAGCTCTATTTGCTGATGCAGTAAGTGCCAGTAATGAATCAATCTTGATTGGTCAGTTGGCAAAGCTTATCAGACAAAATGGCTATGAAATTGGTCAAAATCGTTTGTTTGAGTGGATGAGAGAAAACGAATATCTAATTAAAAAGGGTGAACGTTATAATCAGCCAACACAAAAATCAATGGATCTTGGATTGTTTGAAGTCAAAGAAAGAACAATTACTAATCCAGATGGAAGTACAAGGATTACATTGACTCCTAAAGTAACAGGTAAAGGTCAAGTGTATTTCATAAATAAGTTTTTATCGTAGAAGGGAGAAAAAAGAAAATGAATGAGTTTCAATCAGGGCTACTTAATGAGCTAGTAGCTGTAAAAATCACAACTAAAGAAGAATTTGATAAAGTTATCAACTTCTTATCAATCAATAACTGCTTTCTTGTAAATGGGGAACCAGCAGTCAAATTAACATATCCAGGAGATAAAGCGTTTGTCATTTTAAAACAAGATAATGCAATCTTCTGGCAACCGGCTAACCAAGTGTTAGATGAACGTTATAAAGTTGTCAGCGTTATCGAATTCTTTAGACCAACTGAAGAAAAGGTCGTTGAGGCCAAAGCTAAAGTTATTGAAGAAGAGGTTGCTATCAACGAAAAAAACCTATCTATAGTTGTCAACCTTCCACCTAATGGTGGATTTATAGAATCGAATGCAGATGACCTTTTAAAATTAATACCAGCAATCGAGGCCAAAAAAGGTGTAGTGGTTGATGAAAAAAATTATAAAGATTTCATTAAAAAAACAATTGGAATAGTTCCTTTGTATCGAAACTACGCAAAAGATTTAAAAAAAGATTTAAAAAGAAATGAAAAACAATACATGGAAGAATTCAAAGTTTTTGAATCAAAAATAAAGAAGGTTATTGATGCATTAAATGATACTGCAGATACAGTAGCTGAAAATGTGGATGTATTTGTTCAAAAGCAAAAAGAAGCTCTTAGAAAAGAACGTCAAGCAGCTATTGATCAACTAAAAGAAGTATTAATTTCTAGAAAGATGATTTCAAAGGAATATGCTGATCAGTTCGTTTTTGATGAAAAATGGCTTAACGCTTCAACATCCAAAAAGAAATTTGAAGAACAAGTTGAAGCACAATTCAATGCTTTAATGGAAAAAGAAAAGAATGACAAATTGAATTTAGAAATGGTTGAAAAAACAATCATCAATGCATGTCTTATTGCAAATGTTGATGAAAAGCTTATTTCAAGAGAAAAATATCAAGCTCTTTTAAATACTGAAGGTCTTCCTAAAGTAACTGAAATGATTACTGATGAAGTAGACAACATCAAAAAGCAATCACAAGCGGTTGCTCAACAAAAAGAAGCAGAACTTCAACATCAAAAGGAAGAGTTTGAAAAGAAACAAAAAGAAGCAGAACTTCAACATCAAAAGGAAGAGTTTGAAAAGAAACAAAAAGAAGCAGAACTTCAACATCAAAAGGAAGAGTTTGAAAAGAAACAAAAAGAAGCAGAACTTCAACATCAAAAAGAGTTGGAAGCAGTCAAAAAACAAGCTTCACAAACAGTTGAAAATCAACCTAAATATACGCCAATCAAACGTGGAGAAGAAACGATTGCTAACGTAAATGATAAGTATATCGTTACTGAAATCAAGCAAACGCCTGAAAAGTTCCAAGGCAAAAAATGGAAGAAAACATTTGAATTTGAAGGCGATTTAGCAGCTCTTCAAATGTTGAATAGATACATGGATGTAATTAAAAACATCAATCCAACATTTAGTTTTGGAGAAGTGAAACTTGTTGAAAAAGAGTTGAGTAATCCACAAACAGGCTCAATTGATAAATATAACGTAAAAGAAGTTAATTAAATGAAAAATAAGGAGAAAAATTATGGCAGTACAAAGCATGGTACAACAAGTAAATCAAGCAAGAGAAAACAAAATTACAACAATTAAAACAGATACAGGAGAAATTAAATTAAGCTCAAATATCGTAAAAAGCTATTTGGTTGCTGGTGGAGGTAATGTAAGTGATCAAGAAGTTAAATTGTTCATTGCATTATGTTCGGCTCAAAAATTAAATCCGTTCATCAAAGAAGCACACTTAATCAAATATGGTAGTTCACCAGCAACAATGGTTGTTTCTAAAGATGTATATCAAAAAAGAGCAGACAAGCATCCTGAGTATCAAGGCAAAAAAGCAGGAATTATTGTTTTAGATGCGGAAGGTAAAATCGAGTATCGTGTTGGAACTTTCTACATTCCATCAAGGGAGGAACTTGTTGGAGGATGGTGTGAAGTCTATCGAAAAGATAGAGAGCCTGAAAGAGTTGAAGTTTCACTTGATGAATATGTTGGCAGAAAGAAAGATGGGACAGTCAATTCTCAATGGAGCGGTAAACCTGCAACAATGATTAGAAAAGTTGCAGTTGCTCAATGTTTAAGAGAAGCGTTTACTTCTGAATTCCAAGGAATGTACGTTCCTGAAGAAATGGGTGTTGAAGATGCAACAAGTGGATTTGTAGCTGAAGAAGTAGCGCCACAACAAATTGAAGCTAATACCGCACCAACAATGGAAAGCATCGTTAAAGAAGAAAAACAAGCTGAAGCAGTTCCAGTAGATGATTTTGATCCAATGTCAATGTAGAGGTTTATCAAAATGGATAAGTTAAAGGAATTTAGAAATTCCAAGAAGTTATCACAAAAAGACATGGCAATTCAAATTGGGGTTTCACCTTCGTATTACTACAAGGTTGAGAGTGGTTATCAAACCCCAAGCTATGAATTCCTATTGAAGTTTAAAAAGAAATTTCCAAATGTAAGTGTTGATAAAATATTTTTCTAGGCAAAACAAAACGTCAATAAGAGCGCTATTCTTACTGACGTTTGCCTGAATTTGTTTACTCTTTACATATGCAAGCGAAAAAAGTATAAAGCTTAATCACTACACTATATAGCGCATAATGCTTCTATGTACGCATCATCACTTATGCAGTTTCAGTTCTGCATGATAGCCTTCAAAAAAGCTAGTTAAAGGTTTGCCCGTTAGTTGATGATTCATGGGAATTGATGTAGTTCTTTAGCATTTTAACGTGTGCCATCACTGCGTTATTAACGTGATTTCCTTCACGAAAGTGAAAACTACAGAGCAATTATTTTTACGCCTGTTGACCTGTCGAGGCATCAGTTTGTTGTCCCCACAATAAGAGAACAGGGCAAAATCAAAAGTTTTGTCAAAAAGACCACTCTCCATTCTGCCACATAGGCAAGATATATTTTATCACAATTTGGAAATTTATAAAAGAAAGGATGTTAACAATGGAATGGTTAGAGAGGTAGATACGAAAGGCTATGTAAAACTGTATAGAAAAGCAATGAAGGATCCTATTTTTAAAGATTCTAAAGCATGGCATTTATTCACGTATTGCCTCTTTAATGCCACCTTTGATAGCAAACGTGGCGAGGTTGGGTCCTTCGTTACTACAATGGATCAAATTAAAGATGATTTAGGATGGAAAACAAGAATGACAGTAGATAAATTTATGAAAATCCTAAAAGAAGGTTCGTATATTAATTATAAGACATCCAATAAAGATACCACCATTTATGTACCTAATTATTCTAAATATCAAGATTAAATAAATGAATTTGTTGTCTAAAAATTATACATCCGTTGTATAAAAAATAGACACCGGTTGTCTAAAAATTATACATCCGTTGTATAAAAAATAGACACCCTATCTTTATTATATAAGAACGTAAAGAACGTAAAGAACGTAAAGAACGAGTGGTGAGAGTACACGCAATGATAACAACCCTTCGCATACGACTTTGCAGATTGCTATATATAGTAGTAACTCACACTCACAGAAAGGAATTTAGAAATTTTGGAAAAAAAGGAATTAAGAGAAATTTTGAAATTTTACAAAAGTATGTATGTAGGAGCAATGATTAACATCGAAGATAAAACTTTGTTTGCTACGTGGTATGAAATGCTAAAGGAATATTCATTTGAACAAGTAAAGAATGCGATTATTAAAAGAACGTCCCAATCAAGTTATCCAGCTAATATTCCTGAAATTATTTCTAACATTGAAGTTCCTGATTACACAATTGAAAAGATTCCACCCAACACAGTAATTATTCAGTTTGAAGATGAAGCTTATGGAAACTTTCCATTTAGATTTTTAAACTCACAAGATGCTAAAGAATATTCCAAAAAGTTTCAGGAATGCAATTACGATAAAGAATCAATCAAGATCTTACATGAAGAACATGTTAGAAAACGCAATTCTTCGGTTCTTACATATAGGGGAGAAGCAAAGGCAAGATTAGAGCAAAAACTTCAAAATCAAAATAGAGGTAAAAAATATGATAAACAGAGTAGTTATGGTTGGTAGGATGACACGTGATCCTGAACTTAGAAGAACTCAAAACGGTTCAGCAGTTACAAGCTTTACTTTAGCAATGAACCGTCCAAAGAGAAATGATGAAGAACAACAAGCTGATTATATTTCATGTGTTACCTGGAACAAGGTTGCTGAAAACGTCGAAAAGTATTGTTCTAAAGGTTCACTGGTTGGAGTTGAAGGAAGACTTCGTTCAAGAAGCTATGACAACGCTCAAGGTCAACGTGTCTATGTTACTGAAGTTGTATGTGATTCAGTTCAGTTTTTAGAAACAAAGCCTAGAGACAAATATGAAGAACAACAATATCATTCACAATCGACATACAATCCAAATCAGTACCAACAACCAACACAAAATCAGCAACAAGACAGTTTTATGAATGAAAATCCACCTTTCAACATCATGGAAGATGACATTCAATTCTAGTCTAAAATAAAAAACTTAAAATTTTCGTTTCTAGCGAGTGTTTGTTTTAAAGATGATTAACTTTACCAATTATCTAAAAACATTCGTTAGGATGAAGATTTGACCAAGAAAATAACAAATTAAACAAAAAGGAGAGATGAAAATGCTTATAAAAAAAGATGAAGAACCGTTTTTCTATAAATTCCTTTCGATTGCAAAGGAAATCATCAGGAAAAATAAAAGATACACACCAGTATTTTATGGCGACGATGAAAAGCTATATCTAGTGTGTAACAACTATGCTGCAGTTTATGATTTTCAAAGTAATTTGCTTTTAGATGATGAATTAAGAGAATTTGGAAAAATTCCTTATGAATTATCGGAATTACCGAATGGAGATATGAAATTGACAAAATCTGAACATTTTAGCTGTCAAGAATCATATTTAATTGCAATTAGAAATTTCTTCAAGCATGCGGGTTACATGTCGAAAAAGGTTTTTTCTGTTGATAAAGGTGATCCTTACAAGATTCCAAAAATCGTTGAAGTGACACAAAGATGGATTTCTGAAGAAGATAACAAGATTTTGGACAAAATAGGATTTCCAGATATCTATATGTTGGATGCAGAACGTGACAATGAATTCATTACGCTTGCTGGTGATTGGAATCCATATTATTTGGCAGCGTGTGATCAAACTGAGCTAAATGGTGGTCAAACAACCATCACAATGACAATTTACTTCAATATCAAAGATGACCCTAAGAAAAGTGCTTGTGATCAACAAGAAATGGAGCTTGTACAACAACCTACAAACTATGATGAATTCGAAAATGAAGATGTTGAAGAAATTGAAGATGAGACAGTAGAAGATGATTATCAAGAAGAGGAACAATTAGATGCACTTCTTGAAGATGCTGTTGTTCCAGAGGAATTAGAAGATGATTTCGACCCAATGCGAGCTTAATCTTGGAATACAAGCGAACTACAAGAAGTTTTGGTTTACCGTTCCTGGGGCAATCGTTGGAAAAGGTCGGCCAAGGTTTACTACTCAAGGGAAATTCGTTAGAGCGTATACACCTAAAAAAACAAGGGATTATGAAGAAAAAATAGCAATGCACTATAGAAAAACCACAACATATAAAAGCGATAAGGCTTTAAGAGTAAAGATATTTGCTTATAGAGAAATACCAAAATCAACCACTAAAAAATTAAGAGGTTGGCTTTTAGATAAAACGTTTCTTTGTACAGTCAAACCGGATATCGACAACATTATAAAAGCGGTTTTAGATGCACTCAATAACGTAGCATATTACGATGATATTCAAGTATGTGAACTTGTTATTATTCGTGAATTTGCTGAAAATGAATGTTTAAAAATATGTCTAGAAGAAATCGGTGAGAGAAGACCGAAATAGGAGGATAAAATTATGGGATTGTTTGATTTAGTTAGAGAAGAACAAGAAGCAAAGAAAAAAGCTGAAGAATCAGCTAAAGAAGATGCAGTTGTTGATGAAACAGAAAAGGCTGAAGAAGCACCAAAAGAAGCTGATCAACAACCTGCACCAGTTGTAGAAAATAAAAAACAAGCGACTGAAGAGGTAAAACAAGCAGCAGAACAAGCAACTGAAGTTGTAGAAGAATCTAAAAAAGAAGAAAAACCTGCAGGTAAAAAATCAACTAAGAAAACTGAAAAAACATACAAGTATCCATTTGGAATCTATTCTGAAGGAAGATTGATTGATGTTTCTTCTTATGGATTTGTGGATGGCCAAGATTACACCGAAAAGGAAATCACGGACATCATGTTAAAGCACAGACATTATGAATTTTCAGGAAAGATGGAGTACAACTTCATCAAAGATGACAATGTCTTAGTTGCAAATGCTGCACAACATAGAAAAGGGTAGGTGTTAAGCATGACCCAAAAGATAACTAAATATAAATTTTTTGTGATTGGAGTTGGTGGGACTGGTTCTCTTCTAGCAAGAGACCTCCCAAAGCTTCTTTTAAACACACCACATAAAATGATACTTCTTGATGGTGATGTAGTTGAATTAAAAAACATTGAACGTCAAGGATATCAAGCTCAGGATATTGGAGACAATAAAGCATTATCGTTATCGAGAAAAATCAATTCTCTCTATCCGATTGAATGTGAATTTGACGATAAATATTGCACATATGAAAGTTTATTGTCACTTATCAAAAATGATAGAACATTTGTACCAGTGCTCATTGGATGTGTCGATAATGATGCAACCAGGATGATTTTAGAGGATGTATTTAAAAGACTTGATAATGTGGTTTATATTGACTCAGCCAACAGTGATTACGAAGGGAATATCTATATCACAACTAAAAATAACGGTATCCAAAAAAGCAAATTTAGAAGTCAATGCTATCAGCTTGATTTAGATAAACATCCGCTTGAAAAATCTTGTCAGGAGCAAGCAGCTGATGGAAATGTTCAATTTCTTGTAACCAATGCAAAAATGGCTGTATCGATACTAGAACATTGTAACGCATTGTTATCAAAAGAATTGAAAGAGGGTGTTCAAGTTGTCAATCGATTTGAGACAGTTTTTTACAACTGACTATGTTCCTCATGAATTTAAAGGAAACAGTATAGAAAATTTTAAATCTTTTCAGTTTTCTTCCTCAAAATATCATAGATGAAGCAACTGAATATCTTGAAGATGATGAAGTAGCACAGGAAGAATTCATATATAAAGAGTTTCTTGTTGATCATCTATTTGCTGACATCATCCCTGATTACGGTTTGGAAGGTGTACTTTTAGCATCTTTCTTTAAAATGGATGATTTAATAATCAATAGTGATGATGCACTCATGAATCAATGGTATGACAAACAAAATAATGTTTTTGTTGAATTAGACAACAAATATGTTCCACAAGTCAAAAAAATTTTTGAAGATGCACCTTACCATACAGCAATAGACTGGTGTGAATATGGAGGTGGCTATGACGATTATTCAATGGAAATTACTAGGTTGAGACTTTCACATATACGTTTTAAAAATAAATCATTGGCCAGAAAATTCAGAAAACTTTATAAAAAACATTATGAAATAAGGGCTATGCTGGATGAATTTAATTTTGGGTTTAAAAATGGTCAATTGATTAATTGGTGTGTTTCTAACATGGAATGTGATGGCTATGAAGTATTTGAAACTGATCTTTCGGTTTTGAATGATGCAGTCAACATCTTAGGAAATGCTTCAGGAAAAATGAGAAATGAAACCGAAGAACTTGAATTCATTCTCCATGCTCTATCTGAAACCCCATCTAAACGTATGAATATAGGAAATTTAATAGAAGAACTTATTTCTTCTTTGAAATCGAATGAGGAGGTAATCATGTAATGAAAGAAGTGATTATGAGATTTTCAAATGTTCATCCTGATGTTGAATTATGTATCAAGAGAAACAAGAAAATTATCTTTAAAAAACTTTCGATTGATGAAGTAATGATGCTGATCAATCAATGCGCATCTCAAACCATTTTCAGTAGAAAAGTTAACTTATTGTCTCAAAATATTATTGGAATGGGTCCAGGATATACAGTAATCAAGCAAGAAGGACACATACAGTATGTAACATTCAACACAACAACATACAAGATTGATTTTCCTAATTCAATTTATGTTGTTAAGCATGATGGTAAAAAAATCAAAAGCATACAGAATTATCGCTACAAGAAGTACGAAGGTGGTAACACTGAGCTTTATGATTACGCTATGCCTAATGTTTTACAAGGAAATATGCTTTGTATTGGTTCTGCAGATAGAACAATCAGAAACAATGATATTGAAGGAGCGTTAAATAAAATCATTGCTACACCTTACTCACACGCTACTTTTAACGGAATCAATGGATTTTCGACAACTGTTGCTTATTTTGAATACCTTGAGGCAAATCCATTCCCTTACAAATTATTAAGAAAGTTAAACAAGAAATTAAAAGATGTCGAAGTGTAATGAATTAAGAGCTTTACTTCTTGAATGGGGCGAAGATAATTATTTGCCCCTCAAGAAAAAAATTGCATATCTTGAAAATGAAAATTATCGTTTGAGAATGCAAAATTTAAGAGTCAAAGAAAGAAATGAAAGACTCACGTTGATTGTTAAGAAAAGAAGAGAGGAAGCAAACCGATGAAAATAGATAGAGGAATCGTTCAATGTGACAGATGTAAAAGAATTTTCAAAACCAAAGAGGTCAATAATTATAAAATCTCATATCAAGCAGGTGGATTGAAAAGTGATGGTGGCTGTGGGCTTGTAACAAAAAAAGCAGAAATCTGCTCGGATTGTAATATGGATTTTGATGATTTTATGCGTAATAAACCAGTTGCAGGACGTGATAACTCATGACAGGTGAAGAATGGACAAAATTATGTAAGGAACATGGTGTTGTTGTCATTGATGCAAATTACAAGGATATGACATATGAAGACGCTGTTAAATTCTTTGATTTATTACAAACTGCAATGGATAATGCCTTTGCTAGAAAGTATGATTTGGAAACTGGCCAATATGAGGATTATGCATTGCCTGATGGAGCTACATATTACGAGGATGATATGAACAAGAAAATTGCTTGTTGCGAATGTGGGAAAGAAATCACATATGGAGCTTCTTATACATCAAGAATTATTTTGGATAAATACGGTTTCGGATATGCAGTTTGCAAGGAATGTTATTTTAAAAATGATTTGAAAGATATCGTTAAGAAAGGATGAACAAAGATGATTAAAGTAGAAGAAATCGCTGAAAAATACAAAGGCTACGAAGTGGACGAGGAGAAACTAAAAGAGTTTCTCACTCTGCCTAAACCTAAAACAGTATGGGATTTAAAAGGAAGTGATAAATATTGGTATATTTCAGATTATGGGCAAATTTGTAAAAGTACATGGATTAATTTTGAATGTGAGATTATTAGAAGAGCTATTGGAAATTGTTTCTTAACAAAAAAAGAAGACGAATTTGAAGTTGAAAGACGCAAGGTTGAAACCACTTTGTTGAAATACGGAAAAAAAGGCAAAAGTTCTCAAGATGAAGAATATTTTATTCTTTATGATTTTGTTGATAAAAAGGTTGCAATTTATCCGAGTGGAGGAGTTTGCTATCAAGGCACTATTTATTTTACATCCTATGCTTTAGCACAAAAAGCTATTAAAGAGGCTGGGAAAGACAACATCAAGAAATATATTTTTGGAGTTGATGTTGAATACGTTAAGAAAGGTTAAGGTGTAAAAAAATCTGTAGATTGCAGAAAAAACGGTACTAAGGAGGAACAACAATGAAAACAGTAAAAGAATTAGAAACTATGTTAGAAGAAGTTAGAAAAGATTTAGAAGAACTTAAAAAGAACAAAAACAGTTTTGAACCAACACCAAAAGGCTGGAAGCCTAAAAATGGAGAAAAATATTGGGTCGCACATTATAATTTAAGCCCAACAGTTTTCATTTGTGATGAAAGAACAATAACTAATAATATTATTAAATACAACCGCATTTTTAAAACTGTAGAAGAATGTCAACTATATTGTGATGTTCAAAGAGCATTTATGGACGCTTCTAGGGAGTATGTTTTAAATAAATACAACTACGTTCTTCGTTATGCGCACGAAGGTGGGGAAGTATTCATAACACCCTATACTAATGTTCAACCTACAGAATTATTTTTCGACAGTGAGGAAACAGTTCAAAATCTCATTGATAAATTCGGTGAGGAAAATATCAAACGTTACTATTTAGGGGTGTATTGATATGAAAAACTTTGAAAAATATGAAAAAGAGATTAAAGAGATAGTGAATCAAAATAAGCTTATTGCGGTTGTAAATAATAAACCATGTGTTTGTGAATGTAAGTGTACTGGATGCAAATTTGATAAAAGTAAAGGCGATATGAGAGGTTGCATAGTAAAAGCTTTTGAATGGCTCTATGAAGAATATAAAGAACCTATCAAGCTATCTCGTTTAGAATTTGAATTGTTGAAATGTCTTAAAGGTGAAAAACTTGAATATCTAGCAAGGGATAAATGTAAAGTTTATGTTCGTGCATATGGCCCTAAACCTCAAAAAGGAAATCTCGGTTGGTTTACGGAGACAAGAGATTGCTGTTGTATATCTTTATTTAGTAATTGTTTTAAATTCATCAAATGGGAAGATGAAGAACCAACTAATATTAAAGAACTTTTAGAAAATTGTGAGGTAATAGATGATGAATAAAATAGAAGAATTTAATGTTGATGAATATATAGATAAAGTAACGGAAACAAAAAGGATATTTAGACAATCGCTTGAAAAATATGGCAAAGAACCCCAATGCCGACAATTAATGGAGGAGTGCGCAGAGTTAATTAAAGCAACAAATAAAATGTTACGTTATGCTGATAGACCAGCTGAACCGGAGTATTATGCTAATTTAGTTGAAGAAATTGCAGATGTGGAAATCATGTTATATCAATTGAAAGTTATGTTTAACGTTAGTGATGATGAAGTTTTTAAAGTGAAAATTCAAAAAGCTAAAAGAGAAAAAGAAAGGTTGGAAAATCATAGAAGAAAACAAACAAAAATATGAACTAACAAAATTTGAACATGAATTATTAGTGTTTCTTCAAACTGAAGGATATAACTACATCGCAAAAGATAGCAGCGGAGAATTTGCACCGCCAAGATTAGTTGCATGTGATAAAAAACTGCCATACCACAATCTATCAGGAATGTTCACTACATATAAAAGCAATGCATTTCATATAGAAGGACCATTTGGAAAATTATTTAAATTTGTGTGGGGCGGAAACCAATTTGAAATTCAAGAACTTTTAGAAAACTGTGAGGTAACCGATCATGACAGCACAAGAAATGTTTGAAGAGTTAGGATATAAATACAGTTTTGACACATTTACTCTTGGTGGAGCAAGCCACTTCATATCATATAAGAAAAAGAGTGGATATGAGCATGTGGATATGAGCATATAGTTTTCAATCTAGACAAAAAAAGAATTCAAACTTGTGCACCTTTAACTGTAGATGAATTAAAAGCGGTATATCAACAATGTAAGGAATTGGGGTGGTTATAATGGATGATGCTTTATTGAAAATCGATAAGATGTGTCATGCTATAGGATTTGAGCCTACTGAAACTAGAAAAAATCAAAGAGTGCATGAATATTATAGAAACTACTTTTGTGCAGGTGAAAAAGATAAAGAAACTTGGGAAGAACTCGTTAAACTAGGATATGCTAAAAAAACACCCAGTACAATCATAAATGATTACTACTATTATGTAACTCAACAAGGAATAGATTTCTTAAGCAGTATTTATAAGATTAAATTGCAACCAAGAAAATAAGAGGTGGTAAGATGTCAAAACATAAATCAATACCCAAGAAAATTAGGATTAAAGTATGGGAAAAGTACAATCATCATTGTGCATATTGTGGTTGCGAACTTGAATATAAAGATATGCAAGTGGATCATATTGATTCCGTTTATGTCCATTGTGATTATAAAAAAGAAAAAACATTAGATGAAATAAATGAAATCAGGAATTTAATGCCATCATGTAGACAATGCAATTTTTATAAGTCAACTTGTAGCATAGAAGATTTTAGAGAGCGATTAAGTGATGTTTTAATGAGAAACCTACAAAAGACATTTCAATATAAATTAGCATTAAAACATAGTTTAATTGTTGAAAACACAAAACCGTTAGTATTTTATTTTGAAAAACAGGAGAATAAGAGAAATGAATAAATATCAAGAAGCACTAAATTATTTGATTGAAAATATTGAAATGTTAAATAGACATAGTGATGGTTCTTTTTGTCAACCGTATTCTTCAAAAAATACTTTGCAAGAACTGGTTGATAAAGCAACACTTAAAAAACCATTAATAGCATTTGCTGATGGCGTTACTGCTGATGGTTCAATTGTTCAAAAAACAGCATTAGTATGTCTTTTCTTGTAAATCACTTTTAGTAGAAAGACAAAAATATTGTCATTTTTGCGGACAAGCGATTGATTGGAGAGTTGAAAATGACTAAAACAAGAGGACAACTAATATCTATGTTCCAACATATGAAAACAATGTCTAATGATAATGCAATCAAACACATCAGGCATGAAGATATCGATACTACTTGTGGCTATCTTTTAGAAGATAAGCAAGAGATTGAAAAGTTAGAAAAAGTGCTTGATGAAGCGTGTAAGAGATTATCATACGAAAATGAAATAACGTGTATGCACTTAAAACAACAATACGCTTGGGCTAAAAATAAAGTGCCAAAAACCAAAGAACAAATTAAAGAGGAGTTGATGAAAGATGACTAAATTTGAATTGGATTTATTAAAAGAATTCTCTGATGATGGATGTGGTGGAGATGACTTTGATGAAATCAGTACATTAGTTGGCATGAGGATGAGAGGCTACTTTCAAGATGCCGAAGATGATGAAACCATTGATGAATTGATAGAGAGGTGTGAAGAATGTATAAGCCACCAATAGAAATAGTAATGAAAGAAGTGTTTCAAAAGATGAATGAGGATTTTGAAAATTCAGTACTTAAAGCTGTACAAAAAGTCGACATAAATGTTGATAAAGAAGAACTTCTAAAGGCTCTAATTTATGATAGAGTACAATATGATGAAGGCTATGAGGATGCAATGAATGAAATCAAGCATCCTCAACCCCTTAAATTTGAAGATTTAACTCCTGGTATGTGGGTTTGGGATAATTTCTTTACAACTTTTACAAGATTAGAAAATACATATTTATATTCTGATGATACTCTTGCCAAGGAAACTAAAATGACAACGTTTTATTGCGATGCAGGTGTTCTAACTAGGCCATTTGAAGAAAATAGATATTATCCAGTTCAAATTCCATGGGAAGGAAATAAAAAACAATGGGAACGTACTATAGAAAGTTGCAAACAGTAAAACATGCTTTGCGATACTATATCACTAGACCGAACGCCAATGAAAAGGATCTAGTAAGAGAAAAGAATTTATTGAAGTTAGTTGAAAAAGAAGTAGAAATTTATCAAGAAAGAAATCATATTCCCAAAAAGGAGGAGAAAAAATAAATGAAAAAAGTATTAATCATATTAGCAAGCGTATTTGCTTTAACTGGATGTTCAAAAGCATCTAGAGTTAATCATAATATTAGAAAAGATGCAAACAACTTTAAAATCACAAGAAAAGTCGTTGCTCTTAATACCAGAACAAACGATCCTTTGTTTACCGTTGAGGGAAAGATTTCCCTTGACAGTGATGAAGATGGAGATTTGAACGTAACAATCAAAACAGGAAAAGGAAAGTACAAGTTGTTCTATGCTCATTTATCAAATGATGTTACATACACTTGTATTCAAACAGAAGCTAAAAAAGAAAATCCTTATGCCTATGATATTCAATTCTTTCCGGCAAAAGAAGTTATTGAAAACGGGATTATTGATATTAAATCGAGTGAGTAGGTGATAAATAATGCAGGTTAAATCAGAAACTGAAAAGGATATAGAAAAACGCTGTGAAAATTTAAAAGAACAAAATGAAGCATTGATTAGTGGATTGAATCTTGCAAATGAAACAATAAACAATCTATATGGTTTGCTTCGAGAATACCGCCAACAAAAAGAAAAGATTTTAAAACAAAATACAAAACTGTTAGCGATTTATACTGTAATCATCATAGCTCATATAATCACTGCAATCATTAATCAATCATATCGAAATTCACTCATGTTTTATTTTCTCTCGGTCGTAAGTATTGTGTATGGTATTGATTTATGTAGTCAAAAATTCAAAAAAGGTGATTGAAATGAATATATTAATTAAAAAGCTTAATGATTGTCAGTTGACCAATCAAGAAATCAAATACGTTATTGGTCGTTTAACGTGTGCAACCAACTTTGATAAGGAATTGCATTTGAAAGCAATTGAAAAACTTGAAATACAAAGAAAGTACCTTGAAGAAGGCAATGTAGAAATAAAAGAAGATGGTGATAAATAATGTACATTAACCCATTTTGGTGTGGAGTTGCAGCAACTATCCTTGCTGAATTGGCAGGGATAATTGCTTATGCAATTTATCAAGATCATAAAAATTAATAATTAATTATTTTGGAGGGCAAGGAATGAAATATACAGATGAAGAAAAGAAGATCATTGATGAAGTTAAAAAATATCTTAGAGAATTACGTCTAATCAACATTGAAAAATTCTCTTTAACATTTGAAATTGAGGACATTCCAAGCCCTCAATCAATTAAATACAGTGATGAAGCTCCTGGAGGTTTTTCAAAGCCTAAAGGAGAACAAATCACTTCTAACATGTTGCGCAGGGAACTTCTAACAAAGCGCCTAGAGCTCTTTAATAAGGAACTTGATAAATTTATGCCGTTAGTATATTTACTCAACGCAGGGCATAGAAACATCATTAGAACATATGTATGTTCAAGAGGATATAATGAAATGATTGACACATTGGAAGAATCATTTTGTATCAGCAAATCAACTTACAAAAGGGAGTTTCCAAAAGCGTGTTTAGAATTATCCAAATATCTTGACATGGAACACCGCCCATCACTCGAAAAATTGAATAATATTTTTTATGAAAGCATCAAGAATGAATAAAAATTTCATTCTTTTTATTTTCTATAAATCTCTATATATGTCGCTATAACTCGCTATATGACTATATAACTCGCTAAATGTCGCTTTTTTTCGATAAAAAACTGTCCATTTTTTCTTTGTTTGTGTTATATTATTTATGTAGCTTGGAAGTATCGAAATCATTGTAAAAACAACATAGCTACAATGCTTTTTGTAAGTATGGGAATAAAATAGCATGCTAAAAGAAAAAAGGAAGAACGGCAATTCTTCCTCTTTTTCTACTTCGAATACTAGCTTTAAGTAAGTGTGGGATTAGTTCAACAACATTTTAGTTGCTACTAAGATTAAAAAGAGCATCACTAGGTATTCCATGAATACTTGCTCCTTTCCTTACACCAAAGCTAATATTCTTGCTTGATGTAAATAGCATGTTGCTAGTACCTCCGTAGTATATTTTGCACATCTTTGGATGTGCTTTTTTATTTTATCACATTTTGTTTTAAAATGTCTATTTGGGAGTGGTGCAGAAAAGCGGATAAAAGCGGTGTTTCGAATCTCTAGAAATAGTATTGAAAGCCATAAATAAGAACACTTTTATCACGAATGATAAATCTTTATTAAAAGTGGACCCATTTTGGACCCAAACTGAACCCAAAGTGAGCCCTAATTGGACCCAAAGTGGACCTAGATTGAACCCTTATTTCCATGCTATTATGCTATTGTGGTTTTTAAAGAAATGAAACAATCCCATTTAATTTAAAATCACAGTTCAGACATATAGGTTAAACCCCTTGAAAAAAGTTCCTTATGGGAGCTTTTTTCTTTTGCAAAGAACAACGTCGCAGTTTTAACTGCTGTTTATATAAATAAAAAAATGGAGGTGGTGACATGATTTGGAAAAACACGAGTTAGCGTTTGAAGACTATAAAAACGGCATGAAGCAAAAAGAAATCGCTAAAAAATATGGTACGACAATCAACACCGTCAAGTCATGGTCACGCCGTTACGAGTGGTCAAAAAAGAAGAAAAAGGGTGCACCCCAAAATAAAAGTGTGCACACCAAAAAAGAATGCAAAAAAATAGCTGAAGAAATAGTAGAAACAAGTGAGCTGGATGAAGAACATCAGCTCTTTTGTATTTATTATTTGAAGTATCACAATAAAGTCAAAGCATATCAAAAAGTAAAGCCAAATACTCCATACAACAGTGCTTGTGTGATGGCTTCAAGGTGGTCTAAACAGCCGGCAGTAATAGAAGAAATAAATCGTTTAAAAAAAGAATTGTATGAAGATGCTCTTCTTGATCCACAAGATATTGTTCAAAAATATATTGATATTGCCTTTGCTGATTTGAATGATTATTTGGAATATGGCCGAGAGGAAGTACCAGTAATTATCAAAAATCCTGATACAGGCGAGGATGAAGTTCTAAAGCAAACTGTCAATATGGTTAAATTCAAAGAATCAGCCTTTGCTGATGGAACTATTCTAAGTGAAGTCAAGCAGGGTCGAAATGGAGCGAGTATCAAATTGGCGGATAGAATGAAAGCATTGGATTGGTTATCAAAACACATGAATATCACTACTGAAGAACAAAAACTCAAAATTGAAGTATTGAAAAAGCAATTGAATACGAATGATCAAGAAGATGATGGAGTTGAAATCATAAATGATGCACCAATTTAAGAAAAAACAGGTTCGTATTTCAGATATTGTCATTCCAAAGTTCTTGACTTGCTTCAATGATATTTCACATGTTCATAAAATTATGGATAGTGGTCGTGCTGGAACAAAATCAAGTTATGCTGCTATTCATGGGATTTATAAGATTGTAAGTGAAGATGAATGTTCGGTAATTATTATGAGAAAGTTCCACAATAAGCTTTCTAAGACAGTCTACAATGAATTTAAACGAGCAATCAAACGTTTAGGATTGAAGAAAAAACAATTCAAGATAACAAAGAATCCAATGAAAATTACATATCTTAAAAATGGCAATTCGGTTTATTTTACAGGAAACGATTCTATTGATGATACAAAAGGGATCATTGATGAAGAAAAGCCTATCAAACTTGTTATTTTAGATGAGCTGACCGAGTTTTTTGAACGTGGCCAAGGAGAAGATGAAATATCCAACATAGAAGCGACATTCGTACGTGGTAATGATGATGAATTCTGTATGGAGTATTATTTCAACCCTCCTAAAAATCCTAACGCATCCATTTTTAAATGGGTCAAAAAGATGGAAAAACGTAGTGACTGCATTCATATCCATGTTGATTATAGAGATGTTCCAGAAAAGTGGCTTGGTAAAAAGCTTATTCAATCAGCAATGGAAATGAAAAAAGTCGATGAAAGAATGTACAACTGGATTTGGCTGGGGATATCAATCGGACTGGATGAAATCATTTATTATATGTTCGATAAAGATAAACATGTTTTGGACAGAAATCTTACAAATGATGAAATAAATGGAATTACAAGGATTGATGCATCTTGCGACTATGGTCAAATGAATGCAACAGTATTTGAGTTTTGGGGACTCAACCCCACACAGAAAACTGTTTTTGGACTTGATGAATTCTATCATTCAGGGCGTGAAAGTGGTAAACAGCTGACACCTAGCGAGTATGCTTTTAAATTCAAGAAGATGTGTGAAAAAATCAAGGAAGAATTTGGTCAGTATCCACAAAGTCTTTATATTGATCCAAGTGCAAGAGGGCTTGCTGAAGAAATCAAAAGAGCTTGTCCTTTCATTAAAATAAGAGGTGCTCAAAATGATGTCAAATTAGGGATTTCAAGAGTCCAAAAAGCAATAGCATTTCAAAAAGTACTGTTCAGTGCACGTCAGGAAATGCTTTTGAATGAAATCGTTATTTACAGCTATGATAAAAAAAGCATTGAAAGTGGTGTTGAAAAACCAGTAAAAGATGATGATCACTGCATGGATGCATTGAGATATTACATCATGGGCATTTGGAAATACATTAAAAGATATCTTCCTGATGTCGAGAAGAATGAAGGTGGTGAGGATGATTAGTGTTTACAGCAATTAAGAAATTTCTAGAAAGGATTAAGAACAGAATGTTTGCAACAAAAGATATAAATAAATTTTTCGATATCGATATTGCAATGTCGAATGACATGGTCGATTCAATTGATTTATGGAATAAGATTTTAGAAAACAAGCAGCCTTGGCTAAGTGAAGAAAAAGGTGTCAAATCATTAGCATTGGCACAAGGGATCAGTGAGGAACTTTCTAAAACTTCAACAAGAGAATTGATATCAAAAGTCATATCAAATGATTTTGTCAATCAGGAATATCAAGAATTCATTAAAGATATGAATGAAAATCTTCAATGGGCTTTAGGCGAAGGCGGTGTTGTTTTTAAGCCATATGTAAGTGACAATCAAATATTTGTTGATGTTGTACACGCTGATAAGTTCTTTCCTGTTACGTTTAACGGAAGAAAGAAAATCACCGCAGGTATCTTTGTAGAACAGATTTTTAAAGGCAAAAACGTGTATACTCGATTAGAATATCAAAAATATGAAAATGGAGTAAATACGTTTGAAAACTATGCATTTATGAAAAAAGATTATTCTCAAGGAAACTATAGCTTTTATACTGATTTTGGCAATCAAATTCCATTGGATACTATTCCAGAGTGGAAAGATTTAGAGGAACATTTTGAGATTGGTGGCGTTGACAGGCCACTTTTTTCTTACTTCAAAACACCAGTCATCAATACGATTGATAAGATGTCTCCTCTTGGAGTTCCATGTTATGTTAAGGCAATCAATCTGATTAAAGATGCAGAGGAACAATACAGCAGATATATTTGGGAATTTATCGCTGGTGAAATGGCTGTTGAGGCTTCTGGTGACGCATTTGAAATTGATTCACACACCCATGAGCCAAAACTTCCTGAAGGAAAGAAAAGATTGTACAGAACATATGATATTGATAATTCTTCAGGACAAACAACTAACATCAATGATTTAATCAAAGTACACGCACCACAATTAAGAGATGCTAATTATGCTGCAGGATTCAATGATATTCTAAAGAGAATTGAGTTCGAATGTGGTTTATCGTATGGGGATTTAAGTGATCCACAACAAGTCGATAAAACTGCAGAAGAAATCAAGTCATCCAAACAAAGAAAATATGATACTGTTTCAGCTATTCAAGACAGTTTGAATACTGTACTTGAAGATATAGCATATGCAATGAATGTTTATGCTATCGGAATGGGCAAATCAAAGTCTATGGAATGTGTTGTTGAAACTGATTGGGGAGACAGTATCTTGACCGATACTGAAAAACAAAGAAATATCGACCTTCAAGAAGTCAATGCTGGTTTGATGCCTGAATGGAAATACAAAGTCAAATGGCAAGGCATGAGTGAAGAAGAAGCAAAAAGAGAAGTTGCTGAAAACTCAGATGATGGCATTGAATATGATGATGCAGATGATGAAGACGATGCAGAAGAGGATGTAAATGTTAACTGATAAATTTTTAGAAGAGTCGGGTGATGATGTCTCAAATGACTTCAGCACATTGGAAACTCTTCTTTTAATTTGGATGGGTTTGCGTTTAAGAAATCTTGCATCTTTAGAAGATATCGAAGAAGAGTATCCAAAATGGAAAAATAAAGCCTGTAGAGAGTTTTTTGAATACTCGGGTACTGAATTTCAAAAGGTCAAGAAATCGTCTCAAAGCAAAGTAAAATCGGCTATCAAGAATGGAATAGCAATGACGGTCAGCAATATTTTTTCGAGATTGAAAGATACTGATGCTCAAACTTCTAAAAAAGACATGTTGAACAGGTCAAATAAGAATTTGAACAAAGGTATCAAGGATACTCAAGGCGAAATCAAAAATCTTTGCAACATTTCAAGAAAGTGCACCAACAAGCAGTTTATAAAGGCGTGTGATGAAGCATACTCTAAAATCGTTGCAGGAAACAATGCTGATAAAGCTATTGAATCATCAATCAGAAAACTTTCTCAAAAAGGTATCGAAGTAGTTGGTTATACTGATCATACAACTTCAATGGATGCTGCAGTTAAAAGAGCAGTTACAAGTGGTGTCAATCAAACGTCTTTGAAATTTAAAATGGATAACTGCAAAGAGTTGGGCATTAACATTGTAAAGACTTCAAGTCATGGAGGTGCTCGACCATCCCATCAGGAATGGCAAGGTAAATTATTTTATCTTCATACTCCTGTAAAAGGTCTACAGAACTTTAAAAAGGCAACGGGATATGGCCGTGTTGATGGCCTAGGTGGAGCAAACTGTAGGCATTCTTTTTATGAGGTTACTGATTATGAGTATAAGAACAATCTAGTCGATACCGAAGAATTTGACAAGAACAGGAATGATGATCAATACGAGCTGGAACAAAAGCAAAGATATTATGAGCGTCAGATTCGTTCTTGGAAGAAAAGAAAGAATATTCTTGATGAATGTGGTGTAGATTCCACCAAAGAAGCTAAAAAGATTAGAGAATGGCAAGATAAACGTTCTCAATTCATTAAAGAAAGCAACATTCAATTCAAGAAAGAACATGGTATTGATAATGTTCTTAAAAAGGCTTATACGAGAGAGAAAGTTGTTAATAAAAATATAGATCAAATGTATAGACCTGTTAAAAGAAGTGGTTCTGATATTGATTTCAAATACAGCGAGGATGTAAAAATCAAAGCTCAAAGAGTAACTACTTATGGTGATGAAGTATATGTTTCAGACAATACAAAAATCAAACCAATGACACTTCATAGAATCAAAACTCATAATGATGAGATACTAAAAGAGTATGGGATTGATAAAAAACCTAAAATTGTAATATTTGACATAAACGAATACAGTGGAGCGTATGGCAAATATAACGCCGTTGACAACACAGTATATTATTGTTCTGATATTTTAAGCAAGGAATTAAAAAAAGATGTGGATACCGTAAGGCATGAATTATGGCATATGAACCAAGCAGAAGAATATAGAGCTAAATTTGGTGAGATAACTGATGAAAATCATCTTGATTATATTGCTTACACATGTGGCGTAGCAAAAAAATACATTGATAAAATGGGTATTAATGAATATAATGTAGGTGAGATAAGTGATTACGCCAAAAAGATGTATAAGTATTCACGTTATGATGAAGTGGAAGCTGAATACATAGCTTCAACTAGCAGAAAGGGGCGGAAATAAAATGGCTTTAAGACATTATCCTAAAGAAATAGAAGAACTAATGAAAATATGGGAACCGTATGAAGATAAAGTAAAAGATGGAGTTATGAGAGATGCCCCAAAAGAAGCGATTGAAGCGTTTAATAAGTGTAAAAAATGGGCTTGGGAACAAGGACAATAAATAATAAGTCAACGAAAGTTGGCTTTTTCTTTTACTTAAAATCAGGAGATTTGATATGAAAACTTTAATAAAAGTATTATTCGTTCTTTTAATTGCTTTAAAGCTTATTGATCTATTCATTTGTGGGTTATGTAAAATTCTTATCCCACTTTTTATTTTCGGTTTAATTATGATGGTTGCTTTTATTTTAGAAATTTTTTAGTAAAAAAGGAGAAAACAAATGGGTTCAGGTGAATTTATTGAAATTTGTAAAGAAGAAGTTAGAAAGCACAATGAGCAACACATGGATAAAAAAGAAGATTTTGTAGTTTTTGTTGTATGGCAATGTAAGACATTACAAAACCATAAGGCTATTTTAAGTGCATCAAATAAAGGAGCTATGTTGTATGAATGTACGTACAATGGAGACAAGAAAGAGCTCTATATTAATGCTTATAAGAAATTTGAAAATAGATGCATAAAGTTAGGAGAATAGAAATATGAAATTTAAAAGAGCGTTTAAACTTATGTATAACGGAGAAAGAATTAAACTTCCAAGTTGGGGTGGATATTGGTATTGGGATGATGAAAAGAAAACAGTAATCATGCATACCAAAGAAGGCAAAGAAATGGATATTAGAGAAACTGAAAGGGTTATTTATACGTTATCTAATATTCTTGATGATGGATGGATTCTTGCTGATGAAGAAAACTGCCCAGAATTAGGTGGAGAAGCTACTTTTGGTTTTGATGAAGCAATCAAATATCTAAAAAGAGGGATGAAACTTGCTAGAAAAGGTTGGAACGGTAAAGGAATTTTTATCCATTTATGTGAAACAGATGCAACAACAAATCCTTTTGTTTGTATAGATTCATCTAATTTACAAACTGATAATCTAGATGCAAAGAAAAATATTGTACCTTGGGCACCATCACAAACAGATATGTTAGCGGATGACTGGGTATTTTTTGAATAGGAGAATTTTATAAATGAAATTATTCATTAGCCAACCAATGGCAGGAAAAACAGATAAAGAAATCCACTGAGCGAAATTACTTACTTTTTTCAATAAATCCGCATGTTTAATTTCATTTATAGTTAGTGCTATTGAAACAGTATGAAAAGGTATAAAACAATATAACACCCATTAAATTGGTTGTTAACCACATCTTTACGTGATAAAATACTTGTGAAAAGAGTAGAATAAATATGTGGAGGTGGGATTATGACTTATCAAGCATTACCTGTTAGCTTTTTCGAAAATCTTAAAACACAAAAAAACGCTAAAGTTGATAATGATGAAGTTGTTCCATTTCAATTTAGCGAAAAAGTGTTAAAAGGAGAAAGTAAAGTAAAAGCTACTTTACCAAAGAAAAAGAAATGTGCAGAGTAGGAGATATTATTTTAATTAGAAAATATATTGGAGAAGATGGCGCACGTCAAAGAAATCATCCTTTCATTGTATTGAATGACAGTGAAGGTAAAATTGAAGGTTTGCCATTTGATCTAACATGTTCAGTCATGTCTTCTTTTAAAAACGAAGAGCATCGAAAGAAGAAACTTTCAATGAAGCAAAATTTAGAAATTACTGTTGAAGATGGGGTTAAGAAAGATGGCTTTATTAAAGCTAATCAAATTCATTATTTTCAAAAAGATAAACTTGATTATATTGTAGTCGGTTCGGTAACTCCTGAATTATTTGCTGAACTTATGAAATTAATTGAAGAACTTTTTAAGGATGAAGAAATATTGGTAAATACTTCTAATCTTTAGAAATTATCAAGCCACGAATAAGTGGCTTTTTATTTTGGATGAAAAGATATGAAATAGTATGAAAAGGTATGAAATGATATAAAAAAAGCTCCTACTCATTTGAGAGGAAGCTAAAGTGCATATCATCTATTACAAAATTATCATATTTTAAAGTATCAGTAGTATATTTATCAATTAATGATTTAACAACAATTTCGTAAGTATCTGCATCAATTGTTTTATCGTCATAAATAGCTTTTACTTTTGACCATTTTGTTAAAAATTCATTTAATATAGGATTTTTGACTATTAAAGACATATCGTATTCATCTTGAGAGTAATGATACTCTTCTATGTCAATATGAATAGATTTACAGATATTTACTATTAAATTGAAAATATCAGAATATGATGAGAAATCTTTTGTTTTATGAATATCAGAAAGTCCGCAAAGCCAATCTATAGAAATATTGCATTTTATTGCGATATTGTACAAAGTATCAATATTGGGTGTTTTTGATCCGTTTTCATATGAAGAAAGTGTAGTTTGAGCTACGTTTATTAAATCTCCAAATTGGCTTTGCGTTAAATTCATAGACTCTCTAAGTTCTTTTAATCTTTTTGCTAGTATTTGTTCGTTCATAT
>ULQO01026269.1_pt1 | contig 26806 bp, 24 predicted proteins | sample 1954601 | NCBI WGS metagenome assembly ULQO01 (sample SAMEA4835658, study PRJEB28245) | human gut metagenome | biome: gut microbiome; material: fecal sample | place: Denmark | collected 2008
TTCTTCACCCATGACGCATTGAAGAATGTCACCTCCATTTTTGATGACCGGCAGACACGAAGGGCCCGCTATGAGTATGCCCCCTTTGGTGCCCTCATCACGGCACAGGGAGACATGGCTCAGGACAACAGGTTCAGATTTTCCTGCGAGTTCATGGACGATGAACTGGGACTTGTCTATTACAATTACCGTCATCTCAATCCCCTGGACGGCAGGTGGATCAGCCGTGATCCCATTGCTGAAAACGGAGGGGAAAATTTATATGGTTTTGTTTCCAACTCTCCTTATGTTTACAATGATTATCAAGGGTTATGGCTTTCTAGGCGGCACAGGAGATTGACAAGACGCCCTCTTTCTACATATAAATTTATCCTTACTGTCAAAGAAAAAGAAATTTCACTCACGATCAAAGAAAAATTATTGGAGGTCATTGTTGAAGCAAATGTCGATACGGATTCTGGAGAAATGGGAAAAACCCAAGCTTATCATTACTGTACAGGATTGGACTCTAAAGAAACACATCAAGAAGCTAGAGATAATTATATCGCAATGCTTCTTGCAGAATCCAAGAAATTCGACAAAAAAATTTCCAAGGAAAAAGTATCTTCTGATGAGTGTAAAGAAGCCTTAGAAATTCTTGGACATTTAAACCATATGTGGCAGGATTATTATGCACATAAAGTAGAATTAGATGAAAATAAAAAATCTGTTGTAGGAAAAATTCAAGGATCTCCAGATGATCCTCAAATGTTTCCTGTCTCCTTCGGTTCTATGGGATTCAAGGGGGGACACGGAGGATTCTGGAGAATCATTAATCCATTTTCAAGAGTAGAACCAGGAGATAGAGCTGATGATGTGGATATTCGAAGACAACAAGCAAAGGAATATACGAAAACGCATTCTGATCTATTTTTAAAATCTTGGTTTAAAAAATGCAAATGTCACTTTTATCGAAAAGAAATCAATAAACATGGTGGAAATTGTCAATGAATACTATAAATATGCCTTTATATAAAATGCTCTTCGGCTCAACCTTTATTATTACCTGCGCCGCATTCGGGAATCAACATATATTCTCTGAGGACCAAATGATATCAAAAGTGGATATCTCTGAATTTCCAGACGACTGTATCAATGATCACGGAGCACATCCTACCATGTCATTTTCAAATGACGGAAAATATTTTGCTGCATGGAATGACGAATATGCGGAAATCCATGATTTAGGCTTCAAGAATGCCAAACTAGTACAACGCGTGATATTAGCAGGAAACTCGCCATGGGGAAAAGCATACCATGAAATATCTGCAAAAGCTGTTTCAGACACTTCAGCTCATATCACACTCAATGGCACAGCCCGAAAGTACATTCCTTTGCTTTATTCTTTATCAATAATACCTGACAGCTTCCAATCGCTTAAATTATGCGTTGCAAGGTATAAAGAATTAATGAAAAGATATGATTTTTTATTACAAAAAAAATCTATCAATATTATTATCCAAGGGGGATACAAGCTTTCACCTCATGGACAGCCATCGCTTGTAAGTTCTGTTGATTCGGGATGTATAGCATTTTTTGGACAGTCTACTCCGTTATTTAAAAATTCTGAGAGAGAAAGTTCTTTTAATAGCATATTGTCGTCTGATATGACCCGGGCTTGCATTTCCTACCCCTCCACTGCCTTTTTTTCCTTTTATCAGGGAGAAAAAAAAGTAATGGATATAACTCCCGATTCCCTTGGATTGGAAAAAAAACGCTGGGCGATATCCACCCCCTCTCTGTCCGATGATGGAACTCTGCTGGCGGTTACATTCATTTATGCAGGAAGGTTTGTCGCACCTTGGAACTTTAAAACGGCAGTCGCCTTCATCAATACAAAAGACAAAAAGGTGACAGGGAGACATATTTTATCAGGATCCCATCGATTAACATTTTGCTTTTCAAATGATAAAAGTAAAATAGCCATATGGGAAAGCGGTAAAAAAACAATTCATATCTTCAATTTTCAGTAGGAAGCCGGTTTCAGACCGGAAATATCATATAGACAACAAGAGCATTCCAAAATATTTGGATTTGGAACGCCCTTACTGTCATCCTGCGGGCTTCCCGGTTAGGAGTTACATTAACACCAGGAGATGATATTCCTACGTTCAGTGTCGATTTTTCAAAACTGACGATATTGAAAGTACCTTTTTTCACCCTTTCTGCATCGGGTGAATTGGAAACAGCAGGAAGATGATAAATGCAAGGGCTCACTTCATATAAAGTCGGGGGAAATACTGAAGGGATTGACTCTAAATGGGACGTTCAGCGGCAACTGGGAAGATGGCTTCAGCCAGGAGCGGTATGTTCCATCTGTAGGCTTGAATTATACAACCAAGATCGCTCAAAGTTTAAGCTTTGACGCGTCTGTTACATTACAGGATCTTTCACCCAATCCTCTCAAAGCTGCCTGTTTAGCTTCACTTAAATCATCTGGTTCTAGCCAAGACGGTAAAATACGTTACCATGCCTTATTAAGCGTAAATCAGGATATCGTACCAAAAGTACCGCCTGCCTTCATAAAAATTGAAGGAGGCGTAGAGTATAAACCGTATGACAACGTATCTTTTTACTTGAAGGGAGAAGAAAAAATAACAGAAAAAGACTCCGACGGGGTATTTTCTGCAGGAGTACGTATTGATTTTTAATTTCCAGAATATCACTGTATGAAAGCATCTATCATGATCTTATTGGTAATCTCATTTTGTATGAGCCAATTTTCTCTGGCCGCACAGCCTGTACACGTAAAAGTCCAAGAAATCCCGCCCAAGAAGGCTCAATCGGAAAAGCCTGCCTATTCTCCAGAACATATCCGAGAATTGGAAATAAAGGCAGCACAAGGAGACCCGTCTGCCCAATCTTCCCTGGCCACCTGCTATGGAAGAGGAAATGGCATCCCAAAAGATTATGATAAAGCGTTCTTCTGGGCTGAAAAAGCAGCTCAACAAAATGACCCTCATGCTTATTTCACTCTTTTTACTTGCTATTATCAAGGATTCGGTTGCCAAAAGGACATGCAAAAAGCCATCGAAGCCCTGAAAAAAGGTGCTTCATCAGGAGATGCAGATTGTCAGTATAACCTGGCCTATTTTACCTATCATGGAAAATTGGGAATCAAAAAAGATATGGAAAAGGCTCTTGAACTGGCCCGCCAATCTTCCCGGTAAGGCCATGCAGACGCCCTGAAATTCTTATCTCTGGCTTATATCAACGGAGAAGGAGTGGAAAGGAATGTCCCTCTTGCTTTGAAATATCTGGAGCAGGCAGCCAAGGAATCAAAGGATCCTGAATACTACACGGAGATGGGTAATTTCTATCTTTTATTGTGCAAAAAAGATAATCCTCTGGCAAGCATGGAGAAAGCCGAACAATGCTTCAGCCACGCAGCCAAAATGGGAAATGTTCAAGCTGCAAAAAAATACGCGCAAATACAACAATTGCGAACTGATGCCAGCCAATTGAAGCAGCAGATGCAGCCGGGAGACAGGGACGCACTGTTAAGGCTGGGGCAACTCTATATTCACGGCATTGAGGGAGCTCCTCTGGATAAAAAGGAAGGATACCGCTTTATCCTTGAAGCTGCGAATCTGGATTCTCCGGAAGCCCAGTATTTACTCGGCAAAGCATATGAATCCGGCAGTGGCGTCAAAAAAGACGCAGAGCAGGCCGTTCGCTGGCTGCGGAAAAGCGCTGCCCAACACCATGCCGGAGCTCAAAACGAATTGGGGCTTCTCTACATCCAAGGGGAAGGCGTGGAACGCAATGAGCACGCAGCGTTCAAACATTGGAAAGCAAGCGCCATGCAGAACCATCCCCTTGCCCAGTATAATCTCGTGGGCCTTTACATGCAGGGACTGGGCGTAGAAAAAATTACAAGGAAGCGGCCAAATGGTTCCAGTCAAGTGCGCAGCAAGGCCAACAGGAAGCTTTGTTCCTTCTGGGACAGCTATACCTGACGGGGGCCGGGCATGGAAAAAGATGAAAAGAAGGCTCTTAAATGGTTACTAATCAGTGCTGAACAGAAAAATCCGGATTCCATGTGCATCCTGGGAGAATTGTACATGAATGGAACGCCGGGATTGGAAAAGAACTGGAAGGAAGCGGAAAAATGGTTTCAACTCAGCGCCAGGCATGGAAATAAAAAAGCAATTCCCTTTTTGCGGTATCTGTATATGACGGGAGGGCCGGGGCTCGAAAAAAATTATGGAGAAGCGGTCAAATGGATACAGCCGCTGGCAGACGAAGGAGACCGGGAATCCCTTGATCTTTTGGGACAATTGTACATGCTTGGCGGCCCCGGACTTGAGAAGGATTACGGGAAAGCAGCCAAATACCTGACTATCCGGGCTGAACAGGGAGATACATCCAACTTGCTCAATTTAGACAATTTATATGTCCTGGGAGGAAACAACCTCCAACAGGATTTTGAAAAAGCACGGGAATGGTGGATCAAAAGCGCTTTGCTAAATGAGATTGATACTCAAAAAAATTTAGGAGCACTGTATTTTAATGGAGATTCCGTCCAAAAAGATTATCGGGAGGCGGCCAAATGGTTCCTCCAGGCAGCCCGGCAGGGAGATGCGGACGCCCAATACTCTTTGGGATTGATCTATGATCAAGGAGGCCATGGAATCGAACCGGACCGGAAGGAAGCGTTGACATGGTACCGCAAGGCTGCCGAACAGGACCATGAAAAGGCCAGACAGAAGCTCAACAAGGCAGATAGCGGAGCAACCGCAAAGTAGAAAGAAGAGCCTTCTTCCCGCCTGAAAAATCAGGTGTCAAAATCGCCCCCATCTTCATGGATTTCCTTCATTGCCGCACTGATGAGGTTCCGGGTTTTCACTCCGGGGAGCACGTTCAAGTCCATACGGTTCATGGCGTAGCCGAAGGACAGACCGTATTCCGGGTCGGCATAGGCATGGGAGCCGCCTGCCCCCGCATGGCCGAAGCCCCCGAAACCGAATAGATGGCGCAGCTTGCGGCCCGTGGAAAGGTCCACGGGGTCGTGCATGAATCCGCAGGAAAAGGCGGTAGGCGTTTTCAGGGTCAGGTCCGGCCCGTCAACCACCATTTCTTTCATCCAGCCACGCACGGTTTCCGGGAATACCTCCAGTTCATCCAGGCCCAGGCAGGCTTGGTAAAATTGAGCCATGCCACGAGCGGAAGCCACCCCGCCAAAGGCAGGCATTCCGGAAGTCCACGCTTCCGGAGTGTTCATTTGCCGCACACTGTTCAGGCCAATCAGGGTGTTGAACGCACGGTTCACGGGCGTACCTTTTTTCATGTATTCCAGATAGAACGGGGTTCCCATGTTGGACATGTCCATTTTGCCGGGGTAAAGGACAGCCACCCGGCTGAATTCTGATTCCGGCAGCCTGATGAAGAAGTCCAGATTCAAGGGGCGGCGGATGTATTCATCCCAGTATGCCCAAAGACGCTCCCCGGTCAGGCGGATCATGAGTTCGTCCAGCATGACGCCGTAGGTATGCGGATGGTAGCCGTGTTCGGGAGGCTGCCACGCGGGAGTGGTTTCCTCCAGGGCGCGCACGCAGTCTTCATGGTCGAATACATCAGCTTGACGGGAGAAAGCGGCCAAACCGCACTGGTGGGACATCATCTGAGCAATCGTAGCATACGGCAGCGGGAATTCCGGCCACAGTTCCCCCATGCTCATCTCCGGGGAGGCTCCCTGCTGGTACAGAGCCAGCAGCAGGGCTGCGGAAGCGGGTCCCTTGGTCGCGGAGTAAACGGGCACCAGGGAACGTTCCGTCCACGGACGCGTTTCATCCGCCACGGCAAATCCGGAGTGCAGGGAAACAATTTCCCGCCCCTCCTTCCAAATGGAAACGGATGCCCCCAATTCCCCGTAATCACGGAAGTTTTTTTCAAATGCTTCAATTATGTGCCGCTCGCCTTTCATTCCTCTCAACCGGACAGGAACAGCTTCCCCGCCTTGGTGGAAAAGTTTACTCCCCACTGCCTGGGAAGGCAAGTCCGGCACGATTCATATCCCATCCACGCCTTCACACCTTCCGCAGGATGATTCAGGAAAAATTCTTCCGCCGGACTGCCCGCCGGAAGGAAAGAGGCCTTATTTCCTCCTCTTCCCGGGAGGGAACAGGGCACAATGCCTTTTTCACCGTCAGCTTTAGGGAACATCGCTTTTGTGCGCAGCCAAGTATTCCCGCGTTCCCGTTTCATCCGATCCTCCTTCAATTCATTCAGGGAGAAGTTGATACGGAACAGATTCATGACGAATACATAAAAACACGAGATCAGCAAAAGGCCCACCTATACCCCCATGCCGATGACGACCACTGTACCGTTGGCGTTTCATGTCAGCACTCCGTAACCGGAGGAGATCATCAGCGAAATGCAGCCCGGAATGGAAACCAGGGAAGCCATCAGAATGGGCCGCAGGCTCAGAAGGGCGATCGCCGGAGGGACTTCCATCAGGCCTTTGTCGCGCTGCATTTCCAGATTGGCAAATTCCACGATCAAGATGGCATTTTGGCCGCCCACCCCGCCAGCATCCCCAGGCCAATCTGTGCACAGGGTGCCATCTCCAGGCTCAACCTGGAGAGGGTGTCCGGCGTGAACTCCGGCACAGGAAACCGGCATAAGGTGGAGATGAGAACGACAAGAACGGCAATCGAAGGAATAAGCGTGGCACGCCGGTTCTATAGGAAGATGTACACAAGGAGCGCCACAAGGGCGACAACTATAATGCATATGCGACTAGTCCTCTTCCCGGCAGGCGCCACTTCCCGGCATTCCATGAAAGAACACGGAGTCAGGGGTTACGGAAAGCGTCCAATACCATAAGAAGGCGGGACGGAAAACAAAACCCCGTTCCGGAAGGAAAAATCTCCGGAAAGAGCGCCCCCTATATCGGAACGGCCTACCTTTTTAAAGGGGAAGCGGAAAGTTTTTGCTATCCATCAACTATTAACTTTTAACTACCACTTTCAACTCAGCGCAAGTACGTACAGCCGGACGCCTTCCACCCTGAATTTGATTTCCCAGCCGGAGAAGGAAAGGCCGTATACCCGTTCCGGGTCGTCCTGGTACTGCGGCCGCGGGTCAAGGGAGAGCGTATCCTTCAGCGCCGCCAGTTCCTCCGGAGGAACGGAGGCGGCCAGCTCCAGCGGAATTTCCACTTCCAGCCGCTGAAAGGGGGAGGACGTGAATCCTCCGGAAGCCTCCGGGATGCAGTCCGCCTGCGGCACGTAGGGCTTGATGTCCAGAATGGGCGTGCCATTCACCAAGTCCACGCCGGAGAGGTGCAGCACAGGACCGTCCCGGGAATGCATTTCCACCCTGTCCAGCCTGACGGCGGACAGTCCTATGGGATTGGGACGGTACGGGGCGCGCGTGGCGAAGACCCCCATGCGCACATTACCGCCCAGGCGGGGAGGCCGAACCGTCGGACTCCAGCCTTCCCTCAGGTTTTCACTGAATATCCAAAGCAGCCACAAATGGGAGAATCCGTCCAGTCCCCGCACGGATTCAGGATTCCGGAATTGCGGCTCAAACACCAGCCGTGCACGGGCACCGGGCACCAGCCCGCTCTGACGCGGAACGCCGAATTTTTCCGGATAACAGGTGCTGACGCGGGCAACAGGCTGCAAGGGCAGTTTAGTTAATAGTTGATAGACGACAAAAACTCTCCGCTTCCCTTTAAAAGAGGTAGGTTTGCTCTCCGAAGACTACGGCTTCCACTTTTCCCTGGAGCGTTTTGCCCAGGAAGGGAGTGTTGCGGGCGCGACTGCGCAACGTTTCGTCCGTGACGGGCGTCTCTCCTTCCGGATCAAATACCACCAGATTGGCCGGGACGCCTTCCTCCAGGGAAACGGGGGGGAGCCCCATGAGCCTGCGGGGGGCGTCGCTGCAAGCGCGAACAACCGTTTCCCAGGACATCCTGCCGGTCTGCACCAGATACTGGTAGATGGCGGGCAGGAAGGTATCCAGGGCAATCATGCCCTGCGGAGCTACCACGAAGTCCTGGAGCTTGGAGAATGGCGTGCAGGGCGTGTGGTCGGAGACGATGCAGTCGATGGTGCCGTCATTCACGGCTTCAATCAGGGCGTCCACGTCCTTCCGGTCGCGCAGAGGCGGAAGGGTCTTATAGTTGGTGTCGTAACAGCCCACGTCTTCATGCGTGAACAGGAGATGATGCAGGGCCACTTCCGCACTCAATCCAGCCGTTTCCGGCTTGCAGCGGCGCAGGATGTCCGCGCTTCCGGCGGTGGAGACGGTCTGCACGTGCAGGGAGTTGCCCGTGTCCACGGAGAGGCGGATGATCGTTTCCAGACCGATTTCCTCCGCGCAGGACGGGGAGCCCGCCAGCCCCAGGCGGTAGGAAGTGGTGCCGGGATGCATGGCGGCCCTGGCCGTCAGGGCCGGGACGTCCCCGCGCAGGGCAAAGGTGAGGTTCAGGTTGCTGGCGTACTGCATGGCGCGGTACAGCAGCAACATGTTGTCCGGTGCGCGGTCGCCGTCCGTGATAAAACGCACGCCTTTCGCCCGCAGGGAGTCGTAGGAGGCCTGCTCTTCACCGCCGTCCCCCTTGGTCAGGCAGCCGGAGGGAATGACGTCCACCAAAGCGTCCGTGCGGCAGATTTCCATGAAGGTGGTGATCTGCGCGGCATTGTCCATCACGGGGGCGGTATCCGGCATGGCCATCAGTCCGGTCACGCCGCCGTGGAGGGCCGCCGCCGTTGCCGTGGCAATGCGTTCCTTGTCTTCCCGTCCGGGCTGGCACAGGTGGGCGTGAATGTCAAACAGGCCGGGAAGAACCAGTTTGCCGGCAGCATCAATGACTGTTTCAGCAGAGTCTGCGGAAAGAGTTCCGGCAGGGGCCTTCCCGGAAATCACCCCGCCGGAAATCAGAATATCCGCCGGACAGGAGCCGGACGCCATCCGGGCATTGCGAATAAGTACGGAAGTTTTCATGAAGGATCAATGCTGGGTTTGGGGAGTGAGATGGTACAGGATGGACATGCGGCAGGCGATTCCGTTTTCCACCTGGCGGTTGATCAGACAGCGCTCATAGTCCATTGCCAGGTCGCAGATTTCCACACCGCGGTTAACCGGGCCGGGATGCATGATGTACAGCCCTTCATCGGAGATGCGTTTCAGCCGCTCCTCCGTGACGCCGTATATTTTGTTGTACTCCCGCGCGCTGGGGAAGAAGGGGGCGTCCTGCCGCTCTTTCTGAACCCGAAGCAGATAGATGACGTCCGGCTTCCAGGCAAAGGCCTCGTTGAAATCGGAAAAGCGGGGAATGCCGGAATATTCCGTGCGCGGCACCAGGGAGCCCGGTCCCAGGTAGGCCACTTCCATCCCCAGCCTTTTCATCAGGATGGAGGTAGAACGCGCCACGCGGGAATGCAGGATATCCCCAACGATCAGCACCCGCCTGCCCCGGACGTCCGGAAACATTTCCCGGATGGTGAAGGAGTCCAGCAAGGCCTGGGAGGGATGAGCATGCGCCCCGTCCCCGGCATTGACCACGCTGGCGTTCGTATGGCGGGCGATCACGTTCGGAAGGCCGCTGTTGTAGTGGCGCACGATGACGTAATCCACCTTCATGGCCTGGAGCGTGGCGATCGTGTCCTGGACGGATTCCCCTTTCACCACGGAGGAGGTAGATACGGTGAAGTTGGTCACGTCCGCAGACAGGCGTTCCGCCGCCACCTCAAAGGAGGAGCGGGTGCGGGTGCTGGGTTCATAAAAAAGCGTCAAAACGGACTTCCCTTTCAGGGCAGGCACCTTTTTGACGCTTTTGGTGAAGAGCTCTTTCATCGGTCCGGCCGAATCCAGCAGCGTATGGATTTCCTCGTCGGTCAACGAGGAGATGTTGAGTAGGTCCTTGCGGGGATTCATGAAAGTCAGGGAATGGGTTGAAACTGTCTATTTGCCGGAGATGACCACCCGGTCCACGCCGTCGGCCTCCTTCATGCTGACGACGACCTTGGCTCCAGCGTGGTCCAGCACGTGGCCCGTGTAATCCGGCTGGATGGGGACTTCCCGGCCGCCGCGGTCAATCAGGCAGGCCAGTTCAATGCGTGCCGGGCGGCCGTAGTCGAACAGGGCGTTCAGAGCCGCGCGGATGGTGCGGCCCGTGTACAGCACGTCGTCCACCAGTACCACCCTCATGTCGTCCGTGGAAAAGGGCAGATTGGAGGAGCGGAGGGAGGGGCGCGCCTCCAGCTTGAAGATGTCGTCCCGATACAGGGAGATGTCAATGGCGCCGTACTGGGCGTCCACGCCCAGTTCCTTGACCTTGTCCACCAGCCGCCGGGCGATGATGTCCCCCTGGCTGAGGAGGCCGACAATGGCGAGCGGTTCCCCGGCGCAGCGGGCCACGATGCCGTGGGCCATCCGCTCCAGCGCGCGGGAAATTTCCTGCTCGTCCAACACGATTTCCTGTGACGGAGGAGAAGTCATCAGCCGGAAGGGGAAAGAGTGGATACTTACAGCCCCGCCAGCTTCAGAATGCGGTGAGCGGCCATGGCGGCGTTCACGGGAGTCTTCTTGTGCAGGCCTACCGTCGTGCAGGGCACGCCGCCCGGGCACTGGGCAATCGCCAGCAGGGCGTCAATGCCGTTCAGGGGGCCTCCGGGAACCGGTACGCCGATGACCGGCAGGGAGCAGCTCATGACGACCACTCCGGGAAGGGCGGCGGACAGGCCGGCCACGGCCAGGATGACGGCCTTTTCCCCGCTGGCTTCCAGATCCTCCAGGAATTTGATGAGCTGCGGAAGGTCGCGGTGGGCGGACAAAACCGTTTCTTCATAAGGGACTCCTTCCTGTGCGAAATATTCGCGGGCGGGTTCCATAAAGGGCTTATCATTCGGGCTGCCGTAGATGACGATTACTTTCATGGCTGTGCGTGCGGTTGTGAAACTTTCAGATTATGGCCCCAAGCCCCCTGCCCTGGCAAGACTTAACCTGAAAAAAACGGCTCCGCGGATGGAGATTCCATTCCGGCAGGGGATCATGATAGATCACGGGAATCAGGAGAAAGGATCGTCCTGCTCCTCATCTTCATCTCCATATAATCCGAAAACATACCACAGCAGCGTATTATAACCGTTTTCCCCGTCATCCTCCCAGGGGTCCTCTCCGCCGAATCCATGTTTCCTCTCCCAATTCCCGGACCATTCCATCATTTCTTCAACGGAAGGCACGGGAGGGTTCCCGGTTTCAAGACGGGCACGGAGACCGGCCGCACGCCTGCTCCAGTCCTTTTTGTCAGGATTACCAATGTTCCGCGGATTCAAGGTGAGGAGCACGAAGTTCAACAAGGCGGGAGAAGACGCAAACCGCTGAAGATTGTATTTATCCATGTACACCCTCATCTGAAATTCCAGCTTTTTCAGATCGTCCGCGGGCAGTTTCTTCAGAGGAACCTTTTCCCTGATGCTTGTAAACAGAATATCCCTCCATATCTCCTTGAAATCCTCCGGACACCTGTCCAGGGCTTTGATCGGAAAAGAAGCCATTTCACGCCTCATGGCCTCAACATCATGCTCAGCATCTTTCCGGCTCCATTTGAGAACCATGTGCTCCAGCATCAGTGCGATCATGAACCGCTGTATGGCTTCCCGATCCTTCATTTGCCGCCGGTCCAAATTGTCCGGAACATCCGGATTCATCTTCTCCGCACCCCCTACATCCCGTCCCCGGACAGGACTGACAACGCAGTACCATGCCCATCCTGCCGCAAGAAACCATTTTACCAGCTTCATGGCTTATTTGACCTGACAAATATAAGGACAGATGTCCGCTTTTTACTCTTCCTCATCTTTCCACTCGTCTTCTTGATTCAACAATTCAGGAGAAACAGCCAATTTCCCGGAATAAATATCCTCTTTCAACTGATTCAGACGTTTTAGGTACTCTTCCGGCGTTTCTCCCTCCTTTTTTACCGCACCATTGGCCTCCAGCCATTTGTCGGCGGCTTGCTCCAAAACCTGGCAACCATATTTTTCCTCAACCCTTTTCATGGAGTCTTGCAGCTGCTGCATCACGTCCCTGCCTTCTTCCGTTTCCTCCCATGCGTTGTCATCCTTCAACCACATTTTAAATACTTTCCTGCTCTGCAACCATGCTTCACGGAAGTCCTGCGGGCAGTCGTCCAACGTTTTCTCAGGCCACAGTTCCATCATCGTCTGCAATAGGAGACGCTCATCCAAGGCCTTCTGCTGCATGTCCAATTCCATTCCCGCAATCTCCAAGCATAATTTCCCTATGATCGCTTGCCTGGCTATGGCCAGGCGATCTTTCTCAAATTCCGGCGTTTTCCGGTACTCATCCACATCAGGCATATCCGGCGCCGCGATGTCCTGGCCATATCCTGTATCAAAACTGCAACAGCACGACACCACCGCCACGGGAATCCATTTCCATAAATTCATCACTGTTTTTATTTTAACATCCATCAAGAGAAATGCCAATCCGGGATTGCCCCCATTTTCCGCCGCCAATCCAATTCCCGGTCCGTCACTACGTCCCCGCATTTTCTTTTTCCCCGCATGCTTCACGCCTTTCAGGCATCAGCCGTTTCCCGGGCAATTACTGTCCGGCGACCGATTTCATGCATTCCGGTCCCGGCTTTTCTCCCGGCAAACCTTCGGGAATAACCCATTTCCCGGATTCAAGATCACTCTTTAATTGGTAGAGACGTTTCAGATATTCCTGAGGGCTTTCTCCTTCCCGGCGAGTTTCCTGACCGTCCAGCCAATCAATCAAAGGACGCATTAAAGGTTCCAGGTCATACTGGTCACTAAACCGTTTCCTAGCCTCTTCCAGCCTGGAGAACATTTCCTTGCCTTCCGGAGTTCCCCCCCATGAAATATTATCACTTAGATTTTTTTCTATACCTTCAAGGACCTCCACATAAGATTGCCGAAAATCTGCGGGACATTGTGCCAGAATCGATTGAGGAATCAGGTCACACATTTTCCTGTACTTGATTTTCCCATCAGGCAGCCGCGGATGTTCCTTCAATTCCAGTGAAACGATCCTACAGCACAATTCAAGCAGCACATTATACCTCACGATGGCCATGCGCGATTTCCGGAATCCCTCCATCTCCTCATCCACATTGGCCATATCCGGTTCCATGATATCCCTGTTTCCCGCCGAACCCAACGGACAGGAGGCAGCCGTCCCTGCCAGCAAAACAAGTTTTATAACATTCATGGTCCCTACATGTTTCAAATATACCCTTAAAAATCAATAAAGAATCATTCTCATTCCAAATTTTTCCCTTTCCTGTTCCGTTATTTCCGGGAATGTGAATGTTTCCTGCTCCACCTGTCTTTTCAAAACCTTGAAGCGCTCCAGCAATTTCGCCTTGTCCTTCCTGAAAGGGTCTATCTCCCGGCGAAGGAATATGATGGGGTCAGCCAGGGCTTCCTCCAGCCTGTACTTGGACTTGACAGGCTGCATGATGGCACGGCATTTGCCCTGGTACCGGGAATATTCCCTGTGAAATTGCGGCTCTTCCATTTCCACTCCTTCAAATTGCCGCACAAAGTCACGGCCAGCTTCCATGCAGGCCTGAAATGCCTGCCGGTAATCGTCGGGACACGCTTCCAAAACCTTGCCGGAAACAGAGGCAAGCTTGAACTTCAGCAGACCAAACAATCTAGCTCCCGCTCCGGTTTTTTCGGTTTCCAGGAAAAAAATCTCCTGCATGAGCCGCTCCAGTATTTCCATCCTGGAAATGGCCAGAATCATTTTCCTCCTTTCCTCATCGGACAGGCCGGCCAGGTCAACATTCGGTTCACCGGAGACAACGACATCCTGGGCAACAGAGGCAGGCAGCCCCGGCAAGCCGAGGCTGCACCACAACAATAAACGCAACATGGAAGCTAGGTTTCCAGACATGACATTCACCTGGTTCTATCTATTTTCGTCCCTTTACGTTTCTACCGGTATAACAACCTTGCCGGATTCTATTTTTTCCTTCAAATCCTTATAATACTCCAACAGTTCCTTTTTATCGGGTTGCCCTTCTCCATTAAAGGGGAACAGCAATCGGGGAATGGATGTATTCAGGACCTCATCTACCATGTATTTTCCCATCAACAGCTTCATGCTTTCCGCCATCATATACCGCAATTCGTCAGAAACCGATCCCGATTCCGCGAGTTCCTTCTCACAGGCATCTTTCCATTTTTCCATCGCCAGCCGGAAGTCTTCCGGGCATTCGGCAAGCGCCTTGCCTGGAATGGCGTTCAGCTCATGCTTCAGCCTGGTTTGCAAATCCACGGCATGGTCATCCTCCACCTCGGCCCTCTGAATATTTCTCTCCAGAAACATGAGCATAAAAAACCTGCATATGGCAGCCCGGTCCCTCTCCATATGCCTGCCCGCCTCCGTCTCCACATCCACATTCGGCATCTCCGGAGATGCCACGTCCTGAGCTACGGAAAGAGGAAAAACCGGCAATCCGGTGAAATGCCATAATAACCCCGGCATCACGACCCATTTTTTACGCATGTGCTTCATTAAATTTTTTAATTTTAAATATATTTCCCATCTCCTGCTCCGATTGGTACCCTAACACTCCATCCTTTTTCTATTCCCTTCTAAATAATCCAGCATCTCCTTTTTGTCCACACCTGACGGAATCAACAGCCAAAGAACAGATGAATAGTCCCTGGACTCCTTTTCCGTGATGAGCCATTAAAAGAATGGCTCATCACGGCTTCCTTCAACAGGTACTTGCTCAACAAAAGGCTCATCTCCTGTTCATGATGACGGTATAATTCGTCAGATACTTTCCCTTATTTCCGGAGTTCCCTTTCGCAATCCGCTTTCCACTTCCAGACCGCTCCTCTGAAATCATACGCCAGTCTTCCCTCCACTGATCGCCATTTCCTTTTGGCCAGCAGGCGTTCCTTCAATCTTTTTTCCGTTGCTTCCGTTCCCAGCGATTCCCAAGGATCTCGGGATCAACTTCGATCATTTTGGCGATCACGTCGCTGGATGTCCTCTCCTTTCCCCTGTCGAAAATATCAGCAGCCAGCAGGTTGTGTTTCCTGATGACGGGCGGCAGGCAGTCCGTAGCCCCGGCTTCCTTCTTTTCCCGGCAAATGACGGGGATAACGCGGCGCCCGTGGGTCTCTGGGTTCGGAGAAATGAATTCTTCAACTTCCTGATTGACGTAAGGCTTGTCCCGATCATTAGGGCAACCCGAGTGCTCGGAACAAACGGCGGCCGGAAGGAAGAATGATTCCCTGGACCGATGGCCTAAATAGCAACAAGCCGAGATGCTCCACGTCTTTAAACAGATGGAGCAGATTCGTCCACAAGCCGGAGGATCACTAGCAATTATCTCCAGGCTCAGAAGCATGCCCGCAACCTTGACCGTACGTGGATACGGTGCATCCACTATGAAAGCTATCCGGCCATGGCCCCATTTGTTGGATAAGTCTGCATCGTGATGATAATGAGTTATTTTTTTGATTGATGATTTTTTAAGGAAAGGAATCATGGTTGAAAAAATACCAATTTTTCTCTAAAAAAAATAGTTGCCATGCGAGCCGCGATTTGTTATAGAGAAAATGCTATCGGAGTTTTGTTGTAGCCGATCCTCGTTTCCGACAGTTTATTTATATTTCAACCTCAACTATTCCAGAACAATGAACACCCATCGCTTCAATGACGACGTCAATCCCTTGACTAACCGAGCCAGTTCCAATTCCGGCGGCGCACCGGAGCCCTTCAACAAAGAAAGCGGCCCGTTCAGCGACAGCTGGGATTGGAACATCTATGTAGAACCGCTTCAGCCGGGGGAAACCGCCACCTGCCATGTGATGCTCGGCGTGGACGACAACGGCTCGCTCATGGTTGACGGCCAGGGGGTCGAAATACCGGGCGAAGGCGAACATCACGGGGGCCAGTACCGAGAAAAAAACGAGTCTTTCCCGATTGAACCCGGCTATCACAAGGTGAGCATGACGTATGAAAACGTCGCGTTGCCGCCGGACTGGAAAAACCTGGCCATCCTTGCGTACTCGGTGGAGGTCGAGGTTTCCGGATCGGGGTCCTCCTCCTCCTACGTGCCTGATGAAGACGACCCTGAACCCGTCGACACGGACGACGACGGCGAGGATACCCCGTGCGAATGCAGCAGCAGTACGTCCCCGAGCAGCAGCGACTCGCAAAGCAGCTCCAGTAATCCATGTCCGGATAACGACAACGGCGAGGGGGAGAACGGCGAAGACCCGGAGGAAGAACCCTGCGCGTGTGAAGAAAACGCAGGCGGCTCCAGCAGCAACACTCCGGCGGCACGCAGCGGGCGCGCCTCCATGTCGGCCTACGCCTCTTCAACGGCAGGCAAACGCGTCGTGACGCAAACGCGCAAGGCGGAGATGCTCTGGCGCACGAACTTCGGTTCCTTCCGGGGCATGACGGGCCTTCCTCAGGGGCTCCTTGAAATCGTCGGGCGCACCTTCTCCCCGGAACTCTGGTCGCCGCGCGCGTTAAATTATTGGCACCCGATGGCGAACGAAATCACCGCGGCTCCGTCCGCGGGCATCGGCCCAAACACCGCCTTCCAGCTCCAAAGCGGAGGGACGAAGATCAACTACTTCAGCTACGCGGCGGGCAGCGGCGGCAGTGCGGGAAGCAGCAGCGTGGGTCCCATCGGCGGATCGGCCAAACGGGGCGGCTCCGCCTCGTTCCGGCAAACGATCGGATCGGCACGGAGCATCGTAGACTACAGCCTCAGCGTGCGCTCGAACGCGGGCCACACCGTCAGCTACTCGGCGGGTGCGGCCTCCTCGCTGAAATACGCCACCGGCTACACCGCCAAAAACGGCGCTTCCTACACTAAAGAAGAATTCGACGGCAAACTCGACATCGTGCGCGCCGCCGACGGCTCCATCCGCCAAATCTGGAACCTGTGGGACGGACTCGCGAACATCGAAGACATTACGTCCACCGGCTACCGCATCGCCCTCTACCTCCCCGAACAGGTGGGAGCCAAAAACAGCACGACCGGCCTCTACCCCGTCACGGGTAGCCCATTTAAGACCTTCACGATTTCGGGAGACGCGGCGACGGGCAAACTCGCCGTCACCGAACAGACCGCGGGCCGCATGCCCTACACCACCCGCTACTGGCAGGGAACGGACGGAGCCTGGAACATGGCACAGGGAGAAGGAGACGACGCTGTTTACACCCTGAAAGAAAAGCAGGTCGTTTCTCCCGATACGTGGAAACTCATCACCACCATCCAGCGAGGGGAACACGGCACGCCCATCTCGCGCGTCTGCGAAACCTACGCCGTCACGCGCAACGGCAACCTCTGCATGAGCCGCATCGAGGGCTACGGCACTCCCTACGCTCGCGAAACCACCTACGCCTACAACGGCATGGGCAAAAAGGCGAAAGAAACCGCTCCCGACGGCAGCGTGAAAACCTGGTCCTACGACCAATTCGGGCGCGAAGTCGTCTCCAGCGTCCCGTGGGCGGGAGGCGGCGACAAGGCCACCTACACCACCTACCGCGACAACACCCAGGCCGACCCGGACATCCTCACCCAGCGCGCGACCCTGACGGCCGCGGCCCTCGACCTGTGGGAAACAAACTACGTGTACACGGAGGCCGACCACGTGCGTCGCGTCGAAAAACACACTACCGCCCTCGGAGCGGAAGGCGAACGCCTCGAAGTGAAAGAAACCTGGCTCGGCACGGCCTCGAACGTCCACGCCCGGGGCCGCCTGAAGATGACCCAGGGCATCGACGGCGTGCAAACGCACTACGCCTACGAGCCGACCGATCAGTATGAAGCCCTCTACCGGGTCACCGCTGAAACGCGGGTTGCCGGGGAACCCGTGCCCGGCCACAGCACGCGCAAGGTCACCTACGTCTCCGAACAGGGCAACAACATGCGCTACGAACAGTACGCCCTGCTGACAGACGGCACGTGGGCGATGACCGACGCCGCCACCTACGAATACGACGCTGAAAACCGCTGGACGAAGCGCACCCGGGCCAACGGTCGCGTAACCGAACGCGCGATGATGTGCTGCGGCCCGTTGTGGGAAAAGGACGAAGACGGTGTCTTGACGACTTACTCATACAACACCGCGCGGCAGCTCGTGGAAGAAATACGCTCCGAAGTGATTGACGGCGCGACCGTCGTGACTCCGGAAACCATCACCAGCTACACGCGCGACGCACTCGGCAAAATCACCTCGATCCGTAAAGACGTGGGGCCGATGAGCGCCACGCAAAGCCGTGCCTACGACCTATTGGGCCGCTTGACCCGCGAGACCGATATCCTGGGCCGGGAAACGACGCATGCCTACAGTGAAGACGGATTGACGGAAACCATGACGACTCCCACCGGAGCGACGCTCATCACCCAGAAACACCCCGACGGAACCGTCCTGCGACGGCACGGAATCGGGCAGCGGGATGTACAATACACCACCGAAGCCACGGAGGAAGGAGTAGTTCGAAGTACGACGCTCCCCCAGAAGGCGGGAGAAGCGTTACTCAAAGAGCAATCCGTTACCAACGGTTGGAATCAGGTCATACGAATCTCGCAAGCCAACGCCAACGGCGGTCTCATCCACAAAAGGCACACCTTTGATGAAAAGAACCAACTCCTCCGGCAGGAAGTGGAAGGCATGGCCCCCGTCCTCTATGAGTATGACGATTTTGGAAACCTCGTCAAAACGACGTTGAAACTGGAGGAAGCTCCTACGCCCTCCAACTCGCTCATCACCGAATACGCCTATTCCCGGGAGCAACGTGCGGACGGCGTCTACCGCATCATCGCCACAACCAACTACAACAGCCAGGGAGATTCCTTTGCGCAACGTACGGCGGCGCTCCTCTCCGCCTTATCTGCTTCTCTTGCACAAAAAAGCATTGCCACGGATCCCCGGGGCAACGACACTGTGCAATGGACGGAATACACGGCGCCTTCCAAACGGACGGCCAAAACACAAACGCCGACTTCATCCATCGTCGCCGAAACGGTCGTTGTGGACGGTTATGCCCTGTCCAGGAAAGACCATGCGGGCATCGTCACGACTTCCTCGCGCTCCTACACGGCAACGGGCAGGACAGAAACCCATACGGACGCCCGGGGCAATGCCACCACCGTACATTATGATATCGCCGGAAGGGAAACGTCCGTCACCGATGCTGCCGGGAATACGACCACGACAGCCTATGACCCGGCCACTGCGCAACCCTCCCGTATCACCAACGCGCTGGGCAAAACGACGTGTTCCGCCTACGATCTGCGCGGACGCAAGACCGCCGAATACGGCACGGGAATCCAGCCTTCCGCCTTTGCCTATGACGAGGCCGACAGGCTCGTGACTCTGACTACGTTCCGGGCAGATGAGGAAGACATCACTGCCGACCCCCGCGAACGGACGGACGGAGACGTGACGACATGGAGCTACGACGACGCTACGGGCCTGGTCACCGCAAAAACCTACGCCGACGGCCACGGTGAAAGCTACGCCTACGACAACTGGAACAGGCTGGCGGAAAAACGCCAGGCCCGGACCGTAGACAAAGAAGGCACCCCTCTGACGACGACCTATGCCTACGACCCTCAGACGGGCAGCCTCGTCTCCGTCAGCCATAACGACGCCACGCCCGCCATCGGCTACACATACAACCACCTGAACCTGCTCACGCAGATTGCGGACGACTCCGGCACGCGCACCATCGCTTACACCCCATATAATGAAACGGAATCGGAAACCACATCCGGCCTTGTAGCAAGCGCTCTCCATTTCCAGCGCGACTCTCTGGGGCGGCCATCGGGATACAATCTGAACTATGCGGCAAGCACCGCCCTGCAAACCGCGTGGAGCTTCGACACCTCCGGGCGGCTCTCGACCGTCTCGTTGAACGCCGTCGCGAAACCCTTCACCTACGGCTACAACGCCGAGAACGGCCTTCTGGACACCCTCGACTACCCGAACACCTTGAAACGGTGGTACACGCGCGAAGACAAGCGCGACCTCCCGGTGAAAATCGACTACCTGCGCCCCGGCGGCCAAAATTACCCGGCCAAAACCGACTACGCCTACGACGAACTGGGCCGCCCCACGATGAAAAAAGATTACTTCAACGCGCCCGCGCCCGACCTCACACACACTTACAGCTACAACGACAGAAACGAACTCATTGCCGACGCGATGAGCCGGGGAGGTACCTTCGCCTACGATTACGATAACATCGGCAACCGCAAGACGGCACACGAGGGTACGGATGTTCCCGCCACGGCGTACACAACGAACCAGCTTAACCAGTACACGGCCATCGCCGAAGGTACGGAGCCTCCCTTCGCGCCGACCTACGATGCCGACGGCAATCAGACCAAACTGCAAACCGCCACCGGAGAATGGACCGTTGTTTACAATGCCCTGAACCAGGCCACGAGCTTTACGCAGGGCAGCAAACGCGTTGAATGCCGGTACGACTACTTGAACAGGCGCGTCGAGAAAGCTGTCTATGAGGGAGAAACCCTGATGTCAAAGAAGAGATTCATCTATAACGGCTACCTACAAATTGCGGAACTGGATGCCATGAACGTTTCGGAAACCGTGGCCCCCATTTTGAGGAAAACTTACCTGTGGGATCCCATGGAACCGATCGCAACGCGCGTGCTGGCGATGAGCGTCTTCGATGAAACGGGAACCTACGTGGAAGACCTTTTCTACACGCACGACGCCTTGAAGAACACGACGGCACTCTTCGGCATCCAGGCAGGCCGCCGCGCGTTGTATGAATACGGCCCTTACGGCTCGACCGTGAAGATGGAAGGCAATGCCGCAGAGATGAATCCGTTCCGGTTCGCCAGCGAGTACTTCGATGAAGAAACGGGACTTGTGCAGTACAATTTCAGGTACTATAATCCCACTGACGGCAGGTGGATTAATAAAGATCCTCTGATGGAAAAGGGAGGCGTTAATCTATATGGATACCTATTCAATCATGTTGGGATATACATAGATTGGATTGGTCTTTCTTCACAGAAACCAGGATGCCCTGAAGGTTCAACAGTAAGTCCTACAAAATGCCGATATAAAGGAAAATGTAAAGGTTCATATCATTACAAATGCTATTGCGTAACACCAGGAGCGTGGTTTATGCCAGAACATATGTCATCAGCCACAGAAGATTATATCTCTCCTCAAAATTTAGGAAAAGAATTCGATCGTTTTTGGTGTTGCTGTTCAGGTACGCCAAAGCCTAAAGAAATTATCTTGCAACCAGAAAGGAACTCTGAGCGTGAATTGGAACCAAGTAGCTTATCTATAGAGGAAGTTGCTGTTGGAGCGGCTGTTGTTGTTGGTACCGTTGCTATTGGAGCAGCGATTATTGCAACAGCTCCAGCCCAGGCTGTTGCATGTGTTGCAATAGTTGCTGTGGCAGGAATATTTTCTATATTCGACTAAATAATAATACTATGGACAAACGGCATAAGTATTTTGGATTTGAAATTTCCATTTCTCCGTATAGTAAAGAATTTCAGAATTCTTGTCTCCGCACTCCAGATTTTATTTTCGAAATCTCATCAATTAAATCCAAATCCCTCAAAGGCTGGCTAGTACTTTGGAGAAGCTATGAGAATTGCCTGTCAGAGAGGGGATTTATTCTCAAAGGTGGAAGAGAAGATGATCCCAACAACAATCTTGCGTTTCTTCCTTTGAGCGTCGTTTTATTCGGTTTTGCGGATATGAATATTATTGGACGAGTATGCAAGAGATTTTTTTCTATTGTTCCACGCTCAGCAGATAATAAAAGCAAATGTGATATACCTCCCATCAATTTAAGTATCCTAAGGGCACGTCTTTCTTGTTGCGGGAGTAATATTCATATTGAGGTATGTACTCTTCGGCATTTGATGTCTCTATACCGTCGTACAAAACTTATTGCCACTCCTCTTTGGAAAGTTCCGAATAAAATAATAGAGAGATATGCATTTAGTTTATTTGCTCGGGCCTCATATATTGCAAGTATCATGAACGATCAAAGATCATTTCAATACATGTTGCCTTTTTATAGAGAATTGAGATATTATGGGGGATTGTTATTGGGTTCTTTTGAGGACAAAAACTTTCATACGGCAAGAGAAGAAGAAAAAGGGCGGAAACTATTTCGAAATATTATGTTCACTAAATGGTATGCCGGCTCTCAATCTCAGCAAGAAATGTATCCTTCCGGTCTGATGAAAGATTGGGCAGAAGACATTGAACGGTACGTCTTGTATGATTTTCAACCTGGACGCAGGTTGAAATACAGTGAATCGAAAGGTAACGGTTATATTATCGAATGTAAAAATGATCAAGATGCTATGTATTTTGATACAACAAAACGCCGCCACATTTTACCGGAAAACACATCCCAAATATTAATTCACTCATCTACCAAAGAATGGATTCATGCGCTTCCGTAACTAATATACATCAGATATAGAATAAATCGATTAGACCATATGGTATTAAGCTCCCGGAGCACTTCAGACATAATTCGCCAATAAGTTTATATTGATGAGAAGATTCACGCTTCTGGGATTCTACGCTCAACTATGACGGTTCTCTACATCGTCGGTTTTCCTTCCCTCTATGGCGGGGCGGGAGCGGAGCTGTATCATCAGGTCAGAGCTTGGGAAACGCTGGGGGTGGTGCTCCACTTTATCCCCACCCAAAAAAACGTCCGGAAGGCCGCGCTCTATGGCGAGATGACGGAGCGCGGCCACGTGATCCACGACGCCTACGACTGGGCTGCCATTCCGGAAGACGCGCCCGTCATCAGCTTCTGCAATGAAGACTTCCTCACCGCGCTGCCCGAGATTCGCAGACGGACGCGCCGGACCGTCTTTGTGAACTGCATGACCTGGCTCTTCGGCAAGGAGAAGGAAGCCATGAGCCGGGGAGACATCGCTCTGTTCCTCTACCAGAACGACAAGGTCAGGCAAAGCATGGCGCCCCGCCTCCGAGCCATCAACGACGATCCTGCCATCAGCTTCATCACCTTCCGCCCGTACTTCGACTCCTCCGCCTTTCCTTACGTCGCCGACAGGGCGTCCGACTGGTTCGGAGCCGGGCATATCTCCCGGCAGGACGAAGACAAGTTCAGCAAGGATACGTGGCGCATCTACGAACACTTCGCCTCCCCCGTACCCAAACGCGGAACCTTCCTTGGCTTCGACGCCCGTAGCGCGGCTAAAACCGGCAAGCCCCCCGACTGGGTGGAGAGCTTCCACGACCAGAAATCGCTCTCCCAGCAGGAGTTCTACCGCCGCTGCCACATCGTGCTGCAACCGACGGACACGACGGAGAACTGGCCTCGCATCGGCTTTGAAGCCATGGCGAGCGGCAGCGTGCTGATTGTGGACAAGCGGGGCGGCTGGGAGCAGATGATCGAGCACGGGCGCACCGGGTGGCTGTGCGAAAGCCCCGGCGACTTCATCGCCTTCGCGACGAAGATGGCGTGGGAGCCCCACTACCAGGAGGACATGGCCGCCGCGGCGCGGGAGCGCGGGCTGGCGTTGGGCGGGCTGGAGGCTTCCCAGGAAAGCTGGCGGCAGGTGTTTGACGTGATCGAAGAGCTCTGAAGGCTGTTGTTGGGGGGCGCTTCCTTCTTCACGTAGTAATTATCCGGCTGGATGGGATGAAGAAGGATCAGGTTTTGGAACCCTATTCCATGAACCGACGAGATTCCAGGAAAAGAGAAAACTCCAAGCGTGACAGCACCCCTGAAAAAGGGTATAAAAGGTAGATGAACAACAACCCACAGGGGATTTTGTCTTCTGACCGAGTTGGCACACGTAATAATATTCTTCAGCCGCACGATATAGCTATCGGCCATTTTGGAAAGAAACAATTCCCTAAACGTTCTGATAAATGGGCTCTTCCATTTGGAGCTAAAGTCATTGTTTGGCCTAAAGGAGAGTCCGCTTTTATGGGTACGGTTTCCGATGTAGAAGCGTTTAATAAAAAACATCCCAAAAAAGCAGGCCCTGGTGATTGGATTGATATTTGGGATCCGGAAAAAAGCAGGAGGAATATAACGACAAAAGGCGTAATTATTATTGAGGTTCCTTATTGCGAGCCTTGTCCATCTTCCTTTTCGGAACTAACAATGGATATGATCCCTGACCGTAGTCATTACGCATAAAGATTTATGAAGTTCATTTCTATTATCGTTTTTTTTGTTTTATTATCTCATAATTCATATTGTTCTACATTTACACATGAATTATTGACGAGTAATAAAAAGATTGGACTATCAGATTCTTTGTTCTATCTTAAAAAGATAGAATCATTAGACAGTTATACAAATGAAAAATTATATGAAGGGTACGTAATATTTTCTAAAACTGATGACTCATTTCAACTTGTCCTTGAAAACAACATTAGAAGCTTTACAATTTATTTGTCTTCTTTAGATAATACACATTTTGTTATCTGTAATAATTTCGCTTCTAAAGAAAATATACTTACAATTTATCAACTATTGGATAAGGAGCCTTATCTGAAAAAGATATATCAAACCCCGGAAAGTAATAACGACCGCGTTTCTTGGGAGGTCTATGATTGGAAGAAAGACCACATTATCTTAAAAAGTAATTCTGAAGAAGGTAAATCAGATAAAAAAACCATATATTTTCAAAGTACCAAGTAAGCTTTAAAGAAAAAGGGCGTAATAATATATATCTACAAAATGCGGTTGTTTCTTCGGCGGTATTTGTGGAAAAATAGCCAACTCGCAGCTCAGTTCTCCACTTACCGAGGAATTGACTACCGCCGCAAATAAGGCGGCTACTAGTATTTCTTCAGAGGGAGGTACATTTCTAATTGAACTAGGAGATCAAGGAGATGATGCCATGGAAAGACTAAACAGAAAATATGAATGTTTCGAATAAGAAATCCAATTAAATCATCAATCTAAGGGCAATGAAATGAAAAAATGGTTGCTTCCGTTTTTTGAAACGTTTATGGTATTTATCTTCTTAGGATGCTGCTTAGCTATACCTATTATTCTGGTAAACGTATATGCCGCGTCATATTTTTACATTATAGAAAATACTGAATTATTTGATTTTCTTTATTCAACACCTAAAGATGATCAGGTTTTAGTTGTTGTAGTCCTGCTTTTAGCTTCTATTTTTCCGACTTGGTATTTTGCATCCAGAGAGCTATTTTATCAGTATGAAAAAATGCTGTCAAAAATTAAAAAATCACCACCATTGATCGTTAATTCACAATGTTCAACTGGAAATTGTCTTGGTAAAATTTGTTCCTTGAAAAAATTAATCACTTATAAAATGAGTGCGAGAATATGTTTCTTTTGCAGACGGGCTCTTTCTATATTATTTTTTCTTTTTCAGACGGGTATGTGTTTGATGGCATTTATTTACCTTTCTGGAAGTAAAAACCTCAATAATGTCCTTCATGCATCATCAGAGATTTTTATAATATATCTTGCTATCAATTATACGCTTATTACACATTTAACTCTCAAAGGTATAGAACGTTGCCGAACGAGAAATATTTACTTTAATGTACAAAGTAAAAGAGAAGATAATTGAGTAGAAGAAAGCGAAAAATGCTCAAAGGACGAAACATTAGACATAAATTGGGATTACTCAATCTTTATCAACAAGACTGCGGAGTATTATGCGCACCGGATTTTTAATATATTTGACATTAACATTTACTTTTTTCTCCATGGCAAAAGAAGATAAAATCAACCTCGTTGAGAGTGCTCCCAACGAAGAAGCAATAAAGCAATCTTTTGCAGGGAAATTCGGTACTATAAGAATGATATACAGCAAGGATAGACGATATCTTGCGTTCGCCCATGACAGAGCGTCGGGTGTCATCAAAGAAGATATATACATCTACCAATATCAATCACATGAATGGGTACTCGTAGGAATGGTACACGCTTCTTCTTTGGCGTGTTGGGCAATCGATATAAACGAGAATGATTTAGTTATTTTAGATTTTAAACGTCAGTTAATTGCCCAATTCAGACAGCCCAAAAACAATTGACTCATTTCTTCTGGCCTACCTGTCATTAGACAAATCAAAGCTTCTTTTTTCTAAATGTTTGTTTAAAGAGTACGCAATTTTCATAGAAGTCTCGACCATGCTGAATAAATAGGTGCAGGGGCTTCTGCGGTACAGGACATGCAAGATGTGTAGGAATATAAGCAGAGACTTTTCCTTTAATGTCAGTAGCCCTCTACATCGTCGGTTTTCCTTCCCTCTATGGCGGGGCGGGGGCGGAGCTGTATCATCAGGTCAGGGTTTGGGAGGCACTGGGGGTAACGCTCCACTTCATTCCCACCCAAAAGAACGTCCGCAAGGCCGTTCTCTATGGCGAGATGACGGAGCGCCGCCACGTTATCCACGACGCCTACGACTGGGCTGCCATTCCGGAAGACGCGCCCGTCATCAGCTTCTGCAATGAAGACTTCCTCACCGCGCTGCCCGAGATTCGCAGACGGACGCGCCGGACCGTCTTTGTGAACTGCATGACCTGGCTCTTCGGCAAGGAGAAGGAAGCCATGAGCCGGGGGGACATCGCCCTCTTTCTCTACCAGAACGACCAGGTCCGGCAAAGCGTAATGCCCCGCCTCAGAGCGTTGAACGGCGATCCGTCCATCCGTTTCATGACCTTCCGCCCGTACTTCGACTCCTCCGCCTTTCCCTACGTCGCCGACAGGCCTGCCGACTGGTTCGGG
>ULQO01018420.1_pt1 | contig 26066 bp, 18 predicted proteins | sample 1954601 | NCBI WGS metagenome assembly ULQO01 (sample SAMEA4835658, study PRJEB28245) | human gut metagenome | biome: gut microbiome; material: fecal sample | place: Denmark | collected 2008
TACAAATTAATGCAATTTAATATTGTTTTTACACAAAAATATTTTAGAAAAGTAATGTTATGCAAAGTTGATTCCTGCGGCACCAGCCGAAGAATATAATCTTGAACAAATTTTAAGGAGTGGTTTGGGTGGATTTAAAAGCAAGTAGAAAAAGACAGCTGGCAGCGGCAGTAACGCTGGCAGTTATGGGAATGGCATGGGTATCTGTGCCGCAGCAGGTATGGGCTGACAGCGCTCAAATAGGTTCAGAAACAGCGCCTGTTACCTGGGAATATTATAATACTGATCCAAAAAGTGAAGTCAGTGATAACAGAAACGATAAATCAGGCGCTAATGTTTTTGCAGCGCAGTATCATCAAAATTTTAATGACAATACCTGGGCTGCTTTTGGCGATATGGGTGGTAAAACGCTTACTATCGGCAGTATGACGATAGAAGCCATTCAGGGCAAAGATGGCGTCGGTTCTGCCGCAGGCGACACTGTCAAAGAGGGTTCTTTTGGACAGGATGGCGGCATGGCGTCCGCACAGGGAATCTACAGCACCAGCATCAGTAATGCCGTGATTGCAATGAATGGCGACGTTAAGATCGAGGCGCTTGGCGGTAAAACATATAGCGAAGCTCTAATAGGCAGCGTTTATCAGCATCAGGGCGAAAAAGGCAACGATGGCGCTACTGATGGTAAACTGAACGGCGGCGAAGGCGCTAAAGGCGGCACTGGCGGTAAAGCTGTTGCCGCAGGTGTTGAAATCGGCAATGGCAGCAGCGTCAGGATCACTGGAGGCAGTTTAACAGTTAGCGCGATCGGCGAAGCAGGCGGCCATGGTGGTTATGGCGGCGAGGGCGGCATTGGTGCAACTGGCGCTGATGGAGCTATTGGTACCAGTTTTAATCAGGAATATTTGGATACCAAGACTGCCCAGGGTACCGATCAGACTGTTGGACAGGCTAATGAAAACGGACATAATGGTAAAGCTGGGGCCATTGGTGGTACTGCTACGGCGGGCTTAACCGGCGGTACTGGTGGCAATGGTGCTGACGGCGGTACTGGTGGTATGGCAGAAGCTAACGGTTTAAAAATCAAAAATATCACTAATAGCAGCATTGTTTTGAATGGACTGCAGGTTACAGCTGTAGCTGGTAATGGCAGTGCCGGCGGACAGGGCGGCAAAGGCGGTACTGGTGGCGTTGGTGGTAACGGAGGAGCTGGCGGCAACGGTTCATTCGGTGAAAAAGGCGGTGCGTTGGGGCTTGATGATCTTACCGCTACTAACGATGGTGTTGCAACAAGCGTATCTACTGCATTCCCTGGAACTCCGGTGACAGGGGACAATGTAACTGTTACTACAACAACTACTCAGCATCAGCTTTTAGCTGGAAAAACTTACGGTGGTGCCGGTGGCGCAGGCGGTGCTGGTGCAACAGGTGCTATTGGTGGTGTTGGCGGCCAGGGTGGTAATGGCGGTAACGGCGGCAGCGGCGGTTTTGCTAAAGCTGTTGGCTTTACTGGCAGCGGTATCAAGATGGATGTGCAGCTGGGGGCTGTGGAAGTTGCGGCTACCGGCGGCAACGGTGCTAAAGGAGGATTGGGAGGAAACGGCGGCGACGGCGGTGTTGGCGGTAATGGCGGCCAGGGTGGACAGGCCGGACAGGCCGGCTCTGATTATATCGTTTCCGGCAATCAGAATATAGTGGGACAAACTGACCAAACATATAGATATCAACAGACAGGTACTGATCCGATAACTAGTCAACCGGTATATGGCTGGGTTGCGATCAGTGGTGTTACAGATCATGGTACTAATGTGACAGATCAAAAAACTACAGTTAGTGAAAGTACAAGAACAGAAGTTAATGATGCTAAAGGCGGCCAGGGTGGTACTGGTGGTCAGGGCGGTGCCGGTGGTGCTGCTGGTACCAACGGAACCAGCAGCAATGGTGGCAGTGCGACCAGCATGGGCCTGTCCTTCAGCGACGGCTCGCTGGTGAACCTGAATGTTACAGCTATCAAAGCTACGGCTACCGCCGGTAACGGCGTAGTTAAGATTGAGGCCAGTGGTACAGATAAGACTGATGGCGCACCTGGCACAGATGCTGATCCTGTAACTGATATCAACGGTACAACAGGTGGCGCTGGCGGTACTGGCGGCAATGGGTCTACTCTGCACGCGGCTATAGAACAATCTTTTAACGGCTCTTCTGCAATTGCTACAGCACTGGAAAATGTTGGCAGTACAGTGAACGTGCTCTCCGATGCTGATCTGGCGATCAGTGCTTTGGCACAAGACGGTGCCGGAACGAATACTGCCATAGCAGTAATCAGCTCTGAAAATTCTGCTGATGTTTATCAGATTAAGGGTAATTTAAACGTTACTGCAAACGCCATTGGCGATATAGACAGAAAAGAGACGATCGATGGAGTTGAATATACTTACGATGCCAGTAAGACAAATACTACCAGCGAGGCTAAAGCGTTTAAATTGAATGAAAATTCAATGTTTATTGATGTTGCTGGTGATTTGAGCATTGAAGCAGCAGCTGCTAAAGGTGAAGCAAAGAATTTTGCTCAAGGGATGCAAGTTTATAATACAACTGTTGGAGTACATACGACAGGAGCTATCGATATCAAGGCTACTGCCGATAGCGGCACGTGGCAGGGGGCTCAGGGCATCGAAGGTAACAGCAATGACCTGACGTTCGTCAGTGATGCAGGCGGCATTACCGTGACCGCTCTCGGCGGGAATGGAACAAAGTTTCAGAAAGAACGTTCACTGTGGATCTATGACAGCACGGTCACCTTTGATGCTAAAGACAGCGACATTACGTTGAACGGCGATGTGGAAGTTGTTGCTCATTATGAAAATCCAAAGGAAAGTACTTTAAATCTGAAATCCAATACTACAGTTAATAGTACTGAGGGAATGGGTGGCAGCAGTAAGGGTGCCATGAATATCACTGGCACGATCATGAACCTGACAGATAACCTATCAACTTTGACGGTTGCTGATACTACTACTATGAAAACCAGTACTGTTTACTTCTACGATGATAACAACCAGGCAGATAAATATAACACTGTTGATTATCGTACTATCACAACTAAAGATTTGAATGCCAGCGGCACGAATGAGCTGTTTATGCGTACCAACGCTAACGGCGTCTACGGTCAGTCGGCGGGCAACGACAAGATCATTTCTACAAATACTGCTACCGGCAGCGGTACTTATGACATTACAGTGTTTGACCAGGGCATGCGCAACGGCTATAACAATACCGCTGGTGCGGAGAACAAAGGTCATTTGCAGAATGATGTGAGCCTTATCCAAAATGCCGATGCGACAGGAACTTATAACATCAAAGAGATGAAATATGATAACGGCATCTGGGCTTACGAATATGATGGAAAAGCAGAAGTTGGTGCTGATGGCAACCTGAACCTGACTAATATTACCACTAAAGCTTGCGAACAATCCTCTGCTCAAACAGCAGCACAGGACGCCAACAAGATCGCAGCCGGCGCGGCAGTGACATTGTTCGGCGCAGACGAAACTCTGATGGAACGTCTGGGAGATGTACGCAACAGCGCTGACGACAACAACGGTGTTTGGGCTAAATATGTGGGCGGCAAGATCAAAGTGGACGGTCTTAAAGGCGACAACGACTTTAAATACAACGGCTTTGCAGCCGGCTACGACCATGAGATCGGCAGCAACTGGCGTATCGGCCTGGCTGGGCAGTACGCTAAAGGCGATACTACTTTGACTAACGGCGACGGCGAGATCAAGACCTCGGCAGGAGCTTTGTACGGCACCTGGACGGGCGACAAAGGCCATCATGTAGATATCATTGCCAAAGTCGGCAAAGTCGACAGCGAAACCAGCGCTTACGGCGGAACCATCGCCCAGAAGCTGGACGGCGATTTTAGCAGCACGGCCATGAGCTTTGCTGTGGAATACGGCTATCGTCAGGACTTGAACGACGGCTGGTTCGTAGAGCCAATGGTACGCGCAAGCTACGTGCATCTGGGCGGCGATGATTACACTGTCACTACCCGTGACAATACCATGAGCGTCACCAACGACGCCATGAACAGTATCGTGCTGCGCGGCGGCTTCCTGCTGGGCAGAACCTTTGCCGAAGCCAGCAACGTCTATTTAAAAGCAGCAGTGCTGCATGACTTTGACGGCGACATCAATACCAAAGTCAGCGCTGACGGCAGAACTGCCAGCTACAGCGATAGCATTGGCGGCACGGCGATCGAATACGGTATTGGCGTCAACCACAAATTCAACAAAGATTCCAGTATGTATTTTGATGTAGAACGCATCAGCGGCGGCGATGTGACCAAAAACTGGGGCGTCAATGTTGGTTTCCGTTACAGCTTCTAAGTAATGCAAGGCAGCTTGAAAAGTTTATAAAGTAAATCCCTCATGAAAATTGGGGGATTTCTTTGTAACGTTTATAAAAAAATTTGGGAGATGAGTTTGATGAAAAGATATCACAAAGACTTGGCTAAAGTAATCACACTTGGACTACTTTTATCATGTGGGGGACAGTACTGTGTGGCGGCAGATTATACGGGTACTGATACTTTAGATACAGGCAGATATGGGGTAACTTACGACAAAATAGATATTACTATGGATAACCCGGGAAAAGATTGCGCCAGTATTTATGCTTATGGCAGATCTAATGAAACCATTGCCCATGACAGGGTAACAGTTTATCTGTCTGATGCTGTGGATACCTATGGTTATAATGGCATTTTTATAGATGGAGTAGCGCAATTCAATGCAGAAAAAGGAATTTCTGTTACTATCGATAGTAAGGGCGATAATAATGCCTCAAGTGAATATCAGGCCTGGCGTAATGGTTTGCGTGCCGGGAGTATGGCTAAAATAGATTTAGGAACAGCGGAAGCATCTGTTATTACAATCAACAGTAATGCGGCTGACAGCTATGTCAATGGTGTTTTTGTTAATGGTGAGAGTGCAGGCGCTGGTTATGAAGCCAGCATCAAAGGTGGCGATCTAACAGTCAATATCAATAAGGATAATGCTGATCAGCAGATGGATTATGCCGCCGGCGTTTCTTTATTCAATGGGTCAAAAATGGAGCTGGCTGGGGATCTGAAAATACATTTGGAAGCTAATGGTATTGATGGTATAAGGGGCAATAATCAAAATAATGACAGCGATATCAATAGTCTGCAAGTTAAAAATTTGGAGATATATGGCAAAGCGGTTAATGGCAACGGTGCAGGTATCTATTTGATGGGAGAGCATGATTCAGTTACCAGCAGTGATAATACTAAAATAACAATCCAAACTGAAGGTAATGCCTATGGTATCTTCGTAGATGGAAGAGATGTTGCCAGCAGTTTTGGCAAAACCGTTATTGACCTTACTTCTAAAACAGAAAATAATGATGATGTTATTGGTATCAGTCAGTGGGGATCAAAAACAGATTATGCTGGTTTAACTATTAATGCCCAGTCAAATAAGGCTGATATTTCAGGTATTAGCTTAGTTGGACATGATGGACAAGGTATAGTTGATGTTAAAGGAGCTTTAGAGATTAAGGCGAACGGCAATGGAACTTATGTAAAAGGTATGGATGTTACTGCTTTTGGACAATTGAATGTTACAGGCAAGACAGCAATTGATGTAAGTAGTAATAATGATGGAGCTATTATGTACGGCGTTTATGCCCAGACTAGCAGTACACTGGCTTTTAAAGACGATGCGCAGATTTCAATGGCTACGCATGAAGGCGACAGCAATGCAAGAATGTATGGTGTTTACAGCCGTACGAATGCAAATGTTACTTTTGAGAAAGGTTTGACTGTTAAAAATAGCAATCGTGGGGAAGCTGTGATAGCTGAAGGTGGTACAATCAAGGTCAATACTGGAGGAGGCAATGATGTAAAGCTTGAAGGTTATATCGAGTCCAGAGCAATAAATGAAACTCCTGGTTCAGACGTTTTGGTAAACGGTACTGTTGAGATCAATTTTGATACAGCACAATCTTATCTGAACGGCAGCAGTTATACAGCAGTAGGCAGTACTACTGATTTAAAATTTACCAATGGCGCGTATTGGGATATGAATGGTAATTCTTCGGTCAGTGACCTTACTGTTGGCGAAGGTTCAATAATAAATATGACTGCTGACAGCAGCCGTTATAGTAATTTGCAGGTCGGGAATCTAAATTCTGCTAACGGTGCTTTTGTAATGAATGCTGGCACGGTAGATGGCGGCGGTAGTTACAGTGATAAATTGATTATTGATAAAAGCTCAGCAGCTGGGGTCAATGCCATCAAAATTATTTCTAACGGCGGCTTGGAAGACGCAGCGAGGAATAATGCTGTTTTAGTAAAGGGGGCTGACAGCGCGACAAAGTTTGCTGTAACTGAGCCTGTTTATGCTAATGGACTGTATGAATTTGACGTTGCTCTGGCTGATAAAGAAAATGACGGCAAATATGACTGGTTTATCGGTTCTTTGAAAAAGAACACTGTAGATAGTGTCAATACAATGATCAATGCAAACCAGGTCGCCTATACGGCCTGGATCGATGGCAACGGCACTTTGCGCCAGCGTTTGGGCGAACTGCAAAATGGCGCTGACAGCGGCGTCTGGGCTAGAATGTTTGGCGGCAAGCTGGGCGGCGACGAATTTACCAATAAATATAAAACCTATCAAATTGGCTATGACGCCCAAGCTGGTGACTGGCGTGTGGGCGCTGCCTATGAATACAGCGATGGCAGTTTGGACTACACCAGCGGCAGCGGCAAAAACAAGATCGGCGCTGTGAGCCTGTATGGAACTTTGCAGGGCAAAGACAACAGCGCTTTGGACATCGTTATCAAACGCGGCCGCATTTACGGCGATATGGATATCTATGGTAAATACAGCGATAACGGTGATTATTCGACTGATGCTACTTCGATCGGTGTGGAATATACCAAACGCTTTGACGGCGGTAACAACGTCTATTTTGAGCCGCAGGCACAGCTGACCTTTGGCCGCATCGATGGTTACGACTATGTGAGCGCCAAAGGCGTAAGAGTTGCCTACGACGATATCAACAGCCTGATCGGACGTTTGGGCATCGTGGCTGGCAAAGCTTTTGACAAAGGCGACGCTTATGTCAAAGCTTCTGTACTGCACGAGTTCAGCGGCGACAGCAGCGTGACGATGCTGGCAGCCAATGGGGAAAGCTATCAGGCGGATAAAAGCTACGGTGATACCTGGTTGGAAGTAGGTATCGGCGGCAATATCGCTTTAGGTAAAAACTGCGAGCTTTATGGCGACGTAGAACGCAGCTTCGGCGGCGATGTTACCAAGAACTGGGGCGCTAATATAGGCTTCCGGTACAACTTCTAAAGCAGTGAGAGATCGGTTGGCAGGCACTGCGGCGACGCTTCCTGAAAGTTACTGCCGTGCTGTTTAGAACCGCTGAAAGCGGAGGAAGAACATGGAAAAAATAGATTATAAAAAACTGGGTATGGAAATCAAGATACACAGACTGCGCGCGGAGATAAGCCAGTCTGACCTTGCCAGACAGATAGGCATCTCGCAGTCGCATTTGTGCAACGTAGAGAACGGACGCCTGTCGCCAAGTCTGCGTTTATTGCTGAGCCTGCGTAAACTGCTGGGCTGTAATATTGATGAACTGCTAATAGAAGCAAGCAGTGAATCACAGGGAAAACAAATGTAACTTGATAAATCAAAAAGGCTGATAGAAATTTTATCAGCCTTTTTGCTATTGTCGTTTTAGAAAATAAGAATTTTGTATAAGTAAGAGCAAAAACGAAAAGAAAGTTATAAGAAAAATGCGGTTATGTCTTGCGGGGGGGTACAAATATGCTAGAATTATTTAAGACAGAATATGTTCTTTGAATTAAAAATTGTAACGCAAGCAAAAGAACGTATTTGTCTATTAGAATAAGCTGAATAATAAGGAAAGAGGTTGATGAGTATGTCGATGTCGGTCAGACAGAAAGAACTAACTAAGAGAGTGATGTGTTCATTGCTGGCAGCAGGGGTAATCAACGTTTGTATATCAGGGGGGGACGTCTGGGCGGCTGATACTATTGTAGGTTATGATGATTTGCAGGTAAAACCCACTGTGACTGACGGTTACGTCTACCACGGTAATAGCACGCAAACGGCTGATCTCAGTAATGTTTCTGCGGAACAAAATGTAAGTGGAACTGTTTATGGAGTTTTTGCCGGGGATCAGGTCACTGCCAATGCTTTTTCAAAGGATATCAGTGTTGCTGTAACTAATACTGTAGGTAATGTGCGTACGGTATATGCTGGAGCTTTTACCAGTGGCGGTAATGTTATCAATGGCGGGACAATAAATCTTGGCAATGAGCAGACTCAAACCATAAGTGTGAAGGCTGATGCTAAAGGAGAGGCTTTTGGGCTGGCGGCAATGCGTTCTACCAACAACAGCCAGGTGGAACCTGCCTTTATAAATATTAAGGGCAAAAATTTAAATATAGAGGCCCATGGCGGTACTTTTGCTGCTGGCATTTGGGTGCAGAACAATACTATAGGCGGAACTGATACTTCTAAAGTTACGATAGATGCGGAGAATACTTATATCAAAGTGACTTCAGACAATCAGAATAAAGTTGATGGTGAGTATCAAAACATCGGCATCGTCAATTACAGCGGCGGTCAGGTAGAGATCAACGGCAATCTGACGATAGATGCTGGAACGGCTTTGAGCACCCGCGGCGGCGCGACGACAACGATCAATAAGGACGGCAAAGGAACTGTCAGGATCAACGGTGACATCAACTTCAATTACAATGGGTCTACTTCTGGCACTACGGTCGATGCAGATGTCAATATCAATCTGAGCAATAAGGACTCGGTCCTGAACGGCAATATCTTTGTCAATGGCGATCCTTATCCTCCGGAAAACAAGAAAGATGTTGACGGTATGACTTTGGGCATTTCAAACGGTGCGGCCTGGAATACTGACGCGAACAGCTTTGTCAATGAACTCAACTTCAATGACGGCATCATCAATGTCAACGGCGGTGCTGGTCAGGAAGTAAAGATCGGAGCAGTCCAGGGCGAGGGCGGCACAGTCAACTTGAAAACCGCAGGTGATTTATCGACTGCTGACCTGACGATCGGCATGACGGGCACAGAAGGTGCAAGTACGGCAAAACTGGCTGTCAATTATACCGGTATCACCGCCGATGACCTGGAAGGCAAAGCGGACGCATTGAATACTCTGGCAGGTCATGTCAGCGTCAGCGGCAATGAGGGTCTGAAAGCGACGGCCAACGTGGCCGAAGGCCTGCTGAAGGGCGCCGTCAGTGCGGAGCTGGAAAAAGAGCCCGGCGGCGGCCATACCCTCAAGCTCAATACCGCAACGCTGCAACAGGCTGGGGAAAGCTCGACCATGGCCTCGATGCGTAATATCGCCAGCGTGGCGATCGTCTCCTGGCGGCAGGAAGACAGTACATTGAGCCAGCGTTTGGGTGAACTGCGCAGCAGCGAAGGTGATCAGGGGATCTGGACCCGTATGAGCCGCGGCGAGTTTGAATACAGCGGCGCTTATAAAAATCAATATAATTTCTTCCAGTTAGGTTATGATAAAGCTTTTGGAAGCTGGCATTATGGCGCAGCAGTAAGCCATAATGACGGAAAAACTGCTTATGATAACGGTAAAGGCGAAAACAAAAGCACGTCCCTGTCGTTATATGGTACCTGGCTGGGGGCTAAAGGGCATTATGCCGATATAGTTCTGAAGCAGGGCCGTTTGTCCAATGAATTTGACAATTATGCTGCGGCAGGGCATACCCATGGCGATTATAATGCGTGGGGCACATCGTTGAGCGGTGAATACGGCATGAAGGTAGGGCTGGATAATGGCTGGTATGTAACGCCACAGGCACAGCTGACTTTGATGCGTATCGGTGGTGAGGATTATACGACAGATAACGGGATCAACGTCAGCCAGGATACACTGCAAAGCTGCGTTGGGCGTCTGGGGTTTGAAGCAGGCAAAACTATTGGCGATAAAGGCAGCGTTTATGCTAAGGCTTCGCTGCTGCATGAATTTGCCGGCACTGCTGATACATATCTGAGCCTGAACGGTGTCCATAACAGCTATAGTCAGGATATTGGCGGGACCTGGTATGAGGCGGGTCTGGGCTTCAACTACCAAACCACAGCCAACAGTTATCTGTATGCCGATGTGGTCAAGACCTTCGGCGACGATCTGAAAACGCCGTGGCAGTGGAATGTCGGCGCACGCTGGAGCTTCTAAAGCAATAATTTCAGAAGGCTTCTATAAATATTGTCAAACCTGATATAGACAAAACAAAACCCCGACGCTGTGCGCCGGGGTTTTATGCTTGTTATAACAATTCAGAAATATCTCTGTTTTTAAAAATGATTCTGGCGATTTCCATAGTATTATTTTCAACATAGTTTTTCTATGCTTAAAGTATTTATAAGAAACAAAGGGCGATACTTATCCAGTAAAAAATATTCGTTCGGTGAAAGGTAAACTTTTGGCAAGGTGTTTTACAATTCTTTCCAGATATTTAACCTGCTCTGTGATATAATAAGTTTATAAAATAGTGATTAGTCTTATCCATATATTGTAGGAATGAAAAAAACAAGCAATTTTAATGTAGCACTGAATCAGTATAAAATGCTTTAAAAACAGATGTTCGAATACATACGGAGTAAAGAAAATTTGAAGGGAACAATAACTTATGATCAAGGATATTAGAGGGCTTAAAATGTCAGGGGCGAATTTTGATTCCTTGACTAAATTTGACTTTTTCAATTCTCATGAAATAGACAATATTAAAACTATCAAGGGTACACTTCTTTACGGCAGAAATGGCACTGGTAAGAGTTCTATCGCAAGAGCTTTCCGAAAAATTGCTGGAGAAAATATTCCTGTTATAACTAATGCAGTATTTTATGATGACGTAGATAAAGTTGTGACTTTAACAGAAGAAGAGAAAAAACAAATTTTCATTTTTGATGAGTATTATGTCGAAAAAAATGTTAAACTACAGCAGGATCATCTGGAAACAATAGTGATGCTTGGAGAAGCCGCTGATATTACAGAGAAAATTGAAAAGGCTAAGTCGGAATTAGATGATTCAAAAAGTAGATATGAACAGCAGGGGATATTATATAATGAATATTGTAATATAGACTGTGTTAAGTCTCCGTTGTATTTTAAAAGACTCTTATGTAATAGACTTAGAGGAGATGACAACTGGGCCGGCCGTGACAGAAAAATTAATAATTGCAGGCAAAACACTAGTGTGAAAGATGATACATATAAAAAGTTCGTGAAACTTAAACCATCAAAAACGAAAACAGAACTGATATCTGACTATGAAGTAAAATGGAAGGAACTTGAAGTTGCGAGAACTGGTTCTTCTGTGATAAATATAAGAGTTCCGTCAATAACAAGTTTATATACTACATTTGATGATGAAACTTTGCAGCAGCTTCTTGCATTGAAAATAGAGAAGCCGAAACTATCTGAAAGAGAGAGAAAGCTTTTCGAATTGGTGCAGATTAAAAAAATTGATGAGTTATCACAAAGGATGACAATATTTCAGAAGAAGGAAACCATAGAATGTCCTTATTGTTTCCAAAAATTAATGCCTGACTATAAGAAAGCACTATTAGAAAGTATTGAAAAGGTGTTAAGTAAAGTAGTTGAAGAACATCAAAACATCCTCAGAAATTATATTCTTGACACAATTATTATTGACTTGATACAGTATGAAAAACTTGAAGGCCATCTGGAATGTATTGATTTGATTACAAAGATTAATGATGCAATCCAAGAATGTAATAATAATTTAGAAAAGAAGATTGAAAACCCATATGAGCCAATTACTATGGATGTAAGTATAATTAAAAAGTTGGCAACTCAACTTATCACAGCTCTTGGAAATTTAGAAAAGGCGAGAGTAGAATATAATAAAGCAGCAAAGAAAACAGAACCTATTATTTCAGAATTGAACGATATCAACAGTGCGATTGCATATTATGATGTGGTAGATTTAGCAACACAGTACGATAAACAGTTTAAGGAATATGTTGAGGCAAAAAAATTGCATGAAGAGTTCAAATTGGCATATGATCTGAAGAAGAAAGAGGTTGAAGATTTAGAGGCTCAAAGAAGAAATATACAACTTGCTCTTGATGCTGTTAATGCTTGCATGAAATATATTTTCTTTGCGGATGACCGTCTAAGGATTGAGTATGTCGATGGAGTATATAAGCTACTATCACATGGGAAGAGTGTAAAGCCATGTGATGTGTCTGTTGGTGAGCGTAATATTATAGGCCTCAGCTATTTTTTTACAAGTATTCTTGAAGGTCAAGAAGAAAAGGAGGCATATGGTAAGGAGTATTTGCTTGTTATTGATGATCCTGTTTCTAGTTATGATATAGAGAATAAAATTGGAATTTTGTCATTTTTAAAATATAAGTTGAGTGTATTCTTAGGTGGAAATATGAACACGAAAGCTCTGATAATGACACATGATTTAATGACATTTTATGATATTCACAAGATTTTTGAGGAAATTGTGTGTGCGTGCAAACAAAAAGGATATCCTAATGATCCAAAATTTAACCGTTTTGAATTGTGTAAGAACAAATTGAGTGCCTTTTCATATAAAAAACGACAAGAGTATACTGAAATCATTAAAGCTATTTATGCATATGCATCTGGAGATTCTGATGAATATGAACTAGTTATCGGAAATATGATGCGTCAGGCATTAGAGGCATTTTCAACTTTTGAGTATAAAAAGGGGATTGAGGATGTGTCTACGGATACAGAGATTCTTGACTTATTGCCAGAGCAAGAGTATGCTTCATACTATAAAAATTTGATGTACAGATTAGTTCTCCATGGTGGTAGCCACAGGGAGGAACAGATAAAATCTATGAAGGATTTTCAATTTTTTAGTGTTATATCGGAAATAGAGAAGAAGAGAACGGCTAAGGATATTCTATGTTTTATTTATTTACTGAATGCAAAGCATTTATTGGAGCACTTAAAAGGATGTAGGAATGTTGAGACTGAACTGCAATCTTGGTGTCATGATATCAAGACAAGAGCAGTGATTATTTGAATAGGTATAATAAATTTTCAAATTACGAAAAAAGTGTTGGTTAGAAAATGGCCCCTATACATTTGATAGGGGCCATTACTAGTATCTAACTATGAGTTGCAGATAATATAATTGAAATTTTAAAAAATATGATTATATTATCCTCCAAATTGTCAAAGGGCAGTAATTATTTTTTGTCTACAAGTTTGAGCGGTACGCCGATCTTGGCTTCAACTTTTTCGCCTTTGGCTACTTTTACAGCAGCGTCCAGACCCTGTTGGCCCATCAGTTCGGGTTGTTGAGCAATAGTTGCGGCCATTGTGCCTGCTTCTACTGCTTTCAGGCCGTCTTGTGTGCCGTCAAAGCCGACGATAAAGATTTTTTTGTTAGCGCTTTTAGCTGCTTCGATAGCGCCCAGTGCCATTTCGTCATTTTGAGCGAAAATAGCCTGGATGTCAGGGTTGGCCTGCAGCATATTTTCAGCAACAGTCAGGCCTTTGCTGCGGTCAAAATCAGCAGATTGTTTGGCAACAACGGTAAGCTTTTGATCGGCAACTTTATGGAAGCCTTCGCCGCGTTCGCGGGTTGCGGAAGCGCCGGGAATGCCTTCAAGCTCAGCAACTTTTACTTTTTCACCCAGTTTTTGGATGATGTATTCGGCTGCCATTTCGCCGCCTTTGATGTTATCGGAGGCGATGAAGGATGCTACGGTGCCTTTGTCGGCACTGCGGTCAAGTGCCAGAACGGGAATGTTGGCTTTGTTGGCAGCCTGAACGGAAGTGGATACTGCTGCGGAGTCAACCGGGTTGATGAGCAGGATATCTACTTTTTGCTGGATCAGGTCGGAAATATCATTGGCCTGTTTAGCCGGGTCGTTTTGTGCGTCTACGATTTTAACATTGACGCCGAGTTTTTTAGCTTCGTCTTCAACGCCTTTGCGTACGGATACGAAGAAGGGGTTGTTGAGCGTGGAGATGGAGAAGCCGATAGTGGTGGCTTTTTTGCCGTCGGCAGGTTTTGCAGCTTTGTCGCCGCTGCCGCCGCAGCCGGAAGTGAGTACTGCCAGTACGGTGATGGCAGCTACTAAAAAGGTCCAGATTTTTTTCATTGGTGAGTGCCTCCTAAGCTTTTTTGCGGTCCATAAGTACCGCCAGTAAAATTACAATACCTTTGACAACTTGTTGGTAGAAGCTGGATACGTCGAGAATATTAAGGCCGTTGTTGAGTGTACCGATGATCAGCACGCCGACCAGTGTACCTGTGATATAACCTTTGCCGCCGGAAAGGCTGGTGCCGCCTAAAACTACAGCGGCGATGGCGTCAAGCTCGTAACCTGTACCGGCAGTCGGCTGCGCCGAGTTGAGGCGCGAGGTGAGTACTGCGCCTGCCAGGGCGCAGAAAAAACCGGTGATAGCGTAAACAAAGATTTTAACGCGTTCGATTTTGATGCCGGCGATGAAGGAAACTTTTTCGTTGCCGCCGACGGCGTAGATCTTGCGTCCCAGAGGGGTTTTACGCAGAATGAACCAGGAAACGGCAAAGGCCAGCAGCATGATGAGTGCCGGTACGGGCAGACCCATGATAAAGCCCTGACCAAAGTTTTGGAACAGGGGATCGTCGCTGAGACCGCTGATAGGATTGCCGTTGGTATAGACCAGCGTCAGGCCGCGATAAATGGTCATGGTGGCCAGTGTAGCTATAAAGGGGGCTACTTTGCCATAAGCAATGACCAGGCCGTTGAGAGCGCCAAGCCCCATGCCGATGAAACAGGCTGCAAGGATCGCCAGCATCGGGTTCATACCGCCGACGATCAGGCTGCCCATCAGGGCGCTGGAGAGTGCCAGCAGGCTGCCGACAGACAGGTCGATACCGCCTGTCAGGATGACGAAGGTCATACCAAAGGAAATAAGGGCGTTGATAGAAACCTGACGCAGCAGGTTTTTCAGGTTATTAGGGTCGACAAAGCTGTCGTTTAAGGCGGCTATGACGATGAAGGTTACGACAAGGGCGATAAAGGGACCCATTTTACGGATACGTTCTTTAATATTCATTATTTACTGTCCTCCTGTGGCAAGGGTGATGATTTTTTCTTGTGTCGCTTCGTCGTGGTTCAGTTCTCCGGCGATCTTACCTTCGTGGATAACGAGGATGCGGTCGCTCATGCCGATAACTTCCGGCAGTTCGGAGGAGACCATGATGATGGCGACGCCTTGAGAGGTCAGTTCGTTCATGAGATCGTAGATGTCGCGCTTGGCGCCGACGTCGATGCCGCGTGTCGGTTCATCCATGATGATGATGGAGGGGTTCATGCCGATCCATTTGGCGATGACGACCTTTTGCTGATTGCCGCCTGATAATGCTCCTGCTTCCAGATCAATGGAGGCTGCTCTGACGCCGAGTTTTTGCGAAAGTGCTGCCGAGAAAGCAGTTTCATTTTTTACATTGATAACGCTGCGTTTGGCGAAGGTGTCGACGCTGGGCAGGGCAATATTTCTGGAAATAGAGAAGTCGAGGATCAGGCCCTCGCTTTTGCGGTTTTCGGTGATGAAGCCAATGCCTGCTTTGATGGCGTCTTCCGGTTTTTTGATGCAGACTTTTTTACCATGCAGGTAAATTTCACCGCATTTGCAGGAATCAACGCCGAACAGGGCCCGCATGATCTCGGTCCGGCCTGCGCCCATCAGTCCGGCTACGCCGAGGATCTCGCCCTGACGCAGATTAAAGGAAATATTGCTGAACAGGCCGTCCTGACAGAAGTTTTTGACTTCCAGGACGATCTCGCCTGGGTCGTTGGTACGTCCGGGATAATATTCGGTGATGGAACGTCCGACCATGTCGCGAACTACTTGTTCCATATTGGTCTCACGGGTGGGTTTGCTGCTGATAGCGTAGCCGTCGCGCATGACGGTGATGGTATCGCAGTGGGCGAATACTTCTTCCATGCGGTGCGAGATATAGACGATGGCGACGCCTTTGTCTTTGAGGGCGTGCATGACGGCGAAAAGTTTTTCTGTTTCACGTTCTGTCAGGGCTGCCGTTGGTTCGTCCATGATGACGACTTTAGCGTCCAGCATCAGGTTGCGCATGATTTCTGTCATTTGCTGCTGGCCGACGCTGCATTCACCTGCTTCGGCATCAAAGGGCAGCGTGATGCCTATTTGGCCGCATTTTTCTTCGGCGAGCCGGCGCATTTTTTTGAAGTCCAGCATACCGAAGCTGTTGGTGACGTTTTGCATCAGAAACAGGTTTTCCAGAATGGAGAGATTGGGCCAGATATTAAGTTCCTGATGGATGAAAGCGATGCCGTACTTTTCGGCTTCGAGGGCGTTTTTGAAGCTTACTTCCTGTCCGTCGACGCAGATCGTGCCGCTGTCGGCTTTATGGATACCCGTCAGGATGTTCATAAGGGTGGATTTGCCGGCGCCGTTTTCACCCATCAGTGCATGGATCTCGCCTGATCTTAAGGTCAGGTCGACGCCTTTGAGTACTTCATTGGAGCCGAAAGCTTTTGAAATACCCTTCATGGTGATTTCCATTAGTCGCAAAACTCCTTTGTTATAAAATCTGTTTTAGAAGATAACGCCTGCGTGCAGGATGATGTTGGCATAGGGGGTGATCTCGCCGGTGCGGATCACTGCTTTGGCAGTTTTGGTAGCTGCCTTGAAGGCTCCGTGGTCGGTAAGGATCTGTTCTTTGTCGGCAAAAAGCTTCTGCGTTTGCTGCCAGAGGGCAGGGTTTTTAGTTTCCATTTCGGCAGCGATATGGATTTTTTCGACTTCCATATATTTAAGTACTTCTGTAAGAACGTCTAAAAAGGAAGGCGTACCAGGTTTCAGAGCCAGGTCGATTTTGGGGACGCCGGCAGGAACAGGCAGACCGCAGTCGCCGATAACGATCGTGTCGGTATGGCCTAGATCGGCCAGGACTTTGGCGATATCACTGTTAAGGATTCCTATTTTTTGCATTCTCCAAGCATCCTTTCTACATCTCTAAGATAGGGCATGCCACCCTGGGCGCCCAGTTTCTGCACCGAGAGGGCTGCGGCGGCATTGGCAAAGCGGATACTGTCGTCAATGCTGCGGCCTGAACATCTGGCGACGGCAAAAGCGCTGTTGAAGGTATCGCCTGCGCCGGTAGTATCTTCGGCATTAACGACGAAGGCGGGTACGGTGTGCACTTTGCCGTTTTTAGCATAAGCTACGCCGGCTTTGCCAAGCGTCATGAAAAAGCGTTCTTCCTGCAGCAGCAGGATCTCTTCGCTGGTTTTACCGGGATAGAGGGCTTCGGCTTCGTGTTCATTGGGGGTCACATAGGTGACTTTATCCAGCCATTCAGACGGGACGGGCTGGACGGGAGCCGGATTTAAAAGCACGCTGATGCCGGCCGCAGTACATTTGCCGATGATATAGTCGATGGTCGGCAGCGGGATTTCGTGCTGGAGCATGACCAGATCTGCTGCGGCAATGACTTCCCAGGCGGCGTCGATATGTTTGGGCATGACCAGATCATTGGCGCCTTTGATGACGATAATGCTGTTGTCGCCTTCGGCCAGGGTGATATGGGCGGTACCGCTGTTTTGTCCGGGCAAGATGCTGACATAACTGGTATCGATGTTGTTTGCCTGCAGGTTATTGATGATCATGGTGCCGTAGGCATCGTCGCCCACGCAACCGATCATGTGTACCTGTGCACCCAGTCGCGCGGCGGCAACGGCCTGGTTGGCTCCTTTGCCGCCCGGTGAAACTATGAGCCGGCTGCCGATGATCGTTTCGCCGGCTGCCGGGCGTTTATCTGCTTCTACTGTGAGGTCGATGGAGCAGCTGCCAATAACAGCGATTTTGACCATTGTGATCTCTCCTTACGTCTTGGAAACTTATGATTTTTTAATATTTCTATATTCGTAACATTATAATATTCTACACTGATTGCTTATATCCTGCCTATTTAATGATGATTTTGAAAAAGCGGATACTTATGTATTTTACCGCAAGCTACTGTTTTGAGCAAGGAAAATCACTGGGGTAATGTAAATTTTTTTCGACAATTTGCCTTTGACGATTGACAAATCCACTAATGTTTGTTAACGTAGAAACGGTGTTGTGAACGTAGTCAGTACGTTGGCAAAAAATAAAAGAGACCGCACCGATTCAGTTGATGCGTTGGGATAAGAGGGAGTATATATGAGCACTAAAAAATCAGGAACATCTTGGCAGGATACGATCAGTGACTGGCTGGTTTCGATCATTGTAGCTGTAGCGCTGGCATTTTGTATTCGTACGTTTATTGTTGAGCCTTATATGGTCGAGGGTACGTCGATGTATCCGACGCTGGAAAGCCATGAGCGCCTGATCGTCAGCAAGTATAAATATTTCTTTACTGATCCGCAGAAGGGTGAGATCGTTGTTTTCCGTTATCCGAAAGATGAAAGCCGCGATTTTATCAAGCGTGTTATCGCGACCGGCGGTGATACGATTGAAATGCGTGACGGTAAGGTTTTGGTCAATGGCAGTGTGATCGAAGAAAATTATATTTACAAGGATGATCCCAAAGGACCGAACAAGTCTAATTACAGAAAATCCGTCGTGCCGCAGGGACATATCTTCGTTTTGGGAGATAACCGCAATAATTCTGAGGACAGCCGCTTTGCCGATGTTGATTTTGTGCCGTTGAAGCTTGTGAAGGGCGAAGCAGTTGTTGCTTTCTGGCCTGTTGAAAGATGGCGTACGCTGCCTTGATAGGCGGGCGGGGAGATAATTATGGATTTTAAGATACAGTGGTTCCCTGGTCATATGACTAAGGCCAAACGGATGATGGAGCAGCAGCTGAAACTGGTGGATGTTGTGGTTGAAATGCTGGACGCACGTATTCCCCGTTCCAGCAGTAATCCGATGCTGATCCAGATGCTGGGTGAGAAGCCCAAGGTCGTGGCTTTGAATAAGACCGATATGGCCGATCCGGTCAAGACTGAGAAATGGCTGCAAACTTTTAAAAACAGCGGCTTGCCTGTCTGCAAGGTTGATTGCAGTACGGGTAAGGGCGTAAAACAGATGGTGGCTGCGATACAGCAAGTGGCCAGGCCGGTGACGGAAAAGTGGCTGAAAAGAGGCGTGCGTAACCGTTCGATCCGCGTTATGATCGTAGGTGTTCCGAATGTGGGCAAATCGACTTTGATCAACCGTCTGGTTGGTAAAAATAAAGTTGTGGCTGCCGACAGACCCGGCGTAACGCGTGGTCAGCAGTGGGTGACTATTGCCAAAGGTCTGGAGCTTTTAGATACTCCCGGTGTTTTATGGCCTAAATTTGAAGACCCTGAAGTCGGTTTTTGTCTGGCGGTAACAGGGGCGATCAAAGAGGAAGTTTATGACAGGGAGACAGCGGTAGAGCTTTTGCTTGAACGGCTGATGCGTACTTATCCTGATGAGCTGCGGACGAAGTATGCGATCGATTTTTCTGAAGCTGAGCCTGTAGGCGAGGTCATGGCAAAGATCGCCGTTGCCCGCGGCTGCCTGAAGGCAGGCGGAGTCCTTGATCTTGACAAGGTTATCCAGATGGTGCTGCGTGATTTCCGTACAGGTAAGCTTGGACGCTTTACTTTAGATGAACCAGGTGAAAATAATTAAGGCCGCATTGCAGCGGCCTTTTTAATTAGGGGTGGAAATGATGAAGATCAGTGAGGTAAAGGAGCTATTGGCTGGCGCGCCTGACCGGGACCAGCTGGCAGAGCTTGCTGCTGACGAGCGCGGCGGCGTGCAGAAGCTGCTGGCCGCTTATTATAAAAAACAGGAAAAGCTGCATTTGGAGCAGGAACGTTTTGCTGCAATGCTGGCTTATGAACGTAAATATTATGCTCAGGGGGCGCGGTATATTGCCGGCATCGACGAAGCCGGGCGCGGACCTTTGGCTGGACCTCTGGTGATTGCGGCCGTTATTCTGCCGCAGGAGGTATTTATCAGCGGCCTGAATGATTCCAAGCAGCTTTCGGCAGCGAAGCGTGAACAGCTTTATGACGAGGTGCTTGCCAAAGCGCTGGCTGTTTCTGTAAACGTGGTCAGTATCAGCAATATCGATGAGCTGAATATTTATCAGGCTACGAAGCTGGGGATGACTGAGGTGCTGGAGCATCTTGAGATCAAACCGCAGGTAGCGCTGGTCGATGCCATGCCGATCAGCTCGGACGGTATCGAAACGGTGTCCCTGATCCATGGCGATGCGCTGAGCGCTTCCATAGCGGCAGCTTCTATTATCGCCAAAGTCACCCGTGACCGCATGATGATAGAACTTGCCGGGCAATATCCGCAATATGGTTTTGCCGGCAATAAGGGTTATGGCAGCCGGGAGCATATGCAGGCTCTTGCCGAATTTGGCGCGACGGAGTGGCATCGGCGCAGTTATGAGCCGGTAAAAAGTATGCATTTAACGCCTGTTATGCGTGCGGGCAACAGATTATTTTCACCGCTGGCAGGAAAGTGACAGAGGCCAGGCAAACGCTGGGGAAGAAGGGCGAAGATGCCGCCTGCGCTTATTTGGAACGTAAGGGTTACGTTATCTGCCGCCGGAATTACCGCTGCCGTTATGGCGAGATCGATATTATTGCCGCTAAAGGCGGCGAGCTTAGTTTTGTAGAAGTTAAAACACGCCGCAACCTGAATTTTGGGCTGCCCCGTCTGGCGGTAACATACGCCAAGCAGCAGAAAATCAGGAGTGCGGCGCTTTTTTATTTGCAGCAGGAAAACAGGCATCAGCAAAGGCTCAGTTTTGATGTGATCGAAATTTTAGTTGAGGGCAATGTGGCAAGATTACACCATTTACCGCACTGTTTTTAAAATAAGAGGAGGCGTTTTGATGTACGCTAAAGTTTATGGAGAAACAACCTGCGGTATCAATGGGGAACAGATCATTGTCGAGGTAGATATTTCTAACGGGCTGCCAAGCTTTGATATTGTTGGTTTGCCGGATACAGCTGTCAAAGAATCGCGGGAACGGGTACGGGCTGCATTAAAGAATTCAGGGTTGGTTTTTCCGATGACAAGGATCACAGTGAATCTGGCTCCGGCCGATTTGAAGAAAGACGGTTCGGGCCTTGACCTGCCTATTGCTGTGGGTATTTTAGTCAGCAGCGGCATTTTGCAGCAGGAGCAGGTCGAAAATATGATTTTTGTAGGTGAACTGGCGCTGGACGGTACTATCAGGCAGGTGGCGGGTGTATTGCCGATGATTTTACATGCGCGTGACCTTGAAATAAAAACTATCGTGATCCCGGCAGGAAACAGTGCTGAAGGCAGGCTGGTCGAGGGGATCGAGGTGCTGGTGCCAGCGTCGCTGACAGAATTGCTGGAGCATCTGCGTGGCGAAAAATTGCTGGAACTGTTGGATAAGGAGGCTATCTGTGCCGCCTCGGCCAGTGTTTATGATGTGGATTTTGCGGAGGTGCGGGGGCAACAGGTTGTAAAAAGGGCTTTGGAGATAGCTGCTGCCGGCGGGCATAATATTTTGATGGTGGGTTCGCCCGGCAGCGGTAAGACGATGCTGGCCCGTCGTTTGCCGACGATCTTGCCGCCGCTGACGGAGGCCGAGGCGCTGGAGGTAACGAAGATCTACAGTATTGCGGGTTTGCTGCAGAGACAGGAGCGGGTGATGCTGGAACGGCCGTTTCGCAGTCCGCATCATACGATTTCTTCAAGCGCGCTCATTGGCGGCGGCAGTGTGCCGCGTCCGGGTGAGGTGACGTTAAGTCATCACGGGGTATTATTTTTAGATGAGTTTCCTGAATTTTCGCGTACTGCTTTAGAGGTATTGCGTCAGCCGCTGGAGGATGGTTATGTGACGATCAGCCGTGTGCAGGCGTCGCTGACTTTTCCTGCAAATTTTATTATGTGCACGGCTCAGAATCCTTGTCCCTGCGGTTATCTCGGTGATAAAAAGCGGGAATGCTCGTGCAAGCAGTTTGAGATCGAGCGTTATCACCGTAAATTGTCAGGGCCGCTGTTAGACAGGATCGATTTGCAGGTATATGTGCCGCGGCTGGAATACGGCGATCTGCAAAGTAAGGAAGCAGGTGAAAGCTCGGCAGTGATCCGTGACAGGGTCATCAAAGCACGTCAGCGTCAACTGCAGCGCCTGCAGGGAACGGGGCTGTACTGTAATGCGCAAATGGGGCGGCGTGAGCTGAATAAGCACTGCCAGATGGAAGCGGCGGCCGAAAAGCTGCTGGCGAAGTTTTTTACTGCTTTGGGGCTCAGTGCCCGCAGTCACGACAGGATCATTAAAGTGGCGCGTACGATCGCCGATCTTGACGGCAGTGAGATCATTACCGCTGCTCATCTGGCTGAGGCGGTACAGCTGCGCACAAGCGTAAACGGATAATAGCAGAGTGTTTTAGGGAATAAAGAGAAGCAGGCGTGCGATAAAATTTATCACACGCCTGCTTCTTTTTATTTAGAAAAGTATAAATTTAACCTTTTTATACTGCCGTACCGTTATACTGGAAGATACTGAAGCTCCAGTCTCTGTTAAATGTTCCGGAGAGGCTATGGATTTTTAGATCTGCTTTGTTTCTAGCTGTAATATTGTATTTTTCCCCGCTGGATAAATTAGGGAAGTTTGTTTGCGTAGCAGAAAGACATAACATTTTAGTGGAATCATCATATCGTCCGATAGCTATTGGCGTACAATTCATTCCGTGAAAATCACTTTGGGGAGCTGCTGACATATCTTCTACTACAGATAAAATTTCGTAATCAATATACATTTTTATTCCTCTTTTCTTTTTAGTGATATTAAGTATGTGTGCACATTTACTTTAATTAAATGATACTTGATATTAATATCACTATGGTGGATTAGAAAGAGAAAATAAAAAAATTAGCCCAACGGCTTGTTGTCGCAGATAAAATCGATGAGTTTTTGCTCGTCGCCGTAAATTTGCCGGCCACGCTTGGTGACGATGCCGGAGTTGATGAAAAGCGGTTTTTTAAGCGAAATGGGAACTATGGTGTCTGCAGCGGTAATGGACTGGCGCATCAAAAAAGAGGAGGCGACCTGATTGATGATCAGGTTTTTGACTGTATGCAGCTGTGATGAATGTAAAATCACCTTTGGGGCGATCAAAGCCTGTTGAAAATTTTGATAGATGATACGGTTGACGAAAAAGCCGCCGTTAAGCAGGACCAGAGGTTCGTTGGCAATATCTTTGGTATCCACATATTTTTTCTGCGCCAGCGGATGGGCAGGATAGGTGCAGAAGCAGGCTTCGCTTTTAAAAAGCTTGCGGTAGTGCAGATTGGGTGAAAAACTGTCGTCGTAATTGGTGACGGCCAAGTCAAGTTCTTCGTTTTCGATCATGCGCAGTGAATCTATACCGCCAGCTTCCACTACTTCCAGTTCGATTTCAGGATACAGCTTTCTGAAATCGCGAAAAAGGGTCGGCAGCAGCTGTACACCTATTTGCAGAGGTACTGCGAGACGAATGAGGTTTTTATTCTGAGCCATATCTTTGATATCGCGGTCAAGCTGCTGCAGATTGGCTAAAATAGGCGTTATTTTACTTAACAGCAGGCTGCCGTCTTCGGTAAGCGAAAGTTTTTTACCTTCGCGCCGAAAAAGATTCAGGCCGCTTTCTTTTTCCAGATCGGCCATGGCGATAGAGACAGTTGGCTGTGAAATATGCAGGCTGGCGGCAGCTTTAGTAATGCTGCTCCATTTGCAGACTTCATAAAAGTAGCGCATCTGTGTAAGTGTCATAGTTAACCTCCTGATTTTGCTGATAACCTGCTTTTATTATAGCATTATTTGATAGTTAAAAACTATATTAATATTGGAAATATGTATTTTACTTTACTGATGCCGAAGCAGATAATAAAAGCAGAGAAATAGAATATTAAAGCGGATGTGAAAATTTACGGAGGTGGCTCAGATGACTATTGACCAAAAGTATTTTCCGGAGTTTAAACAGCAGTTTATTGATGTGGGTGACGGTATTAAGATCAATACTTTAGTCGGCGGCAGCGGCAGTGAAGCTGTTTTGCTGCTGCATGGGCATCCGGAGACACATTTGATCTGGCGTTTTTTGACGCCTGGCCTCGTTGGGCGATATACGGTCGTTCTTACCGATCTGCGGGGCTATGGTGACAGCAGCAAGCCTGAAGGAGCACCGGACCATGCCAATTATTCCAAGCGGGCGATGGGTGACGATCAGTTTGCGGTTATGAGTAAACTGGGGTTTGAAAAATTTCACGGCGTTGGTCATGACCGCGGCGCAAGAGTGCTGCACCGTATGGTAATGGATCATCCGGAACGGCTGCTGTCTTGTACGATGATGGATATTTTACCGACTTATGATATGTACCGTGATACCAGTCAGGAGTTTGCAACTAAATACTGGCACTGGTTCTTTTATATTCAGGGGAAGGGTTTCCCGGAAAGGGTACTGGCGTCAGATCCTGAGTATTTTGTTAATTATAATCTGAATTTAAAGATCGGTCCTGCGGCTAAAAGCCGTTTCCCGCAGGAGATTTTAGACGAATATGTACGCTGTCTGCGTGATCCGATGACCTTCCATGGTATTTGCGAAGATTACCGCGCCAGTGCTACTATAGATATGGAGCTGGATAAAGCGGACAGGGAACGGATTATTCAGGTACCGATCCTGGCTTTATGGGGCAAGGATGGCGTTGTCGGTAAGCTGTGGGATGTTATGAGCGGCTGGCAGGAAAGAGCTGCTAATGTTGAGGGGCTGGCTGTGGCAGAGTGCGGACATTTTGTGCCGGAAGAACAGCCTGAGGTAGTTTTGGAGGCGCTGCTGAAATTTTTAGCTAAATATCCAGGTTGAATTAGTTGCAGAGATAATAAAAAGAAAGAAGTGTGGCTTATGCATGCTATTGAAAAGTTATTGGCGGAAAAAGCCGGCAAAAGCAAGGTCGTAACGGGCGAGATCGTTAACTGCGATGTGGATATTGCCGGGATCAATGATTTATACTTGCAGACGGTGCGGTCGTTTTACGAAATGGGCGGCGAGAAGGTTTTTGATGCAGATAGGATAGTGATGTTTTTTGATCATTATGCTCCTTGTGCGACGATAACGCAGGCCGAGAACCATAAGCAGTTCCGAAAATTCTGTTTTGAGCAGGGCATCGAAAAATTGATGGATATAGATCAGGGCGTATGTCATCAGGTATTGGCCGATAAAGGTCTGGTCCATCCGGGCGAGATCGTAGTGGTCACTGATTCGCATACGACGACTCACGGGGCTTTTGGCGCTTTTGGGACTGGTGTGGGCGCTACCGATCTGGCAACGATCATGATCACGGGTAAGCTGTGGTTTATGGTGCCGGAGATATTTAAGATCAATCTGGTGGGCAAGCTGCAGCCGGGCGTTTTTGCCAAGGATATCATTTTACATATCATCGGCGATCTGGGGGCTGATTACGGCGTTTATAAAGCTGTAGAATTTGCCGGGCCCGTCGTACATGAATTGAGTGTTTCGGAGAGAATGTGTATGTGCAATATGTCAACGGAGATGGGCTGTAAGACAAGCTATATTCAGCCTGATGCGGTAACGATGGCGTATTTGCAAAGTAATGTGACAAGGACTTATAAAATTTATGAAACAGATGCTGATTTTAAGTATGCGGCAGAGCTTACTTATGACGTAAGCAAGATCAAAGCGCAGGTGGCGGCGCCGTCCAGCGTTGATAATGTTTTTGAACTGGCAGAATATGCAGGTACGCCTGTTGACGAAGCCTATTTGGGTTCATGTACAGGCGGGCGTCTGCAGGATCTGGCTGTGGCAGCGCAGATCTTGAAGGGGCGGCGGATTCCCAAGACAACGAGAATGATTGTTGTGCCTGCTTCCAAAAAGGTGATGGAGGACGCGATGGAGCTTGGCTACATAAAAGAACTGATGCAGGCCGGAGCTACGATAACGGCTCCC
>ULQO01055915.1_pt1 | contig 25575 bp, 37 predicted proteins | sample 1954601 | NCBI WGS metagenome assembly ULQO01 (sample SAMEA4835658, study PRJEB28245) | human gut metagenome | biome: gut microbiome; material: fecal sample | place: Denmark | collected 2008
TTCTTTATAAATTCTTTTTTTGTGATTTTTTGTATTTTCCCGTTTTCGTATAATTTTATAGGGGATGAAGGAGCGTCATCTTCACTTATTATCGGCATTGCCATACAGAGACATCGGTAACCCTCACCAGGATAACTTGAGCCTATTATATCGGGATCATTTACTATATGACTTGGGATTTGTTCATCTATAGGACATACCAGATTATTCATATGGTTATGTTGATCATCATATGCCAACCAAATGTAATGCGTGCATCCTGCGGGTTTAGCTTCTGTTACATCCCAAAATGATCGGCATGTATGCTGTATAGATGATTCCATATATTCAGCATCTTTTTTTGTCATTTTTGGGAAATACTTTTTGATTTCTTCTATACCGATGGATGAGCGATCAATATCATTTACAGCTGCTTTAGCCCATGTCGATAGTACATTTAATGGAATGTCTTTCAAAAATACCATTTTTTGCAACTCTTTAATCCCAAATTCTTCTGCTTGTTGCATATACGGTCTACGTCTCTTATCCAAATCATTATATGCTATATCGGATTTATTTGATTGAGATTGTGCCATCGCTTCTCTCCAATTCCGTGGTTCCGGTGTGGCGGCAGACGAAATATTGATATTAAAAATCTTAGCAACCATTTTTTCCATGGCATTATATATCTTTGCTACGGTTCTGCCGAAATAGTTATATATGATATAGGTGGCTATTAGAATCCATAAGGCTGGGTAATCAACGGCATACACCATTCCGACAATGAAAAGCAATATTTTTAATATTTTTTTCACGATTTATACCTCTTAAAGCAATGTTCAGGCAAATACGGAATAAATAACTACACGACCCAAAATTTGAATAGGATCTGGTGAATCATAATTGAATATTATATCTGTAAATACTGGATTATTGGATGCCGGCCGAAGGATAATTCTTTGGTTTTCTGCATCATCAAAAAACTGTTTCACTGTATAACCATGACCATTGCTAACGACAACTAAATCACCGTCTTTTAATTGTTCTCGTTCTATGCCGGTCATAACTGCAACTACAGATCCGTCTGCAATAATTTTATTCATACTTTGTCCATTAATATGGATAAAAACTATTTTTGAATTATGTGCATAGCGGCCCATCAATGAATCTGGGACAGATATTCGCGGAAGTTCATATAGCGCGTCAAGATCTTCTAATGCGCCAGCACTGATACCTTCTGGGATTTCGTAATACCATCCTGCGGGTACATTGGGTGCAAATTCTTTTTGAGACAAGTCTGCATAACACATATCATCTAAACTTACATGGAAAAATTCAGCCAATTTATTTGCAGTTTCCAAGTTAGGTTCATTGATGGCAGTTTCCCATCTTTGAATTGTGGTGAATTTTTTTCCAACTAAGTCCCCTATACTATCTTGAGATAATCCTGCTTTTAATCGTAAATATCGAAGATTTTTTCCGAACCACATTGTTCCACCTCCTTATAAAACACTATACCATTATCTTTCCCTTACCGCAAGTATGCATGCTGTTTTTTTGCCCAAAGTTACGGAAAAAGAAAATTGACACTTGCAACTTCCGAAAAACGGTAGTAATATAATAATGCGAGAAGGAGGTGAAATAAAAGTGAAGTTTAGTTTGAAAGAATTGCGGGCAAGAAAAAACAAAACTCAAAAAGAAGTGGCGGAAGCGGTAGGAGTTTCTGAAACCACATATAGAGATTGGGAACATCGACCTGGAATTATCATGCTAAATAATGCTTGCAAATTGGCTGCGTATTTCGGAGTTGGAGTTGATGAGATCCAAGTTTGAGTTATTTTTTTGCCTAATTACTTACGAAAAATGCAAGTTAAACATGAAAGGAGGTGATCGAAATGGAACAAAATCCAGTTGGGCTGACGATGGAAGAAACTTCACGGCTGCTCCACATCGGAGTTGAACAGCTCCGGGAGTACGCCCGAACAGACCCGACGTTCCCGTGCTTTTCGGTCGGGAACAAGCTAATCACTACCGAGGCCGCAATTAGCGAATGGGCAACCGCCCGGGCGAAGATGCGGGTCGGGATGAAGACAGAAAGCTCGCATGTAATGGAGATTATCAGACGAAATAGGAGGCGGGCATGAACAAACCTTTAATTTTCACAGCGGCGCTCATGTCAGCAGCATTGGTAGCCGGTGCCGCGGTAGATGCGGAAAAAATCTGCAACAGGCTTTTTCCGGAAACTCGAATTGTCGAGTACCGCCGAGAGGTAAAGCCCGGAGATACGCTTTGGACAATCTGTGGCGAGATAGCCACGGACAAAGAAGACCTACGGAAATTGGTCTGGCAGGCAAAAAAGGATAACCGTATTATGGACGTCGGCAACCTGCAGCCGGGCAGGTTGATTGTAGTCAGAGTTGAGGAGGCGAGGAAATGACTGACGCAGAAAAGTTTAAACATATCAGCGAATATGTACGTCGCAGGTACATGCAAGAGTCGATTGCTTGGACAGATGCGGACGAAAAAGGCGAAGTGATGAGCGCAGCGAAAGCAAGCATACGTGAAGAAATTCTATTTGAAATTATTAACGAACTCAACAAAATTGAAAAAGCCGACTGATATTTGCACTATCAATCGGCAGGTGGAAAAATGAGTGACATTTCCGCCTCTATTGTAACAAAAACAGGAGGAATAAACAAATGGATAAAGATTTACAGACGGCACTAAAAGAATTATGTGAGATCTTGGAACCGATGAACATAAAACTTGAAAAGTGGCTGTTAGAACAAAAAAAGTATCTTCTCGTATCTGAAGGGAAACCCACTAATTTAGGACTATTAGCCGGAAACGTCTATGCGGTTTATATCCTTATTAACGATTTGCTAAATAACGCTGATTGAAAGGAGATTACACAAATGGCATATACAAACTGTGACTTGGTTCTATCGGTAAAAGACGCGGATGACCGCGATGAATGGCTAAAAGTAAGAAACATGGGAGTTGGCGGTAGTGACGCCTCAGTGATCATGGGACTGAATTCGTACAAGTCACCATATCAGCTTTGGCTGGAGAAAATCGGCGAGGCTGCGCCCGAAGATTTAACGGGAAATCCCTTTGTGTACTGGGGGCAGAAGAATGAAGCGAATATTGCCGACTGGTTCAACGAAGAAACCGGAAAAAAGGTACAGCGGCTCGGCACTCTTCGCAACAAAGAGTATCCGTTTATGATTGCCAATGTAGACAGGACGGTTATCGGCGAAAATGCAGGACTTGAAATCAAGACCGCCGGCGTTTCGCAGTACAAAAAATGGAAAGGGGATGAAATCCCCGATGCTTATTATTGCCAGTGTCTACACTACATGGCGGTGACAGGCGCCGACTACTGGTACATCGCGGTTCTCTTAGGCGGAAATGAAGCACGGTGGAAGAAAATCGAAAGGAATGAGGATGATATCAAAGTTCTCATTGAAAAAGAAAAAGAATTTTGGAATTTGGTAGAAACAAAGACACCGCCGCCTGTGGATGGATCTAAATCCTGCGCTTCCGCCTTAGGGATTTATTTCAAAGAAGATAAAGGCTCCGAAATGGTTCTTCCGGATGAAGCGCTGCCGCTAATTGAAAGTGTGAAGTTGGATAAAGAGACCATTAACAAACTGAAAGAAAATATCCAATTGAAAGAAAATCAGCTGGCAGAAATCATGGGGAATTATGAAACAGGACGCATCGGAGATTACAAGGTGACATTCAAGACAGGAACGCCGAGGGAATCCATTTCAATATCAAAAGTGAAAAAGGCGGATCCCGGGAGCTACGAGGCATTGAAAGCGATGGGGCTTGTCACGCTAAGCAAAGCAAGCCGCACATTGAGGGTCTGGTAATGAATAAAGACGAGTTTGACTCCCTGCAAATAGGTACGAGGGTAAAGGTCATGAGAGGCCTTTCTACCCCGCCTATCCATGGAATTTTAGCAGACAAGGTCAACGAATCGGCATTGATTAGAACCGGTCACACCCCATCGGGAAAGCCTATTCTTCGGTGGGAACATTATATGAGTTTGAAAGTGGAGGATAAAAAATGAGAATTAAAGAGATACTTTCGCAGCATAGAAGAGATTTCAATGCATTATTTGTCTGCCCATTTTGCGAGGATGAAGAAGTAAAACCGGGGTACGATGACGCTAATTTTCATCTGAATGTGATTCCAAAAATGAAATGTAAAAAATGCGGAAAAACAGAGCAGGACGGAGCAAATTATCGTCCGTTGAGTACAAAATATCCGGAAGGTTTTCAAGTTTAAAGCAGGAGGCAAAAAATGAACACAAAAGGCGGTTTAGCAAAAAGAAACACAGCAGTTGCAGAACAGAAAGACGGCTCCCTGCAGGGGCTCATCCGGGTGATGGAGCCGGAGATTAAGAAAGCGCTTCCGAGTGTGATTACGCCCGAAAGATTTACGCGGATGGTTTTCACAGCACTGTCAAGCAATCCGCAGTTAAAAGAATGCACGCCCCAGTCCTTTTTAGGGGCTATGATGCAGGCTGCACAGCTTGGGCTTGAACCGAACACGCCAATCGGGCAGGCATACCTGATCCCGTATCGAAACAAGGGGAAACTGGAATGCCAATTCCAACTGGGATATAAAGGCGGAATTGATCTGGCATACCGAAGCGGCGAGATTAAAGATATTCAGGCTCACGAGGTGTACGAGAATGACACATTTGAGTACGAATTTGGTCTGGAACCCAAGCTGAAACATATACCGGCGACGCACGACCGGGGAAACGTGATCATGTACTACGCTGTATTTCACATGGTAAACGGCGGTTACGGATTTGAGGTCATGAGCCGCGAGGATATCATCAATCACGCTAAAAAGACAAGCCAGTCATTCAGCAGCCCGTATTCTCCGTGGTCTAAGTCTAAATATTTCGACGAAATGGCAAAGAAAACAGTCATTAAAAAGATGTTGAAATATGCGCCGATTAAAACAGACTTTGTCCGGGCGCTGGCGGCAGACGAAACGATCAAGTCAGATATTTCGGAGAACATGACAGATCTCCCCGACGAAACGGTAACCATTGACGCGGAAGCACAAACGCCGCAGGACGAAGAAATCCCATTTGATGAAATACCGCCTGCGGTAGATAAAGAAACCGGGGAGGTGTTAAGCGATGGAAGAAATTAAGAGAAACCCTCTTCCGGGAATGGAGTGTGGGATGGCCTACTTGGCTCATCCCTACACTTCCACATCTCATTCTCCCGGGCAGTATACTTCTCCGCAGCTGAACCGTGAGGATACGGGAAAAATTACGTGGCGACTCATGAGACGTTACACGAATTTGACAATTATTTCCCCGCTTCATGCGTATTCATTTTTAGACAGCAAGAATTTGACTGAAACGGAAATTCTTTACTATGATTTCAGGCTTCTTTCCCGGTGCGATATGCTGATTCTTTCCGGCGATTGGCGGCATAGCCTCGGCTGCATGTCCGAATACGGTTACGCAAAAGCAAAGGGAATCCGGATTTACGAGTACAGAGATGGGCTGTTGTATACGCTGGAATAATACCGGGTACTTGAAAGGGGTGATGCCATGGCACGGCCGCTCAAACAAGGGCTTGATTACTTTCCCTTGGATGTCGGCTTTTTACAGGATATGAAAGTGCGCCGGATAATTAAGTCATGCGGTGCGTCGGCAATTTCAGTACTAATCTGGCTGCTGGGTAGCTGCTATCGAGACGAGGGGTACTACATTTGGTGGACAGAGGATTTGCCTTTCATAGTGGCGGATGAGATTGGCGTCACGGAAGGATGCGTACAAGAGGTTGTTAAAAGAGCCTTACAGGTCGGTTTCTTTGATGCAGGCATGAAGGAAAAACATGGAATTCTGACTTCTGCGGGAATCCAGAAAAGATTTTTGGAGGTAACTTCTCGAAGAAAAGCAGCGTTTCTCCGTAGGGATTTTGCGCTCGTATCCATTAATGTCGACAATAACTCAATTAATGTATGCAATAACTCAATTAATGTATACAGTAATGAACAAAGTAAAGTAAAGAAAAGTAAAGTAAAGAATATAAATACATTGTCGAGTAACCTCGACGGTGGACAGCAAAAAGCAACTGATGAAATTATTTTTTACTTGAACAAAAAGACAGGAAAACACTATAAGGTAAAAACGCCTAAAACGGTGAGACTGATTAGAGCAAGGCTCAAGGAAGGATTCACGGTCGAGGATTTCAAGGCGGTTATCGAAAAGAAATGCGATGACTGGCTGGGAAACGAAAAGATGGAACGGTATCTGCGACCGGAAACACTATTCGGCACAAAGTTTGAGGGATACTTGAATGAAACACCGAATAATGAAAAGGATTACGACATCCCGGAGTTCGAAGACCTGATAGACAATTATGAAAGGAGGCGCTCGGGATATGGAAACAGTGAATGAAGCGATAAACAGAATCATCGCAAATTTGAAAAAAGATGAAACGGAAGAACCGCAATACACTTGCAATCGCTGTAAAGACCGCGGGTTCATAGCCGTAAAGGAAAACGGATCCACATTTGCTATGTTATGTCCGGACTGTACCGTAAGGGCTGATCAGAAAAGATGGATGAAGCGAAGCGGTATTACTGAAAATGATTACAGAAGATACACGTTCGAGACGTTTACAACGGATACAGAAGAATCTCGCAGAATGAAAGCGGTGGCCTTGCGGTTTCTTGCCAACAAAGATGCAAGGGGAATGGGAGTATTCGGCAGACCGGGAACGGGTAAAACACACTTGTGCATAGCGACCTGCCAAGCGCTGGGGAAAGAACATTATTACTGGCAGTATCGGAATGAAATTCAGAAAATAAAATCTGCCATGTACAAAGATTTGAATAGCTATCTTGATATGATCGAAACCCCAAAAACCAAGCCGTACCTCTATATCGATGATTTATTCAAGGGAGCGTTGGTCGGGAATGATATAGCGCAGCAAGACAAGCAAATTATGTTTGACATCATCAACGAGCGGTACGTAAGAAACCTCCCGACGATTATATCAAGCGAATACAGTCTAAACCAGATTACAAAATCGGACGAGGCAATCGGATCGCGGATATTCGAGATGCTGAACCCGTACATTATTAAAGTAACAGGTGTGAACAGGAGGCTGAAATATGGGAAGTAATCGATTTATGGTCGTATCGGAAGAAAACGGGATTATAGCAATGAATCCGTCGTACGTTGAGCAGAAAGGGAAAAATCTAATCATCTACATGCCCGGGACGTATAAACAAATTGTGCTGGAATATGAAACGGAAGGAGAAGCAAGAAACGTTTTTGACGAAATAAGGAAAGCTTATGAATCTGGGAGAATAGACGTTTATGTCTAAGAAAAGCAAATTTAAGGGGGAAGAGAAATGGATACAGCGTTGGATGCAGCAAGCGTCGTATTGTTTGTTGTTCTGATCATGTACGCAGCCATCAAGCTTGACGAAGCGGCAAGAAAGCTGCGCAATGAAGAAGAGCGGATTTACGGTTCCCGGAGGAAGAAATGAATAAAAGAAGCTATAGAATGACTTATCAAGATAGCGGTTCAAGAGATATCTGCTTCTGCAGCGCGGAAGACTGCAAGACAGAGTGCAGGCGAAACAGGCAATTACCGTTTTTCAAAGACTGGATCAACTATTGCAAAGAAAAAGCCTACCCGGTTAGATACAGTGTAAGTGATTTTCAGAAAAAATGTAGTGATTACAATGGTGGTGGAGAATTATGAGACTACTTATTCCCGGACGGCTCCCGTGCATGAATGACCTCATTGCTGCCAACAGGCTGAACAAGTACGCCGGAGCGGGTGTCAAGAAGAAAACGCAGAGACAAATTATTCTGATTCTGCAGCCGCAGGTGCAAGGGCGGAAATTTACGGAAAAAGTAAATATCCATATCGAATACTACGAAAAGGATATGCGGCGTGATGAAGATAATGTGATGAGTGCGGCAAAGTTTATACTTGATGCGCTGCAGGATATAGGGTTTATCCAAAACGACAGCAGGAAATACGTGCACTTGACGCAGGAAGTATTTACCGATCGGGATAATCCGAGGATTGAGATAGAGGTGAATGAAGCATGAAAATTCTTGACGCCTGCTGCGGCGGAAAAATGTTTTGGTATGAAAAGGATTTGGATTTTGTGGATTTTCAGGACAATCGGGAGCTGCAAACGAAGTTATGCGACGGACGGATATTCAGTGTAGAGCCTGATTTTATCGGGGATATTACTCAGATGGATATACCCGATGAAAGTTATGACATGGTAGTATTCGACCCACCGCATTTGAAAAATGGCGGAGATACGGGATGGATCATTCTAAAATACGGAAAATTACCGTCCGAATGGCTGCCGTGGATAGAACGAGCTTTTAAAGAATGTTTCCGTGTTCTGAGAAATGACGGAGTGCTTGTCTTTAAATGGAATGGTGAACAGATACCATTTGCGGAGGTGGTCAAATTATCGCCGTATAAGCCGATTTTTGGGGATAAAAGAGCGAAAACAAGATGGACGGTGTTTGTGAAAAACGCTGCGTTAAGGAAAGGGGAGAAGGCATGAGTAGAGGAACAGAAGAAGCAGTAATGCAATATGCGATAGCGGCACATTTAGGGGAAAAGAATATTGTAATACCGAATGTTAGCTTTGCGCGAACATCATGCAGAATCGAAAAACATGATAAAGACGGTCGCTTTATCGGATATGAATACCCGTTTAAAGGGGTTCGACATGAAGCAGATTTGATATGGATAAACGAAAATGATTATCTGACAGAAGTTGAAATTAAAGTCAGTTATAGTGACTTCTTAGCGGATTTCAAAAAGAAAGAAAAACATATTACAAAGTACACGAAGGCAGTCTATTATGCATTTCCATGGGATATGTACAAAGAAAATGAGGAAAAAATTAAACAAATGCTGGTTGAAAAATTCCCGGAAGCAGGAGTAATTATTGTTGGCATTGGGGGATTTGCAGTAGGCATGATAAAAAATGCTGAATATTTCAACGTTAAAAAGATACCGATTGAAGTAAAAACTGGGCTAATGAGAATCGGGTGTCAGAAATGGTGGAGGAGAAAGTGATGAATAACGGCATGAGACCGGGCATTTTTCATAATCCGGATCCGACGTATGAAAAAACGAAAACAAATTTAAATCGTGAATCTAAGCGGGTACGCTGTGAAGTTGAAGCGTTTTTTGAAGAAATTCGGCGATGCAGAAAACATATTGACTCTTTGAATCAATACCGCCAGCAGTGCGAGATGGATTTGTTCTCTTTAAAAGGCTGTAGATACGACAAGGAGCCTGTGGATGGCGGCTCTCCATCCGATTTGTCAGACATCGTGATTTCTTTCAAAGAGAAGATGGCAAAATCAGAAGAACTGCGGATAAAAGAGCTCAACAGATACGGTGACATGATTACAAGAGGGTTCAGGTTGCTTGCTTTACTTTCCGATCCGGAGCAGAAATCAATTATGATCGACAGGTATTTTATGAATATTCTTTGGGAGAAAATTGCGCTGGAACATAATTTTGATAAAAGATCTTGCTTGCGGATGAGAGACAGAGCAATTCAAGAAATTTCTCAAAAAATGAAAGTTGTCACTAAATGTCACTTTTAGATGTGGTATTATGATAGTGTAAAGTTCGGGCAATAAACGTCGCCGCCCGATGCTTTCATACAACTCCATAAAAAGCAAGAAGTCGGGTTTGATGAGTTTCCCGGCTTTTTGCTTGCATTCGATGAAGGAATTTAACAATGATTGATTACAAAACATCTGCAAAACCGCGTATTGTCACAAAAGACGATGTCGCGGTTTTCTGTTCATACGATGAAATTTTGCCGATTGGACAGCTGCAGCCGAATCCGCAAAATCCAAATCAGCATAACGAGCAGCAGGTAAAGCTCCTCGGCGAGATTATCCGAAGTGCCGGGTGGCGGGCTCCAATTACGGTATCAAAGCGAAGCGGGCTGATTGTAAAAGGGCATGGACGCAGGCTGGCAGCTATTGACGCAAGGCTGGCATGGGTGCCGGTTGAGTATCAGGAGTACGCGACCGAAGCGGAAGAATACGCTGACCTTTTAGCAGATAACCGGATAGCAGAACTGGCGGAGATGGATAATGATAAACTCTCCGAAATTCTAAAAGACCTGCAGGAGACCGAGAATTTTGATATGGATTTGACCGGTTTTGACGAGGACGCTTTAGCTGACTTGATAGGTGAGCAGTTGACATCTGACGACATAGAAGAGGATGAAGTACCGGAAACGCAGGAAACGGTATTTACCAAACCGGGTGACTTATTTATTATGGGTGACCATCGTCTACTATGCGGCGACAGTACCAAACTGGAAGATGTCAATCGTTTATTGGGGGGGCAGCAGGCTGATTTATATATTACGGATCCGCCGTACAATGTGGCTTATGTCGGCAAGACAAAAGACGCATTGACGATAGAGAATGACAAGATGGCTGACGGAGATTTCCGCCAGTTTTTAGTTGATGCATTCAAAGCGGCGAACGATAACATGAAGCCCGGATCCGCATTCTATATCTGGCATGCCGATTCGGAAGGATTTAATTTCCGCGGCGCTTGCAAGGATATCGGATGGGAAGTCAAGGAATGCTTGATTTGGAACAAAAATCAAATGGTTCTCGGACGGCAAGATTATCAATGGAAACATGAACCGTGCTTGTACGGATGGAAGCAGGGTGCACCGCATAACTGGTACAGCGACAGAAAGCAGACGACGGTTATCGACATGAGCAAGCCGAATCGCAGTGAAGACCATCCGACGATGAAGCCGGTCGGCTTATTTGCTTATCAAATCGAGAATAGCAGTAAACCAGGGAATATTGTACTTGACAGCTTCGCCGGAAGTGGTACGACAATGGTTGCTTGTGAGAAGATGGGGCGAAAAGCAATGCTCATGGAGCTTGACCCGAAGTATTGTGATGTGATCATAAGGCGGTACATACAAGAATCCGGAAATCTTGAAATAAAGGTGGAGCGTGACGGAAAGATAAAATTACTTAAGGATGTAATGGAAGAAGCGGGAGCCACCTTAGAGTAACGGGAGGTGGTGACTTTTGGGAAGGCGAAGAGCCGAATGCGAATGGGAGCGTAAAAAAGGCGAATCTTCAGAAGCTTATGCCGCGTTTAAACTCTACTACCAGATGGGTGATAAAAGATCTTGCACAAGGGTAGTACAAAAGCTGAACAAATCAAGGGCGCTCATCACCGGTTGGTGTGGCAAATGGAATTGGGTCGAGAGGGCCCGCGCTTACGATAACGAGCTGGCTCGGCAGGAATTTGCGGAGGCCTGTAATGCTGTTAAGAAAATGAACGAGCAGCAGGCACAAATCGGACTGCTCATTCAGAAAAAGGCTCTGGAAGCGCTAAAGGAAATGAAATCTAAAGAACTGTACCCGAAGTTACTGCTGCAGTATTTAGTGCAAGGCGCAGGGCTTGAGAGAAAGGCAAGGGATTCCGATGTTGAGATAAAAACAGGCAACAAGGAAAAAGAAATCAACGAAACGGACTATGCTGATGATGGATTGACGGAGGCACTTAGAAATTCCGCGAAGAAAGTGTGGGATGAATGAAAAACGTGATAGAGCCGGTTATCCGGTTTAAAGAATTTTCCCGTCGTCAAATGCAGGCGTTTACTTGGTGGTGTCATGGATCCCCCTACCTCAATTACAACGGAATTATAGCCGATGGCAGTATTCGAGCTGGTAAAACGGTATCAATGGCTATCAGCTTTGTTTTGTGGGCAATGCAAACATACGATAAACAGAACTTTGCTATGTGCGGAAAAACGGTCGGATCTTTCCGACGTAACGTATGGAACTGGCTTAAACCTGTATTATATGCCCGCGGGTACGAAGTGACGGAGTTCCGGACGAGCAATACGATTATCATAGATGACGGTAAATCCGTGAATTACTTTTACATCTTCGGCGGCAGGGATGAATCGTCACAAGATTTGATACAGGGCATGACACTTGCCGGATTGTATTGCGATGAAGTGGCGCTTATGCCTGAATCGTTCGTCAATCAGGCGACAGGGCGTTGTTCCGTTCCGGGAGCTAAGATGTGGTTCAACTGTAACCCCGAAAGCCCCATGCATTGGTTTTTAAAAAACTGGATAGAAAAAAAGGAAGAGAAGCGAATGCTTCATCTCCATTTCACGATGGATGACAATCCTTCTCTTTCCGAAGACGTGAGAGAACGCTATAAAACCACCTACAGCGGTGTATTTTATAAGCGTTTTATTTTGGGGTTGTGGGTCATGGCGCAGGGCGCTATTTATAAAGACGCTTGGAGCGATGACCTGTATTTTGATAAAAACCAGCTGGAGTATATCTATAACAATCCGCGATTGTACCGCCGGTATATATCTATCGACTATGGCACCGTCAATCCGATGTGCTTCTTAGATATATGGGACGATGGAGACGTGGCGTGGGTAGTAAGAGAATATTACTGGAACAGCCGGGAGGAAGGAAAGCATGAAAAGGATAACAGTCAATACGGTGATGATCTTATGGAGTTTATTAATTCCGTGGATTATGCGCCGTCAGCGGTTATCATTGACCCGTCCGCTGCCAGTTTCAAAATTGAGATGAGGAACCGCGGACTTCGGGCAAAGGAGACTGTGGATACGATTAATGCGGACAACAGTGTGCTGGAAGGAATCCGCACAGTAAATAAAATGCTCACGAAGAAGAAAATCCGAATATACAAGGAAAACTGCCCCATGCTTGTTAAAGAAATGCAAAGCTACGCATGGGATGAAAAGGCTATACAAAACGGCGGCAGGGAAAAACCGATAAAGGTAAACGACCACAGCGTCGACGCCCTGCGTTATTATTGTCAGACAGTAATCAGATCAAGGAGGCTTGCGAATGCGTAAGAAAAAAAGAATACAGGTACCGGCGGGGAACCCGAAGAGAGCACCTGCCCGCGACGCATTTGCCAACGCTCTTGCGCGAATAGGTGCAGGGATGCCGAGCTTGATGGAGGGAACCACCTATCAAATGCAGCGCCTGACACGGAATTATAACTTACTGAACAGTTTATATCGTGAACACTGGATAATGCGTCGGATTGTGGACATTATTCCCGGAGATATGCTAAAGAATTGGATTACTATCACGACGGAAGTAGATCCGAAGGCGCTGAAGCGAATAGACCTTGTCCTACGCCGGACACAGCTCATACAGAAACTCAAAACGGGCATGCAGTGGGGGCGTTTATATGGTGGCGCAGTAGGCGTCATGCTGATTAAGGGACAGGGGTATGATCTTGCAGAACCTGTTGATTTAGATCGTATAATGCCGGGGGATTTCTGCGGTATAACGGTTTTAGACCGATGGAATGGTGTTTCTCCATCGGGAGAATTGATAGGTGATATCAGTGACCCGGAATATGGGCTTCCGAAATATTATCTTGTGACAGATACCGTATCCGGTGTAACTACCAAGATTCATAATTCACGTGTGCTTCGTTTTATCGGAGATGATCTGCCGTATTGGGAGAGTCAGGCGGAAGAGCAATGGGGCGCATCGGTTATCGAATCCGTGTTTGACGAGCTGAAGAAGAGAGATAATGTTTCGTGGAACATAGCACAGCTCACGTTCATGGCGTCGCTTCGTGTACTCAAGATGAACGATCTTGGGCAAACACTTTCTGCTACAGACGAGCAAACGCAGGCGGAATTGTACAAAACGATACAGGCGCAAAACTGGCTTATGAGTAATAGCGGTGTGCAGGTGCTGGATAAAGAAGACGGTTTCGAAACACATCAGTACACATTCGGCGGCATTTCCGAGGTTTACCAGCAGTTCATGATGGATATATCCGGTGCGGCACAGATACCTGCTACTAAGTTGTTTGGACGGGCTCCCGCCGGAATGAATGCAACAGGCGAAAGTGACCTGCAAAATTACTACGACATGATCGGACAAGAGCAGGAATCTAAACTGCGTCCGATACTGAATAAATTGTTGCCGATTCTCTGCATGAGCGTATTCGGGGCGGTTCCTGATGATTTAGATTTCGATTTTGATCCGGTATCCGAGCCGAGTGACAAAGAGAGGAGCGAGCTGGCTAAAACGGGCACGGAGAATGTGGTAACGGCACTTAATGCGGGGCTTGTGTCTAAACGCACGGCGCTGCAGGAGCTCAAGCAGCAGAGCGAGAGAACCGGGGTGTGGACGAACATCACAGATGAAGACATCATGAACGCTTCCGATAAAATAGAAGAAGAGGGGGAGTTTAGCGGATTTGGTGATATAGCAGGCATAGAACCATCTGAAATAAACAGTCATGTAAATGATGATGAGTTTGATGAAAGCAAGCACCCAAGAAATGAAAATGGAGAATTTACATCAAACGGCGGGAGCGTAAGTGCAAATGAAGAAGATAATGAGGAAAAGACCCCATCAGATATTTCCGATGTGTTAGGTGAAGAATTCACCGGATACAAAGGAAGGGCGGCTGTAGATAAGCTGCTGGCCGAAAAGAAAGGACATGTGAAGTCCGCTTTTAGAAATGAGACATTCGGTGATATTGCTCTCGTCTACGGTAATGAACGATTAGGATTGCGCCATATTATATCTCAAAGAAAAAAGCAGGGATTTACTGATGAAAAGATAAAATCCTTGCTTTATGACCTGGATGATGTGATTACAAACGGAAAGGTGGCACCGTCAAACAATGGACGTGCTACATTTGAGGTATACAAAGATGGGAAGGTAGCTATTATAAGCCCGAGTTTGCAGGGTAATAAGTTTACTTTCGTTTTGACGGCGTATAAATCACGCAACAAAAAATAGATTACCGGATGGACGCCGTCCAGAATTATACTCTGGTCCCCATCATTATTTGGCAGCATAGGCGACTTTCTGCTGTCGGTAATCTATTTCTTTACAATAAGTATAGCTTTTTATTCATTGAATTTCAAGGCGGCACCGTTAAATGCAGTGGATTTATTGAGTATTTAGATCTATGCTGTGACAAACAATATGATTATTTTGTGAGGAGGTAAATTATGGATAAAACAAAAGAAAATTTAATGCGGATTAAAGCGTACGACGCAGAAGAAGGGGAATGGAGAACTATTAAGGGCGCCCGTGTACTTGTTAAAAATGGAGAAATTGTTGCTGGTGCCGGTGGTAAGTTTAATGGTCAGAAATTTGGATCAAAACCTGCACGATCAAGCAAGGTGCAGACAATGGAAAATCTAGCAAGTGCAGCTAAGCCGGAGAAAACAGACCCGACTACAAGTCGGGCAGTCATAACTCCTGAGATGAAAAAACAAGTTGAAGCAGACTTTGAAATGAATAAAAAGAAATTTCCTGAAAATGAACATGAAGCTGTATCACAAACGTTAAAAAAATATTTTGACGAAGCCGAACGGTATCTGAACAAGGATATGTATAATGAATATGCCGCTGAAACCGCAAAAGCTCGATGCCTTATGAAAAAAGTCTATGGACAGGAATATGCAACACGGGATCCGGCAGAGTAAGTGAATAAACATGAAAAGAAACTTCAAACCAAATCGAATGACAGAAAAGCGGTATGCCGCTGCGATAGAAAGAATCATGAAAGGACTGGAGCGTGAGATGGCTCATGCAGAAAGTCCTTTTCAAATGCTCTCTGTCCTCCGTGGTCTTGCCCGTTCTCCCACTTTTGAAAAAGCATGCGAGGACGCGGCACGATCCATGGCTACACACGCCTTTTCTGATGGACACCGAACGTGGCGGGAAGCCGCCCGAGCAGGATCTAAAGGACGAATGATATATCGATTGCTGCATAAAGAACTTGAAGCGAACGATATTTACTGGGATATCGTTTCCCGAAATTCCCGTTTGATTCAATCTATGACAAATGAGGCTGCGGAACGTGTTTCAAACATAGTGTCCGAAGGACAGTCGGCTGGTATTCGGTCAGAAGACATGATAGATGACATACTCAAGCAATGGCCGACGATGACAAGGGCGCATGCTAAATTAATTGCCCGAACGGAATCCTCGAAAGCGGCCTCTGCGTTGACACGCTCAAGGGCGCAAAGCGCGGGGCTCAATTGGTATATTTGGGAAACATCGGAAGATTCCAGGGTGCGTTCTTCCCACCGTCACATGGACGGCGTACTGGTCAATTGGAATGACCCGCCGTCTCCGGAGGCTCTGATTGATATGAAGGATTACGGAAAATATCATGCTGGCGAGTTTCCAAATTGCCGCTGTTATGCCGCTCCATTGATAGAGTATGATGATGTTTCTTGGCCGCATAAGGTATACAGGAATGGACGTATACGGTATATGCGGCTTTCTGAATTTAAAAAAATCGAAGGGGGATAAATGAGGGCATTTTACGGAAGTAAAATCTCCGGACACATGATCCGAACTCCCGAAGGGTATCTTGTTTGTAAAGAAGTTCCTATTGCAAGGATAGGCACACAGGAATACCGGGGAATGGAGTTCGGGGGAGAAAATCCGGAGAAAATCTATGTTGTTAAGCGACCTGAAGAAGAGGTGTTCAGTAAGGCGGCATTAGCAAGTTTTGAGGGTAAACCGGTCGTGGATGAACATCCCAGCGAAGACGTAACGCCGGAAAATATTGGTCGATATATTAAAGGCACCTGCCGTGACGTACGCCGCGGTGAAGGTACCTTATCCGACTGCGTTATTGCTGATTTAATCATCTACGATAAGGACCTGATACAAAAGATTGAGAATGGAAAGCGCGATATTTCCTGCGGGTATGATTGCTTGTGGGAGCCGGAAGATGACGACACTTATGTACAGCGGGAAATCCGCGGTAATCATGTAGCCGTCGTCGAAAAAGGGCGCGCTGGACACAAAGTTTCTATTCGTGATTCACGAAAAGGAGGAAAAACAATGTCAGAAAAAAGTAGAAACAGTATCTGGGGGCGTATGCTTTCTGCGTTTGCGCATGACAGCGACACCACTCCGGAAGATCTGGAAGCAGCGGCAAAAATGAAGCCTGCTTCTGATGAAGGTAATCCGGCACCGGCTGTTCCGGTAGTAGAGAAAAAAGAAGAGCCGAAGAGCACCATCGATGCAGAACTCGACGCACGTCTCAAAAAGATTGAAGACGCTATTGCCGCTCTTGCTGAAAAGCCGGATAAAAAGCCGGAAGAGGAATCTGATGCGCTGGACGCATTAGAAGAAGAGCTCAAGGGCGAAAAAGAAGAAACCCATGACGAAAGTGATGTAGAAGTTGATCCGAAAGAAATCAATGCTAAGCAGGAAGAAGCGGAAGATGACGATGAAGACGTTGTAGAGCCGGAAGATGAGGAAGAAGCCAAAGCTGCCCGTGACGCTGCTCTGAAAGCTATCAGTGCATTGAAGCCGGTTGTAGCGGCTCTGCCAAAAAGCCAGAGAAAGAAAGCTGCGGATAGTCTTGCGGATTTGATTCGTGGAAACATTCGTGATGATGGATATGACGCCATTATGAAAGCCAAAGAGAATGGTCATAAAAAAGCAAAAGACAAAGCAATGGACGACCGCGAACTTGGTCGCATGATTCGGGATAAATATAATCCGCATTACAAAAAGAACTAAAAGGAGGAAAACACAATGAGTGGAAAAGCAATTGGAGTAGCTATGAATTATGGGTTCCCGGGGACCTATGCAAGAACACCGGACGATGTCGTTACATCCCGTCAGCTGAAAGAGGGCTCTGCCGCGGTGCCGTTTGGTGCAGCATTGGCGGCGAATGACGACAATACTTATTCTGCGGTGGGCGCTACATTTACTGCCGCTAAATTTGGCGGTGTTGCGCTTCGTGTAGTTAAACAGGCTGTCTCTTACAATGATCAGAACGAAACAGCTTACAATGAGCAGGAACTCGTTTCTGCAATTAATCGTGGATCTGTTGTCGTTAAATGCAATAATGGTACACCAAAAGCCGGCGGGGCAGTATTTGTCCGCATCAAATCCAACTCTGCAATTTCCAGCGGCGTTGTCGGCGGATTTGAAGCCGTGGCTGATGGTGCTAACACCGTTCAGCTTACCAATGTGCAGTGGACAAATGGTTATGTAGACGCTAACGGCGTGGCAGAAATCACTATTCTGACCCGTCTGAACGCGTAATAGAAGGAGGTACAAAATAATGGGAAATAATGCTGTTTCTATGTTTACACCGAATGCCGGAATGATGGGCGTGGCCAACGCGGCTATGCGCGCAGGCGGAAAACAGGCTTTTTATGGTTCTGCTTATGACGCGGCAATTGCGTCCGGCATGGCTTATCTTGTGGGTGAGCTCGAAAAGGTAGACCCGAAAATCAGGGAACCCCTCTCTTCTGTTACCTGGCAGCGAGACATCGTTGCAAAAACAGGCGGCGGATGGGTAGATTTCACGTCCACCTTTGATGTTGATTATGGAACTACCGGTGCCAATGATTATTCCATTGTCGGATCCGGTACGACCGCGGTTCCGGTAATGCAGGTCAGCACCAGCAAGAACCTGTTCAAAACCTTTACGTGGATGCATGCTATGCAGGTTCCGTTTGTTGATCAGGCTAAGCTGCAGCAGATTGGACGTTCTCTGGAAGATATGCTTGATAAAGGCATTCGCCTTAACTACAACAAGACCATTGATAAAAACGTTTATCTTGGGTTTGATTCCCTCGGCACTTCCGGTCTGATTAACGACAAGAAAGTCACGGTAGGTACTGTTGTAAACGGTGCGGCAGGTTCTCCGCTTTGGACAAAAAAGACGGCCGATGAAATTCTTCAGGATATCAATAACGCTCTTGTTGAAGCGTGGAAAGCGGCTGAATATGACCTGTCCGGTATGCCGAACCATATTCTGATTCCGCCGGAAAATTATGCCTTCATTGTGAAGCAGAAAGTATCCGACGCCGGGAATATTTCCATCCTTGAATACCTGCTGCAGAACAATATCGCCAAGAATCAGGGCGTGGATATTGCTATTGAACCGTGCCGCTGGTGCATTAAGGCAGGTACTGGTAAGACTAACCGCATGGTGGTTTATGTCAACGATGAAGACAAGGTAAACTTTGACATTACTGTACCGATTACCCGCGCTATGACCCAGCCGTCCGTGGAACGCGCCGCGTATCTGACTTTGTTCGCTGCGCAGATCGGGCAGGTTAAGTTCAATTATTATCAGCCGGTTCGCTACTTTGACGGTATTTAACAGGAGGCAATTTATGATCATTCTGACAAAAAAGAAATTCTGCTTTGAACTTGACGGGGAGCAATTCACTTCCCGCGGCGGAATGGAAATGGAAAACGCTCCATCATGGATTCAAAAGACATGGCTCTTTGACCTTGCTGTAAAAGATGGAGACCTCATCGTTGCGCAGGACAGCGACACAAAAACAGAGGCGGATGTAATGAATGCCGCCTCTGAACCTGTAGCGCATCCTGCTTCTGAATCCGAACCTGCAGATCCTGATGAAAATTCCGGAGAAACAGAATCAGATGAAGATGAAGACGCTGAATCCAATGATGAAGTCGAACCTGAATCCGAAGTAAAACCGAAAACGACAAGAAGAACCAAAAGCAAATAATAAAGGAAGGGGGTAAAAATCGTGATAGGCATTATAGGACAGGCGTCTAATATCAAGCATGGAGATAATCCGACATATTCTAAGGCAGATTTCCTTTCTTTGTATCCGCAGTTTAATGGTTTAATCCCTGATGCGGCTCTGGATATGTATGTGGAACTTGGAAACGCCTGTATTAGCAGCGGGCGGTATCATTCTATGTGGAAACATGCCATCGGGTTGTTCATTGCTCATTTTTGCTCCCTTTATCTTCAGAGTTTGCAGCCGGAGGGAGCGTCTGCTTCCTCTGTTCTTTCTGCCGCTGCTACGGCAGGCGTCGTCACAAGCGAAAGCGCGGATGGTGTTTCTCATTCTATGGATTTGTCGGCATTGACACAGGACTTGAACGGCTGGGCAGGGTTCAAACTAACAACTTTTGGGGTGCAGTTTGCAACACTGGCAAAAATGGTCGGTAAAGGCGGGATGTACGTATGGTGAACCCAAAAGGCAAGGTTGAGCATAACGAGTACAATGGTGGATTTGCCGGGCTCGTCAAAAGACTAAAAGGGCTGCAGAAAAGGCAGATTCAAGTTGGAATACCGCAAAAGACATCAAGCCGAAGAGGAGAAGGTATCAATAATGCCGAGCTTCTCTACATCCACACCCATGGAACAAGAAGAAAGGCCATGCGAAAAGAAATGCAGGAAGGGATGGACAGGGGGCTTAAATACAGCGAGGCTTTCTCTCTGTATATTCAGTCCCACGGTTCCCCTCTCTGGCATTCTCCGCCTCGTCCTGTTTTAGAACCAGCTATCAAGGCAAACAAAGAAAAAATAGCGCTGCAGTTCTCTAAAATAATCAAGGCCACGGCCGACGGGAATGCGGACGCGATGGAACGAGCTATTACAAGCACGGGAATAACAGCACAAAATGCATGCCGGTCATGGTTTAAGGATCCGCGCAACGGGTGGCCACGTAATGATCCCAAAACAGTGAAACTAAAAGGGAGCGATAAGCCGCTTGTTGACAGCGGAGAATTGAGAGATTCCATTGTTTACGTTGTAAGGGAGGAATAGCCGATGATTAATTTGTCAAGCGTGATTCATTCCTCTCGATTATCACAGGATTATACCATTCTACGTTCATTTGGCGTATGGGAAAATGGAGAATTCATCAAGAATGGAACTCCGTCTACACTCCAGTTCCATGGGATTATTACTGTAGCAACCGAAAGAGATCTGCAGAAAGTTCCAGAAGGGAACCGGCAGACTGGGGCCATGAAAATTCTTTCCACTGAACCGATTTATGTAACAGGGCAGCTTGAAGAAAACGGCTTTTCAGATGTTCTTGTTTGGAATAACGAAAAATATCAGATTGTAGCCGTCTTTCCGGATAAGGATTATGGCTTTTATCGCGGAATATGTACTCGTCTCTCCGGGGAGGTGGTATAAATGCCTGTTCAGACTATGCGAGCTCTAAAAACGGCATTTTATCGCTCGACTATGACGGCGCTTGGATATGATCCTGACAAAGCATACAAGAAGATAAAGCCGCCGGTGCGTATGACCTATCCTCCGCTCGGTAATCCTGATTGGACGATAGAAGAGGATGTTGTCTTTATTACCATCATGGACGCAAACGGTGACGATGTGTCGCAGCCAATACATGAACTCTGGAAAGATGACGGAGAAGACCTGATGCGGGAGCATTATGCTACCCGGGTATTGCAGGTTATTTTCACCGCATACGGTCCCAACGGTTATGATCGTTTGGTGCAGCTTCGGCATACGTTTCTTGATGGTTCTTCTGTGCTCCGTTCTGCAAATATATTTATCATTCCCAGCTCTGATACACCACAATATGTACCGGAGCTTTTTCACAATATGTGGTTTGAACGAACCGACCTTACACTCCGGTTCAACAATCAGCTGCTGTTCGAAGAAAACATCAAAAGTATCAAAGAAGTTCCTGTCAAGAAAGTGGACGCGAACCGTTCCGGTACTTCCGATGTCATTCTTTATGGCGGCGGTATTACGATAAAGAAAGGGTGATTCCGTAAATGGCGAAATTATCACTGAAAACAATCATTGATATCCAGGTCAACCTGGCGGCCAAGGCAGCCAAGAGAAAAGGATTCAATATGGCACTCATTCTCGGGAAAAGCAATGTCATTCCCGAATCAGAACGGGTGCGTATCTATACAAGCGCCGATGCATTACTGGAAGACGGATTTAAACCGGACAGCGCGGAATATAAGGCAGCTAAGCTGTATTTTTCTGCGACACTTGCTCCGTCTCGTCTTGCGGTCGGTGTTCAGGTAACCAAGGACAAGGATAAACTGGCTGCAGCACAAGCCTGCCGTGCGGCTAATGGAGAATGGTATGTGCTAATTCCTCTTGGTGCGACAGATAAAGAAATTGAAACCTTGGCAGATTGGGTAGAAAATGCACAGCCCGATACGCTTCTTGCTTATACGACTTCAAGCAAAAATAACCTGTCTAATTCTCAAGAAGATGCCGGAGAGGAAAAGACGGGGATTTTTGAAAAGCTAAAGAAGAAATCCTATCGTCGTTCTTTTGGTCTGTATTGCGCACAGGGAGATACTCCAGATGCAGTGGCGGCTGTTATTGGATATGCGATGGGGGCGAATAGGGGAACAAACAATTCTTCTTATACTCTCGCTTATAAGCGTCTCCCCGGCGTGACACCGGATAATCTCACAGAAGCCCAAGTGGCATTTATCTGCGGATCTATGACAGCTGCAGGAAATAACGGTAATGTTTATGTCTGCCGCGCTGAAGAATATAACATTCTGCAGCAGGGGTGCATGGCAGACGGCACGTCTTTTGACGAGATACTCAATATTGACATGCTGAAGAATGACATCATGCTCAATGTCATGGATCTACTCACATCTACGCGGAAAGTGCCGCAAACAGAGGGCGGCGTTGCGTCTATTGTGAATGTTATTAATGTGGCCTGCAATAAGTATGTCAATACTGGATTTATCGCTCCGGGTAAATGGAATGGCGGTGAAGTGCTAAATCTTGAAAACGGAGATTATCTGGCAAGCGGTTATCTTGTACAGAGTGAACCTATTGATTCACAGCCTCAGGCTGACCGTGACGCAAGAAAAGCGCCGCCGATTTATGTATGCGTGAAACTGGCTGGCGCCATTGAGTTTGTTACAATCGACGTTTATGTCAATCGGTAAAAGGAGGATGAATTATGGCACAAACAACTTATAGTTTTACCGATCTGGTCGGCTCCATCCACTCTGATGTGGTTGGAGATTTTATTTTTACCGGCAATGGTGTCGGTTCTGTTTCTGTATCTAAAGCTACGGAACGCACGTCACATGATATCGCTGCTGATGGTTCCGTCATGATATCTAAGATTGCGGGGAATAACGGTACGGTGACAATTGAAACACAGCAGACGTCTCCGCTTCATTTGTGGCTTATGAAATGGTTTCAGGCACATTGGTCAGCTCCCACTTCTCAATGGGCGGGCACATCTATGCTTCTCAAAAATACGAGCACCGGCGGCTCTCATGTCTGCAGCGGCGTATCTCCGCAAAAAGAAGCCGATGTTCCGTACCAATCACAAGGGCAGCGTGTCACGTGGACACTGATGTGTGCCGACATTGTAAATAATCCGGTGTAACTTTAGGAGGAAATAAATGGAACCTAAACAGAAAACCCAGATCATAGAGGTGGGCGGTAGTAAATACCGCCTGTCTAAACTTGACGCACGGTCCGCGTCCTACATTGCATTTAAATCTGCGGGAATTGTAGCCCCTCTCATGGGAAAGGGGAAAAACAACGGAAATATATCGGTGGAATCTATATCAAAGGTACTGCCGGCCGTTCCACGTCATGAATTTGAGGAAATACAAACAATGCTTTTGAAAACGGTGGTGAAAATGAATGACGTGGGCGGACAGCTTCTTCCGGAACCTATTTTAAAAGAGGATGGAAGCTTTGCTATTGAAGATTTGGCATATGACGCCGGGGCAGTGATTGCTCTTACCGTAAGAGCGTTCCTGTTCAATGTCGGGGGTTTTTTCGGAGGGGCCGGCCTGATACCGGCCGAATCGGAACCGAAATCCTAAAATTTACACCTATGGATTATCCCACTGTTGATAGTTTTGCCTATGCCCCTGTGGCAGCTGGCATGTGGCGGCAACATGAAGTGTTTGATGGCACTTATGATTTCGATGATTTGCTTGACGCCCATGAAATCATCTTTGTGAAAGCAGAAAACGCAGCCCGTGCCAGAGACGCTGCAGAAAGGAGTTAACAAGTGGCAGGAAATGTAATAGAAGAATATCTCGTCGGCATTGGCGCTGATATAGATACCGGCAGCTTTAATTCTGCCATGATGGCCATCGGCCAGCTTGGCAAAGCGATGAATGCAATTAAAGGAGCTGCTCCTATTGTTGCTGTTGCCGCTGCGATTATCGGGGTGGGCAAGGCAGCCTACAGCACGATAAAAGATGTGGCGGCAGCGGACATGGAGTACAAAAAGCTGGCGTCCCAGATGTGGATCACAAAGGATTCTGCCAAGTCACTTTCCACAACTATGAAAGTCATGGGTGTATCGCAGGAAGATATCGCATGGATCCCCGAACTCCGGGAACAGTTCTTCCGTCTCCGGAACGAGATGAACGAACTGGCTACTCCAGTAGATGCGGATAACCAGCTGCAGTGGATCCGTGAAATCGGCTATGATGTACAGTCTCTGCAGGTCAAACTGAAAATGCTGAAAGAATGGATCGCTTATTACCTAATTAAGTATCTCCAGCCGTACATCAAGGAATTTCAGCAATTTATCCAGTGGCTGAATGATAAGCTCGGGAAAAACATGCCGGAAATCGCCCGAAAGATAGCTAAAGTTTTATCACAGATAGTGAGTATCGGTATTTCTGCCGTTAAAGTGCTAAAGGCTATATTCGGATCAATCTATGATTTCATAGAGAGCTTACCTGCCAACGTAAGAAAATGGGCAGCTATATTCGCGATGGTAGGCGCTATTATTATGAGTGGTCCCTTCGGTCTTTTCATTGCTGCTATCGGCGGCGCGCTTCTCCTGATGCAGGACTTCATGTACTTTGTAGAAGGGAAAAAATCTTCCCGCACGTTGGCTCCGATGTGGAGAAAATTGCTGGATTTTCTGAACAATGACAAGGTTAATAAGTTCTTTCAAGGCGTCAAAAAAGGTATGATATGGATCGCGGATATGTGCGATATCATCGTAAAGAAACTGCTTAAATTTTTGGATGATGCAACGCCCAAGGTCATGAAATTTGTTTCAAAAATGACAGAAGGTGTCGGGAGACTGCAAAATGGAGATGTTCGCGGGGCTGCATCTGCTTTCGGTGACGCTTTCGGAAATCCTTTCGGATCTCCTTTTGGCGGTGGTGATATAGTTTCCCGTGCGGCTAATATTACGGATAATCCGACCGGTGATTTTCTCGGAAACGAAAATGGATGTACTTATTTTGTGAAACAAGCGGTCGGTGCTGATAATGAATATTTCCAAAATATGGGAGATAGTCTATGGGTTCCAACTTGGGTTGATTCTGCTAAGGCGCAGGGGCGCTGGCATGCAGGAGTAGACGGCATGCAGGCTGGAGATATCGTTGTCGTTGAGACAGGAGGAGAAGGGCCCTATGATCACGTTGTTGTCTATGATGGGAACGGTGGATATTTCGGAAACTCTTCTTCTCTCGGAAAACCTGTCCATGGCGACCTGTCGGATTTCGGATATGGAAATATATCCGGATATATAAGAACGGGCGGGTCTGATTCCGGTTGTGATATGAATTTTGACACTTCGCTGGATGATTATTTCAAGAGTTCCGGAGGAGAATCCAGCGGTGCAAGTTCCGGTTACCGGATCGGGTCCGGCATGATGGGATTTGCAGGCGGCGGCTCTTTCTCCGGAAGTTATGCCGACCAGCTGTATAGTGGCGGTTATGCAGAGCAAGGAATGTCAGCGCAAGCCGCA
>ULQO01019473.1_pt1 | contig 25292 bp, 19 predicted proteins | sample 1954601 | NCBI WGS metagenome assembly ULQO01 (sample SAMEA4835658, study PRJEB28245) | human gut metagenome | biome: gut microbiome; material: fecal sample | place: Denmark | collected 2008
AGGAGTATAATAATAGTTATGAAAAAATTATTATTCATTATTAATCCTAAAGCGGGGGTAAAAAAGAACAAACATTTTGTAGATGATGCCCTTGAGATTTTTGAAAAAGCGGGATATAAGGTTGGAGTTAAGTATACAAAGAAGAGAGCAGATGGAACACGCATAGCAAGAGATTATGGCGCTAAGGCAGACTTGATTGTGTGTATGGGTGGAGACGGAACACTCAACGAGGTTATGCAGGGAATGCTGGAAGGTGAAATTTCAACACCTTTAGGATATATTCCGGCAGGCTCAACTAATGATTTCGCTAATAGTTTAGGATTAAGAACCAACCCTAAGGATCAGGCAGAGTTTATTATGGAAACAGAAGCAAAATCACTTGATCTGGGATGGTTTAATGGAAGATATTTCGTTTATACTGCATCTGCAGGTATTTTTACGGAAACATCTTACTCAACACCACAGGAATTAAAAAATAGATTAGGACATTTTGCTTATATACTTCATGGAATTAGAGAAGTGTTCAAAATCAGAAGGTTAAAACTTAGAATTGAGACAGAAGATGAGGTGTATGAGAATAAATATATATTCGTAGCCATAAACAATGCAAAAAAAGTTGGCGGAATAATGAGATTGGACAAGGCTCATGTAGAGTTTAATGATGGTGAGTTTGAACTTATGCTTGTTGAATTTCCAAGGGATTTTATTCAGTTAATGAAGACTGTTGGGAAGATATTTATGCAGGATTTTTCAGGCAATATAACATTTAAACAGATTAAAAGTGCAAAGATTACAAACTGTTCAGATGTTAACTGGTCATTAGACGGTGAAAAAGAGAAAGCCCATGATTTTGTTGAATTTAAAGTTATTCACAATGCCATAAACTTTATATATTAAAAAATTAAATTGCAAAAGATAAATCTAATATACCTCAGTAGTATATTTGACAATAAAAACAAGACTGGATGTAAGAGAGGTTTATATGACTGTAACTAAGGAAAATATTAAGGACTTTACTGAAAAATATGCACAGATTTGTCGTAAAAATGACACAGTTGAGAAGGAACTTTTTACTGAGTATGGAGTAAAAAGAGGACTTAGAGATTTAAACGGAAAAGGTGTACTTACAGGTATAACTAACATTTCAAGAGTTGAATCTTCTAAGATAGTTGATGGAAAGAGTGTGCCTTGCGAAGGACGACTTTATTTCAGAGGTTATAAAATTCAGGATTTAGTTAACGGATTTATGTCCGAGAACAGATTTGGTTTTGAAGAAGTAGCATATTTATTGCTTTTTGGAGAATTACCAAGTGAAGATAATCTGACTGAATTTAAGAAAATGATGGCTGTATCAAGACGATTGCCAACTAACTTTGTGCGTGACGTAATTATGAAAGCGCCAAGTGAAGATATTATGAACACATTGTCTAAGTGTGTTTTGACGTTGGCATCATATGACAAGAATATGTCAGATACATCAGTGGAAAATGTTATTAGACAGAGCATTAATTTAATCAGTACATTCCCTATGATTTCTGTATATGGTTACCATGCATATAACCATTATAAGAGAAACAAAAGTTTATATATTCACAGACCTAAGCCGGAGCTTTCAACAAGTGAAAACATTCTTAGAATGTTAAGACCGGATAAGAAATACACAGAATTAGAAGCCAAGGTTTTAGACTTAGCATTGGTTCTTCATATGGAACATGGTGGTGGTAATAACTCTACTTTTACAACAAGAGTTGTAACTTCATCAGGTTCAGATACTTATGCTACAATTTCAGCAGCACTTTCTTCATTGAAAGGACCACGTCATGGTGGTGCGAATATTAAAGTTGTAGAAATGTTTAAGGATATTAAACATAATGTTCATGATATAACGGATAGGGATGAAGTTAAGGAGTATTTAAGGAAGATACTTAATAAAGAAGTTTTTAACAGACAGGGACTTATTTATGGTATGGGTCATGCAGTATATTCAATTTCTGACCCAAGAGCTGAGATTTTCAAAAGCTTCGTAGAGAAGTTAGCTACTGAAAAGGGCAGAACTAAAGATTTTAACTTGTATAGTATGATTGAAACTTTGGCTCCGCAGGTTATTGCAGAGGAAAGACAGATTTACAAGGGTGTTAGTGCCAACGTAGACTTTTACAGTGGTTTGGTTTACAGTATGCTTGATATTCCTGAAGAGCTATTTACACCTATGTTTGCAATAGCACGTATTGTAGGATGGAGTGCTCATCGTATCGAGGAAATCATTACAGCAGATAAGATTATGCGTCCGGCATATGTAAGCAACTGCGACTACTATGATTATACAAATATTGAAGAAAGATAAAAATTTTGGATAATAATCCATAGTAAAAAATGCAATTTTGCAATATAAAAATGCATTAACGAATGTAATAAAAAACACATCAATAAATGTAATAAAAAAGTATAAAAAATCGGTTACAAAAAGATTAAGACATAAACACTAAACGAAAATATTAAAACGTAAATATTAAGGTGTAAACGCCAATATGTAGATATTAAAATATAAATGTTGAAGTGTAATGTTAAAGCTTGATAAAGTTGTAACCGATTTTTTTTAGTGTTATAATAAAATCATTAGAGAAAGTACAAGATTTTAATAAAAACAGGAGGCATTATGAAGCTTACACAGAGTGATGTTGAAAAAATAAAAGAAGAAATTGAACATAGAAAATTAGTCGTAAGACCTGAGGCTATCGAAGCTGTAAAAGAGGCAAGAGCCCAGGGGGATTTAAGTGAGAATTTTGAATATTATGCAGCAAAGAAAGACAAGAACAAAAACGAGGGACGTATCAGATACCTTGAAAGAGTATTGAAGACAGCTACAATTATAAGTGACGAATCAGCAGATGATGAAGTGGGATTAAATAACACTGTTCAGGTTTACTTTGAAGACGATGACGAAACAGAAACTTTCAAGATTGTAAGTACAATGCGTGGAGATTCAATTAGCGGTAGAATAAGCGGCGACTCTCCTATGGGAGCAGCCCTTATGGGACACAAGGTTGGAGACAGAGTTGAAGTAAAGGTAAACGAAAAAGTAAGTTATTATGTTGTGATTAAATCTATTGAAAATACAGGTGAAGAGGAAACAGACACAATTAGGACTTTTTAATATGAAAAATAATATAAAAAAGGGCAGATTAACTATTTATACAAGTTATAGTCCCGGAGCCGGAAAGACCCATATAATGTTAAGGGATGCTTTACAAAATTATGGGGAGAAGGTTGTTATAGGCTTTTTAAATGGCAAGGAAAGAAAAATCAAAGGCTCTAACATAAAACCGGTTCATCATTATTCATTAGAAAAAATAGTTTCAAAATACAATTTTGAGAATGTTGTGATTATGGACGAAATGGGAATGGGCGGAAAATGTGAGGATGATAAATCTTTTATTTATGAAGATATTGAAAGAATACTGAATGCAGGAATAAATGTATATACAAGTACTAATTTAAAGAGATTTCAGAATGTAAATAGCAGTTTTAAAGAAATATCAGGAATAGGTGTAAAGAAAACCATTCCGATAAGGTTCCTTGAAATGGCTGATAGAATTGTTTTTGTAGATAGAAAACCGGAGCTTTTGGAAAATGATTACAAAAACGGAGAACTTTTTTGCAATAAAAATCAAAATTCACGGATTATGCAGAAAAATTTTAACCCGGAAATTCTTAAAAAATATAGAGTTATAAGTTTGGAAATATTGAAGGAATATAGAAACAAAATTGAAATTATAGAAAATAATGATAAAAATATATAAAAACAGTGTTTTTTATAATTAGAAAGTATTTGTAAAAGTATAATCCCGTGATAAAATATAGTGTAAGAATATACGAAACGGGAATGAAAATAATTGAAAAATGGAGGAAGAAAGCATGAATATTATGCATGATATTTCACCGGAAAGAATTAGACCGGCTGATTTCATTGCGACAATCGAAATAACTAAAGGAAGCAAGAAGAAATATGAATTAGATAAAGAAACCGGATTATTGATTTTAGACAGAGTTTTGTATTCTTCAGTTCACTATCCGGCTAATTATGGATTTATTCCAAGAACTATTGATGAAGATGGAGATCCATTAGATGTTTTGGTTTTGTGTTCAGAACCTATAGAACCTATGTCTTTAGTAAGATGCTATCCTATAGGCGTTATGTATATGGTTGACAGTGGTGATAATGATGATAAGATTATTGCTATTCCATATGGAGATCCAACCTATAATTGCTACACAGATATTAATCAGTTACCATCACATATTTTTGAAGAAATAAAGAATTTCTTTAATATTTACAAGAATCTGGAAGGAAAACAGACTAAAGTTGACGAGTTTGGCGGACCTGTAGATGCGGCAAAGATTATATATAAGTGTATAGATATTTATAATGAAAAATACAATAATTCAACAGAAAAGTAATACATAATCTTAGAGGAGCAGGATGATGACAGTTAATGAAAAGATTAAGGCTCTAAGAGATAGAATGAGTAGGCACAATATAGATATTTATATTGTGCCTACTTGCGATTTTCACGGGTCGGAATATGTAGGGGATTATTTTAAAACAAGAGAATTTATTTCAGGATTTACAGGATCGGCAGGAACCGTTGTTGTTACTTTGAAAGAAGCAGCGCTGTGGACTGATGGAAGATATTTTCTTCAGGCAGAAAGCCAGCTTAAGAACACAGAGATTAAGCTTATGAAAAGTGGTCAGTGTAATGTTCCAACTATTAGGGAATATTTGCAAAAAAATGCAACAGAATCTTTGGTGGTAGGTTTTGATGGAAGAATGATGACAGCCACAATGGCAGAAGAAATAGAATCCATAAAAAATATATCAGTTATAAGTGATGTAGATCTTGTTGGAGAAATTTGGGAGAACAGACCTTTAATGTGCTGTAAGCCTGTATGGAATCTTTCGTTAGAATATTGCGGAAAAACAAGGGCTCATAAGCTTGGTGATATAAGGGAAGAAATGAAAAACAAAGAGGTGGATGTTTTAGTTTTGACTTCTTTAGAAGAAACAGCCTGGACGTTAAATCTTCGTGGTGATGATGTGGAATGTACACCTGTATTTCTCTCTTTTATGTTAATAACTTCTTTAGATGCCACATTATATGTTCAGAAAGCATCCATACAAGATGAGATAGTTAAAGAATTAGAGAATGACGGAATAGTAGTTGAAGATTATTTTAAAATATATGACGCATTAGAAAATACAAAAAACAAAAAAGTATGGATTGATAAGAATAGTGCTAATTATAATATTGTCAAAAAAATAAAGACCCATAATGAAGTTATAAACTGTTTTACACCTGCACTGAATCAGAAAGCTATTAAGAATCCAACGGAAATTTCCAACATGAAAAAAGCTCATTTGTTAGATGGTATTGCAATGACCAAATTTATTTATTGGCTTAAGACTAATGTTGGAAAAGAAAAAATTACGGAACTTTCTTTAGGAGAAAAATTAGAAGAATTTAGAACTGTGGCAAAAAGCTATATTGAGCCAAGCTTTACGCCTATAGTTGGTTATAATGATCATGGAGCCATTGTTCATTATAGTGCAAATAAAGAATCGGATTATGAAATTAAAGATGAAGGTATGGTATTAATAGATTCAGGGGGACATTACCTTGAAGGAACAACAGATATAACAAGAACAATAAGTCTCGGAAAAGTTACACCTAAAATGAAAAAGATGTATACGGCTGTACTTAAGGGCCATTTGAATTTGGCAGCGTCAGTATTTAAGGAAGGCTGTTCAGGAGTTGCCATAGACTATAATGCCAGACAACCATTATGGGACTTAGGACTTGATTACAATCATGGTACGGGACATGGAGTGGGCTATTTGCTTAGTGTTCATGAACCACCTAATGCCATAAGGTACAGAATTCTTCCGGATAATCAATTTAATCCAGTATTTAAAGAAGGAATGATAACTAGCAATGAACCGGGAGTTTATTTAGAGGGAGAGTTTGGAATAAGAATTGAAAACTTAGTTTTATGTGAGAAAAAAGAGCAGAACCAATGGGGAACATTTTTATGTTTTAAACCATTAACATTGGTTCCGTATGATAGGGAACTTATATCTTTTGAGGACATGGCAGATAAAGAAATTGAATTACTTGATAATTATCACAAAATGGTATATGAAATGATTTCTCCATATTTAACATTAGAAGAAAAAATATGGTTAAAAGATACTGTTAATTGAAGATTTGCTTGAAAAGAATCATAGAAATGGTATGGAAGAAATTTTAAATAATATGGATACTATGCAGAAGCTAATGTCATCAATAGCAGTAACATATGATACATCAGACGAATCTCCGGAAAGCCAATGGAGTAAACTGTATTTTGAAGATTTAGAGGATTTGGAAAATGTATCAGGTGTGAAATATTATTCTGTAGAGCAACTTCAGGATAAGAATGTAGTTGAACAGCAAATGCATTTAAGTGAGACTAAAATTAATGCGTTAATTAATTCGGGAGCTATGGCTATTTCTGATGTGTTTAATTCAGGAAAATATAATGGTATTAATACATTTTGTATGGCGATGCCTGTTAGACAGAAAGTTTATTCAATAAGGCTGACGAGGCTATGTATTATTCTAAAACGCATGGTAAAGGTCAGGCACATATATCATAAAAATAGAGAATATTAAAAAAGTCCTCTGCGTACATTATATAAAGAATGTATGCAGGGGATTTTTTTGAGAGAATATATTGAAGAAAGGGCAATGGAAAGTGCAAGATACATTGTAAAAAATAAGGCTACGGTAAGACAGGCCGCAAAGGTTTTTGGGATAAGTAAAAGTACAGTACATAAAGATGTAACGGAAAGGCTTGAAGTTATTAATCCTGGATTGGCAGGGGAAATAAGAAAAGTGCTAGATGTGAATAAAGCTGAACGGCATTTACGAGGTGGTATGGCGACAAGAGAGAAGTATAGTCATATGAGAAAATAAAAAAGACCTTAGCTTTTGCTAAGGTCATCATTTGCGGGGGACCTAGAGGGAATCTCACCCTCTAGGTTGAGTATGAAAAACTTAAAATACGCCATTATAGGGTATGACGTATACAAACTATGTGCACCACCTAATCGGTAGTACATTGACAATATAATAGGGAAATGTTACAAAAATATGAATAAAATGTAAAAAAGTAGAAAAATGTAATATTTTATACATAAAAGTTGTAATAATTGTAAAATAACAGAATGTTCAAAATTTGTAGCAAATATTTACTTTTATTTTCTTTTTAAATTGTATATAATGATTACAGTGTCAAGATTTGAAAGCCTTGATATCTAAATTAATATAATAAAAAATAGTTTAGGGAAAAGATTATTACATATACTATAATTACTGTTTGAAAACTTAAAGGAGTAACAAATGTTTAATACAGATATTGGAATAGATTTAGGAACGGCAAGTGTGCTTGTTTTTATAAAAGGAAAAGGTGTGGTTTTAAAGGAACCTTCAGTTGTTGCAGTTGATAGAGATACTGAAAAGATTAAGGCTGTAGGAGAAGAAGCGAGACTTATGATTGGAAGAACTCCTGAAAATATTGTGGCTGTAAGACCACTTAAACAGGGAGTTATTTCAGATTATTCAATTACCGAACAGATGATAAGATATTTTATACAGAAGGCAATCGGAAAGCGCTCATTTAAGAAACCACGTATTTGCGTATGTGTACCTAGTGGTGCAACAGAAGTTGAAATTAAGGCAGTTCAGGATGCAGCTTTTCAGGCTGGCGCAAGAGAGGTCTTTATTGTAGAAGAACCTGTTGCAGCAGCCATTGGTGCAGGAATTGACATAAGTAAGCCTTGTGGAAATATGATAGTTGACATTGGCGGAGGAACTACAGACGTGGCAGTTATTTCTCTTGGAGGAACAGTTGTAAGCACATCTATTAAGGTTGCCGGAGATGATTTTGATGATGCTATTGTAAGATATATGAGAAAGAAACATAATCTTCTTATAGGAGATAGAACTGCCGAGGAGATTAAGATTGGAATAGGAACATGTTTCAATAAATCTGATAATAAGAAGATGGAAGTACGTGGAAGAAATCTTGTAACAGGATTACCTAAAACTATTGAAATTACTTCAGAAGAGACTGAGGAAGCCCTTAAGGATGTTTCTGCAAGTATAGTTGAAGCAGTTCACAGAGTACTTGAACAGACACCACCGGAATTGGCAGCAGATATTGCAGTGCGTGGTATAGTGTTAACAGGTGGCGGATGTTTGCTTCATGGATTAGATCAGTTAATTGAATCTAAGACAGGTATTAATACTATGACAGCCGAAGATCCAATGACTGTTGTTGCCATTGGAACAGGTCAGTATTTGGATTATATTGATGAAGCGGCAAAAGAAAAGATTAATTAAAAACAACCAATAAATATTTATATAAAATGCTGTCCCAATGTGTATCTTTTAACTGTAGTTAAGAGATGCTTAAAAAGGATGGCATTTTTATTCCATAAAGATTTGGATATTTTGACATTCAAATCAGGTAAAAGATATATTTAAAAGCAACTAATAAGTATTTGAATGATGCAATTTAAAAAAGAGAGTAACTAGAAGGCAGTTATTAAGGAAAGAGAAAATATACCAGATGAAAACAGTTAGCGGATATGTTGAAAATATAACATTTAGAAATGAAGATAATGGTTTTACTGTGTTAACATTATCCAGTGGAAAAGAAGATATAACATGTACAGGTAATTTTGGATATATTGGTCAGGGAGAATATGTAGAAATAGAAGGTGAGGAAGTTTTCCATGAGATTTATGGGAAACAAATAAAGGCAATAAACTATAAAATTGTTCCTGCAACAGATGAATTATCGTTAAAAAAATATTTAGGTTCTGGAGCTATAAAGGGTCTTGGCGCAGTGCTTGCAGATAGAATAGTAGACAAGTTTGGAGAGGATACTTTTAGAATTATAGAAGAGGAGCCGGAGCGCCTTGCAGAAATCAGAGGAATTACTACAAGAAAAGCTATGGACATTAGTACTCAGCTTGAAGAAAAAAAGGATATGCGTGATGTTATGATTTTTCTTCAGGGATATGGAATTTCTCCTACATTAAGTACGAAAATATTTAATAATTATGGAACAAGGGTTTATGACATAATTAAAACTAATCCGTATCAGCTTGCAGATGATGTGACAGGTATTGGCTTTAAGACGGCAGATGAAATTGCCAGAAGAGCCGGTGTGGAAGTTAATGCGTCTGTAAGAATAAAAAGTGGAATGTGCTATGCTTTAACAGAAGCGTCTTTATCAGGACATACATATCTTCCTAAGGAAAAAATGGTGGAAACTACTATTAATTTGCTTGGACTAAGGGATCAGTACTTAAATGCTGACGGAACATACAATATGGAATTGCTTGATAACTGTTTTACGGAACTTGTACTTGAAAAGAAGTTAATTTTAAAAGAAATTGATGACAATCAGGCAGTGTTTTTGTCTACTTTTTATTATACAGAATTAAATATTGCAAGAATGTTGCTTGAATTAAATATTTCAACACCGGAAGATGATTATATTCTTGGGGTGAAAATGGATACAGTTGAGGATATGTCAGGAATTCATTTAGATGACCTTCAAAGACAGGCAGTTGTGGCAACACAGAATAACGGTGTATCTATTATAACCGGTGGCCCGGGAACAGGAAAGACCACAACAATTAATGCTATAATTCACCTGTTTGAATCTGACGGATTAGAAGTAAGTCTTGCGGCTCCAACGGGACGTGCCGCAAAGCGTATGACTGAGGCTACAGGCCATGAGGCAAAGACTATTCACAGAATGCTTGAAATATCAGGTGGGCAAAGTGATGATCCTGAACTTGATGCGAAGTTTGGAAGAAACGAACAAAATCCATTGGAAACAGATGTTGTTATTGTAGATGAAATGTCTATGGTAGATACTTTTTTGATGCATGCGTTTTTGAAAGCTGTAACTGTTGGAACAAGATTGGTTTTTGTTGGAGACGTTAATCAGCTTGCAAGTGTTGGCCCGGGAAATGTTTTGAAGGATATTATTGAATCTGAATGCTTTAAAGTTGTACGTCTTACAAAAGTTTTTCGTCAGGCAGGGGAAAGTGGAATAGTAACTAATGCTCATAAGATTAATGAAGGAAAAGAAGTTAAACTTGACAATAGTTTTGGAGATTTTTTATATATAGAAAGAGAAAATGCTCAGATGGCATTAAATGCAACAATAGGTCTGATAAAAACAAAACTTCCAGCATACGTAGGAGCAAATGAAATGGACATACAGGTTCTTACACCTATGCGTAATGGAATTTTAGGCGTCAACTCTCTTAATCCGGGATTACAGATGTATATGAATCCACCTGACAAAAATAAGAATGAAAAAGAGATAGCCGGTGTCGTTTTCCGAGAAGGCGACAAGGTTATGCAGATTAAAAATAATTATCAGCTTGAATGGGAGCAGAGAACAGATAAAGGTTTTCTTGTGGATTCCGGCTCCGGCATTTTTAACGGAGATATGGGAATTATTACAAAAATAAATAATCTTACTAATTATATAGAAGTAAAGTTTGATGATGACAGATATGTTACATATGATTCTAAACAGGCAGAAGAGTTGGAACTGGCTTACGCTGTTACAATTCATAAATCTCAAGGTAGTGAATATCCGGCAGTTGTAATGCCTTTGATTTCGGGAGCTTCGATGCTTATGACAAGGAATCTTTTGTATACGGGAGTTACAAGAGCAAAGAAATGTGTGTGCATAGTCGGCAGAAAAGAAACTTTTAACGCAATGGTTAAAAATGAAGATCAACATAAGAGATATTCAGGATTGAAATGGCAACTTATTAATTATTATCAATAAGAAAAGGTGGGGGAATGTTAGGTAGAGTAATTGAGTGGATGTATCCAACAGTTTGCCCGGTTTGTCAAAAAGTTCTTGGCAAGGGAAAGATTATATGTGATACATGTAAAGATGAGTTACATATCATTAATGAGCCAAGGTGTGCTAAGTGTGGCAAACCATTAACAGACAGTGGTAAAACATATTGTAATGATTGCAAAAAGATGAAACATTACTATGACAGGGCAAGGTCTGTTTTTGAATACACAGGGGAAATGAAACTTGTTTTATACAGATTTAAATATGGAAATTCAAGGGATTATGGGAAATTTTTTGCAAAAGTGGCAAAAGATGTATTGGAAAATAAATTGAAAGAATGGAATGTTCAGGCAATAATTCCGGTTCCAATGTATAAAGATAAGGAAATAAAGAGAGGTTATAATCAGGCGGAAGTTTTTGGCAGAGCGCTAAGTAAGGAGACGGGAATTGCTTTAGACGATAAATGTATTATTAGAAAGAAGTCTACGGTTCCCCAGAAAAAGCTTAGCAATGAAATGCGGAAAATTAATTTGCAGAAAGCCTTTGGCGTGGACAGGAAAATATGCTCCGAATATAAAACAGTACTTTTAGTTGATGACATATATACAACAGGTAGTACTTTTGATGCCTGTGCAAAGGTGTTAAAGGTGGCAGGAGTTGAGAAAGTGTATTGTCTTTCCGTGGCAGTTGGAAGGGATGGATAGAATAGTAAAAAAGACTATAGTTTATGAATTAATCCAGGTTCAAAATATAAATCGTAAATATTAATAAAAAAATGTTGACGCATTTGTATTTACGTGTTATATTTATGAGGCGAGCAACTAGGTCTTTTTTTTTTGCAAAAAAATTTAGACTTTAAACATATAAAAAATGCGGAGGTGAAACTCATGAGAACAAGAATTACATTAGAATGTACTGAATGTAAACAGCGTAATTACAATACAACAAAGGATAAGAAGACTCATCCAGACAGAGTTGAAACAAAGAAGTATTGTAAATTCTGCCAGAAACATACATTACACAAAGAAACTAAATAGTTTGAGTTAATGGAGGGTAAGAAAATGGCAGAGGCAACTAAGAAGAAAGAAAGTCGTATTAAGACTTGGTGGACAGGTGTTAAGGCTGAATTTTCAAGAATTATCTGGCCGGATAAAGCAACAATTATTAGACAGACAGTTGTTGTTGTGGTAATCACAATTATCGTAGGTGTTCTTATTTCTCTCATTGATAGTGTTGTACAATTAGGATTAGATGCTATTATTGGAAGATAAGAATTAAAAATATGAGGTGATTAAATGTCAGAAGCAAATTGGTACGTTGTTCATACTTATTCAGGGTATGAGAATAAAGTTAAGACTACTATTGAACAGACAATTGAGAATAGAAAATTGCACGATCAAATATTAGAAGTATCAGTACCTACACAGGAAGTTGTCGAACTTAAAAACGGCGTAAGAAAAGTTTCTGAGAAAAAACTTTTCCCAGGTTATGTGCTTATAAACATGGTTATGAATGATGATACATGGTATGTTGTAAGAAACACAAGAGGTGTTACAGGGTTTGTAGGTCCTGGATCTAAGCCGGTTCCACTTACTGATACAGAAATGCTTTCTCTTGGAATCAAGAATGAAAAAGTTGAAGTTGATTTTAAAGAAGGCGATATGATTGCAGTCATCGGTGGCGTTTGGTCAGGTACAGCAGGCGTGGTTAAACGTATTGATGAGAACAGACAGACAGTCACAATTAATGTTGACATGTTTGGTAGAGAAACTCCTGTAGAATTAAACTTTACAGAAGTTAAAAAGATGAATTAAGATTCACATTGTGAATTTTAATAATGCACATAAGTGCTAATAGAAGAAGGTTTTGCAATGAATAGCAAGGCCGTGGGAGGGATTCCCGCTAATACCACAAATTTAGGAGGTGCCGAAAGATGGCAAAGAAAGTAGAAGGTTACATTAAATTGCAGATCGAAGCTGGCAAAGCAACACCAGCTCCACCAGTTGGTCCAGCACTTGGACAGCATGGATTAAACATCGTTCAGTTCACAAAGGACTTTAACGCAAGAACAGCTGATCAGCCGGGAATGATTATTCCAGTTGTTATCACTGTTTACCAGGACAAGAGTTTTAGTTTCGTAACAAAAACTCCTCCAGCAGCAGTATTATTAAAGAAAGCTTGCAAGATCCAGAAGGGTGCAGGCAATTCATTAAAAGAAACAGTTGCTACAATCTCAAAGGCTGATTTACAGCAGATCGCTGAAACAAAGATGCAGGATTTAAATGCTGCAAGCATTGAAGCTGCTATGAGCATGATCGCAGGAACAGCTAGAAGTATGGGAATTAAGGTTGAAGACTAATTTTAAAATGAATTGAAAAAAGTGGGAGGTATATCCGCTATTACCACTAGGAGGTTTAAATGAAAAGAGGAAAGAAATATACAGAGGCAGCAAAGTTAATCGATAGAGCTGCACAGTATGACACAGAAGAAGCTATTTCTTTAGTAAAGAAAGCAGCAGTTGCAAAATTTGATGAAACAATAGAATGTCACATCAGAACAGGTTGTGATGGACGTCATGCAGATCAGCAGATCCGTGGTGCTGTAGTATTACCTAACGGTACAGGTAAAACTGTTAAAGTTTTAGTTTTCGCTAAAGGTGCTAAGGCTGATGAAGCTCAGGCAGCAGGCGCTGATTTTGTAGGCGGTGAAGAGTTAATACCAAGAATCCAGAATGATGGATGGTTAGACTTCGACGTTGTTGTTGCTACACCAGACATGATGGGTGTTGTTGGTAGACTTGGTCGTGTACTTGGACCTAAGGGCTTAATGCCAAACCCTAAAGCAGGTACAGTTACAATGGACGTAACAAAAGCTATTGATGATATTAAAGCTGGTAAGATTGAATATAGATTAGACAAGGCTAATATCATTCATGTTCCAGTTGGAAAAGCTTCATTTACAGAAGAACAGTTAGTAGAAAACTTCAATGCACTTATGGGTGCTATTAATAAAGCTAAACCAGCTGCAGTTAAGGGTGCTTACTTAAAGAGCGTTACTCTTACATCAACAATGGGACCTGGAGTAAAGGTTAACCCAACTAAGTTAGTAAACGCTAACGCATAATTTAAGGTTGTTACTGAACAATCAGTTGACAATAAAATAAAAATGTGCTATTATGCACAAGTGGTTTAATACCAATTGCCGAAGACAGTAGGTGCCTATAGGGATTTATCCTTGACAAGGGCGTAAACTTAGTACCTACCGAGGAATGAAGTTATAAACATGACTGACAATACCTCTCTGTTTCGGCAGAGAGGTTTTTTATACTATCGTATAATATTCGGCGCAATGTTTGGTTGCAGACCTAAATTTTATAAGGAGGCAAAACAATCATGGCAAAAGTAGAGTTAAAGAAACCTATTGTTGAAGAGATTTCAGAATTACTCAATGGTGCTGCTACAGCAGTTGTTGTAGATTACCGTGGACTTACTGTTTCAGAAGATACAGAACTTCGTAAGCAGTTAAGAGAAGCTGGTGTTGTATACAAGGTATACAAGAACACTATGATTAATTTTGCAATCAAGGATACTGAATTTGCAGATTTAGCTCAGCATCTTGAAGGACCAACAGCTATCGCAGTATGCAAGGATGATGCTACAGCAGCAGCTAGAGTATTAGCAAAATTCGCTAAGACAGCTGAAGCTTTAGAAATCAAAGGTGGCGTAGTTGACGGAACTTACTACGATGCAGTAGGAATCGGTCAGATTGCATCTATCCCATCAAGAGAAGTACTTCTCTCAAAATTACTTGGATCTATGCAGTCACCAGTTACAAACTTCGCTCGTGTTATTAAGCAGATTGCTGAAAAGAACGAAGAAGTTGCATAATCAGGCATGATCTGATAATGAATGCTAAGCATTCACATTAAAGATGGATTTAATAACATCGAAACAATTATAAAGAATTATTAATGGAGGAAATTACAATGACAACAGCAGAAATCATTGAAGTAATCAAAGGATTAACAGTTTTAGAATTAAACGATTTAGTAAAAGCATGTGAAGAAGAATTTGGCGTATCTGCAGCAGCAGGTGTTGTAGTAGCAGCAGCTGGAGCAGAAGGTGGAGCAGCTGAAGAAAAGACAGAATTCGACGTAGAATTAACAGAAGTTGGTGCTAACAAGGTTAAGGTTATCAAGGCTGTTAAGGATGCTACAGGATTAGGATTAAAGGAAGCTAAGGAAGTAGTTGACGGAGCTCCTAAGGTAGTTAAAGAAGGTGCTACAAAGGAAGAAGCAGAAGCATTAAAGGCTCAGTTAGAAGAAGTTGGAGCAGTTGTAACATTAAAATAATCGCGACAAACTTTTCGCAGAGCGTACGCTCAAACATAAAAGAGAGACAGGGTTGTGTTTACACAAAGCCCTGTCTCTCTTTTTATGTTTGCACGCGTACATTCTACAAATGTACGCGTGCTTTCTTCGATACCAAGTTGATAGTGCTTAAAAATATAACCCCAATAATCAAACAGAAATATTCAATAAAAAAGCCCTTGACACCAATTGCTTCCTATGGTAAAATTCTACTGTTATGCTTAAAAGTAGGCGTAGTGCGCCCTTTTGACAACAATGAAAGTGCTAAAACAGTACAAAAACTTAATTTTATTAAGCAAAAGTAACTAAAAAAGTAATAAAATAAAGACAAGGAGTGAAATGTCAATGGAGAAAAACAGAATTCGCCCTGTGAAATCAGGAAAAGGCATACGTATGAGTTATTCAAGACAAAAAGAAGTTCTTGGAATGCCTAATCTTATTGAAGTTCAGAGAGATTCATATGAGTGGTTCCTGAGTACAGGTCTTAAGGAAGTATTGGAAGATATATCTCCGATTGAAGATTACGCACAAAACTTAAGCCTTGAGTTTGTTGACTTCAAATTATGCGAAGATGAGAAGAAGTACACAATCGAGGAATGTAAGGAAAGAGATGCAACATATTCTGCACCTTTAAAAGTTAAAGTAAGACTTCATAACAAGGAGACAGGTGAATTTACAGAACACGATATTTTCATGGGTGATTTACCACTTATGACTGCAACAGGTACATTCGTTATCAATGGTGCAGAACGTGTTATCGTAAGCCAGTTGGTTCGTTCACCAGGTATCTACTACGTTATCGGTCATGATAAAGTAGGTAAGGAATTATATACATCACAGGTTATTCCTAACAGAGGTGCATGGCTTGAATACGAAACAGATTCAAATGATATTTTCTATGTTCGTGTAGATAGAACAAGAAAGCTTCCTGTAACAGTTCTTATTAGAGCTTTAGGAATTGGAACAAATGCTGAAATCACTGAATTATTCGGTGAAGAAGAAAAACTTACAGCAACATTTGAGAAAGATCCAAGTACAAGCTATGAAGAAGGCCTTTTAGAACTTTACAAAAAGATTCGTCCGGGCGAACCTCTTAGCGTTGACAGTGCTGAATCAATCGTTGCAGGTATGTTCTTTGATGCAAGAAGATATGACCTTGCAAGAGTTGGTCGTTATAAATACAACAAGAAATTGGCTTACAAGAACCGTATTAAAGGTTTACCATTAGCTGAAGATGTTGTAGATATGACAACAGGAGAAGTTTTAGCAGAAGCCGGAACTGTTGTAACAGAAGAACTTGCTATTAAGATTCAGAATGCAGCTGTTCCATCAGTAATGATTCAGACAGATATTAAGAATGAAAAAGTTCTTTCAAACCTTGCTGTAGATATTAATGCATATGTTGACTTTGATTGTAAAGAATTGGGAATTAATGAAGAGGTTTATTACCCTGTTCTTGCTGAAATTCTTGCTGAAAATGAAACAGAAGAAGAATTAAAAGATGCAATTAAGAGAAACGTACACGAATTAATTCCAAAGCATATTACTAAGGAAGATATTTTCGCTACAATCAACTATTGTATGAATATTGAATATGGAATCGGTTCAGAAGATGATATTGACCACTTAGGAAACAGACGTATCCGTGCAGTTGGTGAATTACTTCAGAATCAGTATAGAATCGGTCTTTCAAGAATGGAAAGAGTTGTTCGTGAACGTATGACAACTCAGGATCTTGAAGGAGTTTCTCCACAGACATTAATTAATATAAAACCTGTAACTGCAGCTGTTAAGGAATTCTTCGGAAGTTCACAGTTGTCACAGTTTATGGATCAGAATAACCCATTGGGTGAATTAACACATAAGAGACGTTTATCAGCCTTAGGACCAGGTGGTCTTTCAAGAGACCGTGCCGGATTCGAGGTTCGAGACGTTCACTATACACATTACGGTAGAATGTGTCCTATTGAGACACCTGAAGGTCCTAACATCGGACTTATTAACTCATTTGCATCTTTCGCAAGATTAAATGAGTACGGATTTGTTGAGGCTCCATATAGAGTAGTAGACAAGTCAGATCCTGAAAATCCAAGAGTAACAGATGAAGTTGTTTACCTTACAGCAGATGAAGAAGATAATTACACTGTTGCACAGGCTAATGAACCATTGGATGCAGAAGGACATTTTGTACACAATAACGTATCAGGACGTTATAGAGAAGAAACATCACAGTTTGATAAGAAGAGAATTGACTTAATGGACGTTTCTCCTAGAATGGTATTTTCAGTTGCAACATCAATGATTCCATTCTTACAGAACGACGACTCAAACCGTGCCCTCATGGGATCAAACATGCAGCGTCAGGCCGTTCCACTTATTACAACAGAAGCTCCTGTTGTTGGTACAGGTATGGAAGCAAAGGCAGCTGTTGACTCAGGTGTTTGTGTTGTTGCTAAGCGTGCCGGTGTTATTGAAAGATCAACATCAAAAGAAATTACTATCAGATATGATGATAATGGAGAAAAAGAAACATATAAGCTTCTTAAATTCCAGAGAAGTAACCAGAGTAACTGTTATAACCAGCGTTCAATAGTATTTAAGGGAGACCACGTAGAAGCAGGTGAAGTTATTGCTGATGGTGCATCAACATCTAACGGTGAAATTGCACTTGGTAAGAACCCACTTATCGGTTTCATGACATGGGAAGGTTATAACTACGAAGATGCTGTACTTCTTAGTGAAAGATTAGTTCAGGACGATGTTTATACATCAATTCATATAGAAGAATACGAAACAGAAGCAAGAGATACTAAGCTTGGACCTGAAGAGATTACAAATGATGTTCCTGGCGTAGGTGATGAAGCCCGTAAAGACCTTGATGAAAGAGGTATTATCAGAATCGGTGCTGAAGTTCGTGCCGGAGATATTCTTGTTGGTAAGGTTACACCTAAGGGTGAAACAGAGCTTACACCTGAAGAAAGACTTTTGAGAGCAATCTTCGGTGAAAAGGCAAGAGAGGTAAGAGATACATCACTTAAGGTTCCACACGGTGAACAGGGTATCATTGTTGATGCTAAGGTATTCAAGAGAGAAAATGGAGACGAATTAGCTCCAGGCGTAAACGAATCAGTTCGTATTTACATTGCTCAGAAGAGAAAGATTTCCGTTGGTGATAAGATGGCCGGACGTCATGGTAACAAGGGTGTAGTTTCACGAGTATTACCAGTAGAAGATATGCCATTCCTTCCAAACGGAAGACCACTTGATATCGTACTTAACCCATTGGGCGTACCTTCACGTATGAACATTGGTCAGGTCCTTGAAATTCACTTAAGCCTTGCAGCTAAAGTATTAGGATTTAACATTGCAACACCTGTATTTGACGGTGCTGACGAGTATGACATTATGGATACACTTGAAATGGCAAACGATTATGCCAATACAGAGTGGGAAGATTTCCAGGCAAAATATCAGGATAAATTAAATCCTGAAGTTATGGAATATCTTGGTGAACACCTTGATCATAGAGAAGAATGGAAGGGTGTTCCAATTGCAAGAGATGGTAAGGTTAGACTTAGAGATGGTAGAACAGGTGATTACTTCGATAACCCTGTTACAATCGGATTCATGCATTACCTTAAGTTACATCACTTGGTTGATGATAAGATTCATGCACGTTCAACAGGTCCTTACTCATTAGTAACACAGCAGCCACTTGGTGGTAAAGCTCAGTTCGGTGGACAGAGATTTGGTGAAATGGAAGTTTGGGCACTTGAAGCTTACGGTGCATCATATACATTACAGGAAATCTTAACAGTTAAGTCTGATGACGTTGTAGGACGTGTTAAGACTTATGAAGCAATTATTAAGGGTGAAAACATCCCTCAGCCGGGAATTCCTGAATCATTCAAGGTACTTATTAAGGAACTTCAGTCATTAGCACTTGATGTTAAGGTATTAGATGAAAATGACAACGAAGTAGAATTAAAAGAAAGCATTGATTACGGTGAAACAAACTTTAATGCAATTCTTAATGATAATAAGAACTATAGCCAGAAGAAAGAAGACAGCCAGAGCTTTGAACAGGCTGGTTATAGCACACAGGAATTTGTAGGTGAAGAACTCCAGACTGTTGATGCTCAGGGAAATGTAGTTGAAGATGGAATGGATGAATAATTAAGAAGGGAGATTTGATCATGGCAGATAATAACGTTAGTGAACAGGTATCATTTGACAAAATCAAAATTGGTCTTGCTTCACCTGAAAAAATCAGAGAATGGTCAAGAGGCGAAGTTACAAAGCCTGAGACAATAAATTACAGAACTTTAAAACCTGAAAAAGATGGTTTATTCTGTGAAAAGATTTTCGGACCAAGCAAAGACTGGGAATGTCATTGTGGTAAATACAAGAAAATCAGATATAAAGGTGTAGTCTGCGACAGATGTGGCGTTGAAGTAACAAAAGCCAGCGTACGTAGAGAACGTATGGGTAGTGTTGAACTTGCTACTCCTGTATCACATATTTGGTACTTTAAAGGAATCCCTTCAAGAATGGGATTAATCCTTGATATTTCACCAAGAGTATTAGAAAAAGTATTATACTTTGCTTCATATATCGTGCTTGATCCAATGGAAACAACATTGGATTACAAGCAGGTATTGTCAGAAAAAGAATTCAGAGAAGCATATGAAGAATTCGGCGGAAAATTCCGTGTAGGAATGGGTGCTGAAGCTATCAAAGAATTGCTTATGGACATCGATGTTGAAAAAGAAGCAGAGCAATTAAAATCAGAATTATTTGAAGCAACAGGACAGAAAAAAGCAAAAATCGTTAAGAGATTGGAAGTTTTTGAAGCGTTCAGAAATTCAGGTAACAAGCCAGAATGGATGATTTTAGATGTAATTCCTGTAATTCCACCTGATTTAAGACCTATGGTTCAGTTAGATGGTGGTAGATTTGCTACATCTGATTTAAATGATTTATATAGAAGAATTATTAACAGAAACAATCGTCTTAAGAGACTTCTTGAATTAGGCGCTCCGGAAATTATCGTAAGAAATGAAAAGAGAATGCTTCAGGAAGCTGTAGATGCATTGATTGATAATGGTAGACGTGGTAGACCTGTAACAGGGCCTGGTAACAGAGCACTTAAGTCTTTATCAGATATGTTAAAGGGTAAGCAGGGACGTTTCCGTCAGAACTTACTTGGTAAGCGTGTTGACTACTCAGGACGTTCAGTTATCGTAGTAGGACCAGAACTTAAGATTTACCAGTGTGGTCTTCCAAAAGAAATGGCTATTGAATTATTCAAGCCTTTCGTAATGAAAGAATTAGTAGCTAATGGTACAGCTCACAATATTAAGAGTGCGAAGAAGATGGTTGAAAGACTTCAGACAGAAGTTTGGGATGTACTTGAAGATGTAATCAAAGAACATCCTGTTATGTTAAACCGTGCCCCTACACTTCATAGACTTGGTATTCAGGCGTTTGAACCAATTCTTGTAGAAGGTAAGGCTATCAAACTTCACCCATTGGTATGTACAGCGTTCAACGCCGATTTCGACGGTGACCAGATGGCTGTTCATCTTCCACTTTCAGTAGAAGCACAGGCTGAATGTAGATTCCTTTTACTTTCACCTAATAACTTGTTAAAACCATCAGATGGTGCACCTGTAGCAGTTCCTTCACAGGATATGGTACTTGGTATTTACTATTTGACAATGGATAGAATGGTTGATCATTCTAAGGAAGAAGAAATTGCTTCTACAGTAGCTGAAGATGCTCCTATTTATGATACAGATGAAGAAATCAAGGAAGCTTTAGATAAAGGAATTATCGGAGCTCATGATATGATTAAGTATCATGCAGATGATAGAGTTGTAATTTGTGAACCTGTTGATGCATTAGGACATTCATTTAGTGATATTAATCAGGCTATTTTAGCTTATGAAAATAAAGAAATTTCACTTCACCAGAGAATTAAGGTTAAGAGAACTGTATTCAACGGAGAAGGAAAAGAAGTAACAGGTATTATTGACACTACACTTGGACGTTGTTTATTTAACGAAATTCTTCCACAGGATTTAGGATTCGTTAAGAGAGAAACTGATGAAGATTACCTTAAATTGGAAGTTGATTTCCACGTAGGTAAGAAACAGTTAAAGCAGATTCTTGAAAAGGTTATTAATAACCATGGAGCAACTAAGACTGCAGAAGTTCTTGATAACATTAAGGCTATGGGTTATAAGTTCTCAACAAGGGCAGCTATGACAGTTTCAATTTCAGATATGACAGTACCTGAATCAAAGAAACAGATTCTTGCAGATGCAGAACATACAGTTGATGAAATTACAAAGCATTATCGTCGTGGTTTCTTAACTGATGAAGAAAGATACAAAGAAGTTATCGAAACATGGCAGGCAGCCGATAATGAACTTACAACAGCCCTTCTTAGTGGTCTTGATAAGTACAACAACATCTTTATGATGGCCGATTCCGGTGCCCGTGGTTCTGATAAACAGATTAAACAGCTTGCTGGAATGCGTGGTTTGATGGCTGATACAACAGGTAAGACTATCGAACTTCCTATTAAGTCGAACTTCCGTGAGGGTCTTGACGTATTGGAATACTTCATTTCAGCCCATGGTGCTAGAAAGGGTATGTCAGATACTGCCCTTAGAACAGCCGATTCAGGTTACCTTACAAGAAGACTTGTAGACGTTTCACAGGATCTTATTATTAGAGATGTAGATTGTTGTGAAGGTAAGGCTATTCCATTTATGGAAATCGAAGACTTAGTTGATGGAAACGAAGTAATCGAAAGTCTTGAAGAAAGAATCACAGGTAGAACTGCTGCAGAAACAATGTATGATGCAGAAGGCAATATGATTGTTAAAGCTAACCATATGATTACACCAAAGCGTGCAGCAAGAATTGTTGCTACAGGTGTTAAATCAGTTAAGATTAGAACAATTCTTACATGTAAGTCACACGTAGGTGTATGTGCTAAATGTTATGGTGCAAATATGGCAACAGGACAGAGAGTACAGGTTGGTGAGGCAGTAGGTATCATCGCTGCTCAGTCAATCGGTGAACCTGGTACACAGCTTACTATGAGAACATTCCATACTGGTGGTGTAGCCGGTGACGATATTACACAGGGTCTTCCTAGAGTAGAAGAATTATTTGAAGCAAGAAAGCCAAAGGGACTTGCAATTATTGCAGAGTTCGGTGGTGTTGCTGAAATTAAGGAAACAAAGAAGAAACGTGAAATTATCGTAACTAACCCTGAAACTGGCGAATCAAAAGCTTATCTTATCCCTTATGGATCAAAGATTAAGATTCTTGATGGTGCTGTTCTTGAAGCCGGTGACGAACTTACAGAAGGTAGCATTAACCCACATGATTTATTAAAGATTAAGGGACTTCGTGCAGTTCAGGATTATATGATCCGTGAAGTACAGAGAGTTTACCGTCTACAGGGTGTAGAAATCAATGATAAGCACGTTGAAGTTATTGTTCGTCAGATGCTTAAGAAGATTAAGGTTGACACAGCTGGTGATTCAGAATTCTTACCAGGAACAACAGTTGAAGTTCTTGACTTTAACGAAGTTAATGAACAGCTTGAAGCAGAAGGCAAGGAACCTGCAACAGGTACACAGATTATGCTTGGTATCACAAAGGCTTCACTTGCAACAAGCTCATTTTTATCAGCAGCTTCATTCCAGGAAACAACAAGAGTTCTTACAGAAGCAGCTATCAATGGTAAGGTTGATCCACTTGTAGGTCTTAAGGAAAACGTAATTATTGGTAAGTTAATTCCTGCAGGTACAGGTATGAAGAGATACGGAGATGTAAAATTAAGTACAGATGAACGTATCGCAAGAGAAAAGGAACAGGCAGCATTAGCAGTTTCAGCAGAAGATGTAGAAGATGAAGCAGAAAATGCTAAAGAGAACAATGATGTAATTGAAGTTTCAGAAGAAACAATTGAAATTACTGAAGAATAAAACATTTGATGGAAATTTATAATAAAGTTTCCATAAAATAATAACAGACAGTTCGTAACCATCCTGTCTATAAACAAAACTAAGGAAGAATCTGCTAGATATAGCAGTTTAAAAAGAGTGTCCTTAGTAGGCACTCTTTTTATTTTATAGGAGAAAAACAATGGTAGAAGGATTTAATCCAATAAGATATTCTGTCATAGAAGACAAGAACCCTAGAGAGATAGTAATGTTAGTTGGAGATGGATGTAAATGGAGAAAATGCAGATTTTGTGATTATCATTTAGATTCAAGCAAAGACATAGAAGCCAATTTTCAGTTGAATAAGCAGGTTTTAAGTAATGTAACAGGAAAATTTGGGGAACTTGAAGTTATAAACTCAGGAAGTTTTGTTGATTTAGATAAAAAAACTATAGAATTGATTAAGCAAATATGTTTGAAAAAAGGTATAAAAGAAATCCATTTTGAATGTCATTATATGCATAAAGATGATGTTCAAAATTTTAAAAATTCTTTTTTGAATATTGGAATTAAACCGATTATAAAGTTAGGTTTAGAAACTTTTGACTATGATTTAAGAGAGAAAGTTTTAGTTAAGGGAATTGAAGAAAAGAATCCTGAAGTAATTGCAAATTATTTTGATGAAATTAATTTGTTACAGGGAATTTCAGGACAAACAAAGGAATCAATGATTAGTGATATTGAGACAGGTTTAAAATATTTTAGCAGAATATGTGTAAATATTATGGTTGAAAATCAGATGCCGATTAAACCGGATAAAAAGGTTATTGAACAGTTTGTGGAATATGTTTATCCTTTGTACAAAGATAATGATAGGGTAGATATATTATTAAATAATACAGATTTTGGTGTAGGATGATTAAAGGAGAAAATAAAAATGTCTAATGAAATATTACTGATTTTATCAATATTTATAATTTACGGAAGCGTAATAGTAATGTATAAATTATTTGGAAAGCAGGGATTATTCTGCTTTACAAGTATAGCAACAATTGCAGCTAACATAGAAGTTTTAATAATGGTCAAAGCATTTGGAATGGTTATGACATTGGGAAACGTTTTATTTGCGTCAACATTCCTTATAACAGACATTGTAAGTGAAGTATATGGAAAGAAAGATGCAAAAAGAGCAGTACATATTGGAATTACAACATCAATTGTATTTATAATACTTTCACAGTGGTGGCTTTTATACACACCGGACAGCACAGATTTTGCAATGCCTGCAATGCAGACAATTTTTTCAAATACACCAAGACTTATGATTACAAGTATGGTTGTATACGCTATAGTTCAGGAATTTGATGTTTGGGCATACCATAAATGGTGGGATTTTACTAACAAATTAGTAGGAGACAGGGAAAGATTTCTTTGGCTTAGAAACAATGGTTCAACATTAATTTCACAGTTTTTGAATAATATTTTGTATACATTTGGTGCATTCTGGGGCATTCATGATTTTAAGACACTTATAAGTATTGCAATTTCAAGTTATGTAATATTTATAGTAACAAGCCTTGCAGATACACCATTTGTGTACTTGGCAAGAAGAATATCAAAGAAGATAAAAGAATAAGAAAAAGGGGCACACGATTGATTTGGTGTTGCCCCTTACTTATTATTCAGAGTTTGTATAGATAGAAACTCCGTTGCAAACAATAGGCAACTTTTCGAAATTTTGCGAGTATAATTTAAGGCAAAAATCAACTGTTTGAGCCATAGGCGAGTTTTGATTTTTGTCTTATAATAAATGACGGAGCAAAACAAGAAAAGTAACGTGTTTGAAGCGGAGTTATCTAGCTATACAACGCATAAAATAAGTAAGGGGCAACACCAAACAAAAGTATGTACACAACATGTTTTATGTATTAAATAAGTAATTAAAGAAAAAAAATCACCAGATGCACAAATGTATCGAGTGATTTTTTAAAATAATTTTATTTATTAAATACAGA
>ULQO01022036.1_pt1 | contig 25125 bp, 17 predicted proteins | sample 1954601 | NCBI WGS metagenome assembly ULQO01 (sample SAMEA4835658, study PRJEB28245) | human gut metagenome | biome: gut microbiome; material: fecal sample | place: Denmark | collected 2008
CGCAGCTGCTGATACCTCTCCGGATGGGCAAGGATCGGCATTATCCCCTTCAGCTCCAGCTCATACCAGAATTCATCGGCATAGGCAGGGATTTCTGCCGCCGGCAGTTCGACCAGCAGATATCTACCGCCGTTTAAACAGTACGCGCCAGTCGCTCCCAGCTCCGGCAAAAGCTCCCAGTTCATCTGCACTTCTGCTCCGGGATAAAGCATAATATCTATCTGTGCTTCTGCACACAGCTGCCGCAGCTGCTGTGTTTTTTCCTTTATTTCTTCCCAGGAAGGCTTGTTCGCTCTTTCGATGACGTGCGGGGTCGCAAAGATAGCTTTAGTCCCGCTTCTGGCCGCAATCTCCAGCATTTGTAACGACATGCACTGATTCTTAGAACCGTCGTCTATATTCCATAAGATATGTGTATGTGTATCCAGCAAATGATCACCTTTATCTATCTTGAACTTAGTGTTGTTAATTAATTTCGTAATAATTGCAATCTGTATCCTAATGCTTTAATAAAACAATTAAGATATTTGTTTTATCAACTTTAGATTATACCACACTTGTGCCCCCCCACAAGACATAACAGCTTCTAAAATTATATTTCAGTAACGTTTTTGCTCTTACTTATATTTTCATCGTACCTGTGCATCAATATTTACAATCTCACTTGCCAGCAACTATTTGTCACCAAAAGTACGAAGCCACAATTTTACCGATTTTTTATTCTTATAAGCTATATTTATATCTTAATTATTCAATATTTTCTTACTCATTTTTATATATTTCCAATACATAAAAAACTTCCCTAATATTTTATAATTATTGTACCACGGTTGTACCCCCCCGCAAGACATAAGCACGTTTTCTTTTATATTTAAGTATGCTTTTTGCTCGTACTTATATTTTCATCGTACCTGTGCGGCAATATTTACAATCTCACTTGCCAGCACCGCCTCTGCTGACATGCAAAAGCCGGACTCTATTCCCATAGAGCCCGGCAAAAAAATAATCGCTCTCAACTTTCGCTGAGAGCGATTATTTTTTATCTTTTAATCTAACATCAGTTTCTTCCTACAAGACTTTACTTGAAATCTATTTCCTTTCCCAGCACCTGCAATATCTTATCCAGCAGATTAACGCTGCAGTTGCATTCCTCCCGTTCGATACGGCCGTAATAATTGACCGACATATTACAGCGTTCGGCCACGTCGTTTTGGGTCAGCCCCAGCTCCAGCCGCAGCTGGTATAATTTGCGGCCGATGTTATTATAAGTATGCTTGCTCATTTTGCACCTCAGCTAAAAGTTTTGACTGTGAAAAATTTTAACCGCAAAAGCAGCAAAGTAAAATAACCCTATGGGTTGTATTTCTTATAGCCTACCCCAAAGGTTGTTTACAAAACAAATACAAAGGCGCATACTGAGCCCTGTTATGCATAACGCTTTACAGTACGGCCCGCCGTCATAAAATTATGGGAAGAACTGATATAAATAGCTATTTTGACAGATACTAATACAAGCAGCGCGGCTGCCCAGGCACTGCAGCTTTTGATAACTGCGGCGCAGGCAGGCGACAACGGTGCTTTACTGAAGCTGTGCAGTGATTTTAAGCCCCTGCTCAGCAGCGAAGCACGGCGCGAGATGTTTTATAATTCACTGAGGAAAGATGCAGAAGGCATCGCTGTGCTGGCTTTTATCGAGCTGGTACTCAAATACAGTGGTACTGATTATGTAAAATGGCCCGGTTACGCGCGCTGCAGAGTACATTTCGCTTTGTTCGACGCCATGCAGAAGCAGGGCCGGATCTGGGAAAACGAGATCGCCGTCAATACTGACAGCGAGGAAGGCACCGCCCTTCTGGATGAGGCCGGGTTGCAGCAGGGGCTGCCGGACGATATTGCCCAACTGCTGCTGTCACTGGAAGTACGGCAGGCTTTAAAACGGCTGACTGCCGAACAGCAGCAGGTTATCGAGCTGTTGTTTTTGCGCGAGCAGAAACCCAAAGAAGCAGCCCGCCTGCTGGGCTGCAGTGTACGCAACGTCACCAAGCACCGGCTCAAAGGGCTGGATAAGCTGCGGCTGCTGCTGAAGCAGGACGGCTGACCGGCTCAACTAATCGCCGTAATTTCATAGATAAAAATAAAAAAGCATCGACAAAATTTGTCGATGCTTTTTAGCTTTTTATTTTTAGTGATGTGTGCCTCTGACAACAGTAATCCCCTGCTGCTCCAGGTATTCGGCAGTTTTGGTGATCACCGGGCATTCATGTTTTTCTCCCTGTGCGTCCTTCTTTTTGGTACAGCCGCTCAAATGTACGGTTTCAACACCGATAGTAACAAGCCGGTCCAGCTTTTTCTGCACTCCCGCTTCATTATCGGGCAGCCGTACGTCGCCGCAACCGCTGCAGTTCAAAAAAGCGGCCAGTTCTGTTGCTTCTGCCTCATAAGCGGCGAAAGCGTTGGTTTTGTTATTGAAGGCTTTAAGACAACCGCTGCCGGTACAGTTATTACTGGTGCGCAGACATCTTAAAACAGCGATCTTTTTCATCAGCAGCCCCCTTCTTTATCCATGATCTGTTTCTTACTGCTCCGTTTCAGCCAGCACATCCTTAAAGCAGTTGGTCAGGCTGGCAAAATCTGCCAGCGACAGTGTTTCGCCGCGGCGCTTGGGGTCGATGCCCGCCCGCTGCAGCCAGGCTGCCGCCTGCACACTGGTAATGCCCATATTTTTAAGGGCGTTGCTGAGCATTTTGCGGCGCACGGAAAAGGCCGCCTTAACGACCTTAAAGAACAGTTTTTCATCGCAGACCTCTACCGGAGGCACGCTGCGGCGTTTGCAGACAATAACGGCGCTGTCGACATTGGGCGCCGGGATAAAAGATGCCGGCGGCACGATAAAGGCTATCTCCGGCTCGGTATAATACTGAATCGAAACCGATAAAGCGCCGTAATCCTTACCGCCCGGTTTGGCCACCATCCGCTCGGCAACTTCCTTCTGCACCATAGCTACCAGCCGTTCCATCGGCAGACGCTGTTCCAGCAGATTGAAAATGATCGGCGTCGTAATATAGTAAGGCAAGTTGGCCGCCACCTTAAAGGTCGGCGCGCCCACTGTCTTTTGAATATCTACTTCCAGAATATCGCCGTTGACGACCTGCACATTGCTGTAGCCTTCCAGTGTTTTGGCAAGCACGGGCAGCAGCCTTTTATCCAGTTCCACTGCTACGACCCTGGCGCCGCTCAGCGCCAGCCCTTGCGTCAGCGTACCGATACCGGGCCCGACCTCTAAAACCGTGTCTTCCTCAGACAGCTCTGCGGCAGCTACGATCCTGCGCACAACCTCTTCATCGATGAGAAAGTTCTGCCCCAGTCTTTTATCAGCTTTTAGCTTAAAAGTATGCAGTATATGATTGGTGACTTCGCGCCTGGCGATGATCGGTTTATCCATGCTGTGCTCCTAACTGCGCAAGCGCTTCCTCAAATTCGCTGCGGGTGACCCCGTAGCTGTTGAGCCGTTCTAAAAATCTTTTGGCGTTGCCGTAACCGATGCCCAGTAAAGCACCCAGCTGGTCACGGCGTTCTGCCGCATCGCCTGCTCCAGCCAGATCGTTCTGCCACAGGTCGCGGCTGGTAAATTCACTTTCAGGCTTATATTCATGGCGGCGCACCTTAGCCAGCGCCGCTAAAATAGCCGCCGGCTGCGCCTGCTCGATGCCAACATCGTTATGCGCCGTTGCGTCGGCTTTGGGTACAAAGGCCTGTCCGGCTTCGGGAAAGCGCTGCGTCAAAAAGCGGCGGATACGCTCGCCGGCACCATCAGGATCAGTAAGAATAATGATGCCCCTTTTTTCATAGGCGGCTGCGATCTGCCGCAGGGTATGCGGCGCTAAATTAAACCCGCCGGTTTCGATAGTATCAGCTTCCAGGGCGCGTTTGACCGCCACTGTATCCATTTTTCCTTCCACTACGAGAACTTCTTTCAGCAAGTCCGCGCCTCCGTTAATCTAAGATATAAACATCTAAAGTACGGCGTCCCCATTGGATAGCGCTGTGCCAGTCGTGCATGAACACGTCCAGACGATTGCCGCGAATGGCGCCGCCAGTATCGCCGGCCATAGCAATACCATAACCGGGAATATACATTTTAGTATAGTACGGGATGACCCGCGGATCAACGGCTACGATCCCTTCATAAGGCACCAGGCCGATAGAAGTAAGGCCGGTGCCGCTGCCTTCGCCCAGGGTATAGGCGGTGATCTCCATTGTCATCACCTTATTATAGCGCATCCGGCCGCGCGAAGTCTCGATAGAACGGGCCATGCCCCGTTCTACCAGTTCCCGTTTGGGCTCTTCCAGCACTTTCTGGCTGATGATGTGGGTCTGGAGCAGACCGTCTTTGAGCGTGGTCTTGCTGGTTACTTTCATCTTACCGGGCACACCCGGTTCCAGCACTTTATTTTCGCCATAAGGTATTTCCAGATTGTCGACAAATTCTACCGGCGGCTCGATCGGCTGTTCTTCTTCATGCAGCTTATCAAAGCGGCCTAAAATATGGATCTCCAGATCAGAAGTGACCGGTGTATCCACAGACGGATAGACAGTTTTGCCTTCGTAATTTATGGCCAAAGCGTCCAGCGCTTCGCCGACAGTCGCTTTACCGGTATAGAATTTTTTGCTGACGCCATGCCTTTCGATCGTAACAGGCAAAGCACGTCTCAGCTCAATGCTTTCTCTGGTTTTTTTCTCGGCATTGGCAGGCGCGATCAGGATCTGGTCCTCTTTGCCGACTTTGATGCCCGCTTCTTCCAAAATAGCGCGGGGGTCTTCAAGAATAGTGGTCACTACTTTTTCCTGTCCGTCATAACGCAAAACTATTTCCTTGCTGTTAGCCAGACAGATAGCACTGAAAACTAACACCACCACTAACAGCAGCGGTAGAATTTCCATTGCTCTATATAATGATTTTTTATTAGGCATAAATCATACCTCCTTTTACAGACGTATAATTTTACCATGAAGAAAATTTTTCTGTCAAATCGTCGCCTGTATAAAGGCAATAGTTTTTATACAAAAAGCAAAAGCGTAAAAACTACTGTGGACACAGATACTTGTTTTGACTGCTTCACAATAACTGCCTGAAGATACCAACTGCCTGTTTGCTTTTGACAAACAGGCAGTTGGTATCTTCGCTTTATTTGATTTTATTAAAAAGCGTTTTGACGTTTTTTGTTGTCTGCGCAGCCAGAGCCTCAAAGGTCGTACCACGCACCTCGGCCGCATTGCGGGCCACCAGCTCGGCATGACCGGGCTGATTACGCTTGCCGCGGTAAGGTACCGGCGTCAGATACGGCGAATCCGTCTCAAACAGCAGCAGGTCGTCAGGCACATACTGCAATACCTCTCGCACCTTAGCGGCATTTTTATAGGTAGAGGTGCCGCCAAAGCCCAGATAAAAGCCGCGCTTCAGCAGTTCCTTAGCCATTTCCAGTGACCCGGAATAGCAGTGGAACACAGCCCGCACGCCCTTGACTTCCTTCTGGAAAAGCTCCAGAATATCGCCGTGTGCATCACGGTCATGAATGATAACAGGAAGATCGAACTGTTTAGCCAGGTCTATCTGTTCCAGCAAACGGCGTTTCTGCACGTCCTTCGGCTCGTTTCCCTCCCAATAATAATCCAGCCCGATCTCGCCGATGGCTACCACCTTAGGGTGTACAGCCCAGGCAGCCAGCTGGTCCAGATAGCTGTTATCCGGTATTCCCTCAAGGTCTTCCGGATGCCAGCCTACGGCTGCATAAATAAAATCATATTGCTCCGCCAGCTTTACGGCAAATCCTGATGTGACCTCATCACAGCCGGGATTGATGATACCGTCCAGTTCAGCTTGCAGCTGCGTCAGCAGCACGTCGCGGTCATCAGTAAAATATTCCGAGTCCATATGGGCGTGGGAATCGAATAGTCCTGTACGTGACATCCTATTTCACCTTGCTCCCTGAAGCGATATCAGGCGCGTCAGCCAGTACCAGCTTGCCTTCGCCGTCGGAAGCTGCCAGCAGCATCCCGCGGGATTCGATGCCGCGCAGTTTGGCAGCTTTCAGATTGGCAATGACGATCACATTACGGCCGACCAGTTCCTCAGCCGTGTAATGCTGGGCGATGCCGGAAACGATAGTACGTTCCTCGTCGCCGATCCTGACCAGCAGCTGCATCAGCTTGTCAGTCTTCGGCACCCTTTCGGCTGTCACGATCGTAGCTACACGCAGATCGATCTTCATAAAGTCGTCGATAGTTATTTCCTCTGCTGCCGCAGGCTTACTTTCTGTTTTAGCTTCAGCCTTTACTGCGGCTTTAGCAGCAGGCTGTGCTGCCGGGGCCGTCTTTTTGGTAGCGGCGATCACAGTTTCACCGCTTTCGGTGATCTCGATCCGCGGATACAGCGGCTCGCCCTTCTGCACTTTAGTGCCGTCAGGCAGTCCGCCCCAGGCAGTATCGGCCAGCATAAACTGCTCGGGAGCAGTAAGGCCCAGCTGGGTATAGATCTTGGGACTGGTGGAGGGGATATAGGGACTGGTGAGGATAGCGACGATACGCAGTACCTCGGCCAGATTATACATCACTGTCTCCAGGCGTTCAGCTTTAGCGGGATCTTTCGCCAGCAGCCAGGGGCCGGTCTCGTCGATATATTTATTGGCACGGCTGATGAGTGCCCACAGCGCTTTGATCGCCGTATTGATCTCCATATGGTCCATCGCGTCCTGATATTTGGCCACGGTTTCGTTGACCAGCGCGATCAGTTGGTCGTCCAGCGGGTCGCCGACAGCGGTTTTATGGATCACGCCGCCGTGATATTTTTCGATCATGCTGACCGTACGGTGCAGCAGGTTGCCCAGGTCGTTGGCCAGATCGGCATTGATGCGGGTAATGAGGGCATCACGCGAGAAGTTGCCGTCGCTGCCGAGATTGATCTCACGCAGCAGGAAATAACGGATGGCGTCAGCGCCGAATTCGTCGATCAACGCCAGCGGGTCGATGACGTTGCCCTTGGATTTGGACATTTTATCGCCTTCAACTACCAGCCAGCCATGTCCGTAAACCTGTTTGGGCAGTTCTTCGCCCATCGCCATCAGCATGATCGGCCAGATGATGGTATGGAAGCGCACGATCTCCTTACCGACCAGATGCAGGTTGGCGGGCCAGTATTTATGGAATTTTTCAGGGTCACTGCCGTAACCGATGCCGGTAAAGTAGTTGAGCAGCGCATCGAACCACACATAAACAACGTGTTTGTTATCAAACGGCACAGGAATGCCCCAGTCAAAGGTCGTACGGGTGATGCTCAGATCTTCCAGCCCCTGCTTGATGAAATTGATCATTTCGTTGCGGCGGGCCACCGGCTGAATGAAGTCAGGATTAGCTTCGATATATTCCAGCAGACGGTCTTGGTATTTGGAAAGCTTGAAGAAATAACTTTCTTCTTCCATGCGTTCTACCGGACGGCCGCAGTCGGGGCATTTGCCATCGACCAGCTGCCGCTCCAGCCAGTAGGATTCGCAGGGCACGCAGTACCAGCCTTCATAATTCTTTTTATAAATATCGCCCTGGTCAAAGATTTTCTGCAGGATACTCTGCACGACCTTATGGTGGCGCTCTTCACTGGTGCGAATAAAATCGTTATTGGTAATATTGAGCCGCTGCCACAAAAGCTTGAAATTGGCAATGATCTCGTCAACATATTGAATCGGGGTCACACCCATCTCCGTCGCTTTACGCTGGATCTTCAGTCCATGCTCGTCACTGCCGGTCAGAAAAAAGACGTCTTCGCCCTTGGCGCGGTGATAACGAGCCACGGTATCGGCGATAGTCGTGCAGTAAGCATGACCGATATGCAGTTTATCGCTGGGATAATAGATCGGGGTGGTGATATAAAACGTTGGTTTTGTCATATGTTGATCCCTTCTTCTTCTGAAATTAATTTATTATATAATTCCCGTTTGGGAATCTTATTTGCTTTGGCAACCTGCGCCAGCGCCGTTTTTTTATCGACGCCGCGGGCCAGCAGGTCCCGCACCTGTACCAGCGGGTCTTTTACTTCCTGCTCAAGCTGCGGCTGCTCTGAGCCTTTGGCGATGACCAGACAGAACTCGCCGCGGGGCTTATTTTCCTGCAGCCAGGCCAGGCACTGGCTGACTGTGCCGCGGAAAAACTCTTCGTGCAGCTTGGTCAGCTCGCGCGCTGCGGCCAGCTGCCTGTCGCCCCAGACCTCCAGCACTTCCTGCAGCACCTGTTCGATCCGGTGCGGCGCTTCGTATAAAATGACCGTAGCCGGCAGATAACGCCACTCTTCCAGCTGCTGCCGCCTGTTTTTCTTGCTTTTCGGCAGAAAACCGCCGAAGAAAAACGGTGAAGCCGGCAGCCCGGAAGCAATGAGCGCGCATAAAGCGGCATTGGCGCCCGGCACCGGCACGACCTGCACGCCGGCGTCGATAGCCATTCTGGCCAGCTGTTCGCCTGGGTCGGCAATACCGGGAAAGCCGGCGTCACTGACTAATGCGACATTTTTACCGGCCAGCAATTCGTCCAGCAGATACGCGCCCTGCCGTTCTTTGCTGTGCTCGTCGTAACGCACCAGCCGTCCTTTGATATTGAAACGGTTCAATAACTGCAGCGTATGGCGGGTATCTTCGGCAGCGATCAGATCAGCCTCGGCCAGCATCCGCTGCGCCCTGGGCGTCATATCCTCCAGATTGCCGATCGGCGTCGCGCACAAATATAAAATTCCTGCCATTATTCCGCCTCCTCCGCCATACCGTAATATTCTAAAGTCTGTTTACTGTGGCTGCCGTCCGCATCATACATTATCAGCGGCGGCAGGACTTCCAGCCCATAACTGCCGCCCTTGACCATTTCCATGAGAAAGATCCAGGCGGGTTTATCCGCAAAGGCATGCACCCATTGCAGTTTTTTCGGCTGCAGCCCATATTTCAGCGCCAGCTCCATACATTCCGTAAAACGCTCGGGCAGCTGCACAATGGCAAAACGGCCCCGATATTTGACAAGATAGGCGGCAGCCTGAAAAAAATCCTCCAGCGTCGCCGTCAGTTCATGGCAGGCCGCAGTCGCCACCTGGCGCACCTTGCCGCTGTTGCGGTAGGGCGGATTAGCGGCGATCAGGTCGAAGCTTTCCGAGCGGTAAAGCTTTTTCAGTTCCCGCAGATCGGCCACTTCGGCACTGACGCATCCTTCCAGACCATTTGCCGCTATACTGCGGCGCATCAGTTCTACCACATGGGGATTGCAGTCGACGCCGACCACCTGGCCAGCGCCGCGCGCAGCCAGCAGCAGGCTGATCGCCCCCGTACCGGCGCCAAGCTCCAGAACCCGGGCCTGTCTGACCAGATGGGGAAAAGCCGCCAGAAAAACGGCGTCTGTCGTAAAACAAAATTCCTCTGAATCCTGCCAGATCGCATAATTACAGCCCGGCAGAGAATCGCAGCGTTCTGTGTCCTTACTCATTTCAGATCGGGTCGGCCTTGGAAGCGTCAACGATCTCGTCCCATTCTACCTGGATGACGTTATCAGGCGTCAGCTGTACGGAAGCCGTACGCATGGCGCGGTTGATGCCTGTTACTTTGCCTTCGCCCAGCGGTGTTACTACCAGAGAACCCAGTTTAGGGATCTCGATACGGTCGTTGCCGCAGTTACGCTTACAGCCGTTTTCTTTACAGCAATACATATGGTTCTCGTATTTCAGGCAGCACATCAGGCGGCCGCAGATACCGGAGATTTTCGCCGGGTTTAGCGACAAATTCTGATCCTTCGCCATTCTGATCGATACCGGTTCAAAATCGCCTAAAAAGGTGGAGCAGCACAAAGGTCTACCGCAGCTGCCGATACCTCCCAGCATTTTCGCTTCATCGCGCACGCCGATCTGGCGCAGCTCGATCCGGGTACGGAACACGGCGGCCAGGTCTTTGACCAGCTCGCGGAAATCTATACGCCCTTCGGCCGTAAAATAAAAGATGATCTTATTGACGTCAAATGTAAATTCCACATCGATCAGACGCATCGGCAGATCGTGATTTGCGATCTTGCGCAGACAGATATTGAAGGCTTCCTTCTCGCGTACGATATTTTCTTCGACCTTCTGCGCGTCCGCTTCAGTAGCTTTGCGCACGACAGGTTTCAGCGGCGAAACCACCTCGCTGTCGCTGACCTCGCGCGGACCTACTACTACCTCGCCGTATTCCACCCCCCGGGCAGTTTCGACGATGGCGTGATCCCCCTGAGCTACACTGCTGAGAGCGGGATCGAAATAATATATTTTACCTGCTTTTTTGAATCTTATACCTACAACTGTTGGCACTATCTCTCCTCCTTCCGAAGTATGTCTGTTTTAAGTACCACCGTTTCCAAAACCAGCTTGGCGCCGGCGTTGCTTTCGATGGCCTGATATGCCTGCTGGGCGATGTCCGCCGCCTGCTTCAGCTGCGAAGCGGGCCATGAGGCGGCCAAACGCCGTAATCTATCTGTGCAGTCACAGTTATAAATCTGTTCCTCCAGTCCGTTTTGCCACAGCAAAACGTCCCGGGTTAAAAACAGCAGCATTTCCGTAAATAATAAACCGCCCTGCTTGTCATAGCTTTCCAGCCACGGCTGTGACGCTACATAACGCATCGGCTGCGTCAGCGGCAGCGCTTCCAAAAACTCCAGGGCCTGATCGCGGTAGCTGACAGCATCTGCAGCAGCCAGATTGACAGCCGCTCCCAGCGAGCCGCCGGCCAGCCGGGCCAGCAGCTCCGGCCGTTCCAGTCCCAGTCCTGTCAAAGCCTCCTGCGTCAATGCCAAAGGTATCTGGTCAAAGCGTAATTGAATGACCCGTGAAAGGATCGTCGGCAGCAGACGTTCCAGCCGCGACGCGACCAGAATAAACATCCAGTTGGGCGGCGGCTCTTCGAGCAGCTTTAAAAGGCTGTTAGCCGCTTCTACCGTCATCCTGTCAGCAGCATCGATGATGCAGACCTTATGACTGGAAAGCGCAGGCGCAAAAGCAGCCTGCCTGCTCATTTCCTTGATCTGTTCTATCTTCAGGTCTTTACCGGGAGCTTCCTGCTCCACCAAAATAAAATCAGGATGGGCAAAGCTGTGCTCCTCCAGATTGATCAGGCGGCAGGACTCGCACCTGCCGCAGGGATGCTCGTCCGGCTGCCGACACAGAAAAGTTTTGGCAAAACGCAGCGCCAGCTGTTTTTTACCAACGCCTTCCGGCCCGTAAAAAAGCAGCGCATGCGGCCGGCTGCCAGGCTGCAGCAGCCGGGTTAGAAAATCCTTATTCTGTTCGTGTCCCAGAATGTCGTCCCACATAGGCATCCTTTCTTATCAACCTTTAAGTAAAATATCCAGTGCCCGGATCAGCGCGCCGCTGACAGCTTCCTGCTCCTGCAGGGCGTCAATGACTCTGATCCGCTGCGGATAAGCTTTGCTGAGCTCGATAAAGCCCTGCCTGACCTGGATCTGGAAAGTAAGACCTTCGTTTTCAAAACGGTCTGTCACACCGCGCTGTGACCTGCGCCCAGCCAAAAGCTCCGGGTCGCCGTCCAGCAGCAGCGTCAGATCCGGCTCCAGTCCGCCTGTAGCAAAGGTATTCAACTGCAGCAGCTCCGGCAGCGGCAGCCCTCGGACAAACCCCTGGTAAACCAGCGTCGAATCGCTGAAACGGTCACACAGCACGATCTTACCGGCGGCTAAAGCCGGGCGCACAACTTTATCCAAATGGTCGGCACGCGCTGCCAGATACAACAGCGTTTCTGTACGCGCGTCTATGGCCAGCCGCGGATCAAGTACCAGCTGTCGCAGCTGTTCTGCCGCTTCGCTGCCACCCGGTTCACGGGTACAGACAACTTCATGTCCGTTCTGACGCAGATATTCTGCCAGTAAGGCCAGCTGCGTGCTTTTGCCGCTGCCGTCAGGGCCTTCCAGGGTAATAAAATAGCCTTTCTTCATTAAAGCACCACTCGTATTTCCCTCAAGCTGCTGTCAGCTGGTCCGCTGACCGGCAGGCTCAAGTTTTTCATATTTTCACAATAAGCGATGACCGCTTCCGTAATCAGCTCACCCGGTAAAAGTACCGGTATGCCCGGCGGATAAAAGCTGACCTGCTCGGCGCAGATTTTCCCTGCAGCCTGCCGCAGGGCCAGGCTCGTTTTCGGGCTGTCGAAAGCCTGCCGCAAAGACATCACCTGCTGCGGCACAGGCAGCTGCGGACTGACCACCAAAGAACGCGGAGTTTTTTTAGCTGCTTCCAGTTCCGCAAAAACCTGCCGTATTCGGGCAAGTACGGCGTCATAATCGGAACCACCATCGCTATAGGTAACTAAAAACAATACATTATCTGCGTCTGCCAATTCTACAGCAATACCCGCCTGACGCAGCCTGTCAGCAACTTCCATGCCGGTATGCCCCCAGGCGGCTGCATTGACCGTGACCTTGGTCCTGTCAAACCCGGCAATACCGTTACTACCGATACAATCCGTATCCAGCAGCTTCAGCCCGTCAAAGTCCTGCAGCACCTGACGCAGTCTGTCTGCCGCTGCTAAAGCCTGCTCCGCCATCTGCCTGCCGCCTGTAGCCAGCTGAAACCGCGCCGCGTCTAAGGATGCCATGAGCAGATAATTGGGGCTGGTCGTCGTCAGCAGGCTCATCACATCGGCGGCCCGCTCCAGATCGAGACGCTGGCCCCGCACCTGCAGCATGGAGCATTGTGTCATAGCGCCCAAAATTTTATGCGTGCTTTGCGCACAGGCATCGGCGCCGCAAGACAGAGCCGACGGCGGCAATAAGTCGATGAAACCCAGATGCGGGCCGTGCGCTTCATCTACCAGCAATACCGCTCCATAACTATGCACGATCTGAGCGATCGCCTTAATATCAGCAGCCTGACCGTAATAATTAGGGCTGGTCAGCAAGACTGCTTTAATAGAAAGATCTTTCTGTAAGGCGGCTTCGATCTGCCCGGCTGTGACCTGGGTGTTGATACCAAAGGCCGCATCAAACTGCGGCAAGATATACACCGGCTGTAAATCACCTAAAAGCAGACCGCCGGCAACACTGCGGTGAGCATTGCGGGGGACAAGCACTTTCCCGCCCGGCCTGACAGCTGTCAGCAGCATGGCGTGGATCGCCTGCGTCGTACCATTGACCGCAAAAAAGCAGCGGTCGCTGCCATAAAGCTGTGCGGCCAGGTTCTGTGCTGCTGCCAGGCAGCCTTCCGGACAATGGAGATCATCCAGCTCCGCCATCAGCGAAACGTCCATCTGCAGCGCTCCCGCTCCCAGCTCGCCGGCCAGCAGCGCTTCCATCCCCCGTCCGCCTTTATGCCCCGGCGTATGGAAAGGATAGACCTGTTCTTTTTTATATTTGAGCATCGCCGCTACCAGCGGCATTTTTTTCTGATCAGCCTGCAAAAGAAATCCTCCATGATAAATACAAACACTTATCCATGTTATCTTTACATTTTATCACAAGCAGCAAGGCGTTACAAGCAATTGTAACGCGGCGGTAAAACAGCGCTGCAGCAGTCTTGCCGCCGCAATAAAAATGCTCCGGCAGCAAACAGCCGGAGCAAAAATATTTTGTTGTTCAGCCAACCAGAGCAGCCTGCAGCTGGGGCTCGATCTCAGCTTTCACATCTTCCCAAACGATAAAGTCAGCTTTACTGAAACCGTTGAAGGTCGTCGCCGAAGCCGAAGTATAAGCGCCGCAGGAAGGAACCAGCAGCAGATCGCCGACTTCCTGACGCACTGTCAGCTTGCCGCGGAACATGATGTCCAGCGAGTCACAACTGGGCCCGGCAAAGGTAGCTTCCACTTCCTCGCCTTCCTTAAAGCTGATCAGCTTAAAGTCCCACTGGTCAAAAATAACGCCGGAAAAGGTTCCGTATAAACCATCATCAAGGAAATACCACGGCTGGCCGCCGCGTTCGGTAACACCGATAACACCGGTGATCAGATTGACAGCCGTGCCGCACATGAAGCGTCCCGGTTCGGCCCAGATCTCCACATTGGGAAAATCCTCGTCCAGGCGTGCATTGACCTGTTTCAGCATTTCTTTTAAATTGAAGCGTACTTTCGGCTCAGGAATCGGGAATCCGCCGCCGATGTCCAAAATGCGCAGCTGCATTCCTGCAGCGGCAGCTTCTTCAAAAATCTCACGGGCAAGATCCAGCGCGGTCAGATATGGATCGGCGCTCATCGTCTGGCTGCCGACATGGAAGCAAACGCCGGCTGCGTCAAGACCTACCGCCTGCGCAGCCTGCAGCAATTCTATCGCGCGCTCACGCCCAACGCCAAATTTTTTATTCAGATCTACATGAGCAGAAGAATTATCGATACGAATGCGCAGCAGCACTGTAGCGCCCGGGCAGCCCTTAGCCATTTTGGCGATCTCGCTCTCACTGTCAAAGGTCATTTTGTGCACGCCTACGTCACAGCAGGCCTGCAGGCCGCTGCCTGTTTTAATGGGATTAGCATAAATCAGCCGCTCACCGCCGATACCCATCGCCGCCAGAGTCCTGATCTCGCCGTCTGAAGCGACATCAAAGCAGGAACCCAGGTCGCGCATCCGTTCCAGGATCCGCGGATGCGGATTAGCTTTGATAGCATAATACAGCTGTACCCGCGGCAAATGCTTTTTCAAAAAGCGGTAATTCTTTTCTATTTGTTCTAACGAAAGCACCAGCAGCGGCGTCCCAAAGCGCTCGGCCAGCCTTTCGACAGCATTTTGATTCAATTGAAAAAAGGTATCTCTTTTCATATCCACTCTCCCCTTGCTTTAGCATTGATTTTACTCATATGATTTTATCACAAATTACTGAAAGTACAATAGGAAAATGAAAGAAATTGAAAAAAATTTGAGGAGTTTCAGGCAAAACCGCTATAATCACGGTTAATGTCTGTTTTTAGTAAAATTTTACGGGTTTTTTAGGATTTTTTCATATTTTTTTACTAAATAAACTGCTACTAAATATAGTAAACATTGCTAAATTAACGAAGTAAAATGCCTAAATATAGAAAAACCTCTGCTGCTAACAGCAGAGGTTCAAAAACTGGCTTATTTTTTAGGTGCTTCGATAACGTCACAGCCCATGTAAGGACGCAGAACTTTTGGCACGATAACACTGCCGTCCGCCTGCTGGTAATTTTCCAGAATAGCGGCAACAGTACGTCCTACTGCCACACCGGAACCATTCAGCGTATGTACGAATTCCGGTTTGGCTTTGTTGTCGCGGCGGAAACGGATATTGGCGCGGCGAGCCTGAAAATCCAGGAAGTTGGAACAGGAAGAAATTTCACGGTAACAATTAGCTGCCGGCAGCCAGACTTCCAAATCATAGGTAGCGGCGGAGCTGAAGCCAATATCGCCTGTGCAAAGACGAACGACGCGATAAGGCAATTCCAATAACTGCAGCACCTTTTCAGCGTTAGCAGTCAGTTTTTCCAGTTCGTCCCAGGAATCTTCCGGTTTAGTGAATTTTACCAGTTCTACTTTATTAAACTGATGCTGGCGGATCAGGCCACGGGTATCGCGGCCGGCGCTGCCGGCTTCAGCACGGAAGCAGGCACTGTAAGCAGTATAATACAGCGGCAGATCGTCACCGCTCAAAATCTCATCACGGTGCAGATTGGTGATCGGCACTTCAGCAGTCGGGATCAGATAATAATCCAGCCCTTCCAGCTTGAACATATCTTCAGCAAATTTAGGCAGCTGGCCTGTGCCCTGCATGCTGTCTTTATTAACGATGAACGGCGGGAAAAATTCCGTATAGCCGTTTTCACCGGTATGGATATCCAGAAAGAAATTGATCACGGAACGTTCCAGACGGGAGCCGAGTCCGCGGTAAAAAGTGAAGCGGGCGCCGGAGACCTTACCGGCACGTTCAACATCGAGGATATTCAATTTTTCACCGATATCCCAATGCGCCTGCGGCTCGAAAGCAAATTTAGTCGGTTCGCTCCAGGTGCGCACTACCGGATTATCGGAATCGCTGCTGCCAACCGGAGTATCCTCGGCCGGCATATTCGGGATCGTCATCAGGATCTCTTTCAATCTGGCTTCGATATCCTTCAACTCTTTATCATCTTCCGCGATCTTATCACCAAGGGCACGCACCTCAGCCATTTGCACATCTGCATTCTCGCCGGCTTTTTTCATTTTGCCGATTTCCTGAGAAGCTGCGTTGCGCTGGCTTTTAAGAGCTTCGACCTGCAGTGTCAGCTCGCGGCGTTTCTTTTCCAATTCCAAAAATTCGTCAAGGTTCACATTGGCGTTACGCTTACGCATAGCGTCCATAACCAATTCAGGATTTTCCCTAACAAATTTCATATCTAACATTATTCATTCCTCCAAATGTTGAATTACTTCGTAAACTTTATTTTAGCACAAATTGCCATAATATGAAAGAGAGCACGCCGAAGAACCTCAGCGTGCCCGTAAAATCACTGTTATGAAGCTTAAAATCAGCTGTATTCTTTAAAAGTTTCGATCAGGCCATCACGTTTGGCCAGGTAATTGATCGCACTGATTGCGGCCTTCTGACCCTGACCAGCCGCACGGTTGACCTGCCACGGCTGACCGGTGCAGTCGCCGCCGGCAAAAACGCCTTCGATGCTCGTTTCAGCCTGATCATCGACCAGAACCGAACGTCCCCGCATCTGCAGACCCGGCAAAAAGCTGTTGAGCGGATCGGAAGCCCGGAACATAAAAACGGCCTGGACACTGAAAAACTCACTGGCAGTATGCAGCCCTGTCACTCTGTCGGTACCGGTAATATCAGTCGGCTGCTCCAGAATCACCGTTACGTTCTTACGTTTAGGCGCTACGAAGCCCTGAAACCGGGGAATAAAAATCACTTCACTACAGATATCAGCCAGATATTCGATTTCTTCCATCGCATCGGGAACGGTGGCGATCGCCGCTACCCGCTTACCTTTATATTCGGCGCCGTCCACCTTGGCGCAGTAGCTGACGCCGCGCCCTAAAAATTCTTTTTCGCCCGGCAGCAGGCTGGAACGGGAAATACCTGTAGCCAGAATAACAGTATCGGCATTGTACTTGCTGTTAGGCGTACCCAGCTCAAAATAACCGGCTTTCTCCTTTAGAGAGATTATTTTTTCTTCAATGATCTCCGCACCGATATGACAGGCATGCTCGACAAATCTATCCATCAGCGCACTGCCGGAAATATCAGGACACCCCATATAATCAGTGATCAGCTCGACACTGCGCAGGCGCGGACTGAAGCCGTGAGCTTCAAAAACCACTACCTTACGTCCTTTGCTGCTGGCAGTAATAGCGGCCGATAAGCCGGCAGGGCCGCCGCCGATAATTGCGATATCATATTTCATATTCTAAGCCTCCAAAAATTTTTTAGGGGAAACTTTTAGTCAATTCAACAAGCTAACTATTTTTATTGTACCTTCTTTAACGCGTCAGCGTCAATCCTTTCCGTATGTATACATCTTTGGCAATGTTTTTTATGTACGGCCCCGATTCGCCGCCCCAAAACCAAAAAGCACGTTCCTGTGACAGGAACGTGCTTTCAGTCCGGTAATCCCCGGTAAAGCTTTAGAACGTATACTTGACGCCTAACTGAGCGCCCACATTGCGGTAGCTGTTTTCAGCGACCTGGATAAAGCCGTTGGCCCAGATCGAACAATTTTTGTTGAACTGTTTTTCCAAACCGATTTTGATTTCCGCTTTATCTTTGATACCCATTTCCAGCTGGTCCTTGCCGACCGAGAATTCATAGTCTTTGAAATAGTGGAGCCAGTTCAGCTCGGCAAAGGAATTGGAATATTTTTTCTTCAGCGGGTCCGCTTTGGTCTTGCTGGCCAAACGGATACCCATTCTGCTGATCAGCTGATAATCTGTTTTCTGTTTGAAACTGTTGACTGCGGCGCCGTTATTATTGTTAACAGCCCAGTCAAAGGTCTCCTGCTCCAGATTGCTCCAGATCAGCTGTGCTTTCGGCTCGATATAATGCTTTTTGTTTTCCGACTGAGAAACTTCCATGGAATGGCCGACCTCGAAGGATACCGCCACACCGTTGACATCATATTTTTCATTGATGTGCTGGTTCTTGATCTCATTATCGCCCCAGATATACTGGACCCAGGTATCGAGGTAAGTCTGTTCCTTGTCGTTATGGTTTTTGAGCCAGGTACCATAGATACCGGCTGTATAAAGATCGACCTTACCGGAAGTAGAAGTATCTTCTACCCCGCTTATAGAGTTGCTGCCGTTATAGTAACCGGCCATCACGCCTACATGGAAGCGGTTATTAGCTTTTTTCCACTGGGCAACGTCATAACCCATTTGGAAATAATTGCTGTTGGCGCTGGTTTTGTTGAATTTATCGTCATCCCAATAGGATTTTTTGTAGTAAACGCTGCGGGCCCAGAGGCTGTCAGCCTTTTCTTCTTCGCCGTCCTTCAGGTATTCCGTAAATTCTTTGGAACCTGTGCGGTCCTGCAAACGCAGATCCAGCACATCGTTAGCAGCCAGATAGTTAGCATAATATGCCAGCGGCTCCTGCGACAGGCGGCTGGTCAGGAACCAGTCCTTCATATTGTTGCCCAGGCTGTCGCCTCTTTGCAGCTCATAAGTATAGGCGCCGGCTATGATGCGGTCACCGGCGATAAATTCTGCATCAGAATTGCCTTTGACCTCGATCAGCTTGATGCCCTGGCTGGTCTGCCCGCCCATGCCGTCAGAATTTCTGACATACACAAGGCTTTCACCGGTCGAATCATTCTCAATGACCAGATTATTGATCGTGGAATTATCATCGCCCAGCTGGCCCAGGAAATGCAGACTGCTGCCTGCTGTGCCTTCATAGTTATCGACATAGACCTTGTCGCCGTTAGCAACAGTATCGCCGATATTATGACCCACATACAAAGCGCCGGTATTATGGAAATCATTATTGACACGGGTATCTTTCAACGCTACCATCACGGCATTGTTATTGATCACACCGGCAAACTGAGTGCCCTCGTTAGCTCTCAAAAGTCCGCCATTGATGTCGATCTCCTGCGAAGCAACATCGCCGCCGTCAAAGACCAGTTTACCGCCGTTCATTTCTGTTTTAGCTTCATAAGCAGCCTGATCGGCATTAAAAGTCAGCGTACCGTTGCCGTTTTTGACCAGCGTAGCTGTAGCGTCGCCGGCAGCAAAGGTATTGGTAAAGCTGGTATCACCTGCTATATTGGCGATCAGCTTGCTGGCATCAGACAATGAGATCACACCGGTACCCAGGCTGTCGCCCTGTTCCACAAAGATCTGGCTGGTACCGTTATTATTGACAGCCGCGCTTAGATCATTGTTGGCGCCGTAAACATACAGATTGGTATCTTCAACATTTAAAGTACCGCTGCCTTTTAAGCTGCCGTTACTGTAGGAATCCTTATTGCCGGTGTTCTGCACCGTACCGATCGTCAAAGCGCCGCCGTTCAGGTCAAGTACCGAACCGGCTGCGGCTGTCAGCGCGCCAACTGTTTCCTGCTGACCGTTCAGATCAGTGTTGCTGTTAGCCTGCAGCACTAATTCTGAAGTCGCGCCAAGGGAACCGCTGGAGCCGGTTTTCAAAGCTGCGTTGGTATCGACGATAGTCTTGCCGGTATGGCTGTTGTTACCGTTTTTCAAAATGATTTCCTGATCGCCGGTAGCCACAACATCACCGTCACCAGTCAGCTTGGCGGTCAAAGTACGGGCATCTTCGTCAATTTCACCAAAAGCATTCAGCCGCAAAGCATTGTTGGCATTTTCTTCTTTTTCCAGCAGCTCGATCTCCGTCAAACCTACTACTGCATATAAACCGTTCTTATAACTGCCTGCTGCTTCACCGGTTTCGACATAAGCATCGATACCGTATTTGGCATTGGCTACCTGGGTGCCCTTTTGGTTCACCGCTACAGTTGATGTCGGAGCCAGAGCATTGCCGTCCTTATCGACAATAGTGATACTGCCGTTTTGCGTAACAGTATTAGCCTGAATGAGCTGCTCTTTTCTATTATTATCGTCATGCTTCAGGATCGACTCTTTCCCTGCATCAAGCGCTTCGGAAGGAGCGACAGGATTCTTGACATCGGAAACATCAGCGACCACTCTGCCGCCGCTGACTTCCAGTTTTTCGGTCTTGATATTATCATCAGCCACTCTGATGCCGTTCGTCACGTGAGCATCGTCAGGATTGATATTACCAAAAACGAAATCGGCGCCGTTCATATGTACGCCCTTCACGTTCTGTGTGCCTGTACCTACGTTGATCGTACTGTCCGCACTGCCTCTCAGCGTTGCATTGACCAGCGACTGCTGATTGACGCCTTCTAAGTCAAAGCTGACGTTGATCGTTTCAAAGGTACCATTAAAATTATTTTGCTTATTTTTAAAATCAAACGTCAGATCATTCTTGGACGGGTCACCTTTAACGGTAAACAGACCTGTACCCTGAACCTGCTGCGCAAATTCTTTATCAGTCTTGGTATTATACTGCATGATGCTGTTGCTGCTGATAACAAAAGTATCTGTACCATTAGGCAAAACATCATTTAAAGTTAATTTACTGCTGCTGTTCAAATTGATCTGTTCAATATTTTTGATAGTATCGGCCTTATTTACCGTATAGTTAGAACTTGCCAAATTCAGCGTGTCACTGCCGCTGCCGCCGTCCAGACTGTTGAACTGTTTCAATGCGTTATCAGTATCACTGCCGGTAATCCCTGTTACATTAAAAGTGTCGTTGCCGCTGCCGGTAGTAAATTCATTGCCCTGGCTGCCGGCAGTCAAAGTAACGATATTGCCCTGAGTACCGTTTGCCGCCGTCAATCTGACAACGCCGTTGATCTTGCCGCTGTTGGTAAAGTTGATGGTAGTGGTCCCAGTCTTCTCCACCGCTATACGATCTGTAGCTTTTTCTGCCGCAAAAGTATAGTTGTCACCATTCTGGGTGAAACTGCCGAACAGCATCTCGCCTGAATTTGTAAAGCTGCTGACCGTACTGCTCAGTTTCACGATCCTCTCCTGAGCTGCCGAATGCAGATTACCGCCCTGGTCTACCTTGCTCGTAGTACCTTTTACTTCTAAGGCTGCGGCGCCGTTCGCATCGATCACATTGACCGAACCGGTCGTATTAACAGCCTTACTGGTATTGGCGACAATGCCTTTGCCATTGGCCCCTTTAACATTGACTACCAGATCCTTGGCCTGGGTAAAGGTAATGGCATTATCAGTCATCGACCCATCCATATTTTCAAATAAAATACCTGTACCGTTGCCTTCCACATTGATCACACCGCTTTGGCTGCCGGAACTGGGCGTAAAACCTATTGCCGAATGGATACCGGCGCCGTCTTTCACTGTGATTGCAGCTTGCTTAAGTGTAATTTTTGTGGCGTTACCAACATTTTCAATACCGCTGCCCGTACCAGTAACACTGATCTTAGCACCGTTCATTTCTACAGCCGATCCGCTCGAACCGGCAGCAACCAGGATACCGTGAGCCGTACCGTCAGCCTGAGTCAAGCCGCTGCCGGTAAGCTTCAAGCCCGCGCCTTCAGACAGATGATACGCAGCCGTACCGTTGGTAGCATGGATCAACGGACCACTGCCGCCGCCTTCATTATTGATAGTCGCGGTCGAATTAGCGCCGACAATCTTGACTGCCGTACCGTTAACCTCGATTTTGGAATTCTTTTTCGATTCCAGCTGCCCGCCGTTCGTCAGCAATACACCGATCAGCTCATTACCATTGGTCGAAAAATCAATCGTCCCGTCATGGATCAGCTTACCGCCGTTCAAGACATGATAACCGATCGAATCTTTTGCGTCGCCCTGGAAATTACTGTTATTGAGCGTCAAACTGCTGGTCAGCTGTGAAGCACCGTCATTAGCACTTTGATGCTCGCCGTCCAGATCATAATAATAACCGTCGACTTTGGCGACAACATTATTTTCGCCGCTCAATTCGATCTGCGTATCTTTGCCGATTATAGCCTGTGCGCCGCCTTCGACCCGGATACCCATACTGTCCTTACCGCTGATGGTCATCTTCACTTTATCGATCGTCAGCTTGGTCGTATTTGTATTACCTATTGTGGCGCCGCCTGTAGCTACAAACAACGAAGATTTATTGGAATTGTTAGAATCCAGGATAATATTGGCTGAAGTATTCAGCAATTCACCAACGTCAAAGGTAGCGCCCCTTTCAACCCTGAATAAAACAGATTCCTCACCTTTGACTACAAGATCTTTATTCGAATTGTATTTTAAATTCGATTCACTGACATTGCCGGACAGCAGCACGCCGATCTGCTTCGTTTTATCCGCGGCAAAAGTGATCTGCGAGTCACCTTCAATGGAAGCAACGCCGCCGTTACGGATATGCAGGCCGATACCTTTATCTGTATTGATATTGATATTACTGTCTGCCAACGTAAGCTTGGGCGTACCTGGGTCAGAATTATTTTCATCCGGATGCGAACCGTCAACAAAAACACCGTAAGTAACGCCGCCGGTTACCGAATTAAGATTGACATCACCTTTTAAAGTAACATCGGCATAATTTCTGACCTCTACCCCGGTACCGCCAACATCATTCAAGATAATGTTGCTGTTGATCTCCACCGGTTTAGTAGCATAGTCTTTAATATTTTCCACCAGGATCGCCGTATTATTATTTGCTTTGTCCAGACCGCCCAGGTCATTTTCATTATTCAAAATGATGGCCGCACCGGCATGATCCTGATAAACGGCATCACCACTGATACGAACGCCTACTACATTTACCTGGCTGCCGGCAATATAGATCGTCCCCGCGTTATCAAAAGAACCGCCTTCGATATTGATCCCGGTATACGGTCTGCTGACGCCGCCGCTGATATTCGACACTGCGGCTTTCGGCGTTGACGGATCGTCCCACTGGTCTTTGCTGGTATAACCGATGTAGATATTGGAATCAGCCGTACCATCGTAAGCAGAGCCTTTAGTAATAGACACTACAGTAGAACCGCTGCCAATAACATCACTGCCATTAATAACCTTGGCACCATTAGTACCGCTGACACTGCCGTTGATCGTACCATCATTTTTGATCTCAGAACCCGCTCCGGTAAAAGACACGTTACCTTTGATAACAGCATTACTGGTATTATTAAGACTGCTGCCATTAGTACCGCTGACGCTACCGGTGATCTCGCCGTCATTAGTTACAGCGCTGTTACTGGCACTGACATAACCGTTGACTTTATTAGTGTTATTCAAAGTGCCGTTTGCGATCGTAGTATTACCGATCTCACCCTTGTTGTCGATCGTACCAGTATCCAGAATGATCGAACCTTTTATCTGGCCGGTCGCACTGACATTAATATCCATATTTACAGCATCGACAGCCGTTGCCGCGCCTTTAAGCGTACCATCGACATTCAGGGTATTATTACCTGCCCCGCCGGCCCCGGCAAAATCACCTTTAATGATCGTACCGCCGCTGTTATTGCCATCAATGACCACATCTTCTTTAATATTGATAACGGTATCCGAACCATGCACCCCGACAAAATAGTTATCACTGGTACTTTTCAATCCAATATCGCCATCTTTGATGGCCGCATCTGCAATATTCTGCAGATCCTGCTCATCCCAGTTATACTTATAACTGGCATCGACCTCGCCGGTGATCGTATACATCTTGCCGGCCCATTCATCATAAAAAGCCTGCACCTGTTCCTGATTCATCAGCCGGGTCTTTTCATCTTTCTGGATAAATTTGATCAGCGCATCATTATACTCATTAGCGCTTTGAGCATCAGTAATATCAAAATTGCCGAACGGTGTCGAAACTGTACCGCCCCAGGTAACATTACCTTTGACCATACTTGATGAAATACTTTTATTGGCATCTTTATTAAATTTTGTGCCTGTATCCTCGCTGCCGCCAGTCTTATACGAAATAGAAGTATTCAAATTCAGCTCGGCGCCATCACTAACGTCAAAAACACCGGACCCGTTTTTAGAAACAGCATTCAACTCATAAACAGTAGCAGGATCGCCGTCACCATCTACATTCAAAACAGTACCGCTGCCAGTGACCTGCACGACATGCAGATCGTCATGCTGCTGCGGGTCATTCACCGGATCAGCCGAAGTAGGCTTATCGTAACTTATTGTGATCGGGCTTTCCGGCAAGCCTAATTCATTTTGGCTGTAAACCAGATCCTTTTTAACATTTATCTGCAGCTCTTTACCGGAAATAGCGTCTTTATAGGTTTCCTCCCCCCGCGAATACTGCAGCACTTCACCTGCGGGGCTCTCAAATATTTTTTTTACATCTTCAGCAGACATCACCAGTTTATTGTTTGGATCGCTGCAGACGTCATTCAAATCCTGTTCTCGCTGCTGCAGTGCGTATAGTGCGTCGTTCTTTGCCGTTTCTAATTCCAGCGAGCTTTCGTCATCATGAAACGCAGCTAAAGCCAGCTCGTAAGCATCGGCAGCCTCTTTATAGGCCTTATAAGACGCTTCATAGGTATCGGCAAACAGGCTGTTTATCGTATCGCCCGAGTCATAGACCGCCCTTTCCACATGCTTGCCATCTTCAATGCCACTAAAGCCGCCTTGGGTCAGATCAAGCGTATTAGAACCACCTGAAACAGTTATATGCGAATTGCTGTTACCACCAGGTGTAATACCGATCGACGGTACAGTATAGTCTGCGCCATAGGCAGTATTACCCAACCTTAAACAGGCCAGCACTGTAAGTGCCAGCATCTTTTTTGAAACAAACCCTCTCTTTTTCAATTTTTTTACCCCCTAATTTGAAATATTCCCCTAAAAAACTTTTCCCCACTACGAATACTAGCAGAAAAATTTTTACTTGTAAACTATAGGCTAATAAATTGTTTTAAATGTTAATTTATTAATTTGTATACGTTGTTGTATTGTTTATGGAATTTAATTCGTAAATTTCAAGTGCAGGGAATAAAAAAAATACTTGCAAAATAGCTTGTTTTCGTGTATTCTATATAAGCAACATTACGACGGCCCATTAGCTCAGTTGGTAGAGCACCTGACTCTTAATCAGGG
>ULQO01018998.1_pt1 | contig 24642 bp, 23 predicted proteins | sample 1954601 | NCBI WGS metagenome assembly ULQO01 (sample SAMEA4835658, study PRJEB28245) | human gut metagenome | biome: gut microbiome; material: fecal sample | place: Denmark | collected 2008
GTTATATTAAATTGTTGGGATAGATTACCACAAAAATTGAGTTGTGTCAACAAAAAGTTTTGAAAACACGCCACTTTCGGCAAAGTGTAAGAAAATGTTGCCAAAACTTTGGCAAAAAGAGAGAGGACCGGACGCTGCCAGCCCTCTTGATATACGCAAAAGCATAAAAAACCGTATAACAGCTGTACAGCCGCCATACGGTTCAAAAAGATTGCTTTACTTCTTGATCTTGATGAGCTGGGCATTCAGGCTCTCGATAAAGCCGTCCGGCATGGTGGAGATCATGCTTGCCATGGCCTCGGGGGTCATCTTCTTCATCATGGCCCACATGCCCTCGCCGGGCTTGATGTCGAAGTTGCTGGCCAGCTTCACGGCCTTGGCGGCAACGGCAAAGGCTTCCTCGTTCTTAGCCAGCTCTTCCAAGCTGTCCTTGATGCTGTAATAGCCCTCGGGGAACTCCATGGGGGCGGTCAGGTCCATGCTGCCCATCTGCTTGAACCAGTTGGCAACGCCCTCCTGACGCTCGTTGAACTCCGGCAGGGTGTAGCAGGCAGGCTCGGCTTCCACCTTTTCCAGCGTGATGCTGTCCTTCACGGTGTCGGCCACGGCCATCAGCACGTTGAAACCCTCGTCCAGTGCCACATTGAACTTGAACACGCGGTGTGCGGTCTGGGTGCCGACTTCCTTGCCGTTGCAGTACAGGGTCACGGTGTCCTGATTGGAGTACACCTTCACCTCGGTAGTATCACCGGCGCGCTGTGCGTGACGGCGGCCTGCAATGTGCACCATGGGGTCCTTTGCCCAGTAAGCCTGATAGACATAGAAGCTGTCCTTGCGGGTCTTGCGGTCGATGGTGACCAGACCCTTGTTGTTGCGGCCCTTCACGCCGCCCTCGCTGCGGGCAGCACAGCCGAAGTCGAACATGTTCCAGACGTGGCTTGCCCAGATCCACGGGCGATCCTCAAAGGCCTGTGCCATGTACTCGTGGTACAGTGCCTGATACTCCTCGGAATAGTCCTTGCACTGGGGGGTGTTGCTGTGCCAGTTGATAATGCCCTCGCAACCGTACTCGGAGATGCCAAGGCAGATATCCGGGTTCTCGGCGTGGAACTTGTCCAGCCAAGGGCCGTTCTGCTCGATCTTGCCGCCGTACCAGCCAAAGTAGTGGTTGTAGCTTTCCACATCGGTGATGCGGTGCATGGGGCCGGTGGTGGGGGTGTTGGAAACGTGGGCAATGGTGGTCAGGCGGGTGGGGTCAAGCTCCTTGCACAGCTTCTGCAGGTCGTGGTGGCAGTCCACCAGCTCCTGACTGATGCCGCCAATCAGGATCTCGTTGGAGATGCCCCAGAACATGATAGAGGGGTGGTTGTAGTTCTGTACGATCAGCTCGGTCAGCTCGCGGCGGCAGTGCTCGTGGGCGTCCTTGCCGGACTTGAACACGCTGATGAAGGGAATCTCTGCCCAGACGGCAAAGCCCAGTTCATCGCAGGCATCGTAGAAATCCTGACTGTGCTGGTAGTGTGCCAGACGGATGGTGTTGGCACCCAGCTCCTTGATGATCTGTGCGTCCTGATAGTGGTCCTCTACGGTCAGGGCGTTGCCCTTGTAGAGCTTATCCTGATGGCGGGAGACGCCGCGCAGCGGGGTGGCCTCGCCATTGATGGAGAAGCCGCCGTCCGGGGTGACGGTGTAGCTGCGCACGCCCACGTTGGCGTAGATCTCATCAAAGGCTTCGTTGTTGCGCTGCAAACGTGCCACCACGGTGTAAAGGTTCGGCTCGTCCATGCTCCACAGCTCGGCGTCCGGCACATAGATGGTAACAGCGGTGCTGTCAGCGGGGCGCACAGCGGAAGCGACCTCGCATCCGTAGGGGTCCTCGATGCTGTACATCACGGTAAAGCTGTCGTCCGGGTTTGTGACAAAGCTCTTGATCTCAAAGGTTGCACCGCCGTCTGCGGTGGGCTTGGGGGTGACCATGATGCCGGGGCCGCCGTAGTAGTCCAGATCAAAGTGTGCGTTCGGCACGCTGATCAGGTTCACGCCGCGGTACAATCCGCCGTAGAAGGTAAAGTCCGCAGAAGCAGGGTACATGGAGGGGGTGTCCTCGTTGCTGACCTCGATGGTCAGCTCGTTGTCGCCGTCACGGCACAGGTCGGTGATGTCGGCGCGGAAGATGGAGAAGCCGCCCTCGTGGGTGGTGGCAACGGTGCCGTTCACCTTGACGGTGGCATCCAGAGCAGCTGCCAGCACCTCCACATACACGCGGCCGCCGGTCAGCGGCTGCACAGGCTTTTTAAAGGTGCGGCTGTATACGCCAGTGGTGCGCAGGTAGCTGCCGTTGCCGTCCATGCCGTCCACGGCGTTCCAGGTGTGGGGCAGGGTGACGGTTTCGGTGGCGCGCTCGCCTTTGGGGAAGCTCAGGGTCCAGCCTTCGTTCAGGGAAATGATCTCTCGCATGATGAATTCTCCTGTCTTATTTCTTGTGTTGTTTCTATCGTGATAGGTTCGGGTATCTTCTTTTACTGATGTTATTCTAGCATGGAAAACGCTGGAACAGATAGAACGTTTTTGTGCTGGAATCGTAAATTTTTTTACTTTTTCCGGTTCTCCCGGCGGTAGCGGGTAGGCGTCATGCCGAAGGTACGCTTAAAGATTTTGGCAAAGTAATTTACGTCCAGAATGCCCATCTCCTCTGCTACCTCGGAGATGGAGCGGTCGGTGGTAGTCAGCTGCTGGGCGGCACGCTTGACCCGCTGGGTGTTGATATAATCAATCAGGGTGCTGCCGGTCTCCTGCTTGAACAGGGAGGAAAGATAGGACGGGCTGACGTGGCACAGCGCCGCAAGGCTTTTGAGGGTGTGCGGCTCCGAAAGATTCAGGTTGATGTGGTTGATCACCTTCTGCACCGTGGGGGAGTAGCCCTTCAGGGAGTAGCGGCGGGCATAGGCGCAGTAGTCCTGCAGCATCTGCTGCAGCATGGCCTGCACATCCTCCACCGTGTCCAGTGCCTCGATGCGGCGGGCGTAGCTGGAGGAAATTTTATCCACATAGAAGGGGTGCACCGTGTTCTGCTCAATGGCCTTGCGCAGCAGAGTGTTCATAATAATGAACTGGCTCTTTTCCCGGTAGAGCGTCCCGATGAACCGGTCGCCCAGCGAAAAGCGGCTGTACTGGCGGATGCAGAGCATGGCGGCGGTCGCGTCGCCCCGGGTCACAGCCTCCAGCATCTCGTTTTCTACCTGATAGCGCTGCTCGATCATGGCAACAGGGATATCCCGCTCAAAGCTTGGCTCGGTGAAGTAGCGGGTGTCCGGCTGGAACATAAAGGGCAGAAACTCCTTCACGTTCTGGGTGCGCAGCTCCGGCTGCCCCATCAGCACCGAGACAACGGCGTAGATGGCGGCAACAAAATCGTTGTTGGAAAGGGTGTGGACGCCGTTGTAGTATTCCTGCACGGCTTCATTTCCGGCCTTGCCAAGATATTTCTGCGTCCACCGGCGGGATTCCTCGCTGCGGGGGCCGTCCGTCCACGGGCCGATCAGGAACACGGTGTCCTTTTCGTCCGGCACGCGGAACAGGGCAAACTTCAGCTCAAAGGTGCCCTCGGCGGTCAGCAGTGTCTGCTCCGGGGTGTGCTTCAGCAGGGTATAGCCGAACTCCTGCCAGTCAAATTCCGGGTCCAGCGCCTTGCGCAGACCGTAATCGAAATTTTCCAGTCCGGTAAAGGGCGGGGTCACCCGGCAGGTGGGGATATTGTAAACAGCAGCAAGTTTTGTGAGCACCTGTAAGGGATCTACGTTCATGGTCTGCTCCTTTCCTGCGCGGTGGTTCGTACAGGTTCAGTATACCGCCTTTTTTCACTGCGAACAAGCACCCCGCCGGGCACATTTCTGTGCTCCGGCAGAGTGCCTGCTCTGCGCAACGGAGGTAAATGATAAGGAAGGGAAAATAGCTTAGTTTTCCTTGCCCTCACGGCGTGCAGCCAGCGTAGCGATGTTCTGCTCCACGCGGGTCTTGTTCAGCGGGTAGAGGAACATCAGGATCAGCGCCAGGGCCACAAAGCCGGCAAAGGGTGCAAGACAGGCCAGATTGAAGATCTTGCCGGTGACGGCGGGGTCAAAGGCGGTAGCCTCAGAGTAGCCGATCATGGTCAGCAGGCCGCCGATGAGGCCGGAGGAGATGGCCTGACCCAGCTTGCGGGCGAAGGAGTAGACCGAGTACACAGTGCCGTCCTCACGCACGCCGGTGCGCACCTCGGTGTCGTCGATGACGTCGGTGATCATGGCCCACACCACGGTGTTGAAGTAGCCCATGCTGACGGTAGCCACAGCGGCAAAGGCAACGTAGACGAAGGGGTTAGCCGGGCGCAGGAAGAAGCACAGCAGGTAGGAAACAGCGCCCACGATGGCACCGGCGGTAGCCAGCTCCTTTTTGCCGAACTTCTGAGAGAGCTTAACAGCGGTAGGAGCGCAGATGAGCAGGGTGCCTGCCATACCCACCAGACTTGCCAGAGACTGTGCGGCAGCGCTGCCGTAGTAGTTGGGGTACACATAGCTGCTCATGCCGCTCATAGTCAGCTGAGAGAGCAACAGCATCAGGGCGGCAGCGATGATGCCCATCAGGGAGCGGTTGGTGGCAATGCTCTTGAGCAGCTTGCCGAAGTCCAGTTTTTCGTTCTTGGTGGTCAGCTGCACGCGCTCCTGCACCATCTTGAAGCACAGCAGGTAGCAAATAATCGCGCAAACGGAGAACACACCGGCGATAATGGTCATGCGTGAGCCGGAGAGCATGGTCTTGCCGTCCACGGTAACGTAGGCGATCATCGGGGTGCCCACGCCGATGACAAGGCTTGCAAGGCTGGAGCCGATGGTGCGCCAGGTGGACAGCTCGGCACGGTCCTTGGACTCAGGAGAGACCGCAGAAGCCATGGAACCGTAAGGGATGTTGATGGAGGTGTAGAAGATGGAACCCCACAGAATGTAGGTGACTGCCAGCCAAGCCACCTTGAAGCCGTAAGGCATCCCGGCCAGACCGGACTGGAAGATCAGGAAGGAAGCAATGGCCACAGGGCCGCACATCCGCTTGAGCCACGGGCGGAACTTGCCGTCCTTGGTGGGCTTGCAGCGGTCCACGATCTGACCCATGGTGATATCGGTAAAGGCGTCCACGATGCGGGCTGCCATCATTACGATGCCCACCACACCGGCAGAAACGCCCATCACGTCGGTGTAGAACTTCATCAGGAACAGGGACGAGAGGATGAAGGTGAAGTCGTTGCCGAAGTCACCGAACATATAGCCCAGCTTATCCTTCATGCCGAAGGGACGCAGGGCAGTCTTGTTTTCAGATGCCATAAAAATCTCCTTTTCCGTGTGGTTTCTTTGGCCAATAGACCATGCAAGGTCAAAGCCGTTCTTGATTGTTACGCATTTATCATACCGCTTTTCAGGCACACAGGGTTAGAAAGATTTTCAGGCAAACAAGGTCATTTTTGCGATTTTGCACGATTGTGTCTGCACGGCGTCCAGAAGATATCGTGCTTATTGACCACGAAAAAGCGTAAAACTTTCCTATTTTATAATAAGAATGTTCTACCGCCGATGAGAAGAATTTCGTTACACTCAAAGCATAGAGCCTATCTAAAAAGGAGAATTTTTATGGAAAAAAACGTACTGAATACCGATTTATCCGGCAAGGTGGCTGTTGTCACCGGGGCCAGTGGAACACTGTGTTCCATTTTTGCTAAGGCGCTGGCACGCGCAGGTGCAAAGGTGGCGCTGCTGGGCCGCAATATGGATAAGCTCAAGGAGCTTGCGGACGAGATCGAAGCTGAGGGCGGCACTGCCAAGGGCTACACCTGCAACGTGATGAACAAGGCCAACTGCCTGCAGGTAGCTGAGGACGTGCTGGCAGACCTTGGCCCCTGCGATATCCTTGTGAATGGTGCAGGCGGCAACAACGCCCGCGCCAACACGGACAAGGAATATTTTGAGATGGCCGATCTGGAAAGCGACACCGTCACCTTCTTTGATCTGGACGAGAGCGGCGTGGAGATGGTGTTCAACCTGAACTTCATTGGTACGCTGCTGCCCACGCAGGCCTTTGCCCGGCAGATGGTTGGCCGTGAAGGATGCAATATCCTGAATATTTCCAGCATGAACGCCTATCTGCCTTTGACAAAAATTCCGGCGTACTCCGGCTCCAAAGCCGCTGTTACCAACTTCACGCAATGGCTGGCAGTGCATTTCAGCAAGGTGGGTATCCGTGTCAACGCCATTGCACCGGGTTTCTTTGCCAGCGAGCAGAACGCAAAACTGCTCTACAATGAGGATGGGAAGCCTACTGCCCGCACCGGAAAAATCCTTGCCGCCACCCCGATGGGGCGTTTTGGCAACAGTGAGAAAGACCTTGTGGGTGCACTGCTGTTCCTGCTGAACAACGACGCAGCCGGTTTCATCACCGGCATCTGCCTGCCGGTGGACGGCGGCTTCTCGGCTTATTCTGGGGTGTAAAGATAAGGAAGCCCCGGTAGATACTGTGCTTTCTGGGGCATAGTACCTACCGGGGATTTTTTATGCTGCGGTATTGTTTGTTAATCTTCCAGTCTGCCATGGTCGCAACCAAGCGACAGATAATGCGCCATCTCACCACCCAGCACCATCTGTGCATACTCCAAAGGCTTGTTATAGAGCAGCCAGACCAGCTCTGATCGCTGTGCCGGGGTGTTGCCATATTCGTCCTCTATGGCGATGCGGTCAATGGCAACGGTGATGCCATCCTCGAACCGGGCTTCCACCCGGTTGGTGTCCATGTTGAAGCGGCAGGAAAACAATTTGTTCATACTAGAACCTCCTGTATGTATTCATCCTCTGAATCCAGTTGGTCGTGTCCCTGCTCGTATGAATTTAGGGCAACTGAATTCATCACGAGTTATTATGGCACATCACGGCCTCCTTTGTGTTGGTTTAAGTTTTTTCTTTTCTTTTATTCAACTTCACCTTTTGAACTTCCGCTCTTTTTTCACCTTTTTCAGCTTGCATATTCACAATTTTTACGGTATAATAATTCAAAAGATGATAGAATATAGCATATATTATAAGCAAGTAATATCGCTGTGTCAAGAGGAAAATGTGAAAATTCGTTGCATCTTACAGGCTGAATATTTACAAATTCAATTGCACATCGTTACAGCACGATAACTACTCCATAGAAAGGTTACAAACATGAAATTTGGAGAGAAAGTTCGCGATCTACGAAAGAAACATTCTTTAACGCAGGACGAATTGGCACAATGTCTGGGTATCAACAAACGAACGATCATCGGATGGGAGCGGGATGGCCGCTACCCTCGCAGTATTGAAATGCTCGAAAAGATGGCCGATATATTCCATGTACCTCTGACCTATTTACAGCCGGATCAGTCTTTATTTATCGAACGTGCCGCCGAAGCCTACGGAAAAAAGGGCAAAATAGAAGCCCAGCATCTCGCATTTGAGCTTACTGAGCTATTTGCCAGCGGAGATTTGACCCCGCAGGATATGGACGGCATCATGTATGAAATGCACAAAGCCTATTTTAAGTACCGAGAACAAAAACGAGAAAAGGAACGAATAATGAACCTGTAAAATCCCGTTCCATTCACTATGCCATCCCCGGAAGGAGATCACATTATGGATTCTGCATTTATTCACCAAGCTGCCAACGAACTTGTCCAAAATGCTGGAACTCGCAACATCAAACAGATTGCGCGCAGTTGCAGCCTAGACATCAGTGAAACCTCCCGCATTAAAGATATGTTGGGTTTACTTTCACTCTATTTTGATAAGCCTTTGATTCTTATCAATCGCCAGCTGGACAAACAGACGAAGCAGATGGTGTACGGCTATGCGCTGGGGCATTATCTGGAGCATCAGCTGCTTATGGACTTGCATACCCTAAACAAGTTTCTGACCATTAAGGATAAGCACATCCTTCTTTATAAGCATAACGCTTTCACATCCCACCTGATGCTGGACAGTGATGAAGTTTATCAAATGACGAAGCGCGGGCTGGATGCTGCTCAGATTGCCGTTGCTAAGGGAATCCACCTCAATCTGGTGCTGGTGAAGCTGCTGGAACTGCATCATTTGGGATACGATCTACGGCACTACCACGCCCAGCATCATGCGTTTATCAAGCAGTTCAACCTTCCGGCACATTTTCAGTTTGATGTGGCCGCCGGATGAACTTATGTTCTTATAACCCTAAAACCCGTAATGGACGGTGCGTTATGCACTGTCCATCACGGGTTTTTCGTGTTATTTCAGTTTTGCGAGGATTTCATCCGCACTCATACCGCTCGCCAACAACTTTTTCAGCACTGCTTCGGCTTCCGCTTTCTTTGCTTCTTCAGCAGCCTTAGCTTCGACCTTTGCCTTCTTTGCTTCAAGAGTGGTCAATTCTTTTTCGGCCTTCTTCAGCGCAGTCTTCTTCACTTTCAGATCAGCCTTCAAGGTGTCAATGTTTGCGGTGATGGATGCAATCTCAGCAGCGAGTGCTTCCTTTGCGGACTGCTTTTCAGCAATCTGTGTCGCAAAATCAGCAGTCACAGTTTTGGGCTTATTCTTGCTACCTTTGGTTCTGGGCATAGGTGATAACCTCTTTCCTATTATGATAGCTCAAGTATATCACAAGTCTGAAAACAAATCAGCCTTGTACACACCATTCTCCAGCATTTCTTTAAAACTTTCCCGTACCGCTGCCACATCCTGGTGGTAGGTCATGCCGTACCAGGTGTCGTTGGTCTTCAGAACCTTCACAGACATCTTTCCCTGCTCCAGTAATTTTCCAATGAAGATCGGGATTAGATACTCTGCTTTCAGAGGGTTACCCGGCACTTCCTTCTCGAAGAACTCTTTGAAGCCTTCCTCAAGCACATTCAAAAACTCCGGTGTTAATCCCCACATATTCATGGATACCAGAGAATTCACATCCACAGCTACACCATCTGCCTCTGCTCCGGTTGCTGTCTTTACGATGTTTTTGGTCTCAACAACCTCAGTCAGATTGTTTTGGTCGTCCATCTTGCAGATGCCACGGGTCACTCCACCGTTATCAGACAGAGTATTCTTCAGCACGAATCCAGCCATGCAGGACTTGCCCCCATTTACCAGATACTCATGAACGGCCTTGAAGCCCTCCTTGCCGTAGTAATCGTCTGCATTGATGACAATGAACGGAGTATCAATCACATTTTTAGCAGCAAGCACAGCCTGACCGGTTCCCCAAGGTTTCGTACGACCTTCCGGCAGAATTCCCGGGATATCGCTGATATCCTGGAAAGCGTAGTCTACAGTTACATTGTGTGAGGAACAAATGGAGGCAATGCGCTCACCGATGACCTCTTTGAACTCCTTCTCTATATCCTTGCGGATGATAAATACTACATGATTGAAGCCAGCCTCAATCGCATCATGGATGGAATAATCCATGATAATGTGATTGGAAGCGTCTACCGGTTCCAACTGTTTAATTCCTGTTCCGAAGCGACTGCCAATACCGGCTGCCATAATAAGTAATGTTGTTTTCATATTCTCTCCAGTTCCTAGCTTTATTTATAAAAATCTTAAAGGAGTCTCTTTTTCGACATGCGGTCAGACGATTCATATTTACGCCAACCCATAAATGCAGAGAACGGTCAGCAATTAATATTCTATCAAAACGATAAAAAGCTACAATAATATTGTGAAATACTTTTTCCGCATCGCGTTATCGACTAAGCGAAGTGTTCGTTTTCAATTACATTTTCTTTCTTCGCTGCATCCGATAGAGCGTCCCGCTAAGTATCTCTTATCTTCCTTTTTGAGCAGATTTTGATGAGTATTGCTGTCAACAAGATTCCCATAGCATACCCTATCAAATCCAGAACCATGTCCTTTACATCAAATTCTCTGGTCGGCAAGATTCCCTTCAGACTCTGATCAATTAGAGAAACCAACGCGCACACAAGAAAGCTAAGGCGGACCGGCTTCTTTTTGTACACAATGCGAAACGGAATTACAACCGCTATTCCCAGCGGAAAGTATTCCACTATATGAGCCAGTCTTCGAAAATTATTAAAATCATACCACCAACACTGGATTAGTTTTTTTCGTTCCACCCCTACATTTGAAACTGTAGAAACAACTGCTTCTTGTGCCTCCATAGATAAAGTTCCAGTTTTCTCAGGTGATTGAAACGTCAATATAAAAATCATTATAATAATAATAACAGCCGGCAGCCATATGATGATTTTCTTTATACAAGTTATATCCTTCATTTTTTCTATTATTTTATTTTATTGCGCTAATTCCAACAGCTTTTTCTTCATATGGATTATGATCAACGGGGATAAATTGGGGGTTAAATAAATGGCGTTTGACCTTTCTGCAATATTCTTTTAGTCTCGAAAACGAAACGCATTTAACATTCCAAACTAGCAGAGTCAAAAAGGACGGATACCCATTATAGTAGAAAATTTTTCCAGGCATAAATACAATTTTTGCATCTGGATTTTTCTTGGTATTATCATCTATTCTAAACATTCTTCCTTGAAAATGAGCATATAAATACTCCTTTCCTGATTTCCATTTTTTATTCATTGAACTAGCATATAGATGGCCCCTGTCAAATACAATATAGCTATTAGTAGGTTCTTCTATCCAAGTATTGCTTTCTTCATTAAAATATTTACGTCTAAACATATATGATTCTGTGGATATATTGAATGCAAAGTCTGTTGTCCATACGCGAGCCGCATTTTCCAAGAACAATGTGTGCACATTTACTCCGTAGCACATTTCGTCAAACGCAAAAATTCTTTCACTCGTAAATGCCTGCCTATATAATTTTCCATACTGAGAGCTTGCAGTCATAAATCGACGGTTGTTTTCACAGGTATTTTTATATATAGTACAATGACCACCTGCAAACAATTTGTCATAGCCCGCTTCCAAAACACCAGACAAGAAATCATCCATTGAGCCAAACACTAAATCGCAATCGCAGTATCCCCAATAGTCATATTCTTTTATCATTTCCTCGAATACATATCCGTAAGCTGGTTTATAATCGCATAATTTATATGGTGCATCAAGGCTAATTTTAAAATCGAATTTATCCTGGATCTTACTCTTGATTTCTTCAAATGTCATCTGGATTTTCTTTACATTGCTAGGCCAATCAAATGAATCCTCATTATCAGTAAAAACAATCCAATTAAAATCCTTATTGTAAGCACAGCTCTCAAGAAAAATCGAAAAATAATTTTTAAATTTTCCAAAGTAAGGAATTATAAATACACATTTTTTCATGATTCGTTTACCGCCCTACTTAATGACATGGATTTTTTTCAAAATCATATAGCATTTACTGTTTTTTAAAACAAGTAGCCCTGTTAAATATCCAACAACACCAACTATTACTTCAATAAGCAAGAGTAACAAATCAGAGTGAATTGGAACGAATAGATTTACCATTTTCACCAATACAACAAGCAACGCACAAGACATTAGCGATGTTATAAAGTCCCTTGATATATAATCAATACGTATTACCTTTTGAGCGAACGCAAGCATAACAATATTAACACAAAGCTCCGTTAATACCGATGCAAGAGCTGCGCCATTTTCTTGTAATCTGCCAATCAACAATGCATTTAATACAATATTTACAACGGCCCCCGTACATACACACATAAAATAATACTTTTCTTTTCCGGATGTCTGCAGTATTTGTGCAAAAATACCTCCAGACAAAGGTAATAATACTGCCAACGGACACAAAAACCTTATGGTTGTTGCTGCAGGCGAAAAACTTGTGCCAAATAGTACCGAAATCAGTTCATCTGCTGTTAGATAAATTCCGATACAGCAAGGCAAAGAGAACATAGTAATAACGTCAAAAAAATTGGAAATCAGCTTTTTAATTTGCTTTTCATCGCGACTTGCAAAATATAGACTTAGCCTTGGCAGCAAGACTGCCCCAATTGCCGTTATGGTGTTGGCAACTATCTTTACTATTTTGGAAGCATTAGAATAATACCCAACATTCTCCGGATGACACATATAGGTCAGCATTGTTACATCTAACAGCGTGTATACCTCCACTGCTATTACTGCTGCGAAAAATGTAATAATAGGTTTAAAATGTCGTTTCAGATCAAGTCCCTTAAATGTGATACTCACATATTTCTTCAGTTGGCTTAAATTCAGTAAATAATTTCCAACAGATCCAAAGCAAATAACAATCGCATAATAATTCACATCGTCCTCAGTTTTTACAAACAGAAATATAAGAATAAAGGAAATAATTTTAATCAAAATGCTGCGAATCGTGATGTATTTATATTCTTCAAATCCTTGATATAGCCACTCTATATTAAAAATACTCATCGCAATCAAGGACGCGAAAATAGCATGCAACGGGTTGGAAAACAGCGTCTTATCTAAACTCAAAATCAGCACTGCATAGCAAGCAAGTGAAAAAACTGTTGAAAAGAGATTAATAACAAACAATTCCGAAAATGTTCTATTACACTCCTCTTTATGTATCCTAGCTTGTGCAATAGCTCTAACACCATATGAAGGAATACCGAGAGTTGCTATCATTGTAAAATAGGTAGCTAAATTTTGCGCTGATGAAACTTCCCCTACGCCTGATGCTCCTAAAGTTCTTGCCACATATGCGGATGTAACCAAAGGAAAAATCACTGAAACCGCATTATAACCCATATTAAATACAGCATTTTTTGCAATCGACTTTGACATATGTTTTCTCCTTATACAATCAATATATCTTCCTCCAGAATTTCCACTGCACCATTAGAAGAACTTTTTGAAAGGTAGTAAACAATGATTAACAATGTCAAATACTGCAAATTTATGATGATTTCAATTGATGAAATAACCGCGAACACACATGCTATCGCATACAAATATTTATACTTGCCTGATTGTTTACTGTTTTCTTTCACATATTTTACCAAGTTCCCTATTATAATGATTAAAACAATAGCCGCGAACGCCCCTCCTTGCCAAATCCATTCCAAAATACCATTTTGAGTATTTGGAAAATAGTACTGTGAAAACATCAAATCATATGAAGTTCCATAACCATATCCCCATAAAAGTTTTCCCTCAAGCAAAGTAGGAACAAGTGCATAAATCATGGTTCTTGTAGTTAACGTTGGTGATCTACCCAGAACTTTCGTTATAAGTAGCTGAATAGGTGCAATATTTAAAACAACTCCATAGAATACTACAAACAAGGTGCTTAGTGTTAAAATAGTCATATATCCAACTTTACTGTAAATAAAGCCATGCCCTTTTGCTTTCAATATAACAAACAGTGCGAATAATGGTATTAGTACCAATGATGTTGCACTATTCGTTACAGTTGCAACAGAAAAAGTCAATAATGCTAAACCAATAATTTTCATTATCACATTAGTATTAATTTTCTTTCCCCTCATTGCCACCCTGGTCAAAAGGAGACCAATTAACAATATATGCTGATATCCTACTGTAAACTTATCTCCCAACAAATAACACTCATTGTATTTCACAACCAAGTCTGGTGTGGCAAATACTAACATATCGTTAAGCAGTACAAAGAATAACTGTAGTTTGTAAAAAACATCTATTAATTCCGACATTCTCTTTTTATCTGAATTAAAACTCAAACACATAAAAATCTCAAGTAGACTAATTGAAAAAACAATTAAATCGTTTCTGTGAGGCTTTGCACTCTCATAATTAAAGTAAAACGAAACACTTAACAATCCAATGAACAGTAAAATAGCGGCAACAATGCCTTTACTACATTTTCTGTATATTTGTTTTGTATTCAAAAACAAATATATTGCAATCACAGCGATACATGCGTCTCTAAGTAAGTAATATCCAGAAAAATAACGTACGTTAAGAAATGTTATCACATACAAGCAAACAGAGATCATCGTGAATTTACTTACACTCATCCATTTTCACCCGATTTTTATCAATTCCCTTCTCCTCGCAATACAAAGCAAACTCTTCAAAAGAACAAAACGGTGCTTTATGATTATTCATGTAATCAATCGAATCCTCATAATTACCACACAATTTCATTTTCTCTATTTGTTTTTCATCCAATGATTCAGGGCTCTCAAACAGCATGAAATATTCATGAAATACTTCGCGTGTAGGTCTTTTTCCATATCTATTCTTATAAGATACCCATAGCTCTTTTGCTTCTCTAAGTTGAGCACCTTGCCTTTTCTTTAAGTAATCTTGTATTGAAATAATCTTCTTTGCTGGATTTCCAGCATAAACCCATCCCGATTCACAATCTTTAGCAACGACGCTTCCCGCTCCAATTATCACATCATTACCAATCGTAACACCTCTTAATACAATTGCATTCATGCCTATAAAAACGTTGTTTCCGATTGTAAGATTGCCAGATGCACCCAGAATGCACCCCCTCTGACCATCGCTTTCTACTCTTTTCATAACCGACCAACTATAATCATGCGTCAGTAAAATAACACCTTGTGTGATTTTCACATGATTACCGATTGATATTTGCCATGGATATTGCGTGTCCACCAGAGTTTTTAACGGTGCATAGAAGAAAACATCCTCTCCTATTGACATTCCCAAACTGCGCAAATAATTAACATAATCTTCGGAAGTTGCTTTGTGGCCAAAACGCAGTTTTCTATAAATATCCTTAATTAGCATTTTTCCCCCCGAGCACTTTTTGCCAAGATATTTTTAATTCTAACTACAAAAATCAGTAATACGGTCCATTCTTTTTCCATTAAAAAATTAAATATTCTCTTTCCACATGGATTTTTATTATAATCGTAAATGTGCAAGCAGTCCTGTACCATTTTATCTGATACTATTTTTCTAACGTTCGTCAACATATTCTTTTCATTTCTTCTAACAATTGAATAAATCTGCCCTCCTACAAGATTTAGAAATCTCCCCATTTCAATCTGTTGGTATTGTTTTTCTTCTAGAAATAGGTTCAGCTTTTTCACCGTTTGTAAATGCATTGACTTGATTCTGTCGAATCTATTATTATCATAAGCAAGAGACAGCGATCCCTGTGTTACACGATAAAAATAAAGGCAGTCCGGAAGAACATATACCAGTTGAGAATGCTGTAAATAGTCAATGTGAAAACTCAAATCCTCTGACATGAAAATTCGTTCGGATGGGAAACGAATATTATGCTCTTTAATAATGGACATTGAATATAAGCCGTGCCACACAGACATAAAGAAAGTTGGTGCGTTATTATTCTCTGGCTTATTGCCAATCATTCTCAACAGGATTTTTTCAACAATCTCATCATCCGAAAACGACTCGCCCGAATACAGCATGGGAACTTTTATTACATTTCCATCCTCATCATATCTACACAAACCACAATAAACAGTATCGGCATTTCGCTTGACCATTTCTTCATAGAGTCGTTCCATCATATTCAGATCAATAAAATCGTCCGAATCAATAAATGCAACATATTTACCTGTTGCAACTTCCAACCCACTATTTCGCGCCAATCCAAGTCCTGCATTCGCTTTATGTATAACTTTAATTCTGGAATCCTTTAGGCCCCATTCATCGCATATCTTAGGGCAACCATCCGGAGAACCATCATCAACTAGAATAATCTCCAATTCTTTATAAGTCTGGTTAACAATACTGTCTAGACATTTATTCAAGTATCGCTCCACTTTATAAATCGGAACGATTACGCTAATTAACGCATTTTCTCTCATATATATCATTCTCCTAGATATATGCTACTGAACTTAGCTGCAACGTTCGGTGCGCTATAGTCCTTTGCTATCACTGTGTTAAATTCTTCTGTGTCATGCCTTTCACAGGTGTGCTCTATCAATTGATCAGCCCAATACGATGCTGAATCATCCAAATCAACGAAATGCACCAGATTTGTCAACTTAATTGATGGAGTTATTGTATTTGATACAACAGATTCAAGCCCATTTGCCTGCGCTTCCAGTAATACAGTAGGAAAGCCCTCATATAATGACGGGAGTAAAAAGACATCAAATATGCTTAACATTCTACATGCCTTATCTACTTGTCCCATAAAAAGCACATATTCTTCTATGCCAAGATTTTCGACTTTTTTATGAATAGATTCTTCGAGATCTCCCACACCAATTAAAATCAAACGATACTCCGGATCTTTTCTCATCAATTCTGCAAAAATATCAATCAATTGGTCATGATTTTTCTGTGTCTGAAATCGTCCGATATGACCAACTATTTTTTTATCAGTTAGTCCTAGTCTTAATCGTTCTTTTTCTCTGAATTCTTGATCATAAACGCACAAATCACAATTAATTGGCAAAGGTATGATTTCAGCTTCATTTGCCCGTTTCCCAAACATCCACTCTGCTGCCATATCTGAGCATGCTTGCGGGTGCGTCACAAAAGGCATAAACATTGCTCTCATGATTTTTTGACTCTGCATGCTTTGACCTCTTGTATTGTGACTAAACAAACATATTTTCTTTGATCCAGCTAGCCAAGATATGAATGCAGGCAATCCATCCATAGCATCTGTTGCATGAATCTGAACTGCATCGTACTTTTCTTTTCGAATCAGTTTAAACAATTCTGTGCAATAATTAACTGGGTGCTTCTTCCGCCGTCCCACATTGAAAATTCGTCCACCCAACTGCAGGACTTCTTCTTCATAGAAACCGCCAGAATTACCGGAAAGGTAGAAATCAAATTGAAATCTGGAGCGATCGATATTCCGAAATATATTCATTATCATGGTTTCTGCACCGCCAAGATTCAGCGCACCCACGATATGCAAAACTTTAGTCTTCTCCATTGCGCTCACACCTTGCTACCTTTGCTAAATATCCCCAATTTGTCAGTTCTCCCTGCTCTGTTTTTTCCTTCAGCAACCCGCCATTAAATTCGTCCTTATAAGACAGTTTCCAGAAGTCTGCTGTTTGAATGGCCTGATTCCATTTATTTTTATCATATGGCTTGTTCATTTCGTGAAGCATCAGCCACAATCCGGTCTGGTTGACCGGAATTTGTTCATATTCTTTTCGTATCTCCGGAAAATGTTTACATGCAATAGCAATAATATAGTCAATCAGAAGATACGCCACAAGAGAGTCGTATTTCTCCCAATACTGTGAAAAAGCTTCAGACATAAAAGAAAACAACTTCGATCCTTGTTTATCCCCAATTAAAAAGCCCGTCCATCTACCCAATGTCAAGGATCTGGGTGTTGGAGAAAACTTTGCTGTAAACAATTCGGTCACCGGCTTCAAATCCATTTTCTTATTGCAGAAGACCGTAGCATCGATCCAGATTCCACCGTATTGTTTAAGAAGTTCAGCGCGAATAATGTCCGAAAAATGAGTCAGTGTTATTTTCCCATTCTCCATCTTTTCAATAATATATTTTGGCAGATCAATGAATTGCTTCCAGTTATCTTTCGTAATAACAGTATATTGGAAGCCCTTGGAAACCATATTTTCTCGCTGACTTTTTAGGCAAACTTTTACAATTTCCGGCGCTTGCTCCAATCCCTGCCACCACAATGTCCAAATATTACTACTTTCACTCTTCGGCATTGTTGCATCAGGGATATCTTTATACTTTTGAATCAGATTTGAAAACTCTTCTTCTAGGAAATCAAACACAAACTGCTCATAGCTTGCAAATGATTTCACTCGTAACAAGTAACATTTCAAAGCAAACGGACAGCCGAATGTGTTTTTTATAGATATAAATTCGTCAATTCTTTTTTTAATGTTCATACTGCACGATCTTTCATTTTTTACTGTCTGTGCGGTAAAATCTTTTTCTAAGCATCATTCTCTCATACTAATGTGGGAAGTTTAATGTAGTCACCCAACAAATTGCGATAACACTCCTGCTCTATCTCGTCAAATCCACTTCCATCGAAAAAAGTCAACTCTCCAAAATACACCTTATCATGTATGCAGTAAAAGTCCACTCTCAACTGCGGAATTCCAGCAGCAAGTATTTCTGCTAACTCTTTCATCTTCTCAATATTATTGGGAACGTCTGGTATCGTTTTTGCATTGGGAAATCCCCAAATTAAATCGAGATGACGATTTTGCTCATCAAAATAATCTCCTGTTGTTGCTCCTTTACTGCGATCTGTTGTAACTAAGTAAAGTTTAACTTTTCCATCAAAACAATACAATTTATAGTCTCGCAGTCCACCGTTTATTTCATTAAAAGTACTTTCTGTGTCATTTTTATCTTCACTCATATACTTTTCCGCAATAATTCTTGCTGGAACATTTTTATAGGGCCACTCTCTACCAAACCAGTAAAAATTACGCTTCAAGCTATGCTCAATTTTTTTTCGTGCAACTTCCCTATCAAATTTGCTTTTATCTGTACAAATAACAAGCCCCCCTGAATCATGGGTGCATTTCAACACAAATTGATCTGGCAGTGCATTGAAATCTATCTCATCAAAATGATTCCATACCCCTAATGTGGGAATGATATATTCTTCACCGATACGTTCTGCTACATATTTTTTTGCTTCATATTTATCCACCATAGTAGTATAAATATCCTTACGATCGTGAAGCTTCAGCCACTGTAACTTTTCATTAAAAGTTTTTGGATTATTTAGATTAAGTTTTTTCCCGAGCGCGATCCTGTACACGAATTTCAGATATGCTTCATCATCCACCCACTTAAATGTTTCCGGATAGCGATGAAGCATTTTTAGAAACAATCGTCGTGGTTCTTTGATTTCTTTAATAATATCACTGTATTTCATTTTGATTTCTCCAGCAACTCAATATACTTATTCTTTAGAACTTTTGCATTTTCCTTAATATCAAATCCTGCCTCGATAAAACGCTTTTGGATGTCTTCTTTTGTATTCTCGCGGTCATTGAGGGGGGTATGCAGGATCTGATCTGCCCAGTATGCTGGGCCGTTTTCCAAGGGCAAATAGGACACCGTATCCATAATACCGCATTCTTTGGTTATGACATCCGAAATCAAGGCTGGGAGACCGGCAAGCTGCCACTCCAACACCACATTGGGCATTCCCTCAAACAGTGAAGGAAATACCATAATGTCCAATGCCTGAATCCAGTTTTCCACATCAGACTGACGCCCCAAGAAAATAACCTTATCCGTTAGGCCTTTCTGCCTCACCATTTCTTCAATTTTGCCTCGATCTTCTCCCTCGCCAATCAGTACAAGCTTATATTGCCCCGAATGCCGACAGACTTCTTCAAAAACATCAATCAGGAACGGATGATTCTTCTGTCTGTGGAACAATCCAACATGCCCCAAAAGAATCGTGTCCGCGGAGACACCCAGCTTTTCTCGATAACTTTTCCGAACCTCTGGCTTGAATAGAAATCGGTCAATCTCCTTTCCATTATTCATCACCGTAAAAGGACGATTGCCAAAAAGCCATTTACCTGCCTTTTCGCCGCATGAAAAACCATCGGTATAGGTGGCATACATCAATGGACGGAGTAACTTATCGGCTTTTGTGTGTTCGCAAAAAGAATTCCTGCTGTGGATAATGCGCACCTTGCAGCCAGCCAGATATGCCGCCGTGGTTTCGATAGCCAAGGTTGCACTATTTCCGTGTGCATGTAGGATGTCATACTTTCCACGTTTGATGATTCCTATTAGCTGCACAAAGTATTTTGCAGGACAGGAATCCCGATTTTCCAGCGGATAAACCGTACATCCGATATCCTCAAAGTTTTTTCTCATCTCCTCATTGGTGCCCCGGGCAGATACAATACCTATCTCCATACCGCTTCGATCCATAGCTCTGTAATAGTTCAGAACCGAATTAGTAATCCCGTCAAAACACAGTTCACCGGTCAACACTACCAAAACCTTCATCTGGTTGCCTCACTTAACACGTAATGCTCCCTGCGCTACGGAAGCACGCATTGTATAATAAATTTCTGAGAAGTTTGCCTTGAATCTTGCAACTCCCCAGCCCATTAAGTAGCACAATTTCTTGCTTTTCATTCTAATAGGAATACTCAAAATGGCTATTTTTTTTGATGCATTCAGTGCATTTCTTTTTGCAAATTCCGTATATGGATCGTCAATAATCTTCTGTAATTCCTGATATTTTTCTTTCTTTGTGATCTGCTGATTGGCAACAGTTTGCATAACACACTGTACCAAACGTCCCATATGATAGTCAGCCAACTGTCCCATAGTATTAGCATCCTGAATTCCCCAGTGTTTATAGACTTCCAATGTGTGGGCAATATGATCTCGCTTTTTCTGATTAAGGAACTGGTTGTAGACCAGCTCTGAGTCGGTTCCCTGTCGAGACCGATAGTAGTGGTAGAAAGGCTTGCTGACCATGGATACCCGTTCCACATCCATCAAAATATCCATATTAAAATGGTGGTCTTCAAGCTTGGTGTTGCGGAACTTAATATTATGTTCTCTAAGGTAGGGAATACTGTACAACTTGTTCCATGGTACCGTCAGAATTGTGCGGGTCAGATAGCGAATGGCATTCTCCCGGAACTCCTTCTGCTCGTAATCTTTGTCATCCGGGCAAACAGCATAGCTTTCATTGCGACCGTTTACATAATAATCCATAAAGTAGCCCGCAACCACATACTGCGCATCGTGTTCTTTTGCTCTGCTGTACATGGTCTCCAGCATATCTGGTAGAACCCAATCATCCGAATCAATGAGGTTGAGATATTCGCCCTGAACCAGTTCCAATGCACGGTTTCTTGCCTCTGCAATGAACACATTCTTCTCGTTGTGAATAACACGAATTCGAGAATCTGCCTGAGCATAGCGGGCAATTACATCCCCGGAACCGTCAGTAGAACCGTTGTCAATAATCAGAAATTCAAAATCACTAAAAGTCTGATCCAAAATGCTCTGAATAGCTTTTCCCACATACTCTTTGGTGTTATAAACGGGCATTACAACTGAAATTGCGGGCATATTTTTTTCCTTTCTCATCGCATTTTCTCACAGTAGTCCATAAAACTCATCAAGTTCAAATCCTTCTCGCTGATGATCAGATTTTCTTTTCCCCCAATCAGCTCAAAAGGCCACTCGATGCCAATATCCGGATCATTATACATAATACCAGAGTCGCCTTCGCCGTAGAAAACTTCGGCGCACTTATAGCTGACTACAGAATCCTCTATGACCAGATATCCATGGCCAAAGAACTGCGGCACCAGCAGCATATTGGTGTTTTCGCCTGTCAGGTGGAAACCACGCCACTGGCCAAAAGTAGGAGAATCCGGGCGCAAATCAACGATAACGTCATAGACATGGCCCGAAATGCAGCGCACCAGCTTAGCCTGCTGCTTTACCAGTTGAAAGTGGGTTGCCCGGATAACACCGCGCTTAGAAATTGTATAGAACACTTCCTTCAGATCATGGTCAATCCCATTTGCCTTGAACGTGTCCACATTGTAGTCCTTGATCAAACCGCCCCGGTTATCCGTTGCATAAAAGGGCTTGATCAAATAGGCACCCTTCAGATCAAGTTCCTGAAAATCAAATTTCTGTACCATTATGCTTCACCTCTGATATAGTCCGCCGTCATTTTGATACCATCTGCAAAAGGAATCTGATTGATATAGCCGGTATCTCTTTCCACTTTTTTCAAATCAAACTGGCTGTAGGAAATGTCTACGCCCTTAAAGGGGATATCTCCCAGTCCGATTTCTGCTGTCGGGTCCACAATATCCCGCATTTCAAGTAAAAACTCCCGCAAAGGCTTGGGTTCACCGGAGCCAATATAGTACCGGTTAAATGCCTTGCCCTTTTCAGCCACTGCAACAATGGAATTGATTGCATCAGTGATATAGATAAAGTCGTAAGTCTGATAGCCTGCAGTGAAAGAGCAGTGTTCCTTGTGCACCAGCTTGTTGATAGAAGTGTAGATCATCCGGGCAGATTTTTCGCCAACGCCGTAGATATTCGTGATAATGACAGGGATAAAATCTACACCATTCAATTTTGCAACCGTCTCACCCATTAGATGAGCAGCGAGTTTGCCTGTGCCATAAATATAACCACCGGCAGGTTCAATATCATCCGACTGGAGGTACTCATAGGTCTCCATCTCATTGATACTGGAAGCATAAACCACACGCTTGCAGCCCACTTCAGCACAGAGTTTGATATAATCACAAGCCAGCTTTACATTATTCAACTGAACTGCATAGTCTGCACGCGCCGGGCCAGAAGTCCCAGCCCATGCCAGATGGAAGAAGCACATATAATCCTCCGCGGGGATCTCCTTTGCCAGTTCCGAAACTTCCTTATTCAGCACGCTTACACAAGTGACCCGATCATCATTTGCCAGCACTTCGTCAAATCGAATGTCTAAAGCTACCACATGATAGCCTTTTTCTAGCAATGCATTCACCAAAGTTTTGCCAATAAAACCGTTGGCACCTGTAACAATCACATTTTTCATATTATTCTCCCACCGACAAAAAAGCAGCAATTTCGTTATCCATACATACGCGAATGTCTCCGCCTTCTACCCAACACTTACTCCATTCTACGACCATCTCAATCGCCGTATCGAGGTTCCAATGGGGCTTCCAGCCAAAAGTGGTCTTTAACTTGGAACAATCCAGTTTCAAGAAGTTTGCTTCATGGGGGCCACCGTCATACCGATTGACCCATTTCATGCCATCGCCCCATTTGCTCACAAACAAGTCAACCAGTGCCCCCGTCTGGAAGCAATCAACATCGTCAGGACCCACATTATAATAGCCTGCATATTTTGCATCCTGATACTGCATTGCAGCAATCATCAGATAGGCATACAGCGGCTCCAGAACGTGCTGATACGGACGGGTCGAGAACGGATTTCTTACTACAATATCTTCCTGCTTGATTGCAGCACGGATGCAATCTGGAATAATGCGATCATTCGCAAAATCGCCACCACCGATCACATTTCCTGCACGAGCAGTAGAAATAGCAACATGATTATCGTTAAAGAAGCTATTTTTATAAGAGTGTGTGACAAGTTCAGAACAAGATTTGGAATTGGAGTACGGATCATAACCATCAAGCTCTTCATTCTCCCGATAACCCCAAGCCCATTCTTTATTCAGATAAACCTTGTCAGTTGTCACATTCAGAAAAGATTTCACGCAGCTGTTATTGCGCACACATTCCAGAATATTCACTGTACCCATTACATTTGTTTCATATGTATAGGCAGGATCTTTATAGCTATCACGAACGATGGGCTGTGCTGCTAAATGCAACACAATTTCCGGCTGAGCTTCATCAAAAGCGGTCTTCAATGCTTTGTAATCACGGATATCGCCAATCACAGAATTCACATCCTGCTCAATCCCAGCAATCTCAAATAGAGAAGGGCTGGTAGGCGGAGTCAACGAATAACCCGTGACAACTGCCCCAGCATTTGCAAGAATCTTGCACAGCCAAGACCCCTTGAAGCCGGTATGTCCGGTAACAAAAACTTTTTTTCCTTTATAAAAACTCAAATCAAACGTATCCATTATTCCTTCCACACTTTCCAAGGTGCATTACCTGCTTCCCAGAGTTGTTCCAGTTTCTGTTTTTCCCGCAACGTATCCATACACTGCCAGAAACCTTTGTGGATATATCCTACCAATTCTTTCTGCTCAACCAGTTTGGTCAGCGGACCTTTTTCAAATACGGTAGAGTCACCCTCAATCAAATCAAACAATTCCGGCTGAAAGACCATAAAGCCAATATTAATAAGATCCCCATCCATGTCGGATTTCTCCCGGAATGCATCAATCACACCGTTGGCTCCGACTTCCACAACGCCCTTGTTTTGTCCGAAGTTGTACATAGACATCGTGCCGATCTTGCCATGAGCCTTATGGAAATTGACCAACTCCGTAATATTAACGTCACCCACTGCATCACCATAGGTGAGCATAAAAGGCTCATTTCCAATATAGTCCCTAACTCGCTTCACTCGCCCACCGGTCTGGGTATTCAGACCAGTATCCACCACCGTGACCTTCCAAGGCTCAGCATGTTTATTGTGGACAATCATTTCGTTGTTACCGTTTGTGTAATCAAAGGTGATATCAGAAGTATGCAGGAAGTAGTCAGCAAACCACTCCTTAATCACATGCTGCTTATACCCAGCACAAACAACAAATTCGTTATAACCATACGCGGAATAAGTTTTCATGATATGCCACAGAATCGGCATACCTCCAATTTCAATCATAGGCTTGGGTTTCAATGCTGATTCTTCGGAAATTCGGGTTCCAAAACCACCGGCAAGAATAACTACTTTCATTTTGCACCTCTTTTAATCTCTCTGGAAAATATCGCGTGTATAAACCTTATCCTTCACATCGTCCAAACACTTGTCATAACGGTTTGCAATGATTGCCTGGCTCTGTTTCTTAAACTCTTCCAAGTCGTTAACGACACGGCTACCAAAGAACGTGTCCCCATTTTTTAGCGTTGGCTCATAGATGATAACTGTTGCACCCTTTGCCTTAATGCGCTTCATAACACCCTGAATAGAACTCTGACGGAAGTTATCGCTGTTGCTCTTCATCGTCAGACGGTAAAC
>ULQO01025289.1_pt1 | contig 24424 bp, 17 predicted proteins | sample 1954601 | NCBI WGS metagenome assembly ULQO01 (sample SAMEA4835658, study PRJEB28245) | human gut metagenome | biome: gut microbiome; material: fecal sample | place: Denmark | collected 2008
ACGCATGGTGATCAGCGGATGCTGGCTGAGTCTGCGTGCCGTAATAAGCGCTGCACGCAGAGCCGGTGTCAGCTGCTCGTGGCCCCATTCTTCGAGAATAATGGAAGCGGCGCCGCGGGGCCAGTCATAAATAGAAGTCAAGGCTGCCGTGACGATGGGGATTCCCGTTCCGGGATGTGTTTCCAGATATTTTAGCGGTATCAAAAGCGCTGTTTCCGACTGGGTATAGATATTGATATTTTTTTCGATGAAGGTCAGCACCTTTTGCGGTCGTTCGTCATTTTCAAAGCCTAAAAGATAAGGAAACAAACCGCTTTCCAGAGGATGCTGTTTAAGATAATCGAAAAGACGTTCCCAGATGTCAATATCCAGTTCGAAAGCAAATTCGGCAATAGTATAGTCGACGCTGCCGTCTTTTTTGAATAACTGTTCCTGCACTTCCTGCTGCCAGTCACGGCTGTAGATCAGCTTTTCACAGCGGCTCACCAGTTCATGGCAGGTGTTGGACGGCAGTGCTGCCCAGTTATTGTCAGTGATCAGTTTTTGCAGGCCAATGGAAAGATTGATGATACCTATCAAATCGGCAGGACTGCCGGCGTAGCGTTCTGCATGGCGCAGCAGCTCGCGGATCAGCGTTTCGGTGTCGATGCCGCTGATGTCGATATAAGTGGGGTCTCCTTTGCCAATGTAGTAACGGTCGAGCATCATGACAAAATTATTGATGATCAGAAGACAGCCGCGGTAAGTTTTGTAGTCCAGCTGCTGCTGGTGCAAATGGTGCAGTAGCTGTCCTTTCCGCATTACGACCAGGCAGACCGGCGCATAATCTATTTCGATTTCGCAGCCGTGGCGCAGCAGCCAGAATTCCTGTTCCTCTGCTGTACATTCGAGGTCATACAGAGTGAAGATCCGGCCCCAGCCTTTGGTAGAACGCACCAGTTCCCACAATTCTTCCTGTGGAGCGATGTTGTTGATACGGTAGGCAAAGGTCAGGAAAAAGGTAAATTCTTCGCAGCGGCACAGATCGACCAGATCGTCCCAGAGATTTTCGGAATGTTCACGGCGCAGTGTTTCCAGGCCAAAGACAGCCAGCAGCACGATAGCATATTTGACCAGCTCGCGTTTGTGCGCAGTATACAGCCAGTCTTCTGCCAGTGCCAGCAGTGCTTCAGGCACTTCGTCTTCTGATAGCAGTTCTACTAACGGGTCGCAGATACTGATGCATAAGATTTTGGTCAGGGCTTCTTCCAAAACGGCCTTTGCTGCAGCAGAAGGTTCGTCGGCATAGGCCAGCAGCATACTGCAGACGGCTTCGGCGCCGGGAAGATCAGGCGGCATTTCCGCAGTGTAGATATAGGCGTCGTCACTGCCTAAGGGACGCGGTAAGGATGGCGTTGGGTCGTCGATCAGTGCTCCGCCCTGATAAATCCCGTTTTCATCTATGTGTTCGATTATATAAGCGAAAATACTCAGTTCATTTTTAGTCATAAAATTACTTCCCCGGTTTCCTGAAATTATGCCTATTATATCATATACGCTTATTATTGGCAGAAAAAAATGCCCTGCAAAGGCAGGGCATTTTACTGTTTAAGTTTAGAAGGTTACAGGTTCGCCGTAATAAGCACAGGTCAGCACTTTCTTCAGGCCTTCGGAATCAATAGGCCGCGGATTGGAGGCGGTGCAGGGGTCGAGGACTGCATTGGCAGCGATCTCATCTGCATGCTGTTGGAACAGTTCCTCGCTGACGCCGTTTTCTTTGTAGGTCTGGGCGATACCCAGTTTTTTGTTTAATTCTTTGATAGAGTCGATCAAAGCGTCGGTCAGCTGTTTATCAGTGCTGCCGGGAAGTCCCAGTATCCGTGCGATAGTTGCATACCTGTCGGCACAGACCTTAGCGTTATACTGGATAACGGAGGGCAGCAGGATAGCATTGCAGCAGCCGTGCGGAATATCGAACATAGCCCCGGTTTTATGGGCCAGGCTGTGGGCAATACCCAGAAGCGCATTCGAGAAGGCCATACCAGCCAGGCATTGGGCGATATGCATCTTGCCGCGGGCAGCTTTATCGCCGTAATAGCTGTCTATCAAACTGTCATAAATATCGCTGATAGCTTTTAACGCCAGCGGATCGGAAAAATCACTGCGCGCAGAAGCGACATAAGCTTCGATCGCATGGGTCAAAGCATCCATGCCGGTGTGGGCGGTCAGGGTTTTCGGCATGGTCAGGGGAATATCGGTATCCAGAATTGCAATATCCGGAGTGATCTCAAAATCAGCCAGCGGATATTTGATGTTGGTAGCGTAATCAGTGATAACTGAGAACGCTGTTACTTCGGTCGCCGTACCGCTGGTAGAAGGGATTGCTACGAAGATCGCTTTATTTCTGAGTTTGGGAATGTTGAAAGGCTTTTTGATTTCTTCAAAGGTTGCTTCAGGGTGTTCGTAAAAGACCCACATGGCTTTCGCCGCATCTATAGGTGAACCGCCGCCAATGGCGACGATAACGTCAGGCAGGAATTTGCGCATTGCCGCCGCGCCTTTGAAAACGGTCTCAATGGATGGGTCCGGTTCGATGCCTTCAAAAAGCTGGGTTTCCATACCGATACCATGCAGAATGTTTTCGACTTTTTCTAAAAAGCCGCCACGTTTCATGGAACTGCCACCGGTCAGGATCATTGCTTTTTTGTACCCTTCCAGATTTTTTAATTCTTCGATTGCGCCTGCGCCATAATAAATATCGCGCGGTAAAGTAAATCGTGCCATAGCTTGACACCTCCTAAAATAATTTGCCTTGATACCTTTATTATAACATTTTGAATACAATATACAACGTGCTATAGAAAGATAAAAAGTTAAATAATTGTAAACTATAGCAAACTTGCTGGAGGTATCGTTTACAGTAAAAGCAGTTTATAAATTAAGGAAATTTTTGAAGCTGTGGATGAAATGGCGCGACACGGGAATTTCTTTTTCCGGGCAGTTTTCAACAGTCAGGATATAGGTGTCATTAAACCAGGGAATGATTTCACGTACTTTGTTCATATTGACGATATAGCTTTTGTGGGTGCGCAGAAAGCCGCAGGGATTCAGTTTTTCTTCTAAAACTTTTAAGGGCAGGTTTGATTCCAGAATGCCTTTGCTGGTATAGATCAGGATTTTTTTGCCGGCATCAGTTTTAATGAGATAAATTTCTTCTTTGGGGTCAAAGACCAGCAGTTTATTGTCAGCCCAAAGGGAGAGCCTGATAGGAAAATCACCGCGGGCCGGTGCTTGCTGCTGCAGCTGGTCCTGCAGAGCTTTTTGTAATTTTAGAACTGTTGCCTGTAGTCTTGTTTGTGTATAAGGCTTCAGGATATAGTCGAAAGCTTCCAGTTCAAAGGCACGTACAGCAAATTGGTCAAAACCGGTGGAAAAGATTATTTTGGGAGGCTGCGGCAAAGAACGGAGTTTTTCGGCAACGGTCAAACCATCCAGTACAGGCATTTCGATATCCAGAAAAACTGCGTCGGCAGTATTAGCTGAAAAATAATCGAGTACGGCCTGCCCGTGTTCGCATTCGGCGGTAATTTTTACCTTGCCGCCGGCTTCCAGTAAGCTGCGTAATTCCTGGCGAGCCGGAAATTCATCATCGGCGATAACTATTTTCAGCATTTTAATCCTCCTCCTGTTTGGGTATTGTAAAACTGACAGTGGTACCTGTACCATAGGTGCTGGTTATCCGCAGGCCGTTGTCAGGACCATAGATTGCCAGCAGGCGTTTGTTGATATTGACGAGACCGATCGATTTACGGTCAGGAGCGTCCTGCAGCAGAGAATCCAGTTTTGCCGCCGGGATACCGATACCATCGTCGTGGACAGCAATAAAAAAATAATCGCTGCAGTTTTTGACAGTTATAGTGATGGTTCCGCCGTCTAATTTGGGATGCAGGCCATGCTTGACGGAATTTTCGATAATAGGCTGCAGGATCAGGGCAGGGACCTTGAAAAAGGCTGTGTTGTCGATATCGTAATTTATTTTCAGCCTGTCACCAAAACGGGCCATTTCGATATTGATATAAGCATTGATATGCTGCAGCTCTTGGCGTAAAGAAATCAATGTATTGGGATCGGCGAGATTTTGACGGTAATAATCAGCCAGATAGTTGATGAGTTTTTTTGCGGTCTGAGGCTGGACGCCGCAGTAATAGCTGATCGTATTCAGGGCGTTGAATAAAAAATGCGGGTTGATCTGCGCCTGAAGAGCTTTGATTTCCGCATCGGCCAGCAGCTTGGTGCGTTCCTTGATCTGATTGATCTCGATATGGGTCGAAAGCATGGCTGCAATGCCTTCGGCAAGCCTTGTTTCAAAAGCCGACATTGCTTCGGCAACGATGTGCCCTACAAAGAGATAGCCGATCGTGGCAGTGCCATTTGTGACCGGCAGGGCCAGATAGGAGGTCAGTACTGTAAGTTTTTTGTTGGCCGGGCAAAATTTTTCAGCCAGTAATGCTTCTATATCTTCCTGCAGATAGGTCAGAAACGGCTGTTCCTGTTCGCAGGCGGTGCAGCCAAGCAGCTGCGAATTGGAGGTAATACAGACGACGTCAAAGGATTTGACGTTTTGCAGGATACTTTCAGTGATTTTTTGAGCGGCTTTTTGGTCAAAGCCATTCTGCAAAACAGAAATCGAGCTGTTAGTGATGTTCAGCGCTATCTTTGCAGCCAGACCTTCAAGGATATCTTTCTGTTTATAGCTGTCTTTGATAAGCCCGATAAAACAGCCGGTCCCCAGCGCTGTTGTGATCATTACCTGCAGGGCGCAGTCTTCGACCGCAGGTGTAAATTTATAAGGATAACAAAACAGGGCCAGCAAAATGATGTGACTGGCAGCGAAAATAAAGCTGATCCCGATGGCGTGGGGCAGCATTTCTTTTTTGTGTTTGAGCCAGGCTGATAAAAATCCGGACAGCAGACCTTCGATGAGGAAAAAACAGCCGCTGACCAGCGCCGCTTTGGTATGGATCAAGAGAATATAGTGGCCTGCGATCAGCAGTGCGACAGCAAAACCGATCAAGGGACCGCTGACCAGACCGGCAACGATGATAAAGATAGAACTTGTGTTGATGAGCCAGCTTTCGCCCCACAAAGACCAGTAAGTATTGAGGATGCCCAGCAAGGAAAAAAACGCAATGATATGGAGCCTGTTTTTCCAGGAATAGTGCTGTTGGAATAAAGTAGCGTGAAAAAAAGCGGTCCGGCTGCAGATAAAGAAAATTATCAAAAAAACTGCCAGACCAAACCATAAATGGCTCATTGTCTGATAGAGGAAGGTCAGCATGATTTTACTCCTTATAAGGGCAGAATCAGGCATCTTAATGCCGATTTTGTCATCTTGTTCCGTTTTTGTTCTAAAAGCAGTGTTTTATGTTATTTTTAATGTAGGAGGCTGACTGTGTTTGTCAGATTGATTTTATTATATAAAAGTTTAGTTATACATACAAGAAACATCTTTATTCCATTATGGAGGGAGGGCAGGTTGTAATAAGCACGAAAGGAGAAATTTATTATGGATTTGAAAACGTGTCTGTACGTAGGTTTTGCTCTGTATACCGTATTTGTTATTTATGTTGGTTTTATTGGCTCGAAAAAGATCAAAGGGCTGAGCGATTTTGCAGTTGCCAGTGAAAGTATGGGCCCAATATCATTAGGGCTGGCTTTTGCGGCTTCCTTCTTCAGCGCCGCCACTTTTCTTGGCTATGTCGGTTATGCCTATGCCTGGGGAGCTTCGGCATTATGGATATTTCTAGCTATTTTTGGCGGTTCTACGCTGGGCTTTATCGTCATTGCGAAAGGTGTGCGCGATAGCAATACTAAGATCAAGGCTTTATCCTTGCCGGACTGGCTGGGAGAAATGTACAAAAGTGATTTTTTGAGAGCTTTGGTCTCGATCATCGTAATGATCCAGATGTTTTATGTAGCCGGGCAGTTATCAGCCGGCGGCACGCTTTTATCCGGTTTGCTGGATATAGATTACAGCACTGCCGTTATTGCCGTGACCGTAGTCACTATCGTTTATGTTACTTTAGGCGGCTTGTTTGCCGACGTTTATACCAGTATCGGTCAAACCTGTCTGATGATGTTTGCCGGTGTGATCGTCTTTTTATCGGGATTCTTTTTCTTCAAGGGCGGTATTACTGAAGTCAGTACGATCATTGCCGCACGTGATCCGTTCCTTACTGCGGTCATAAATCCTAATTCCCTGCATATGTATAGCTATGCTACTGTTTTCGGCGTTATTCTGATCGAATTTGCTTTTTCGGGACAGCCGCAGCTGCTGACGAAAATTTTGGCCTTGAAAGACCCGAAAGATATGAAGAAAATGATCTGGACCTGGATCGTAGCTTCGTTCTGCTGCATGCTGGTAATTTTCGGCGGGTTGTATATGCTGGCGCTGAATCCTAATCTCCAGCAGCCTGACTATGCTGTAGTCGAATATGTCAAAGCCTATTTCCATCCGATCATCAGCACGCTGCTGGCAGTTTCGATCGTAGCGGCATTGATGTCGACTGCCTGCGGGTTGCTGCTGGTTATGACGACCTGTATCGCTAATGACCTGTTCATCAAAACGCTGGTCAAGCGTAAAATCATAGATATGCCGCAGGAAAAAGCTCAGCGGATCGCATTTATGATGACGAAGATCCTGCCGGCTGTTTTTGGGATCATCTGTGTTTTGATGACGCTGCATCCGCCGCAATTCATGGGCGTCATGGTCTGGATCGGTATTTCCGGCGTTGCTTCAGCTACTTTGGCGCCGATGCTGATCGCTATTATCTGGCCCGAACGGATCAATGCTACAGCTGCTATCTGGGGCGCTATTGCCGGTGAAGCAACTTATATGGCCGTCTATCTGTTTACTAATATCGAAAAAAGCGTTATGGCGGCCGGCGCCTGGGGCCTGATCGTCAGCTTTGCCGTTATGTGGCTGCTGTCTTCCAATAAGAAAAAACAACCGCAGCTGGCAGAAAAATGATTTGAAGTAAAGGATGTGATGTAAATGTTGTGGGCAAGTCCGATGTTAACAGTTTGGGCTATAGGCTGTGTTTTGACGCTTATAGTTTCATATATCCTTTTAGAAAAATGGTATTAAGGCAGGTGTAAATGATGAGGAAACCAAAAGTCGTAATTCTTGGTACCGGCGGCACGATCGCCGGCAAAGCTGGTTCTAATACGGAAATGACGGGGTATCAGGCAGGTGAACTGGGTATCCAGACCCTGATCGACGCTGTGCCGGAAATGCTGGAAGCGGCGGACGTCACTGGTGAACAGTTCTGCAATATCGGCAGCTTTGATATGACCAATGATATTTGGCTGAGCCTGAGCCGCCGCGTCAACGAACTTCTGCAGCAGCAGGATGTCGACGGCGTCGTGATCACACATGGTACGGATACGCTGGAAGAAACTGCATATTTTCTGAATCTGACTGTCAAAAGCAGTAAACCTGTGGTTTTAGTCGGCGCTATGCGCCCGGCTACGGCAATGAGTGCGGATGGTCCGGTGAATCTGCTGAATGCAGTTACTTTAGCCGGCTCGCAGGAGGCGGTAGGTAAGGGCGTTTTGATCGCGATGAACGATCAGATCAATGGTGCCCGCGATGCGACTAAGACTAATACGACGCATGTAGAAACTTTTAAATCGTGGGAACTGGGTTATTTAGGGTATTTTCAAAATGGCCGGCCTGTATTTTATAAAACAAGTCTGCGCCGGCATACGGCGGCAGCGGAATTCGATGTCAGCAAGGTGACTGCTTTGCCGCGGGTCGATATTATTTATCTGCATGTGAACTGTGATGCTGTTTTAGCGCAGGCAGCAGTTGCGGCCGGGGCACAGGGGTTAGTCGTTGCGGCTTTTGGTCATGGTAACCTGCATATCGATATGAAACCTGCCCTGATTAAGATCGCCCAAAGCGGCATTCCCGTAGTACGCAGTACCAGGGTTGGCAACGGTATCGTCAGCCGTATAGCGACAGACGATGAAAATAAATTCATTGTTGCTGACAGTCTCAATCCGCAGAAAGCCAGAATCCTTTTGCAGCTGGCTCTGCTTACGACTAAGGAGCCGCAGGAAATTCAAAGAATGTTTAATGAATATTAAAAGTTGATAGCAAAACACCGTCTGCACATGGAGGCGGTGTTTTAATATTGATGCCTAAATAGAATAAATGGATATATTTTTTAGTTGGTACAGAGATAGGGGCGTCTGCTTACTGCGTGTAAGCGCTTGACAGGGTGTGGACTTGATGATAGAATTAAGAGTAAATTCATATATTATTCTTAAAGATATTAGATATCACTAATTGATCGATACTAATATTGAAAAATATAAATATAAAAATCGGGTGCAGTAATGCTTAATAGAGAAACAGGTGTAAAACCTGTGCTGTCCCGCAGCTGTAATGCAGAGCGAGTCTTAAAATGTCACTGGGAAACTGGGAAGGCAAGATAAGCGATGAAGCAGAGCCAGAAGAACTGCCCGATTTTGACGCTGTAAAATTCCTGCGATAGACGGGATTGCGCAATTTATTTGACGCTTTTCTGTATCTATGTGCAGAATAGCGTTTTATTTTTTGTTTCAATAGCGGAAGCTTTTGAATAAATAAAAAATAATCTGGGATTGGGTGTGGTAAAGGTGAAGATACTTAGCAGAAAAAGGTCGTTGATTTTTGCAATGGCAGGGTTGAATTTTTTGTTTGGAGGCGTAATTGCTCGTGCTGAAGAAGTAACACAGAGTTTTGATCTTGATCCGATAGTCATTACTGCAACAAGGACAGAAATGAGTGTTAAGGAGAGCCCTTCGTCTGTTGAGATTATAAGCAATGAGAAATTAGAGCAGACGCAAGCTAAAACGCTGCATGATGCTTTGAAAACAGCAGTGGGTGTAAATGTATTTAATGATTTTCAGGGACGTAGTAACGTCAGTATTCGTGGCAGTGAGTCCAGACATGTTCTAATCATGGTAGATGGTAAGCGTTTAGGCGGAGAACTTTCTTATAATTCAGCCAATGCCTGGGATGTAGACCGTATTCGTATGGAAGATGTAGAACGAGTTGAAATTATTAGAGGCCCGGCGGGTGCCTTATATGGTAGTGATGCTATGGGTGGTGTTATCAACGTCATTACTAAAAAGCCTGAAAAAAATTATGGTAGTATTAATTATGAATATAATTGGTACAAAAATGGTAAAAGTTCGGGATATAAATCCAACTTATATCTTCAAGGAGCAGAAAAAAATGTTTTCTATAAAGTAAATGCAGGCTTGAATAAAAATAGACCGTATATGGATCCTGCCGGCAGCGGTGATGAAATGAATTTTTATGGAAAAGAACAGCCGCTTTCTTTAAGCGTAGGATATAAGTTTGATAATGGAAACCAATTAATGGCAGATTTTAGCAAAATCAAGGAAGATAATCAAAAGGGAAGTTCTTCCGTTACTGTTATGGGAGCAAATACTTGGCAAAATAAAAAGTCTACGATTTATAACGACAATAAACGTACTGATTATGCACTTACTTATAAGGGTGAAGATGATAATCAGAGCTGGATTATAAGAGCCTATCAGTCTATTTATGATAAACGTTATACCAGCCAGGATATCACGCAGATGTTTATGGGAGGACGTCCTGGTAAAGTTACAGTAAAAGATCCCAAGCTGGATACGGTCAAAAGAACTTTAAGTGTTATTGAAGGGCATGATTCATGGCATTTAAGTGATAAGCATTATATGACCGCGGGTGCTGAATGGCGCCGGGATGACAGCGAAGGGACAAGGTTAAAGAAAAAAGGCACGGCTGTCCCAGGCGGCAATGCCTATAAAGCATACGATCAGGCTGTTATCAATTATACAGCTATGTATGTGCAGGATGAATTCAGGCCTAATGAAAAATGGCTGGTTATTCCTTCTGTACGATATGATTATAGTGACAAATTTGGAAGTGAGGTTACCAGTCGCCTGGCAACTACCTATAATGCTGCACGAGATGTACGGGTAAAAGCTGTTATCGGGCAAGGATATAAAACTCCGACAGTTAATGAACTATATCATTTTTGGGAAATGTATGCGGCTAATCCTGGTGGATCAGGACAATTTTTTGAAGGTAATCCTGACCTGCAACCAGAAAAGTCTTTAAGTTATGAGTTGGCTGTAGAAAAAGACTGGGGTGTTAAAACGACTGCGCATTTGGGGATTTTCCGTAATGATGTCAAGGATTTGATCAGTTCATATTGGACAGGAAGATTTACTACTAATAATCCCGATCTTTATCCAGGACTGGGAAAAGACCAGGTGATGACTTACCGTAATGTGCCGAAAGCAATGCTGCAAGGTATAGAATTTTATGGATCACATGAATTAGGTAAAGATATTTTTATGAATTTGGGCTATACCTATCTGGATGCTAAAGACAAGACTGGAGGGACACGGCTAACTGACAGAGCTAAGCATCAGGTAACTTTTGGTATGTCTTATCAACCACAAAATATTTATGCGTGGGATTGTCGTTTTGATATTGTTTCTAATATTAATTATTATTATCATGATGCAGATAAGAGTACGATGGGAAATTCTGTATATTCTACAAAAAACTTTACTATTGCTAATATTATGACCTCTAAATATCTCGATAAAGATACAAAAGTATATTTAGGGATTGATAATATAAGCAACCATAGAAGCTTTGGCGCGTATGCTGACGGTAATTTAGGGCGCGTTTACAGAGTAGGCATGGAATATAAATTTTAAGTAAATAAGTATGGCAGGCCTTGATGCCTGCCATACTTATAGTTGGAGAGCAGTTATGAAAAAAATAACTTATTCATTATTTATGCTGATTTTTTTGTTTAGTATAGTGGGATGCAGTTTTAAAGAAAATGCTGGAAATACTGAAACAATCAACATTACAGATGATAACGGCAGGCGAATTGCTTTTGCTAAAAAACCGGAGCGGATAGTAGTTTTATCGCCTTCTTTTTTAGAACTTTTGGAAGCTGTTGATGGAACTGTTGTTGGCAGAGCAGAATCAACAATTGCCAAAACATCTGCTTGGGCTAAAGATGCTGTTACAGTGGGCTTTATTTTTAATATAAATGCCGAAAAAGTAGTTGAATTGAACCCGGATCTAGTTGTTGCTTATAAAGGTATGCACGAAAAATACATCCAGTTATTTGAAAGTAATGGAATTCCAGTAGTAGTATTAAGTTTAAAAACTTATGAAGATGTTAAGCATAGTGTCAAGCTTTTGGGAGAGATCACAGGAAATAAGGACAAAGGCGAAAAAGTTGCTGCAGAACTTGATGACAAAATACAGCAAACCGTTAGACTTATGCCAAAGACTACTAAAAGAATGGCTATTTTACATAGCAGCGCCCAAAATGTAACATTAGAGAAAGATAGCAGTATTGCAGGTTGTGCTGCCAAGTTATTGCAGCTGCAAAATATTGTGCAAAGTAAGGAGGCTGTTAGTGTTATAACAGGTGAACAAATGCAGGATAAGGTACCCTATAGTTTGGAATTTTTGATAGAAAAAAATCCTGAAATAATTTTTATTACTTCGATGGGGAATAAAAAAGAAGTTGAAGCGCGTTTACAAAAAGAGGTTACGAATAACGCTGCATGGGAGTCGATTGCAGCTGTAAAAAATAATGCAGTCTATTATTTGCCTGATGAATTGTTTTTACTTAATCCGGGATTAAAGTATCCGGAAGCCGTAGCGTACATGGCAGAAAGGCTGCATAGATAGTGAAAAAATGATTTTTATAATCTGCGAGTTAGATGTTGTGAGTGCAATATCTAACTCAGATTAATGAAAGTTATTCTTACCTGAAAGTATGGGAGAACAGTGAACTGCTGTTGAAAGAAAGGATGCAGATAATTAATGAAAGATTTTTTGATCGTCTATTCCAGTAAAACTGGAAATACTGAAAAAATAGCTAAAGCACTTTATACAGCAGCAGAAGAGCGTTGTGATATTGCAACGGTGCACTCTGCTGCAGCAACAGAAAAATATAAGGTTATTTTTGCCGGGTATTGGGTTGATAAAGGTGAACCTGATAAAGAAGCACAGAAATTTTTGCAGACGCTAACTGAAAAAAAGATCGTGTTATTCCAGACTTTAGGTGCTGAAGCAGAATCTGATCATGGTGTGAGTACTTTTGCCAATACAGGTAAATATTTGAACAGAAGATGCAAAGTAATAGGAACGCTGTCTATTCGTGGTGCTATCGATCCCAAGCTTATTAAAGGCATGCTGAAAATGCCGCCGGGCCATCCGCATGCGCCTACTGAAGAAAGTAAAAAGCGTTGGCTGGATGCTAGTACGCATCCGGATGAGTATGATATAAAAAAAGCTGAAAGTTATATGCGTAAATTTATAGCCTTTTATGATAGATTTTATTAAGAAAAACAGGATGAATATTGGAATTTATCGGGGAATTTTGAGGATGAAAAAATTAAACGAAGTTATTATAATGGGAAAAAAGGTATTCGAATACAAAATCATAAATTATTGGTATGAGCTGCTTACTGAAAAGCCGAATGGAGATTTGCTGTCTTTTTATCAAAAACGCTTGTTATATTTCTGGTCACGTTCTGATCTGGAAAAAACAATCGGTAGAGAGAAGCATGGTGATCCATATGCAGCTATGAGTGATGTTGACGCTGTTTTTGTGGATAAAGGAATTTGTCCGCTGGCACCACAGCAAGGCCGAAAAGCTTTTGAGCATCTTCTGGATCAGTGTGTTAATGATAAGCCGATAGTTGTTTATATACATATACCCTTCTGTAATATTCGTTGTACTTACTGCGGATTTTTTAAGCAAAAGTATTCAGAAGATATGGAGGCAGAGTATGTTGCCAAACTTTTAAAAGAACTGGAACAAATGCGTGATCGGAAGTATTTAAAAAATGCCAGCATAGAAGCCGTTTTTTTAGGAGGGGGAACACCGGGAGCTTTAACGAAGGAACAATTAGTTCGCATTTTGCAGAAAGTTCGTGAGATATTACCGATAAGCAGTGATTGCGAGATAACAGTAGAAAGCAGTATTTATGATATGGATGAAGAAAAACTGCAAGCTTGTAAAGAGAGCGGTGCGAATCGTTTTAGTTTCGGAGTTCAGACTTTTGATACCAAATTGCGGCGGCAACTGGGACGGCCTGATCATTGCGAAGAAGTAATGCGTAAACTCAAGCTTTTTTCTGCTATGGGAGTTAAAGTTATCATTGATCTTATTTATGGTTTACCGGGACAAACAAAGGAGCTTTTGCAACGTGACCTGCAATTGTATATGGAGTGCGGTATCAGTGGTATTGACCTGTATAAACTACAGATCTTCCCTGGTACTCCTTTAGAAAAGCAGTTTAAAAGACGACAGAAAGAGTTTCCTACGGGGAGAGATTTAGCAGACCTTTTTGTCAGCGGTGCGGAATTTTTAAGTAGCCATGGCTGCCGCCGGTTGAGCTGCTGCCATTGGGCCAATGATATACAGGAAAGCAGCAGATATAATATGATGGTAAAAAACGGAGCTCAGGTATTGGCTTTTGGAGCTGGTTGCGGTGGTTCGTTGGGGGACTATCTTTATATGCAGCCCTTTGATTTTAGAAAGTATTTTGCGTTTGTAGATCAAGGAACAAAGCCTTTTACAATGTTGTTGAAGAAAGATAAGTATGCCCCGGTTTTTGCGGCTATAAAAGGGCAGTTTGACTGCGGGATTTTTGAACCTCAAAAATTGGATGCTCTAGGAAATGGGATACCTTTTACTAAACTTTTGGAGCCTTTATTAGAGCGATGGGAAAGAAGTGGTTTACTTACAAAAAAGGCACTTGTGTATGAGTTGTCGCCGGTTGGTTTGTTTTGGCAGAATCAGTTGAGTAGAGCGGTCTTGCTTGCGGTTCAGTATATTATTTATGGCCCGTACATTGCTGGAAGGAAATCGCCTGTAACAGCTATGAGCGCTATGGAAAATAGAACTTAGAAAATAATCTAAAGCCCCTGTTCATAACGAACAGGGGCTTTAGTACTGCAATTTAAGCTTTTAATTCGATTTCCAGCAGGCAGTCGCCGCTTTCGATACGGTTACCTGCCGCTACATGGATCTGGGCTACGATACCGCTGATAGGTGCTGCGATCGTCGTCTCCATTTTCATGGCTTCGGTAACGACGAGCGGGGTGCCCTTGGTTACAGCCTGGCCTTTTTCGACCATTACTTTGACCACGGAGCCGGACAAAGTGGCGCCGATCTCGCCCTGATTGGCTTTATCTGCTTTTTTGCGGCTGATATTGGTGGCCTTGACATTCCTGTCTTTGATGTCGATTTCACGGGGCAGGCCGTTGAATTCAAAGGAGACTGTACGGATGCCGTCGGCATTGGCTTCGCCGATATGCACCAGTTTAATGACCAGCATCTTGCCCTGTTCGATCTCGACTTTGATTTCTTCGCCGATTTTCATGCCGAAGAAGAAGGTGGGCGTATCAAGTACGGAAACATCGCCGAAATCCTGTACGCGTTTGACCCAGTCGGTAAAGACTTTGGGATAGAGGCAGTAAGAGCTGACGGCTTCTTCCGAGACCGGTGCTTCCAGTTCTGCCAGTTTGGCTTTGACCTCGTCAAAATCAACAGGCGGCAGAGTATCGCCGGGGCGGCCTTCTAAAGGCTTACGTCCTTTGAGGACGATCTGCTGCAGTTTCTGCGGGAAGCCCTGATAGGGAACGCCGATGCGGCCTTCAAAGAATTCAACTACGGAAGCAGGGAAGTCGAGCACGTCGCCTTTGGCATAGATGTCTTCTTCACTGAGGTCGTTCTGTACCATAAAGAGCGCCATATCGCCGACGATTTTGGAAGAAGGTGTGACCTTGATCAGGTCGCCGAACATCATGGAAACGCGGTGATACATATCTTTGACTTCTTCCCAGCGTTCGATAAGACCAAGCGCGGTCGCCTGCTGCTTGAGATTGGTGTACTGTCCGCCGGGCATTTCGTGTACATAGACTTCCGGATTGGGGAACAGTTCGGTCTGATCGGCCGCTTTATAGTACGGGCGTACGGTTTCCCAGTAACGGGACAGCTCGTTCATCGCATCTACGTCGACGCGCGGCTGGCGCGGATGCCCGCTGAGCGCGTAATAGAGGCTGCTGCCACTGGGCTGGGACGTGCCGCAGCTCATGGCGGACATGGCAGTATCTACAATATCGACGCCGGCATCGACGGCACGGGCATAAGTATAGATGGCGTTGCCGCTGCCCTCATGCGTGTGCAGGTGGATCGGCAGGTCAACAGCGTCTTTGAGCGCGCTGACCAGACGGTAAGCAGCTTCCGGTTTTAAAAGACCGGCCATGTCTTTGATAGCAACGATATTGGCGCCGGCTGCTGCCAGCTCTTTAGCCATCTCGACATAGTAGTTCAGGTCATATTTATCACGGCGCGGGTCCAGGATATCGCCGGTATAGCACAGCGCCGCTTCGGCTACTTTATTGCATTCACGTACGGTATCGATGGAAAGACGCATATTGTCAAGACCGTTCAGGCTGTCGAAGATACGGAAAACATCGACGCCGTTTTTTGCGGCCAGACGAATAAATTCCTTGACGACGTTATCGGGATAGCTGGTATAGCCGACGGCATTAGCGCCGCGCAGCAGCATTTGCAGCAGGATATTAGGCGCTTTTTGGCGGAACTGCTGCAGGCGGTCCCAGGGGCTTTCATCCAGGAAGCGGTAAGCAACGTCAAAGGTAGCGCCGCCCCAGCATTCAAAAGAGAACAGATTAGGCAGCTTGCCGGCTGTGGCCGCTGCTACCTTCATCATATCATTAGTGCGCAGACGGGTCGCAAACAGGGACTGATGCGCGTCACGGAAAGTAGTATCCGTAAGCAGTACTTCACTTTGAGCCTGTACCCATTTGGCAAGTCCAGCCGGGCCGTGAGCGTCAAGGATCTGCTTGCTGCCGTCGGGAATCTTGCCGACGAACGGTTTGGGCATGTTCAGGGGCGCAAATTCCGGTTTGGGCTGCACGCCTACGTTAGAATAGCCGTTGATGGAGATGTCGGCAATATAGTTGAGCAGCTTGGTGCCGCGGTCATATGTTTTGGGAAAAATAAACAGCTCGGTATTGTCATCAACAAATTTAGTACTGTAGCTGCCGTCAGTGAACTGCGGGTGCTGCAGTACGTTTTCTAAAAAGAGGATGTTGGTCTTAACGCCGCGGATACGGAATTCTTTTAAACAGCGCAGCATTTTGCTGATAGCGATCTGATGGGTCAGGCCCCAGGTAGTCGCTTTGACCAGCAGGGAATCATAGTAAGGCGTGATGACGGAACCGGTAAAGGCGTTGCCGCCGTCCAGACGGACGCCGAAGCCGCCGCCGCTGCGGTAAGCGATCAGTTTCCCGGTGTCGGGCATAAAATTGTTGGCCGGATCTTCCGTAGTGATACGGCACTGGATCGCATGACCGTGAGTGATGATGTCTTTTTGCTCGGGGATCGCTATTTCAGGGTCGTGCAGGGCGTAGCCTTCCGCGATCTTGATTTGTGTCTGGACAATATCGATACCGGTGATCTCTTCGGTAACGGTATGCTCCACCTGGATACGCGGATTGACTTCAATAAAATAGAAGTTGTTATCCGGGGTAGCCAGAAATTCAACTGTGCCGGCGCTGATATAATCAACGTTTTTCATCAGCTTGACAGCTGCTTCGCAGATCCGGCTGCGCAGCTGCTGCGGCAGCGAGAAAGCCGGAGCCACTTCGACCAGCTTTTGGTGCCGGCGCTGTACGGAACAGTCGCGTTCGTGCAGATGCACAATGTTGCCGTGCGTATCGCCGATGATCTGGACTTCGATATGTTTTGGGTTTTGCAGATATTTTTCGAGGTAGATCTCGTCGCTGCCAAAGGCTTTCAGAGCCTCGGATTTAGCGAGGCTGTAAGCCTGGTCCAGCTCGTCCATGGAGGCTACCATACGCATACCGCGTCCGCCGCCGCCGTTGACGGCTTTGATGATGATCGGGAAGCCGTGTTTTTCAGCAAAAGCACGCACCTCTTCTACGCTGCTGACGATGCCGTCAGAACCGGGGATCATCGGGATACCGGCCAGTTCGGCCTGCGTGCGGGCATTGATCTTATCACCGAACATGATCAGGTGTTCCAGCCGCGGCCCGATAAAGATGAAGCCTTCTTCAGCGCAGCGTTTGGCCAGCTGGCTGTTTTCAGATAAAAAGCCGTAGCCGGGATGGATAGCATCGACATCGTGCTCGCGGGCGATGCGCATAATGTCTTCGATATCAAGATAAGCGTCGATAGGGCCCTTGCCCTCGCCGACAAGATAAGCTTCGTCGGCACGGTTGCGGTGCAGTGACAAAGTATCTTCCTTAGAATATATTGCTACAGTACGGATGCCTAATTCGTTACAAGCTCGAAAAACGCGGATCGCGATCTCGCCGCGGTTAGCAACTAGAACTGTTTTGATTTTTTTCATGGTAAACCCTCCTTTGGTTGAGACCGTATCCATTGTATAAGAAAAAAGTACTTCTGGCAACAGCAAAAGTTCATGTATACATAATTCTTGCACTGCACTTTGTATACATTTTTAAGGCCACTTACTGATTGTGGTTTTTTAGTGTAAAATTTTCGGCCTGTGCCTAAAATTTACAGTGCAGGTTGCCGGTATAAAAATCACTGTAACGGAGCTATTAGATTTTTAGAAAGTATTTCGATACTTTATTTAATGAAAAAGAAAGTATTATTGCCGGCTTTCACAGAATTTTTACTTGTTTAATTATCGAAGAACGGTTATCATTTAATAGAGAATAATAATGTAAGTACAATATATGTACTTATTTGGAGGTTCGGATATGCCAGAGAAAAAAGCTCCCCCTAAAAAGCCGCTTTATTACTATTATATTTTGGCTTTAGCAATAATTTTGCTGATCAATACTGTTATCGTACCGACGTTTTTCAGTCCGCAGGTCAAAGAGATCTCCTACGGTAACTTTTTACAGATGGTAGATGACGGTAAGGTCGCGAAGGTTGAGATCACGAACAATAAGATCGCCGTGCTGGCCAAAGACAGCGATAACAAAGTGATCTATGTGACCGGCAGGGTGGAAGACCCTGATCTGGTCAATCGTTTAATGAAGAGCAAGGTCGAATTTTCGCAGGTCATTCCCAAGGAAAATTCCCCGCTCGCTAATTTCTTTATGAACTGGGTCCTGCCGATCATGGTATTTTTTGCCCTGGGCCAGCTGTTTATGCGCTATATGGGCAATAAGCTGGGCGGCGGCAACGCCATGAGCTTTGGCAAAAGCAATGCCAAGGTATATGTTGAGGCCCAGACAGGTAAAAGCTTTGCCGACGTGGCCGGACAGGACGAAGCCAAAGAAGCCCTGATGGAACTGGTAGATTTTCTGCATAATCCTGCCAAATATCAGGCCATCGGCGCCAATATGCCTAAAGGCGCTTTGCTGGTAGGCCCTCCCGGTACAGGCAAGACCCTGCTGGCCAAAGCTGTGGCCGGCGAGGCCAAAGTGCCGTTTTTTAGTATTTCCGGCAGTGAATTTATTGAAATGTTTGTCGGTATGGGTGCGGCCCGTGTGCGTGACCTGTTCAAGCAGGCACAGGAAAAGGCTCCCTGTATCGTTTTTATTGATGAGATCGACGCTATCGGCAAGCGCCGTGACAGCGGCCAGTTTGGCGGCAACGACGAACGTGAGCAGACTTTGAACCAGTTGCTTTCGGAAATGGACGGTTTTGACGGCAGCAAGGGCGTCGTGATCTTAGCGGCGACTAACCGCCCTGAATCGTTGGACAAAGCGCTGCTGCGTCCCGGACGTTTTGACCGCCGCATCCCTGTAGAACTGCCTGATCTGCAGGGCCGTGAAGCGATCTTAAGAGTACACGCCAAAGCGATCAAGACCTGTGATGATATCGATTATCTGACTGTGGCAAGAGCTACCGCCGGCGCTTCCGGCGCCGAGTTGGCCAACATTGTCAATGAGGCTGCCCTGCGTGCTGTTAAAATGAACCGTACCTGCGTGAGCCAAAGTGATCTGGAGGAATCGGTGGAGGTCGTTATCGCCGGTTATCAGCGCAAAGGCGCGGTGATCCCTCCGGAAGAAAAGAAGATAGTTGCCTATCACGAGATCGGGCATGCGCTGGTAGCTGCTTTGCAGAAAAAATCGGCGCCCGTCCATAAGATCACGATCATTCCCCGCACCTCCGGGGCGCTGGGATATACGATGCAGGTTTCTGAAACAGATAACGTGCTGATGAGTAAAGAGGAACTGTTTAACAAGATCGTTACTATTACCGGCGGACGTTCGGCGGAAGAGGTTATTTTCAATTCTATCACTTCCGGCGCTTCCAACGATATCGAGCAGGCTACCAAGCTGGCCCGTGCTATGGTGACGCGTCTGGGCATGACCGAAGAATTCGACATGATGGCGACGGAGACCATGAGCAATATTTATCTGGGCGGCGACCCGGCGCTGAATTGTTCTAATGAAACCGCCAGCAAGATCGATGCCAAGGTTTTGGAAATTATCAAAGAAGCGCACCAGCAGGCGCGTGATATTCTGGAAGCAAATAAAGCAAAATTACATGAGCTGGCAGCTTTTCTGCTGGAGCGTGAAACTATTACCGGCGAGGAATTTATGCGGCTTTTGAACAGTGAGGCCGATGTTATCGAAACTTCCGCGACGGCTGTAAAAGAAGGTGAAGCTGATGCTGAGGAAGCAAGCAGTATTTGACAGGGAGGCTTTTTTAGCCCTGCCTGATCTACCGCCCCGTTTAAAGCTTTGGGGTGAAGACCGGGAATTGGAAGACTTTTTAACGCAGAAAGCGTTTGCGATCAAGCCGCTGCCCGGTTCTGTGCCGCGTACTGACGGTGAAGTGAAGATCGCCGTCGTCGGCAGTGGTCCTGCCGGTCTGGGCAGTGCTGACGAATTGACCCGTTTGGGGTTTAAAGTGACGGTATTTGAGCGTGACGATCGTCCCGGCGGACTTTTGATGTATGGCGTGCCTAACATCAAGCTGCCGAAAGCAATCGTCCTGCAGAAGATTGAGGCGCTGCAGGCTGCCGGTGTGGAATTCCGGCTGCAGACTGAGATCGGCAGGAATGTGACTTTTGCCGAGCTGCAGAAGGAATTTGCCGCGATCATCGTCTGTGTTGGCAGTACTTCGCCGCGGCGCTTGAAAATGATCAATGACGATGCCAGAGGCGTTTATTATGCTAAAGATTTTCTGACTTATGTCACCAGGGCGATGTTGCAGCCTGATGCTGACATGTCTGTCGATGCGGCAGGCAAAGACGTAGTGATCGTCGGTGGCGGTGATACAGGCATCGACTGCGCCGCTGTGGCTTTTGCCCAGGGTGCCCGCAGTATCCGCCAGATCGAACTGCGGGAATGCGAGATGACCGGTAAGACGCAGGATAATTTTTGCGAGCTGGTCAGCGGCGATCATACTTTGGAATACTGCACGCAGCTGCAGGATGTTATTTTTGACGGGCAGGGAGCGGTACAGGGCGTGCGGCTGGCCAAAGTGGAATGGGTAGCTCCTGCTGCCGGCAGCCTGCCTAAACCGCAGGTACTGGCCGGGTCGGAAACAGAACTGCCGGCGCAGCTTCTTCTGCTGGCTACCGGTTTTACAGGGCCTGAGCCGGCGGTGTTCAGTACCTTTGCTTTCAACAAGACCCCTATTGGCACGATCGCCAAAGGCAGCGGTTATTTTGATACTTCGCGGCCGGGCGTGTTTGCCGCAGGCGATGCGCGCCGCGGGCAGGGCGTTGTAGAATGGGCTTTTGCCGAGGGACGTAATGCTGCCGTTGAATGCGCGCAATATTTGCATACTTTGAAAAAATAAATGCTGAAAGCCAGTATCCTTTAAGGATACTGGCTTTGTACGTTTGTTTTCCAGTATTTTCAGTAGAGCGGTCTCACTTGCTATTTAGCAAGTAAAGTCTGCAATAGTTCCTCGGTCAGGTCCAGCTCGGTATAAACAGTGATGCCGTTTTGCTTCAATAAGGCGCTGGTCACACCGTCACCGCTCGTCAGGGTGCCGTCAAAATTGCCGTTATAAATTTTACCGGCACCGCAGGAAGGGCTGCGCGCTTTGAGGATAGCGGTACTGATATGCTCTTTGCGGGCCAGTGCAAGCACTGCTTCTGCGCCCTGGATAAAGTTTGCCGTGACATCACGGCCATTGTCAGTGTAGACTTTAGCCTTGCCGTTAAGAACGTCGCTGCCGTCGCCGCCCCTGATCTCGGCCGGGGGACGGGGCACGGCAAGCTGGCCCAGGCATTCAGGGCAGACCGGTAGGAACAGGCCGCGCCCCTGATATTGTGCCAGCAGCTCGCAGTAATTGCTGCCGCCGCTGTATTTTACATTTGCTCCCAATAAACAGGCGCTGACTAGTAGCATGCTGTACACTCCTTTTCTGCTTCCATCTTAACGTAAGTGTGAATTTTTGGCAACCTGAATTGACAGCGGCCGCTAAAACTGGTAAGGTAATAAAAGGGAATGGGGTACTCCCTAAATGACTTTAGTCATTTGAACCGCTTAGTTTAGATAAGCTGATGACTTCTGCCGTGCAGGCGAAGTGTCGGCTTTTTTTATTTTTTTGCAAAGGTGGAAGCAGAATGCATGAATTATTAGCAGTGGCTTTAGGCGGCAGCCTTGGTGCTGTCAGCCGTTATCTGGTCACAAATTATATTTTTATCCGCTGGCATTGCCATTGGCCTTGGGCGACTTTTATTGTTAATGCCGCAGGGTGTCTGGCCATGGGGTTCTTAATGGTTTTGATCACAGAGAAAGGACTGCTGACGCCCTATTGGCGTTTGCTGCTGTGTGTCGGTTTTTTAGGAGGATTGACCACGTTTTCTTCGTTTAGTTATGAATCGCTGACCCTGCTGGCAGAAGGCAACCTGGCGGGTGCAGGGTTGAATGTTGCCGGCAGCGTCGTGGTGGGGATCGTGTTTGCCTGGCTTGGGACTATCGCTGCCCGGGCGCTGTAATAAAAAACAGTCAGCTTGCAAGCTGACTGTTTTTGCTATTTATGCAGAGGTTTTTATTGCTGAGCGCTTTTGGACGTATTCAGGATAAAAATGGAAGCTAAGATCAAAGCCATACCAAGGATCTTAGCGGCTGTCACTTCCTCGCCGAAGACAAAAATGCCAATAGCTGCTGCGACCAGCGGCTCCAAAGTAGCCAGGATAGAGGCCTGACCCGCATCGACGTCCTGCAGGCCGCGGGTATAAAGCAGATAAGGCGCCACGGTACAGATCAGGGCGATAGCCAGGGCTCCGGCAGCGGCACGCCAGTCGGCCAGCAGTGTGAAAAGCTGCTGCGGGTCAGCCAGCGGCAAAGCTCCCAGGGTCGCAAAATAAAAGGTATAAGCAGTGATCGTCAGCGTGCTGTAACGCCGCAGGGCCAGTTTGCCAAAAATACTGTACAGCGCGTAGCCAAAGCCTGAGGCCAGGCCAAAAGCAAAGGCTTCAGCGGTCAGTGCCAGTTTGCTTGCAAAAATGCCGGTGATCAGGCCGCAGCCGCAGAAGGTTGCCAGAAGTGCCAGCATTTTACGGCCGGTAAATTTTTCGCCAAACAGGATCAGGGAAAGCAGCATCACAAAAACCGGCGCCGTATATAAGAGCAGGACGGCGATAGAGATGGAACTGCCGTCAATAGCGCGAAAATAACAGTAATTGAAAAAGACCAGACTTAAAAGACCGGTGCCGATAAAAAGCCAGCTGTCGCGCCAGCGGATCTTTAACAGGACGGGATCAATCTTCAAAATAATGGCAGTCATTAGCAGGGCGGCCACTAATACCCGCAGGGTGACCACCTGCAGGGGCGAGAAGCCGCAGGCTGATAAAAATTTGAAAAAAAGAGCGATGAGACCCCAAAGGCAGGCTCCGGAGATGATGGATAAGTAGGCGCTTTGTATCATGCTGGACCCTCTTTTGCTCAAAATATTTAAAGTTTAGCAGGATTTATGTTTAGAAGAGTCAACAGTACAGAAGATTTTTTTGTTCTTTTTATGGGCAGAGGGTTTTGAAGTAAAACCTTTGCCAAAAACATCGTTGGCATCCTGAATGATCATAAAACAGCCGGGATCGATGTCACGGACGATCTGTTTGATTTTTGCCACCTGCGTCAGCTTGGCAACGACTAAAAGCACTTTGCGCTGCTGATGCGTGTAGGCGCCTTCAGCATAAAGATAGGTGACGCCGCGTCCGATGACTTCTATTATACCATTGCCGATTTCTTCATAATGCTCGCTGATGATAATGATATTTTTTTTGTAATCAAAGCCGTCGGTAAAGGCGTTGCAGGTCTTGAACATGACAAAGAAGGCCAGCAGGGTGTAAAGCACAGCTTCCAGGCCAAAGTAAAAAACGCCGATAAACATTAAAATGATGTTGAACATGAAACCGGTAGTGCCGATACTGATACTGTAATGTTTGTTGATGATCGCGCCGATGATATCGGTGCCGCCGCTGCTGCCGCCAACACGGTACATCATTGCCGCGCCGATACCGTAGATGACGCCGCCGGCGATGCAGGCCAGCATGGGGTCGTGTACATAAGGCGCCTGTTCAGCCAAAAAGTGAAAGGCATCGAGGGAAACGGAAAAAACAAGCATGCCGTAGAGCGCGCCGACGATATAGGAACGGTCCATAAATTTATAGGCCGCGATAAACAGAGGGATATTCAAAAGCAGACTGGTAATACCCATCGGCAGGCCGATCAGATAATATAAAATGACGGAAACACCGCCGATACCGCCGCTGATAAGCTTGTTGGGCATATAAAAAGCGTTGATCGCCACACCCATAAGCACGCAGCCCAGGGTGACCATAAGATAACGGTAACAATGCTGACGCATAAAAAAGCTCCTTCTTGTAAAATTTACGAATATTGTATACATAGTAGCACTTTTCAGAAAAAAAGCAATGTTGCCAACAATAAAAATGTGTAAATTTTTCGAAAATAGCTGAAAAAGACAAATAAAACAGAAAAAATTCACAAAATTGTTCGATTTATCTTGCGGCTGCGACCGAAGCAAGATAAAATATATTGTATACAGGAAAACAATCGAGGCTAACTTATGGAAAAAATATATGAAACAGCTCATGCAAAAATAAATTTAGGACTGGACGTACTGGGCAAGCGCCCCGACGGCTACCATGAGGTGCGCATGGTGATGCAGAGCATCGGCCTGAGCGACACCGTGACGATCGAGGAAGGCGAAGGCCTGACGGTCGAAACCGATCATGGCGGGCTGGCCGGCGGGCCGGATAACCTGGCCTGGAAAGCGGCAGCGCTTTTAGCGCGCAGCTGCGGTAAAACACCGAACGTTCACATCAGACTGAACAAAAAAATTTTTCTGGCAGCAGGACTGGCCGGCGGCAG